>Ga0075418_10010963_pt1 | contig 10128 bp, 8 predicted proteins | sample SoiMetdeltSBSDD2_FD_81776 | JGI IMG/M metagenome (GOLD analysis project Ga0075418, IMG submission 81776) | Bulk soil microbial communities from a Populus tree surrounding site in Tennessee, USA - Soil MetaG P. deltoides SBSDD2 | ecosystem: Environmental > Terrestrial > Soil > Tree plantation...
CGGAGTTCGGCAGGGCGCAGTGAGCGGTGGGCACGCGGACGTGGGCGTTCGCCGGCCGGTCGCGGCTCGTCGTCACCTACGTGCAGGGTGGCCGCTGGCATCTGGCAGTCGCTGACGTGGCGACCGGGCGCCTTCAGCGACTCTGTGAGGATCTCGAGCCGCACGAGTGGTTCGCCGCCGATGAGACGCAGGTCGTTCTGGTCGCCTCATCCACCACGACACCCCCGTCCGTCGTGCGGCTCTCTCTGGACGGCACCGGACGCGAGACGCTCAGAGCGACGCCGTTGCCGCCGATCCCTTCCGACTGTCTGTCACAGCCAGAAGCCATCGAGTACGACACGGCGAGAGGCGGCTCCGCACACGCGTTCTACTACGCCCCGTCGAACGCGGATGCCGTGGCGCCGGCAGGCGAGCGGCCACCGCTCATCGCGATCAGCCACGGCGGGCCCACGACCGCGACGAGCGACATGCTCGATCTGCGGGTCCAGTTCTGGACCAGCCGCGGGTTTGCGGTCGTCGACGTGAACTACGGCGGCAGCACCGGCTACGGCCGCGAGTACCGGCAGCGGCTGCGCGGACAGTGGGGCATCGTCGATGTGGAGGACACCATCGCCGCCGTGCAGCACCTGGTTGCGCAGGGCAAGGCGGATCCCGATCGGCTGATCGTGCGCGGTGGCAGCGCAGGTGGCTACACGACGTTTGCTGCGCTGACCTTTCACCCCGAAGTGTTCCGCGCCGGGGCGGGCTACTACGGCGTGAGCGACATCGAAGGGCTCGCCCGCGATACCCACAAGTTCGAGTCGCGGTACCTCGACACGCTCGTCGGCCCGTATCCCGCGATGCGCGAGGAGTATCGGAAGCGCTCGCCGATTCATTTCGTCGATCGCCTGGCGTGCTCGCTGATCCTCTTCCAGGGTCTCGAGGACCGGGTGGTGCCGCCGGACCAGTCGTCGCTGATGGCCGATGCGGTGCGCAGAAAGGGCCTGCCGGTCGCCTACCTGACCTTCGAGGGCGAGCAGCACGGGTTTCGAAAGGCGGAGACGATCGTGCGGTGCCTCGAGGCGGAGCTGTTCTTCTATGGCGCGGTGTTCGGGTTTGAACCGGCAGATCGCATCGAGCCGATCGCGATCGAGAACCTCGAGGTGCGGCGCGGTTCGAGATAGCTGGGTCGCCGCACAGCAGGCTGAAACCCAGCCGACCGGGTGCGATAGAATCGCTCGTTGGCGCGACGCTGCTCGGCCATGCACCTTCGGATCGGGCAGGCAGTGTCGGGGAGTGACGGCCAGAACGGAGGAGACCGGTGGCTGAACTGCTCTATCAGACAGGATTTGCAAACGAGTTTGCCACCGAGGCCGTATCCGGTGTGCTGCCCAAGGGGCAGAGCGCGCCGCAGCACGTGCCGCTCGGCCTCTACACGGAACTGTGGAACGGCACGCCGTTCACGGCGCCTCGGGCGACGAACCGGCGCACCTGGGTCTATCGCATCAACCCCTCGGCCAAGCACAAGCCATTCGTCGAGATTCCCACGCGCCTGCTGCGGAGCGGGCCGTTCGACGAGGTGCCCACGCCGCCGACACAGCTGCGCTGGGATCCGTTTCCGCTGCCCGAGGTGGAGACCGACTTCGTCGACGGCCTGGTGACGCTCGGCGGCAACGGCGATCCATCACTGCAGCAGGGCCTCGCCCTCCATATGTACACCGCGAACGCGCCGATGAAGGATCGCTTCTTCTACGACGCCGACGGTGAGCTGCTCCTCGTTCCCCAGCAGGGTTCGCTCCGCATCCTGACCGAGCTCGGAGTCCTCGACGTCGAACCGGGTCACATTTGCGTGCTGCCGCGCGGGCTGCGGTTCCGCGTCGAACCGCTCGGCGGCGCCGTGCGCGGCCTGGCCGTGGAGAACTATGGCCCCGCGTTCAGGCTGCCGGAGCTCGGACCGATCGGCTCGAACGGCCTGGCGAACCCGCGCGACTTCCAGTCGCCGGTCGCAGCGTTCGAGGATCGGTCGGGCACCTTCCGTCAGGACGCGAAGTTCCTGGGCAGGTTGTGGACGGCGGAGATCGATCACTCGCCGCTCGACGTGGTGGCCTGGCACGGCAACTTCGCGCCCTACAAGTACGACCTCGCGAACTTCGTCGCGCTCAGCACCGTCACCTTCGACCCGCCGGATCCATCGATCTTCACGGTGCTCACCGCGCCGACGGCGATCCCTGGAACTGCCAACGCGGATTTGGCTGTCTTCCCGCCGCGATGGATCGTCGCGGAGCACACGTTCCGGCTGCCGTCGTTCCACCGCAATGTCTCGAGCGAGTTCCTGATGCTGATCCGCGGCGCCTACCACGGCAAGGCCGGCGGCTTCGTGCAGGGTGGCGCGAGCCTGCACAACTGCATGACCGGACACGGGCCCGACGCCGCCTCGTACGAAAAGGGCGTGGCTGCCGAAGAGAAGCCGGAGTTCCTGGCCAACACGCTGGCGGTGCTGGTCGAGACGCAACTCGTCGTGCGCCCGACGAAGTACGCGCTCGAGTCGCAGATTCTGCAGCGCGACTACCTCGAGTCCTGGCAGGGCTTGAAGAAGAACTTCCGGCAGGAAGCGCTCGCAACCCGGGGCGCATGAACCAGACGTTCGCGGTCGTGCCCGAGTGGGTGCACGTCACCCACGTCGAGTCCGGCGAGTTCCGCGAGGTCTACGGCTTTGCCGGCGGCGGTCAGGGCAGCGTCAACCTCGAAGGCATCCGGCTGCTGCCGCAGGGCCGATCGTCCCGCACGCTCGTCGTGTACATGCACCCGGCGTCGACGCTCCAGTTGCTCCCGCTGCCGCGGGCGATGGTGGAGCGCGGCGTGCACGTGCTGTGCGCCGGCAGCCGGTACGCGCGCAATGACTCACCGCTGATCATGGAAAAGGTGGTGCTCGATCTGGGCGCCTACCTGCGCCATGCGAAAGACGTCTGGAACTACGAGCGCATTGTCATCGCCGGCTGGTCGGGCGGGGGATCACTGTCGCTGTTCTATCAGTCGCAGGCCGAGCGGCCGACCATCACCCAGACGCCCGCGGGCGACCCGGTCGACATCCCGGGTGCCGCGCTCGTTCCCGGCGATGGGATGCTGCTGCAGGCGGCGCACCTCTCGCGCGCCGTCATGCTGCGCGAGTGGATCGATCCCTCGGTACGCGACGAGGACAACCCGGACGACCGTGATGTCGAGCTCGATCTCTACGATCCGAGGAATCCGAACAGGCCTCCATACACCGAGGAATTCCTCGTGCGCTTCCGCACCGCGCAGCTGGCGCGGATCCGGCGGCGGACGGCGTGGGTCAAAGAGACGCTGGCGCGTCTCAAACGGGCAGGTGGCCACGAGAGGGAGCGCGGCTTCGTGACGCATCGGACGATGGCCGACCCGCGGTTCCTCGACGGCACGCTGGAGCCGAACGACCGGCCGATCGGCCGCTGTTATCTCGGTCATCCGGAGACGGTGAACAACGGCCCAGTCGGTCTGGCTCGCTTCTCCACGTTGCGCGCCTGGCTGTCGCAGTGGTCGATCGACGACACCAACGCGGAAGGCGAGCGCTGCGCCGCACGCGTCACGGTGCCGCTGCTCGCCATCGAGAACACCGCCGACGATGCCGTGCCGCAATCGCACGTCGGGCGGCTGTGCAAGGCGGCCGGCAGCTCCGATAAGACATTCGTTCGCATCGAACGCGCCACGCACTATTACGTCGGGCAGCCGGAGCTGCTGAAGCAGGCGGTGGACGTGTCGGTGCAATGGCTGCAGGACCGCGGGTTCGTGGAATAGGGGAAATGAAAAAATTGGAATCTAGGGATCGATGAACGATGATCGTCCGATCATCGTTCATCGATCCTCAGATTCGGGAGCTCGTATGCTGTTACCCACGTCGCTGGTCGGCTCCTACCCGCAGCCGGACTGGCTGATCGACCGCGAGAAGCTGGCCAAGCGCTTTCCGCCGCGCGTCCGCGTGCGCGAGCTCTGGCGCGTCGATCCCTCCTGGCTCGAGCAGGCGCAGGACGATGCGACCATCCTCGCCATCCGGGCGCAGGAGCGGGCCGGGCTCGACATCATCACCGACGGCGAGATCCGGCGAGAGAGCTATTCCAACCGGTTCGCCACTGCGCTCGAAGGCGTGGACATCGACAATCCCGGCACGGCGCTCGACCGCAGTGGACATCCGAACCCGGTGCCGCGGGTGGTAGGAAAGATCCGGCGCAAGCATGCCGTCGAGGTGCGCGACCTCCAGTTCCTGCGCGCGAACACCGATCGCACGATCAAGGCGACTGTGCCCGGTCCGTTCACCATGGCGCAGCAGGCGCAGAACGACGCGTACGCGAGCGAGGAGGAGCTGGCGCTGGATTACGCCGGCGCCGTCAACGAGGAGATCAAGGATCTGTTCGCGGCGGGCGCCGACATCGTCCAGATCGACGAGCCGTACCTGCAGGCGCGGCCGCAGAAGGCGCGGCAGTACGGCTTGGCGGCGCTGAATCGAGCGCTCGATGGCATTCGCCAGCCCACCGCCGTGCACCTCTGCTTCGGCTACGCGGCGATCATTCACGAGCGGCCCTCCGGCTACTCCTTTCTGAGCGAGCTGGCCGGCGCGCACGTCGACCAGATCTCGATCGAAACCGCTCAGTCGTCGCTCGACTGCTCGGTGCTCGCATCGCTCGCGGGAAAGACGATCATCCTCGGCGTGCTCGATCTGTCCACGCACGACATCGAGTCTCCGGAGGTGGTGGCCGCCCGGATTCGCCGCGCGCTGCCGTACGTCGACCCGGCGCGGGTCATCGTGGCGCCCGACTGCGGGTTGAAGTACTTGCCGCGCAGCGTCGCAGACGGCAAGATGCGTGCGATGGTCGAGGGCGCCAGCCTGGTACGGGGCGAACTCCAGGGAGCCCGGGCCTAGTGCGTGGAACAGCAGAATCGGTGTGGTGGGAGCGGGTCCCGTCCACGGCCACCCGCAGCGGCGATACCGATTCAGCTGTTAGAGTCAGCGAGAGAGATCGAAGCCGGGAGCCTGGAGCCCGGAGCCGGAGCCCAGACTGATACATGCGTAAGTCTCCACACCGTCTCGTGCCGGCGACCTGTGTGGTCGTTGCGCTGGCGTTGCCCGCCTGTTCGCTGAAGACGATGGCTGTGAAGACGGTGGCCAATACGTTGGCGGAGCCCGGAGACGTGTTCACGCGAGACGACGATCCCGCGCTCGTCCGCGACGCGCTGCCGTTTGCGCTGAAGTTGTACGAGTCCCTGCTCGAGTCGGTGCCGACGCACGTGCCGTTGCTCATTTCGACGTGTGGCGGCTTCACGCAGTACGGGTATGCCTTCGTTGAGGCGGAGGCCGATCAGCTCGACTCCTCGCGGCGTCAGGAGGCACGGGAGCTTCGTGAACGGGCGCTCAAGCTGTACCTCCGCGGTCGTGGGTACTGTTTAAGGGCGCTCGACGCGCGATTCGGCCAGGGCACGCAGGAGGCGCTGCTCAAGGATCCAGTGGCGGCTCTCTCGAAGGCCAAACGCGAGGACATCGCCCTGCTGTACTGGAGCGCGGCATCCTGGGGCTCGGCGATCGCCCTGGGCATCGATCGTCCGGATCTCGCCATCGACTTTCCGACTGTACGCGCGCTGGCTGAGCGCGCGCTGGCGCTCGATCCAGGGTGGAACCGCGGCTCGGTCCACGAGCTGATGATTACGCTCTACAGCGTCCCTGAGGCGCTCGGCGGCAATCCCGCGAAGGCGCGGGAGCACTTCACGGCTGCCGTGGGGCTGCAGAAGGGGCTGTCGCCTGGCCCATACGTGGCATTGGCCACAGGAGTATCGGTCCCGGCTCAGGACCGGGCCGAGTTCGAGCGCTTGCTGAAGGAGGCGCTGGCGATCGATCCTGAGAAGGACCCGTCGAACAGGCTCGTCATCCTCGTGACGCAGAAGCGGGCCAGGATCCTGCTCGACCGTGTCGGCGAGAAATTCTCGAAATGAATCTCGGAGGTTGCATGTCAGTTCGAAGAGTCGTGCTGCCGGTGGTGCTGGCCTTTGCGGCCATGTCGACGCTGTTCGCACAATCGCCCCTCAAGCTCGCCACGCAAGCGCCGGTGAACTCCTCATGGCACAAGGCGCTGCTGGACATGGGCGCGGAGTGGGAGGCCAAGACCGCGGGGCGTGTGAAGCTCACGGTTTACGCCGGCGGAACGCAGGGCAGCGAAGAGGCCGTCCTGCGGATGATGCGCCCTGGCGTCGATCAGATCCAGAGCGGCCTGCTCATGCTCCCCGGGCTCTCGAGCATCGACGATGCGTTCTCGGTGTTCGGCATCCCGTTCTTCTTCGAGTCCGACGGTGAAGGTCAGTACGTGCTCGAGAAGCTCACCCCGGTCCTCGAGAAGCGTCTCGAGGCCAAAGGCTTCAAGCTCCTCAGCTGGGGCAGCGCCGGATGGGTGCAGCTGTTCTCGAAGAAGCCACTGCTCACACTCGCCGACATCAAGGCAGCGAAGCTCTTCACGAGCCAGGGCGACGACCGCATGGTGCAGTGGTACAAGGCGAACGGTTTTCATCCGGTGGCGCTCAATGCCAATGACATTCCGGCGCAGCTCAAGTTGAGCACGGGCATGATCGACGCCGCTCCGACCCCGCCGTACCCGGCCCTCCTGCTGCAGGTCTTCCGTGACGCCAAATACATGCTCGACGTCAGGGTCGCGCCGCTCTACGGCGCCCTCGTGATCACGACGGAAGCGTGGAACAGACTGTCGGCTGCCGACAAGCAGGTGGTGCAGGCGTCGGCGAAGAACGCGGAGAAGCGGCTGCTCGGCGAAGCGCCCAAGCTCGACGCCGACTCGATCGCTCAGATGAAGAGCCGCGGGCTCACGGTGAACACGCCGGACGCCAAGACGATGGCCGCGTTCCGCGCCGAAGCCGAGCGCCTGGTGACGACGATGCGCGACACCCTGGTGCCGGGCGACATCTTCGACCTGGCGCGCCGCGAGCGCGATACGTTCAGGAAGACACAAAAATAGATGCGGGCCTTCGCGGTTCGCGCCGAGAACCTGCTCGCGACGCTCGCCCTCGGCGGCATCATGCTGCTGCCGCTGGCCGAGATCGCCATGCGCACCGTCGTGAGCCGCGGCATTCCTGGCGCCGCGCCGTTCACGCTGAACCTCACGCTGTGGGTGGGGCTTCTCGGCGCCGCCATCGCCGCTCGCGAAGGCAAGCTCCTGACGCTGGCGACCGGCGAGTTCCTCCCCAAGGGCGTAGTCTCCTCCTTCGCCCACCTGATCGGCGGCTTCGTTGGCGCGGCAATCAGCATGATGTTCGCGGTGGGCGGCCTGGCGCTGGTCGACACGGAGCGGGCCACGGGAACGATCATCGCCGCCGGCGTGCCCACCTGGGTATCGGCGCTGGTGTTTCCGGTCGCGTTCACCGCGATCGCGGTGCGGCTCGCCTGGCGCGCGTCGCCGCACTGGCCGGGTCGGATCGTCGCCGCCTCCGGCATTGTCCTCGGGGTTCTCGCGGCGCGTCACTTCGAGTTCTTCCAGGGTCAGCCTCTGCTCCCGTGGCTGCTGGCGATCCTCGCTGCGGGCGTCCTCGGGGCGCCGATCTTCACGCTGCTCGGCGGCATCGCGATGATCGCCTTCTTCATCGACGGCAGCCGCCCGATCGTTCCGCTCATCAAGGCCTACGAGGAGTTGACGTCGCCGTCAGCCAACCTCGCGGCCATCCCGCTCTTCACCCTGACGGGATTCTTCCTCGCAGAAGGGCAGTCGTCCACGCGGCTGCTCCGCGCGCTCCGCGCGCTCTTCGGCTGGGTGCCGGGCGGCACGGCGATCGCTGCCACGACGCTGTGCGCATTCTTCACGCTGTTCACGGGCGGTTCCGGCGTCACGATTCTCGCGCTCGGCGGCCTGTTGTACCCGGCGCTGCTCCAGGAGGGCTACCGCGAGCGCTTCACGATCGGGCTGCTGACGGCATCTGGATCGCTGGGCCTGCTGTTCCCGCTCTCGGTGCCGCTGATCCTCTACGCCATCGTCGCCCAGAACGTCGCCATCGAAGACCTGTTCATCGGCGGGTTGTTGCCCGGCGCGCTCATGCTCGGCCTCCTGGCGGTGCTCGGCGTGCGCGAGGCGGTCGCCACCCATGCGGTGCACGCACCGTTCCGCGTGGGCGAGGTGGCCGGGGCGTTGTGGGAAGCCAAGTGGGAAATGCTGCTGCCGGTCGTCGTCCTGTGGGCGCTGCTCGGCGGCTACGCGACGACGTCGGAGTCTGCCGCAATCGCCGCCCTCTACGCACTCATCGTGCAGCGGTTCGTGCACCGCGACCTCGCCTCGTTCAAAGACGTGGTCCGGGTCGCCGGCGACTGCGTGGCGCTCGTCGGCGGTGTCCTCGTGATCCTGTCCGTTGCCGTGGGGCTGACCAACTACCTGGTCAATGCGCAGGTGCCGACGCAGCTGATCGCGTGGACGCAGGCGCACATCGAGTCGAAGGCGCTGTTCCTGCTCGCGCTCAACGTGTTCCTGCTCCTCGTCGGCACGGTGATGGACATCTTCTCGGCGATCATCGTCGTCGTGCCGCTCCTGCTGCCGCTCGCGGACGCCTACGGCATCGGCTATGTGCACCTCGGCGTCATCTTCATCGCCAACCTGGAGCTCGGGTATTTGCATCCGCCGCTCGGACTGAACCTGCTGCTCGCGTCGTACCGGTTCAAGAAGTCGGTGCTCGAGGTCACGTGGGCGACGCTGCCCATGCTCGGCATCCTCGCCGGCGGAGTACTGTTGATCACCTATGTCCCCTGGCTCACCGAGGGGCTGCTGCGGCTGTTCGGGAAGTTGTAGAGGCGGTTGAGGTCTAGAGGCGGATGAGGTGCCTCGACTGCGGCACGCTCGGAACAGCAGCACGCAACACATTCTTTCCCCAAGCTTTCCCAGGGCGCGACGGATCGTGGGCTGCCGCGCGGGAATGGCGAGCATGGCACGACATGTCGTGGCTCGCGCATGCCTGACGGTACGAGCCGGAACGCCCTTTCTTATCGAAGTCCCTTTGCTGTTGCGCTTTAGCGACGTTCGAACCTACTCGGCATGGTCTGTGTGTTGCTACGGCGATGGCGAGGTACAAAATGATTCGACAGATTACGCGCGTGTTGGTCGGTTCCCTGCTCGTGAGCTCCCTGGCAAGCCCGGTGCTGGCGGGCCCCCCTGAGCCCGAACAGGCGGCTACCGGAAAGCCGACCACCGCTACGGGCACGGTGGTGTCCGTCACGAGATCGACGCTGCTCATCCGAACTGCGGACGGGATGTATGTGGTCTACATGCTCGATTCGACCACGACGCGGCCGGCGACGATCCCGCCGCGCGCGACTGTGGCAGTCGAGTCGACCGCGGGCGCTCCCGACCAGGCGCCGGTCGCCAACACGGTCCGGGTCACGGCTCCACCGCCTCCCACCCAGCCGGGTCAACCCGCGGCTGCAACATCCGACGAGCCGATCCCCCCATCGGTGCGCCAGTTGGAGGACAGTATCAAGCGTTCCACGCAGCGCTATCACATCGGGATCCGCGGAGGGTTCGCCCTGGATCCAGAGCTCGTCATGCTCGGCGCTCAGGGGCGGTTCGGCCCATTCTTCAACGGCGTGGCGTTCCAGCCGAGCCTCGAGTTCGGGTTCGGTGAGCTCACGACGCTCATCGCCGTAAATCTCGATGCCATGTACCGCCTTCCTGGAGCCTCGACAACGAGCCGCTGGACGACGTTTGTTGGCGGCGGGCCAGGCTTCAACTTCTCCAAGCGCAGCTTCAGCACCGAAGGCGAAGACGTCGAGGAAGAAGAGGACCGATTCAGTTTCAGCGATCTGACCGCGGACACGGGATTCAACCTCTTCATCGGCGTACAGAGCCGCGGCGGATTGTTCATCGAGCTGAGAGCCACCGCGTACTCTTCGCCACACATGCGACTCGCGTTCGGCTACAACTTCTGACCGCGCGTCGAGCTTCCTGGTGACCTGGCGGAGCGCCGTACTCCGTCAGGCCGAACTGTCCGTTTGCGCGCCGATTTGCCTCGCCGAGTCGACGCGCCGCACGCTTGACCCGACGATCCTCGCGCGGCGGTGCCTCTGGACGCCGTGAAAGCGAAGTAGAATCCCGCGCGAGGAGAATTCCA
>Ga0075418_10010966_pt1 | contig 10127 bp, 8 predicted proteins | sample SoiMetdeltSBSDD2_FD_81776 | JGI IMG/M metagenome (GOLD analysis project Ga0075418, IMG submission 81776) | Bulk soil microbial communities from a Populus tree surrounding site in Tennessee, USA - Soil MetaG P. deltoides SBSDD2 | ecosystem: Environmental > Terrestrial > Soil > Tree plantation...
CCCATTCCGAACTCGGAAGTGAAAACGCTCTGCGCCGATGGTAGTTTGGCCGTAGGCCAGGTGAGAGTAGGTCACTGCCAGGATCCCATGCGAAGCCCCCGACGGAAACGTCGGGGGCTTTTTCTTTACGGATCAGCGGACGCGCTCGAGCGTCTGGATCCAGTTTGGCTCCCAGGTCTTGCCCCCGTCGTCCGAGAAAGCCTGTTCCCACCGCGCTGAATTCGCGGCGATGTCCGACCAGGTAAAACGGATTCTGATTGGCTTTCCGCGCAGCGTGTCCTCGGCATAGAAGGTGCCGACTCCGTTTACGAATCGCCCCTTGACCGGCGGGTCGAGGTTTCCATGCGGGTTACGCGCATCGATCCACCAGATTGCCCACTGGCCGGAGCGCGGGTCGTATGCGCGTGGCGCAACTCCGCGATATGGCCCTTCAGGCAGGTAGAAGATGGAGTCGTCCACGTTTGCATACCCATCCATCAGCGGACGCGAGCTGATTCGTCCTTCGACGGATATCCACTCATGGCTGCCGGCAAGCCTCTCCTTGAGTCGCTTGCTATGCACGAGCCAATCACCGACCAGGAAATCGAAGTCGTGCAAACCGCTGAGGTCCAGAGCCTGCGACTGGCCCGGCGTGTCCTGCGAAGACCGGGCGCTGATCGCCCCGATGCAAAGCAGACCGAACCAGAGGACACTCATTACAAAGCGTACTTGACGCATGTTGAACTCCTGCTTCGAATGCGGCTCCGATGCATACCACATCCGGCCGCATCGAGCTCATGGAGGTACAGGTCCAGGGCCTATGACGTTGACAGCCTGATGGACGGCAGTGATGGCCATTAGTCCTATTGCCCGCAAGGTGCGCACCGTGGCGTGATCGCACGATGGAAGCGTTTATCTCGCATGGCGTGAAGGTATCGGCCATCGTCCCCGCGCACGACGAGGGCCCGACTATCGCGGGCGTGGTCGCGCCGCTCATTGGCCACCCGCTCGTCGACGAGGTCATCGTGGTGGACGACGCCTCCACGGACGACACGGCCGCCCGCGCGGCGGCGCTCGGGGCGACGGTCGTCGCGATGCCGGAGAACGGCGGCAAGGCGGCCGCGATGGCGCGCGGCGTCGCGCACGCCCGCAACCGCATCGTCTTCTTCAGCGATGCGGACGTCGTCGGCCTGGACGAGGACATGATCACGCGCATCGTGGCGCCCGTGACGTCCGGTGCCTACGACATGTTCGTCGGCATCCGCGGCCGCAAAACCTACTGGACGAACCGCCTGCTTCACTTCACGCCGGTGCTCGGCGGGGAGCGCGCGCTCGTGAAGTCGCTGTGGGAGCACGTGCCGCGCAGTTACAAGAAGAACTTCCAGATCGAGATCGCGCTCAACTTCTTCGCCAAGCACTTCGGCCACCGCATGGGAATCACCGTCGTGCCCGGGCTGACCCAGGTTATCAAGGAGAAGAAGCGCGGCCTCTGGCCCGGGCTCTGGCAGCGGCTCTCGATGATTGCGGACATCCTGCTCGTGAGCTGGCGGATCTACGTGGCGCTGAGGCTTCGGCTGTTCGCACGGCGGAACCGGCGTGCGCTCTTTTCATACCTTGTGTCGCGCGGATGACAGAACCGGCGCTCGCCGACAGATGACTATTGCCCCGTAACCGCAATACGGAGGTCCGACGGCAAAGCCGGGATCGGGCCAGGGCGGGAAAGGGGGCTGTCATGAAGCGCAAACCGCTGTCCACGATCATTTCGCTTGTCGCGAAGGCCGCAGCGCCGGCGACGGCCGTTGTCACGAGCCTCGCCGCGCCGCTCGCGCAAGCCGCGTCGGGCGACCTCGACCCGTCGTTCGCCGACCACGGCCGGCTGGGGCCCGTCACGCAGCTCAAAGGCGCTGCGCGCGCGGTGGAAGCACCAGAGGACGGCGGCTCGCTGTTCGGCGGCGGCGACGTTGAGCTTCACTGTCGATATTACTACTACTACTACTACTGCTTCTACGACTTCGAGTTCGAAGCGTCGAACTTCGTGAATTCCTTTACGGAGGAGGGCGGCATCGACGCTTCGTACGACGGCGCGCAGCCCGGAAACATCGAAGTCGTCGATATCGCGCGGCAAGCGGACGGAAAAGTCGTCGCGGCGGGCCGGCGGATCAACAGCCGACGCTCCAACCTCAATCACCTCGTGGTCTTTCGCCTGGGGGCGGATGGTGCGCTCGACCAGGCGTTCGGCAACCAGGGCATCGTTGAGCTCGATGCCGACGCGACAGCGATCGATCAACGTGCGAGCGCCGTGGTCGTCGAACCGGACGGCCGAATTGCGATCGCGGGTGTGCGCAATGGCGAGCTCTCCGTCTTCCGTCTCGATTCGAACGGCGCGATCGACTCCTCCTTCGGCGATGGCGGATACTTCACGGGCCCTGCATATGACTATGGCGCTGGCAGCCGGATGGTGCGGCTCGCCTCGGGCGGCTACCGCGTGACCACGTCGGACGAAGGCGCGTGTCGGGTTCTCGGCCTGACGGAGGGTGGTGCCCTGGACCTCACGTATGGGCATGGCGGCTACGCGCGCGTGGCTACCGGCGTCGCCGACGAGGCCTGTCTTTCAATCGCCGCTCTGGACGACGATCGGCTTGTCATCGCCGGAATCGCCGGCGAGCAGGCTTTCGCAGTGCGACTGCTGGCTAACGGCGCGGCTGACCCGAGCTTTTCTGCGCCTGAGATGGCTGCGCTCGCGGAAGCCACCGCGATCGCGGTTGCCGGCGATGGCAAGATCCTGGTGGGCGGCGACGGCGTGAGCGGTGCGACCGTCATGCGGTTGCAGGCGTCCGGCCAGCTCGATCCGCTCTTTGGCGAGGCCGGCGCGACCGCAATCGACCTGCCGTCGCATTACGGCGCGCCGGCGGTCGTCAACGACATCGCAGTGCGCGCGGATGGCAGCGTCATTGCTGCCGGCGGCACCCATGACTCGGGCGTGTCGCGGCCGTTCGCAGTGCGCCTGCTGGGTGACGCCGGTGGCGAGAGTGCCGGCATTCTCAGCGTCAGGCAGTCGTACGTCGACGCCTCGGAATCCGGCGAGGCGGTCATCACCGTGCGGCGCAGCGGCGGAAGGTCCGGACCCGTGAGCGTGGCTTACCGCACCGTGGTTGCCGAGGGCGATGCCATTGCCGGCCGGGACTATGACGAAGTATCAGGGCGGCTGCATTGGGACGACGGCGAGGCAGGCGAACGCAGCATTGTCGTGCCCGTGCTCGCGGACGCCGGTACGGCGGAGGAATTCGAGTACTTCACCGTCGCGCTCAGTAACCCGCAGGGAAGCGCCGGCCTCGGCGCTCGCCGTGCGACGGTGACCATCCAGGCGGACGGCGCGCCCGCCGGCCAGTTCGCGATCGACGCCTACGATTCGGAGGCGTACGAGCACAGCGTCCTGCAATTCTGGCTCTACCGCAACTTCTACTACGACGGAACCGCCTGCGTAACTCTGACATCGCAGTCCGGATCGGCGATCCAAGGCGAGGATTTTGACGCCGACGCGACCACGTACTGCTGGGGAGATCAGGACAGCGAGCCGAAGCTGGTCGAAATCCAGATCGTGGATGACGACGAACAGGAAGGCGTAGAAACCTTCAGCGTCGAGCTCTCCGATCCTACCGGAGGCGCGGTGATTGGTCCTCGCGGTACGGCGAGCTTCGCGATACAGGCGAACGATGCGCCGCCGCCGCCTCCGCCTCCCGGTGGAGTGCATGGCAGTGGCGGTGGCGGCGGCGGCGCGGCGGGATTCCTGTCGCTGCTTTTGCTCGGGCTCGCGGAGATTTCCCGCGCCGCCCGGCGCTGGATCCGGAGATCCACGTAAGGTGCACCATGCGTTACCCGACACGCACGCGAAAGCCCAGGCAGAAAGAGCGGGACGCGGACCGCGGTGACGACCGCTTCGAGCTCAAGCTGGCGGAATTTTCGGCTCCGTTCGGCGAGGAGCAGCCCTGGCGGATCGCGACGAACGAGCTGGAGCTTGGCGAAAGCTGGCATGCCCTCCGCCCGGAACGCGGACGGCTGCAATGAAGATCGAGTGGGGCCGGCGCCGGGGGGCGCCGGCCCGGCGCGCTCACGGTTTCGCAGCTTCCGCGGCCAGCGCGCCGAATTGCTGCGCATTGACCTGGTCGACGATCGGCGCGATCGCGTCGAGCTTGTGCGAGGCATCGCCACTCACGCGGTGCGTCACGACCATCTCGGTCTTGCCGTCCTTTTCCGTGAGCGAGACGGTGATCACGCCGGACAACGCCATCTCCTGCAGTGGTCCCAGCGTAGCGTTCATGCGCAGCAGGCTTCCGGGTATCGACATGACGACGCGGCCATGTTCGACGCTGCCGCCCACCCAGCGCTCGCAGAAGCAGGCGCCGGCTTCGGCCGAAAGGCGAAGATTCCGGCGGTCGCCGGACCAGGTGTGGTCGGACGGCCACCAAACCTCCGGATGCAGCAGCGTGTCCCAGACTTTCGTCGCCGGCGCAGCGATCGTGAAGCGCTGTTCGATCAGGAACGTGTCCGGAGCTGCGAACTTGACCTCGGCGAGGCTCGCGAGCGGCCAGCCTGTCAGCAAGGCAACGGCAAGAAAACCGCGCATGGTCAATGAGCCGGCTCGGCCCTTTGCGGTTCCGGCCCGGACTTTTCCGGTGGTGGCGGACGAACAGGAGGTTGAAGCGCTCCGGCGTCGACCGTCCGCGACTCGGGCACCGTCGTCTCGGGCGGAGGCGATCCAGGCTCGGTCGCCAGCACGACGGGCGCGGCCGGCCGGAGCGGCGCGGACACGACTGTGGGCGGCGGCTCCTTGGAAGGCGCCATCCCCGACGTCGAAGGCTCATCGCCCTTCTTTCCGCAGGCAGCCAAAGCGAGTATCGCCAGCAGCGTTGCCAGCGGCCGGTAGCCATGAGGCACGGAATTCACTCCTTCGATTGCCACTCGTTTTCGTCCTGTCGCGCCAACTCGTCGAGGTCGCCGGGCGTCGCCGAAGGATCGTCCACCCATTCACGCAGCGTCGGCCCTCCATTGATGAGATCGATGGCGAGCCGCGTAGTTTCGTACTCGTAGGCGAATTCGCGCCACAGCGGGTAGTCGGGCCGGATCGCACGGATCGCTTTGAAGGCGAGCGCGACCAGTCGCCATGGACGGAACTTCGAGTGGTTGTATCCGGGATCATCGACGTGAATCTGGATGCCCGCGCAAAGCTTGCCGGCGTGCTTGTGGAAGGTCGGCTCGAACCAGCAGGAACGCAGGCGGCAGCCCGCGAGCCAGTCGGGCGCGAGCGCGCGCATGTTTGCCAGCACCTTGTCGGCGTCGATGTCCGGCGCGCCGAAGAGCTCGAGCGGACGCGTCGTGCCGCGGCCTTCAGAGAGCGTCGTGCCTTCGACCATCACGGTGCCGGGATAACAGCGCGCCATCGAGACCGCGGGCGCGTTGGGGCTCGGGTTGATCCATGCGCGCTCGCCCTGGGGCCAGCCGTAGCCGGGCGACTGCGCGGGACGCCAGCCATCCATCGCGACGTGCACGTACTCGAGGTCGAGCTTCAGGTGCTGCACGAACCACGAGCCGAGCTCGCCGAGCGTGCGGCCATGTCGCATCGGCATCGGCCCCGCGCCGACGAAGCTCTCCCATCCGTTCTTCAGCAGCAATCCCTCGACCGGACGCCCGATCGGGTTCGGCCGGTCGAGAACCCACACGGCTTTTCCGAGGCGCGCTGCGGCCTCGAGCACGTAGCGCAGTGTCGTGACGAAGGTGTAGACGCGGCAACCGAGGTCCTGGAGATCGACGAGGAGGACGTCGTACGACTCCATCATGGCTTGCGTCGGCCGGCGCACCTTGCCATAGAGGCTGAACACCGGGATCCCGTAGACCGGGTCGGTGTAGTCCTGCGTCTCGATCATGTTGTCCTGCTTCTCGCCGCGCATGCCGTGCTGTGGACCGAGCGCGACCGTCAGCCGGAAGTCCTCGTGGGCTGCGAGCGCATCGATCGTATGTGTGAGGTCCGCGGTCACCGAAGCGGGGTGCGCGAGGAGTGCGACGCGGCGGCCGTCGAGCGGCTTTCGCACCGCGCGGTCGAGCAGCAGCCGGTCGACGCCGAATTTCACGCGCGCACCACGCGGAGCGTGAACGTGGCCGGGTCATGGAAGTCCGGCCTTTCGCCGCGATGTGCCAATGCCCAGCATGAAAGCTGGCCGTCGTCCGTCTCGATCACGGCGGAAAGCCCGGCATGAATCGCGGCCGTCGTGGCAAGGCCGGGGAGGGTGGCGATGGAGACATCAGCGGTCAACTCGGTATAGACCGGGTGGCGCGCAAAGGAGAGAAGCGGCGGACGCAAGTCTGGAGATGAACGTTGCTCGCGCCGGTTGCCGAAGCGGTATGCGGCCCAATCGCCGGACGGTGCGAAGTTGAATTCGAAGTAGGCATCGCAGGCATCGGGCCGAAGGAACGCCTCGAAGCAGGTATGTTGCCAGAGTCCGTCGCGCCGGCGCGCGGGCTCCGGCATTGGCAGCCGCAGCCGGCCCATATCTCCATCGATCCGGAACCGGATCCGAAGTTCGTTCGGGGACTGCGGCTCGAGCGTGACGGTGAATCGGTGGATGGCATCGCAGGGCGTCGCGGGGTGGGGCCGGAGCTCTGCGGAAAGCGTCGACATTGTCCGCCACTCTAGACTGTTCAACCTAAAGCCGCCCGCGCAATCGAAAGTTGGCGGCGGCCTTGCATTCGGCGCGGCCGGCGGCAAAGTGTCCGGCGTGCGGTTCGACACGATCATTGTCGGCGCCGGTTCCGCAGGTTGCGTCCTTGCCAACCGGCTGAGCGCCGATCCCGCGCGCCAGGTCTGCCTCATCGAGGCAGGGCCGCGCGACCGCTCGCCGCTGATCCACGTGCCGGCGGGCCTGCTCGGCACGCTGCCGACGCGTCACATGAACTGGGCTTTCCAGACGGAGCCGCAGCCCGGGCTCGGCGGCCGCCGCGGTTACCAGCCTCGCGGCCGCACGCTCGGCGGCTCGAGCTCGATTAACGCGATGATCTACATGCGCGGCCATCGGACCGACTACGACGACTGGGCGGCGCTCGGTAATCCCGGCTGGTCGTACCACGAGGTACTGCCTGTATTCCGGCACTCCGAAGACCAGCAGCGCGGCGCCGACGAATTCCACGGCGCCGGCGGCGAGCTCACTGTCTCCGACCTCGCGAGTCCCGTCGCCGCGGCGCACGCGTTTGTCGACTCGGCGGTCGGCGCGGGGCTCGCCGTAAACCACGACTTCAACGGCGCGAGCCAGGATGGTGCGGGCCTCTACCAGGTGACGCAGCGCCGCGGCCGTCGTTGCAGTGCAGCGGTCGCGTTCCTGACCCCCGCGCTTGGGCGGCCGAACCTGGCAGTGCTCACGGGCCGCCACGCGACCCGAATCGTCTTCGAGGACGGCCGTGCATCCGGCGTCGACATCGAGGGGGCGGGCGGAACCGCCCGGATCGACGCGGCGCGCGAGGTGATCCTGTCGGCCGGGGTCTTCGGATCCCCACAGCTCCTGCTACTGTCGGGTATCGGGCCACGCGAGGAGCTCGCACGTCACGGCATCGAACAGCAGGCTGAATTGCCGGGGGTCGGCGCGAACCTGACGGATCACGTGGACCTTGCGCTCGTGTACCGCTCGTCGGACCCGCGGCTGATGGGCATCACCGTGCGCACGGCGCTCCGCGCGATTCCGGGCTACGTCGCCTGGCGCTGCCGCGGCACGGGCCTCCTCACGACCAACTTCGCCGAGGCCGGCGCTTTCCTGCGCACGCGCGGGAATCTCGACCGCCCCGACGTGCAGCTGCACTTCGTCAACGGCCTCGTGGACGACCACGCGCGACGCCTGCACTACGGCTACGGGATCTCCTGCCACGTCGCAGTGCTGCGGCCGAAGAGCCGCGGCACGGTCCGCCTGCGCTCGGCGAACCCGCGCGAGGCGCCGGCCATCGACCCAAACTATCTCGGGGCGGGCGAGGACGTCGAGACGCTCCTTGCGGGCGTTAAGCGCGCGCGCGACATCATGGAGGGTGCGCCGCTCGCGCCTCACCGGGGCGCTGAGCTCTTCACCAGCGGCACCGGCGACGACGCGCTCGTCGCACGGATCCGTCGCCGCGCCGACACCATCTATCATCCCGTCGGCACCTGCCGAATGGGGCGCGACAGCATGTCGGTCGTCGATTCGGCGCTGCGCGTCCGCGGCGTCGAGGGCCTCTCCGTCGTCGATGCCTCCGTGATGCCCGCGATCATCGGCGGCAACACGAACGCCCCGACGATCATGATCGCGGAGAAGGCTGCGCTCGCGCGCATGACCTGACGGGGGCGGACCCGCCTGCTGTAACATTCCGGGCGTAAGCTGCCGACGCACGCCCGAAGCCAAGCTCATGTCCCGACGACGTCTTACGCTTCGCCTCGCCGCCATTGGCGCGGGCGTCGCGCTCGCCGCATGCGCGCAACTCGCCGCCGCCCAGGAGACGACGAGCCAGCTCACCGGCTTCGTGTTCGGCGCCGACGGCCGGCCGATCGCGGGCGCCAGCGTCACGATCACGCACGTGCCGTCCGGCACCACCGAGATCGCCATGACGAACGCCAGTGGCCAGTTCACTGCCAACGGTTTGCGCGTCGGCGGGCCCTACCGTGTCGCCGCGCAAGTGCCGGGGATGCAGGAAACAGCGATGGAGGAGCTGTATACCCAGCTCGCGCAGCGCACCTCGGTGACCCTCTTCGCCCAGCCGGTCGAGACACTCGCGGGCATCGAAGTCATCGGCTCCTCGGAGCGCGACGTGACGATCGGTGTGGGTACGCGCTTCGGCGAGCGTGAAGTGAAGGAGTTGCCGTCCATCAGTCGCGACATCAAGGACGTGGTCCGCATTGACCCGAAGGCCTGGGTCGACCCGACCAATGCCGATGCGCTCGAGGTCGGCGGCGTCAACAACCGCTACAACACGGTCACGGTCGACGGCGTGCGCCAGAGCGACGACTTTGGGCTCAACAACAACGGTTATCCGACGCAACGCAGCCCGCTCTCCGTGGACGCGATCGAGGCGGTCTCCGTACTGACGGCACCGTTCTCGGTTGAGTATTCCTTCTTCCACGGCTCGACCATCAACATGGTCACGAAGTCCGGTACCAACGAGCTGACCGGGTCTGCCTACTACTACAAGGGCGACGACAGCTTGCTCGGCGACAAGACCGGGGACGTCGACGTCAACCTCGTCTTCGACGAGGACGTCTATGGCGCTACGCTCGGCGGGCCGATCCTCGAGGACCGGCTCTTCTTCTTCCTCGCCTACGAGAAGCTCGACCGCAAGGCGCCGCAGGATACCGGTCCGACAGGCTCGGATTTCCCGGTCGAGATCCCCGGGGTGACACAGGCCGACTACGACCGGATCCGCCAGATTGGCCTCGACGTTTACGGCTACGACGTCGGCGAGACGCTGCGTTCCGCGCCCGAGGAGGACGAGAAGATCCTCGCCAAGCTCGACTGGAACATCAACGAATTGCACCGCGCGACGCTCGCCTACCAGCGCACGACGGGCAACGAGCTGATCGTCAACTCGCTGAACAACAACGCTTCAACTCGGCGACTCGGCGCGCCGTCGAACTGGTACGACCGCGCAATCGCGATGAAGACAGCCTCGCTGCAGCTCTTCTCCGACTGGACCCCGCGTTTTTCGACGGAGCTCAAGGTGGCGCGGAAGGAGGTCGATACCGCGCAGGTCTCGCTGTTCGGCACGGACTTCGGGGAGATGGCCATCGCGACGCCGTCCGGCGGCCAGATGTTCATCGGCTCGGACGAGTTCCGCCAGGCGAACCAGCTCACGAACGACACCGACACGATCAAGCTCAAAGGCAGCTTCTTTCTCGGCGACCACACGGTCACGGCCGGCTACGAGCGGGAGATGCTCGACATCAACAACCTGTTTGTGCCGCGTAGCGAGGGGCAGTGGACCTTCGGCAGCATCGACGACTTCGAGGCGCAATCCGCTGCGAGCCTGTCCTACAGCAATGCGTTCACGAACGACGCCAGGGACGGCGCGGCAATTTTCGGGTACGACGTCGACAGCTTTTACGTCCAGGACGAATGGCAGGCCACTGCCGACCTCAAGTTCGAGGC
>Ga0075418_10010969_pt1 | contig 10125 bp, 5 predicted proteins | sample SoiMetdeltSBSDD2_FD_81776 | JGI IMG/M metagenome (GOLD analysis project Ga0075418, IMG submission 81776) | Bulk soil microbial communities from a Populus tree surrounding site in Tennessee, USA - Soil MetaG P. deltoides SBSDD2 | ecosystem: Environmental > Terrestrial > Soil > Tree plantation...
AAGTGAACTGCGCGTCTCCGAGGAACGCTTCCGTCAACTGGCAGACAACATTCAGGAGGCCTTCTGGATGACAGATGCCACAACTGGCGAGGAGATCTATGCCAGTCCGGCCGCAGAGAAAATATGGGGACACCCGCTTGAAAGCCTGCTGCACGACTCAGACTTGTTTATCGAAACTGTTTTACCCGAGGATCGCCATGCGGTGCAACAGGTATTGGAAATTCAAAAGGGCGGCAAAAATACAGAGATGGAATACCGCATCACGCGTCCCGACGGCGCGGTGCGCTGGATCTGGGATCGGGCCTTCCCTATTTTCGATGATGCAGGCAGGGTCGTTCGTCTCGCCGGCGTGGCGGCAGATATCACCGAGCGCAAGCATGCAGAAGAGGCTTTGCATGAAAGCGAGCTCAAATATCGGAACCTGGTTGAAACATCGCATGATTTAATTTGGACAACCGATGGCGAAGGGCGGATCACCTATCTCAATCAGGCTTCGAGGCAGATCTATGGTTATGAACCCGAAGAGTTGATCGGCCATTCCTTTTTCGAAATGATGGTTCCGCAATCGCATCCACGGAACTTGGATGAGTTTAAGGAAACCATCGCTGGTAAGGATAAATTTGTAGATGCCGAAACCGTTGTCCGACATCGGGATGGTAGGCAAATTATCCTTAGTGCAAACTCCCTGGTCCTTCGTGACGAGAATAAAAACGTGATTGGAATTGTCGGGACATCCCGCGATATCACCGAACGTAAAAAGGCCGAAGAAGCTTTGCGCCAGAGCGAGGTGCGCTTCGCAGGCGTCGTCAATTCAGCTATGGATGCGGTCATCAGTGTGGATATGGAACAACGCATCGTCCTGTTCAACCCAGCCGCCGAGCAAATGTTTGGTTGCAGCGCCAAGGAAGTCATCGGACAGCCACTCGAACGCTTCATCCCCAGCCGGTACCGGGTGCAACATAAAGAGCATATCTCCCGCTTTGGGCAGACGGGTGACACCAGCCGCGCCATGGGTCATCTGGGCACGCTCTACGGCCTTCGGACGGATGGGAATGAATTTCCCATTGAGGCCTCCATTTCTCACGTAGAGGCCAATGGTCAGCACCTCTATACCGTGATCCTGCGCGATATCACCGAACGCAAACAGGTAGAAGAGCAGCTCCGTAAGCTCTCGCGCGCGGTGGAGCAAAGCGCGTCGATTATTGTGATCACAGATACGAAGGGCCAAATAGAATACGTGAACCCCAAGTTCACAGAGATAACCGGATATACGGTCGAGGAAGCTCTCGGCCAAAACCCTCGCATCTTGCGATCGGGTGTCACACCGCCAGAAGTGTATGCTGAGTTGTGGAGGGCCATCACTTCAGGTCAAGAATGGCACGGGGAACTTCTGAATAAGAAAAAGAACGGTGAGTTGTATTGGGAGTCTGTAACCATCTCACCCATCCTGAACGAGCATGGAGAGACCACTCACTTCATTGCCGTCAAGGAGGGTATCACCGAACGGAAACAAAATGAAACCGAGACGATTCGACATCTGGCTGAACTGGAGGCCCTATACGAAAATGGGCTGGCGGTTGGTCGTCTGTTAGAACCACAAGCCATTGGACAGCGTATCATTCAGACCTTCTCACAGTACCTCTCCTGGCATCACGTGACCATCCGGCTGCGCAAGGATGATAGCGAAGAACTTGATTTGATCGCTTTCCAACTGCCGCATGCGACAGACGGGACCATAGCAAATGAGGAGCTTCACATAAAGTCCCGCGTCAGCCGGGTAGGACAGGGCATCAGCGGCTGGGTGGCCCAAACTGGCACGCCGCTCCGAACCAGCAATCTGCCTGAAGACCCACACTACGTAAAAACCTATGAGGACATGCAATCCGGTTTGTATATGCCGCTCAGAGTGGGAGATCGCATCATCGGAGTCATTAGTGTGGAAAGTGAGGAGCCCGATGCTTTTTCAGAGCAGGATGAACGACTGCTGGCGACACTGGCCAACCAGGCCGCCACAGCTTTCGAAAATGCACGGCTATATCAATCTGCTCAAAAGGAAATCTGGGATCGCAGAATAGCGGAGGAGGCGTTACGGCAAAGTGAGGAAAATTATCGGCGCCTGGCGCTGGAACTGGAAGTGCGTGTATATGAACGTACCGCCGAAGTACAGGACCTGTACGATAACGCCCCCTGCGGCTACCATTCCCTCGACCAGGATGGCAGGATCATCCGAATCAACCAGACCGAATTGAACTGGTTGGGTTATGCACGCGAGGAAGTGATTGGACAACCTCTTCAGGATTTCATTACGAATGAAAGCCGTATTAATTTTTTGCAGTCCTTCCCTGCATTTAAACAACATGGCATGCTAAGAGATCTGGAACTTGAAATGCTGCGCAAGGATGGTTCCATCTTCCCGGCACTTATCAGTGCCACCGCCATCTACGATAAGGATGGCCGATACCTGACAAACCGATCTACATTGTTTGATGATACGGATCGAAAACATGCCATGGAAACCCTGCGACTGGCAAATTCGGAAATGAAACGGGCCATGCGCATGAAGGATGAGTTCCTTGCTAACATGAGCCATGAACTGCGCACTCCGCTCAACGCCATCCTGGGACTCTCCGAGAGCCTGCTCGAACAGACGGCCGGACCGATTAATGAGAAACAACACAAATACCTGGGCACGGTCAATGAAAGCGGCCGCCACCTGTTGGAATTAATCAACGACATCCTCGATCTCGCTAAGATCGAATCAGGTCAGATCAAGATCGATCCCGCCCGTGTGAATATCAACACCACCTGTGAAACCAGCCTGCGCATGATCAAGCAACTGGCGCAGAAGAAGAATCAAACGGTCGAAGTCGAAATCGAAGATGAGATCGGTCATGTTTGGGCAGATGAGCGACGGCTCAAGCAAATGATGGTTAACCTGCTCAGTAATGCGGTCAAGTTCACACCCGAAGGTGGTCAGCTCGGTCTTAAAGCCCGCATTGACCGCAGGGAAATGAATTTGCTGATCACGATTTGGGATCGCGGTATCGGCATCCGTGAACAGGACCTGAAGCGTCTATTCCGGCCGTTCGTCCAGCTGGATTCAAGCCTGTCACGCGAAAGTGCCGGCACAGGCCTTGGGCTGGCACTCGTCGCCGAGATGGCACGCCTGCACGGTGGTAGTGTCAGTGTTTTAAGTCAGCCAGGCGAGGGCAGCCAATTTACCATCGTCCTGCCCTGGGATCCTGGCATTACCAGTGACACAATTGATAAGCTCAAAATCACGGGCAAGATACCCATCATGCGGCGTTCAGCTGCAGACAAACCGACCCTCCTGCTGGTGGAGGATACAGAGAGCGTCGTGCTCATGCTGAGGGATTACCTGGAATTATCCGGCTATCAAGTGGTGATCGCCACCGACGGGTTGGAGGGTGTCTCGAAAGCGATTGCGCTGCGTCCTGATCTCATATTGATGGACGTGCAAATGCCCAACATGGACGGGCTGGAGGCTACCCGCCAGATCCGAAAAGAAGCCAGCCTGAAAGACACGCCCATCATTGCACTCACCGCCCTTGCCATGCCCAGCGATCGAGAACTCTGTCTGGAAGCTGGTATGAGTGATTACTTCAGCAAACCAGTTAACTTGAAAGAGTTGGCCAAGGCCATCCAACGGCACCTGCCAGACTCTGGAACAGGGAAAACCTATGAGTACGATCCTCATCGTAGATGATTCACATTCAGCGCGGGAAACGCTGCTCGCGGCTTTGGAAGGCCATGGTTATCAACTGGTCACAGCCCAAAACGGAGCAGAGGCAATCCAACTCGCCAGCCAGATACGTCCGGATGTGATTCTGCTCGATGTAATGATGCCCGGCATGGACGGCTTCGAAGTCTGCCGCCGTATCCGCGCCACGCTGGAACTTGCTGAGGTGCCAATCGTCTTGCTCACCGCCCTGGACGACCACGCCTCCCTCATCCAGGGACTGGAGGCAGGCGCAGACGATTTTTTCTCCAAACCGATCGACCGCAAGGAACTGCTCGTACGCGTCCGCACCATCACGCGGCTGAACCGTTATCGCACTCTGGCCGATCAGCGTGAGAAGTTGAGCGAGATGGCCGAACGCCTGGTCACTGTCCAGGAGGAGGAACGGCTGCGCATATCACGCGAACTGCACGATGATCTTGGTCAGGCACTTACGACGCACCTGCTCGCCATCCGCAACTTGCAGGGTGACCTATCCATCCCGGTAGTTACACTATTCGAAAGCCTGGAACATCTCTACCAACAAACCTACGAAATCTTCGTGAAGATACGCAGGCTTGCCCACGACCTGCGCCCGCCAGTGCTCGATACGCTGGGGTTGAAACGCTCCCTCGAGACATACTGCCACGAATTCACCAACCGCACGCATCTACCCATTACCCTCGAAATTGACCCGGAGCTTCCGGAGTTCATCGATGTGTACAACGTGATTCTATACCGAGTCCTCCAGGAGGCGCTGACCAATATCGCCAAACACGCCCAGGCCAGCCGCGTTTGGGTCGAGTTAAATGTAGAAGACGAGACGATCAACCTGATTGTGCAGGATAACGGGCGGGGACTCTCATCCCCTGAAAACAAGTCCAACGGCATCGGCATTACCGGCATGCAGGAACGTCTTGCATTGGTTGGTGGAAAGCTTCTCCTGCATTCACCCACCGAGGGTGGCACTATCCTTTCTGCCTCATTACCTATGAAGACTCAATCCGCTAAGAATAAGGAGGCCATATGATCCGCATCTTGATCGCTGAAGACCATCTAATGGTGCGCTCCGGCATACGTGCGTTGCTCGAAAAATCCGGTGACCTCAACATTTTGGGAGAGGCATCCAACGGGCAGGAAGCCGTTGAAATGGTGGAAAAACTTAAACCGGATGTGCTAATCATGGATATTATGATGCCTCGTCTGAATGGCATTCAAGCCGCCGAAAACATTCGAAAGCTGAAACTTCCCACCCAAATCCTTTTATTGTCCATGTACTCCGACGAAGGCCTGGTCTATCAGGCCCTGCAAAGCGGTGTCAGAGGCTATGTGCTGAAGTCATCGGTCAGTGATGAGCTGTTGTGGGCAGTCCAGGCGGTGGCCAAGGGCAAGACCTACTTAAGCAGCCAGATATCAGAGATCGTTGTGGAAAGCGCCGTCCACCCACGCCCTGCCGGACAAGACCATGATCCGATCTCAAATCTTTCCCCGCGTGAAAAGGAGATCCTGCAATTGATCGCAGAGGAACACACCAGCGGTGAAATCGCAGCACTGCTCTTCATCAGCGAGAAAACAGTTGAAAAGCACCGCGCCAGCCTGATGGAAAAATTGAACGTCCGCAACCTGGCGGGATTGGTCCGTCTGGCGGTCAAATATCATCTTGTGGATTGAACACGAGTCCGCAAAACAGTGCACTAAATTTGCAGAGTACTCCTGAAAGAGGAACATATCATGGATGAGCGAAATACGATTTTGATTGTGGACGACGAACCCGCCGGTCGCGAAACACTGGAATCAATTCTGGAACCTGAAGGTTATTATCTCGTGCTGGCCGAAAACGGTTATCAAGCCATTGAAAAGGCCAAGGCCGTTCAGCCCGATGTGATTCTGTTAGACGTGATGATGCCAGGTATGAATGGCTTTGAAGTCTGCCGCCACATTCGCAATGAAAAGGAACTGGCCGAGGTCCCGATCCTGTTCCTCACGGCCCTCGACGATCGCCAATCCCTCTTGAATGGGCTAGAAGCGGGAGCAGACGATTTCATCTCGAAGCCGTTCGACCGTTACGAATTGCGCGCCCGCCTGCTTGGCATCACGCGGCTTAACCGCTATCGCAAACTCATGAATGAGCGCAAAAACCTGGAGGAGACTCACAAACAGCTTCTCTTCGCGTACGACGAAACGATCGAGGGCTGGTCACGCGCTATGGATTTGCGTGACAAAGAGACGGAAGGCCATTCCCAGCGTGTGACTGAGCTAACCTTGAAGCTCGCCTCCGCGTTCGGAATTCCCAAACAGGACCTGGTTCACGTGCGACGCGGAGCGCTCCTGCATGATATGGGTAAACTTGGCATTCCAGATTCGATTCTGCTAAAAGCCGGCAAACTCAATGATGAAGAATGGGAGTTCATGCGTCAGCATCCGCAACTCGCATATAACATGCTGTACCCAATCGAGTACTTACGTCCTGCCATGGAGATTCCGTTTTGCCACCATGAAAAGTGGGATGGAACCGGGTATCCGCGCGGCCTGCAAGGTGAGCAGATCCCTCTGGCAGCCAGGCTTTTTGCAATTGTGGACGTTTGGGATGCACTGACTTCCGATCGGCCATATCGCAAGGCTTGGGAGCGGGAGAAAGTGCTCACATACATAAAGGAAGAATCCGGCAAGCACTTTGACCCTACTGTAGTGGAAGCATTTCTCCAACTCATCTCGTGATCCGTTCCAGGCAGGCCAATTTTCGCCACAATAGATTTTGGAGGACGTACGCCAAAGCATGAAACAGACTCTGGCCCGGATTGGCCTTCTTCTTTTGGCTGGATGTGGAACCGGTTCGGCCCTTCAGACCATAGCAGCCCTACCCAGCGGATGCTCATCACCCGGAACTATCCATTCAGCGGATCTTCCTCAGCGATCGCGTGGATACTCTTACACGTACCAGGTCTACCTTCCACCTTGCTACGCAGCTGAATCCGAATCCAGTTACCCGGTGCTCTATCTGGTCCCCGGGCGTTCGAGTGCATCCGGTGCCTGGTTCGCGGCAGGTCTGGCGGAAGTCGCAGATCAAATGATATTGAGCGGAGAGATCCCCCCATTCATTATTGTCGCGACAGAAAACATCGATGACGACCCGATGGCTGAAACCATTTCTGAAGAATTAGTGCCGTTTGTCGAAAGTCAATATCCTGTTATTGATAACCGACAATATCATGCCGTGGCAGGCGGTTCACTGGGAGGGATTGCCGCATACCGTCTGGCTTTTCAACATCCAGATACATTTTCCAGCGCTGCCATTTTTGGTGCGGGCGCCATTTCCGGTGAAGAGACTCGCATCACTGCATGGTTATCAGCCATGAGCGATAAAAACCGTGTCCGCGTATTTATGGATACGGGCGATGAAGACCCTCTCATGTTGGAGCGGGCAGAAGTTATGAAATCCCTGCTCGATGAGTTGGGGATTGAAAATCAACTTCACAGCGGCGATGGGGGCCACAACTACGCGTATTGGGTGGGTAATTTCGAAGTATATCTTCAATGGCTGGCAAAGGATTGGTAGAGGAAAAATCAAGCGGCCGCGTGTTTGAGTAGGGAAGGTGTGAAAATAGGCACAGCAAAGGCTCATCCTCTGTTCCGCGGTGAATCAGATTATGTCAAATTGAAATAGCAAGGAACATTCTTTTCTACCGTGCGTCTGGTAAACAAAGAGCCAACCCACGCGAGCCGCCGCTCCCTGAACGGACAGCGGACGGCTCATGAACCGGGATATGTTATGATAAGTCAACGCAAGCGATGCCGCTAAGCGGCAGGAGAGACCGGTTTGCTCAACCTGCGCCCATCCAAATTCCATCGGATTACGCTACTTGCTTTCCTAGCAGTGCAGTTATGCTCTGCTTTTGTGCCAGTGCGACACATGCAGGCACAAGGGGAAGGAACGACCAAACTAACAGTGCAGGTCGGTTTTGATGGCTATTGCAAGGAGGATGACTGGCTGCCTATTCACGTGGAGGTTCAAAATACCGGCTCCGATTTGAATGCGACAGTGCGTGCCTCCTACACAAACAGCAATAACGGTATTACTTCCACCAATCTGGATGTTGCATTACCTTCCACCTCCCGGAAGGAATTCTTTTTATACATCCTCCCTCAGGGCTTCCTGCGAAATTTCAATGTAAGCCTGTTAGACGGTAACAAGGTTCTCGAAAAAAGCAATCTTTCGGTTAATTGTCTCACGAGCGATAATATGCTGATTGGCGTGCTGGCCGATGACCCCTCCACCTATACAATTCTGAATGATATAAAACCGATCACGGGCTTCGCACGCGTCGCTCAGTTGAAACTTTCTGATCTGCCAGAGAAGGCACAGGCGTGGAGTTCCCTGGATGCGTTGGTAGTTTCCAATGTAGACACCGGGCCTTTGACCGCCACACAGAAACGGGCTCTCGAAAACTGGCTTGGCTCCGGCGGCAAATTGCTTGTCACCGGGGGATCCCGATGGCAGGGCACCGTTGCAGGATTGGATGATTTCCTTCCGGTTGAGATTAATGGGACAAGGAACGTCAGCAATCTCTCCGGCTTACAGGCTTATCTCAAAGACCCCTCCCCAGTGGACATTCGTGGAACGGTTCTATCGGTTGGCACCGTCCGCGATGGAGCCAATGTGTTGGCCGATCAGGATACGATCCCACTCGTCGTCCAGAAGAATATTGGCTTTGGCTCCGTCTATTATCTGGCGGCTGACCCTGCTCTAGAACCGCTAAACGGCTGGACTGGTAATACTGATCTTTACACGGCCTTGCTTGGTTCTCAACCGCCAAGTCCCAGATGGGTCAACAGGCTTTGGTACGGCTACAATGCCAACCAGGCGTTAGGTGCCATCTCTGAACTGGGCCTTCCCTCTATTCTGTACATTACATGCCTGATGGGAACTTATGTGTTGATCATCGGTCCAATCAATTATTTTGTGCTGCGCCGCATGAAACGCCGCGAGCTGGCCTGGGTGACCATCCCGGTGTTGGTGATCATTTTCAGCTTTCTGGCCTATGGTTCCGGACTGTTCTATCGCGGCACGACTCCCATTTTGAATCGACTGGTTGTTGCACAGGCCTCGGACGGCCTGGATCAGACCCACACGCAGGCACTGGTGGGTATCTATTCGCCCGTACGCGCCCGATATGATTTCGATTCAACCGAAAACTTCCTGCCGCAACCCTTTTCCGGTGGAGCAACAGGTGACGTTCAGTCCAACGATGATTGGACCATCGTGCAGGAAGGTTCGAACATGATCGTGCCACAGATCCGTGTGGAAATCGGCGGAATGCAGGCTATAGCTCTGGAGGGCAGTCTGCCTGCTCTGCCCATCAGCCATGATTTGACGCTGACAGTTAGCCGTACAACCCCCGTACTCTCTGGCAGCATCGTCAATGATAGCGAGTTTGTGTTGCAGGATGCCATCCTGATCACACCGGGAGATTGGGAGAAGCTTGGTGAGTTCAGACCCGGCCAATCAAAGCAGGTGAGTATCTCTTTGGCAGCCAGCGGTAATGGACCTGAGTTCTATACCCTTGACCCGATGACCATATTGAATCTGGGTTATGATGACATTCAACAGGATGTGGACGCGGCGCGTCGATATGCCCTGCTTCAAAATGTGCTGGCGCCAGACTATCAACGCAACGATGGTAACTGGGGCATTTACCTGATGGGATGGGTGGATCAACCTGTGCTGTCGGTCGGGTTAAAGGATGAAAGATCAAAAACGGTGGACACCATGCTGTATGTCCACAAGCTTTCGCCCCTCATAAAATATGAAGGGAATGAAATCCATCTGCCGATCAGCCTCTTCGCATGGGAATCTTCCACACCCGAGATTTCGCCCTATTACGGGCAGCTTACCTCCGGCGGATACGAATTGCGTTTCAGGCCCGGCATCCCGCTGCAGTTCCACGCGATTAAATCGATGAACTTCCAACTCACCAGCAATGCACTTCCCGATGAATTAACTGCCTCCGCCTGGGATTATGAGACCAGGGAATGGGTTCAGGTTTCATACGGCACATACAACACGAATATCCCAGAACCGGAACGTTATGTGGGTCCCAATGGTGAAATACGAATCAAAGTGGATGTCAACCGCAGCGACTGGACCGAGATCAGGGCCTCCTATATTCAACTGGTGGTCGAACCATGACCACGATCATCGAAATCCGCGACCTCAGCAAAAAATTCGCAAAACGCCTGGCAGTGGATAATGTCAGCCTGACGGTTGAGAGCGGCGAGATCTTCGGCCTGGTCGGTCCCAATGGTGCCGGCAAGACCACCAGCATGCGTATGCTGGTCACATTGCTGCAGCCTGACCACGGTGAGATTCTCGTTGGCGGTCACTCTGT
>Ga0075418_10010971_pt1 | contig 10124 bp, 10 predicted proteins | sample SoiMetdeltSBSDD2_FD_81776 | JGI IMG/M metagenome (GOLD analysis project Ga0075418, IMG submission 81776) | Bulk soil microbial communities from a Populus tree surrounding site in Tennessee, USA - Soil MetaG P. deltoides SBSDD2 | ecosystem: Environmental > Terrestrial > Soil > Tree plantation...
GATGTATTAGGCTTTTACCAGAATATCCAAGATGTCTTGCCATTGTAGCATCTCTAATAAGGCCATCAATGTCATCGATTTTTTGCCAGATTGCATCAATTGCATAGACGCCTGCAGCTCTTGCATCAACGGGAATCTTTGCACGCGCATAATGATATCCTGCAGGGTTGTGCTCATCGTAGTCAAGTCGCATATCATAAAGAAAATCAAAGACTCCGAAAACAAGAGCCTTAATTTGCTCGTCGGCGCTTGCAATCAAGTAGGCGTTTACAACCCCTCTTGCCGTTTCAATTGAAGGAATTAATGCAATCTTATCAGTCTTTCTTTCTTTTTCAAGCATGACTACATGTTTTTTGATCTCAAGTATCTCAGAAGCATCATTGACCTTAGGCACCACTATACCATCTATTCCCTTTTGCAGAACGGCTTTAAGATCATCTGTTACAAGGTCTGACTCAGGCGAATTTGTCCTCACATAGACATGGCCGCCATACTCCTGTCGTCGCGTCAGCAACGTTTCTGCTATTATTCTTCGTGCTGTACCCTTTTCGTTGTCTGGCACCGAGTCTTCTAAGTCAAAGCAGACTATATCTGCTGGCAGCGTTTTGGCTTTTTCTACAAAGCGCATGCTGTTGCCGGGAACAAAAATCAGGCTACGAAACATAAGAAGAGAAAAATAAAAGACGGTGTTTTTATAGGTTCTGTGGAGTTGTCAGGATCTTGCCGAACTGTTGGGCATTTGCCATCATCACATGGCCGTCTACCATGTTGCTAAAAGGCAAGATGGTATCTATTACTGGTTTGATTTTGCCCTTGCTAACCCAATACACTACGTCTTCAAGCTCTGCCTTGGTGCCCTGAGTGGAGCCAAGCAAGTTAGTTCCCTTAAAGAACAAGAATCTCAGGTCAATAGTCGAGTCGTATCCAGTAGTTGCGCCTGTCGCAACGAGTGTGCCGCCCATCTTGAGCAGTGCAACTTCTTGAGGAAACACAGTTTTGCCAATATGCTCAAAGACCACATCAACGCCAGATTGACTCCCCATATTCTTTGTTATTTCGCGTACTTTCTTATACCAATCGGCTTCACGGTGGTTGACGGTATAATCGGCTCCAAGCTCCATGCACTTATCCATCTTGTCCTTGTTGCCTGCAGTCGCAATGACTGTGCAATTGTACAATTTAGCAATCTGAATGCCCACCATACCAACGCCAGAACCTCCACCCATAATGAGCACGACTTGGCCTGGTTTAATCTTGGCGCGTCCAACTAGCATGTGCCAAGATGTCATGCCCACCATAGAAACTGCTGCTGCATCATTAAACGAAACGTTGTCTGCAATCTTGGCAACATTGACTTCCGGAAGGTGTGTATACTGAGCAAATCCTCCCCAGAGCGGGCCTGTTTGAAAACCCCAAATAGTCCTTTCATTGCAGTCGTATTCCCTACCTGATGTGCATTCATAGCACACTCTGCAGCTCATGTTGGAATGTGAAACTACTCTATCTCCAACCTTGATTTTTTGGACATCAGGACCAACTTCAACAACGGTTCCAGCTACATCGCTTCCTGAAATATGCGGAAGTGGTGTCTTGACTGGTTCGCCCCATATAGCCCAAAGATCGTTATAGTTGTAAGATGCCGACTCGACCTTTATCAAAACTTCAAAAGACTTTATCTTTGGAACATCGATATCTTCAATTTTGACAATCTTTGTCGGATCCTTATTGTACTCTCTAAATACTGCTGCCTTCATACAGCAAAACAAGCACGTTTCACACTTTAAATAGTTAACTCATGATCGAACTGTTGAGTATATATAGATTAGCTGAGTGTTTAGCGCCTTTCAAACCGAAATTCTTTCTTTGGCTGCTGAATACGCAACAGTAGTTGTCTTAATTCATCATCAGTTAGCGGGCGGTTGATCCTGCCTGAAGAAGCTGCACTGATAAGGTAATTTTCAACAGTCAATGCAAGATCGGGCTTGACAAGTCTGATATTCATCAGCCGCTGGCGAGCCTGAGGATCGAGTACTACCTGCAAGACCCGCTGGCGCATGGCCGCAGCCTCGGCTTCACGCCTTCTTATTTCTTCATCATTTGGTTGCGATGGTGGAGAGACAGACATAGTCTTATGCGTAGCGTTGAAGCTGCGGCATAGTCTTGACGAGCTCTTTATGGATTTCAGTAGCCAGTCTATCCATTTTTTTCATTCCTTCACTTGAAATTATTCTGCCCTTGCTCTGCACCTTGACAATGTAGCCGGATGCTTCCAATTGATGAAGAGCATTGCGAATGATAGCGCCACTAGAATCCCGATGGTGGGCGAGGTTGTATCCACTCTTTTTCCTGCCGCCGTAGGCAACTTTCAAGTCGGCGACTCCGAGAGGACCATGAAGATAAATCTTCCTAAGTAGAGAAGCGCAGCGGACGTACCACCAATCTCTATTTTGGGGTATTCTTTGTACATGCGAGCCGGTCTTGACAAATTGCGACCAAGTCGGGGGCTCTATTTTTTTGTCCTTCTTCAGCTGATCAGCCAGTTTGGCTATGAGCTTGTCAGCAGGAACATCATAAACCTTGGCCATATAGTAGTTCGGAAATTTCCTTAGCCCCTATAAATCCTTATTCCACATCAAGATTTTGCGGTAGATATGATGACACTTTAAGCAGGTAATCCTCACAGCTCTTGTTTTTGCCCTCCCTACCCGTATCCTGGAGCTTCGACCGGGTACTATAAAGGCCTTGCAGCTTTTGCAATAAAGCTGCCTTATTTCATAGGGCAGGCGTATACGTTGGCGCATTGCTATCTTTTTGGCTTGCTGAGCCTGTTTTGAGGCAAGATAATCATCCCTCTCATGCAAGGCATTTTGTACAAGCACGTCAATATGTTCTCTTGCAATTCGCTTAACTTTCTGCTGCTTCTTCTTCTTGCTCATGCCTATACGAAGAAAAGTAAGTAAATACCCGTTTGATAAGCCTTGATAACTGTTATTTAACTTAAAAACTATTTACTTTTATTGGCAACACTTGATGAACTGGAGGAGCTTGCAAAGAAATACGCAATGCTCAAACAACAAGAGAATGCCAGTGAAAGTGACAAGGTGGAGCTTGCCCGCTTGGCTATAAAGATCATCGATTCAATATCATCTGTGTCCTTTACTCTTCCACTTGAAAAAGATGCATTATCCAGTGAAGGAGCCACTACCTACATATACCAAAAAAATGCTACATACCCTGCGATATTTGATCTTATTGCAGAGGTTCTTCACATAACAGTGCCAATTGAGATCGGTCGAGTGAAATTTGGGCCAGGTGAAATTTTGGTTGTTGCCCAAGATAAAAGTGAAGCAGACATTGAGCTTGAAATGTCTACAAAGGAACTGCAAAAATTAGTATATGCTAGAAGGGCGGAAATATTTACAAAACATGCTGGAGCCGCTCCTTAGTATAGAGGGATATGCAGCGTGCACCAACTAGTACTATAACCCTGATCATTGCTGAGACTGCGCTTGAGACAATTCCAGACGAGATTGCAGTCCATGCCGCCGTAAGAAATCACTCTCGCAGGCTGCAGCAGAAATCATCTGAAATCCTGCTTGATAGGAGCTATCATCATGCTGCAATGAAACGACTGCCAAATAGCTTGAAGCGTGGCAGACCGGATATCGTCCATTTTTCCTTAATGGAAGCTCTAGCAACCCCTCTTTTTATGGAAAGGAAGCTCAAAGTCTATGTTCATACAATAAACGACAAGATAATCACCATCGCAGACAATCTGCGCATACCCAAGTCATACTTTCGTTTTGAAAGATTGATGTCTAGCCTGTTTAGAGATAATATAATCAAAAGCAGCGAAGGAAGTATTCTAATGGAATTGTCCAATGGCACATTTGCTGATCTGGTTAACATAATCAAGCCCAACATAGTCATTGGGCTATCAATTGTGGGCGTCCAAAGTAAAGCTCAGAAAGTAGCTGAAAATGCTTCAAGCGTGGACCGTTCCTGCATTGTGGTAGGTGGCTTTGCAAAGGGTCACTTTTCAGAAAACGTCACAAGATATCTAGGACCTACTTATACTATCAGCAATATTGGGCTTGAGGCACATGTGGTAATCGCAAGGATATTGTATGAGTATGAAAAGTTAGTTACTTGAAAAAGGCATCGACCATAAAGGCGATGAACAGCGCCGTTAGATAAGGGCTGGAAAACTTGAACACAATCCATGAAGCTTTCTCGCTTGGCTTGACTAGCAACCAGATAGAGAATGCGACCATGGCTACACCAAAGACACTTGCAGTAACTAAATAGATCATGCCAAAGTGGTTGAAAAAGAAGGGAAGCACACTGAACACCACCATCATCAAGGTAGTGCCGGCAATCATCCGGACAGAGAACTTTTCTGAAGACACAACTGGAAGCATTGGTACGCCGGCCTTGGCATAGTCCTTTTTGACGTGCAATGCAAGGCTCCAGATATGGGTTGGAATCCACAGGAAAACAAGCCCAGCCATCACAAGGCCTATCTCAATATTTTGAGTCGTTACAGCAATATACCCTATAAGTGCAGGAGCGCCGCCTGAAAAGCCACCTAATATGATATTTGACTGGCTTCTACGCTTGAGCCATTTACTATAAACTATGATATTGTCAAATAGGCCAAAAGCCATCAAGCCAAACGCCCAGATATTGATAAACCATGCGCAAGCGAGTGAAATTGCTGCCAATATCAGCCCAAAGATCAGGGCTTTCCTTGGAGATATCCGCCCTGATGGTATTGGCCGGTTCTTGGTGCGCTCCATTATTGCGTCAATGTCGCGGTCGTTGTATCCAGTGAGGGTGTCAGCAGCAGCAGATCCAGCGGCTACACCACCTAGCAGGAGCATCCATGTTAACAGAGATATAGGTACATTAAATAGAAATGAAGCTGTAAGTGCTGCTCCAAATGCTGTGAAAACCAGTAGATACCAGATCTTGGGCTTTGTAAGCTCATAATAATCCTTCAGTTTATTGCCAACGGTCATCTGGCGAAGTATTGTCAATTGCTTGGGGTCGAGAGTAAAGTGAATTATTACTTATTTATATCTTCAAGCCTTTTTTCTACTTTGCAATCGATGGAGGGTAGGCAAGCTCACGACTTGTCTTGCGCATCTCAATAAATGTTTCTGTCTTTTGCACTCCCTCAATGCGTCCAATCTTTTCTGAGATTAATTGATGCATCTCGTCAAGTGAGTGAGCATTCATCGTGACTAAGATATCGAATCTGCCAGTGACTTCAGCCACTTCTCGTACTTCAGAGATTCTAAACAATTCATTGAGCACATTGTCTCTTAGTTTTGAATCCATGTTAATACCAGTGAGTGCCTTGACGCTAAAACCAAGTGCCTCATCATTTATGATAATTGTAAATTTCTTGATAAGGCCTCCTTTGACTAAACGCTTTATTCTGCTATAGACTACTGATGAATTGACGTTGATTTTCTTAGAAAGTTTTGGAACAGATATACTTGCATCTTTTGAGAGCTCGCTTAAGATTTTGACATCTAGATCGTCAATTCTTCTCATTCAAAATTCAATGAGATCATAAGGTTAGGGGTTAATAAACGTATAAAGTATTATCAAACTAATAGACTAATTCCTAAATTTTAATAACAATATGGCCTAAAAATTTCATAATCAATATATGTCTATTTTAGTTGTGACATCCATGTCTCAAGACAGCAAAAGAATTATCCAGCTAGACTTTAGCAGTAAGGCACAACTACTCCATATCGTTTATCGAAGCTTTTTTTGGTAAAGAAATTCCTCTATCCTATAAGCAATTACTGTGTATTCAGCTAATTTCAGCCACTTTCTTGCTCTCGAATGGCGAAAGCTCACGAAGCTCCTTTAAGGTACTTGATAGAATGTCAATTGCCCTGTCGACTTCGTATTTTGTGTTATGCAACCCAAGACTGAGCCGAAGCGAGCCGGTAATTTCTTCATATGAAAATCCCATTGCTTTTAGTACATGCGAGGGTTTTTGCTTCTTAACGGAGCATGCAGACCCTGTTGAGGCAGCAACACCATGTTCATCAAGTTTGATTATCAAATCTTCGCCATTTACTCCAAAGAATGTAAAGTGTGCATTGTTTGCGATTCTCCCATTGTGCAAACCATTCAGTCGCGACCGTGGTATTTCCTTTAGCACACGCTCGACTACGTAATTTCGCAGGCCAGACACATAATCTTGGTATTGCACAATCCTTTTGTTAGCAAGATCACAGGCTTTGCCAAAGCCAACAATGCCGGGAACATTCTCTGTACCTGATCGCAGATACCATTCTTGCCCTCCGCCATGAATTATCGGCGATATATTTAGGTTGGATCTAATGTAAAGAGCCCCTACCCCCTTGGGTCCGTTTATCTTATGGGAGGAAAGAGACATCATATCTACTCCAAGGTTCTTAACATTTATGGGGAGTTTTCCTGCGGCCTGTACTGCATCAGTATGAAAAGGTGCTCCAGTCTGATGTGCGATTTCGACAAGCTCTTTAATTGGCTGGATTGTGCCAACCTCATTATTTGCATACATAATGCTGACAAGTGCTACATTATCTGAGATTACGTTTCTCAGTTCAGAAGGCCTAACAAATCCATCTCCTGTCACGGGCAGATGAATAGTCACAAAGCCTCTGTCTTCCAGATCTTTGCATGGCTCAAGCACTGCATCATGTTCTATACTGCTCGTAATTATCACATTCTTTTTGGGTGTTTTGCTTTTGACACTCATGGCTGTACCCTTGAGAGCAAGATTATTTGCCTCAGTTCCTCCTGAAGTAAACGTGATTTCACGAGGGGATGATGCACCTATCATTTCTGCAATCCTTTTTCTTGCAAGATGTATCGCTCTAGTTGTTTCTCTACCAAACTTATGAATAGAGGACGGATTACCATATCGCTCCTTTAAATATGGTAGCATTTCCTCAATTACTTCATCCGCAACTGGAGTTGATGCCGCAGTATCAAGATAAATGTATGAGTAATACGGGTCGTCAGTCATACCTATCTTTATCGGGTTACCCCAGATAGATATGTTACTTTTGATAGCAACAATCCCATTATTTCATACATACATATACATAATTCAGCAGTGATTGAGAATAAGATATTCATGATGATGATTGTCAGTTGTTGTTGAAGCTATAGATATTAGCGGCCACATATATGAGGAATATTTTTGTTCTCATCGGCTCATATCATTTGCAAATATACACTCTCTAATATCGCTTGCAAGGTAATCAACCCTCGATTTCACTAGGGGATGTATTTATCGAGAAGGATAGAGAGTCACATCTCTTTTTTTATATTATTATCCAACATCGCCAAATGCGCCATTTTGCAGCTTCCATAACTAGGATGGTGTGTTGGAGCGTTAGGCAGCAGGTGGAGATTGGCTTACTCCTTTACCGAAATACGCTTTGACGTGCGGTCGATAGAGGTAGTAGAGGATTATTCCGCTTATGATAATGCTAATTATTCCACCATAATTGCCGGCAGTAACAAGTGTAACTACATTCCACACTATACTAATAATTGACAAGATTATGGCAACAGTCCAAGCCCATCCCATGCCTTTCAGTAACCCATAAGCTACAATAAATGAGACAATAGCTATAACAACAAGTGTTATGCCAAATGCAATGCCTATCCCTCCAAGAAAAGTTTGAAAAGCCATTGGAGAATCAGAAGAAGGAAGAGGAGGTATAGGGGCTTGTCCGTCAGTCAGGTTCACTTGTATCTCAGTTTGATTAAGGTCAGGTGGGGGAAGTGTAGGCAATACGGCTCCTAGAGTAATAAGTCCAATTCCGAAAATAAGCATGAAAGCTCCTCCAATAATGTCGAGGATTGCAATGATTGTGACTCCAAGGGGGCGGGGCTTAGGCGTACTTTGCAAGTTACAGCTGTATTGCTAATTGACTTTTTAATATACCTGATGAAAAAGATTTAATGGAAAACAGCTAAGAGAGAATATCTTACAAATAAGCGTGTGTGTGTGTGTGTGTTTGTGTGTGTGTATGCTGCATGCAAGAAAGCAAGAATTGTGACATTCAAGACACAAAGTCAAAGAAAGCAGATTTAACAATGAGGAATATATATACATCTAAACAAGAAACCGTATTTTATTTAGATTTATTTTTATAATGTGAAGATTCATTAATAGATACACTAATTCGAAACTGCAATCATTAAGAACTATGACTCCTGCTTAGCTTCTCATGGTATCAAGAAACAACAAGAATAAGGCTGTACTTGCAACCTTGGCGCTTATACTGCTTTCACTAAGCGTTGCGTCATCAATAGCTATAAGTGCACCACAGTATGCAAACGCACAAGGAGTGCTGGAAGGCCTTGAAAGAGAGCAAAGTGGCGAATCAGTACTTGGAGACCAGCCAGCCGACATAGGTGGCCCTACTCCTCTTAATGATACTACTACAGCAGAGGGCGCCGGTAATGCGACTAATGCAACTGTGAGTGGAGCAGCAGGGAATGCGACTAATGCAACTACAGGCGATGAGGGAACAGCTGCAGGCAGTCAAAGCGGGGGCCCGCTTAGCCTATATGGCGGCTGAGGCGGCCAATAAAGCTGCAACGTTTGACCATGCATTCACAGAAGCTGGCGAGTACCCCCCTACTTCTGTCCGTTGCATCCAAACATGGTTGGAACAGTCAGAGTAGGTAAGTTTTTTCTTTTTACCTTGTTTTACTACACTTACCTTATACACACAGAGTGAGAGATATTCCTTAAGTTTCGTCAATATTAGATTAACAGTACAGGAGCGAGAAGATAATGATAATAGTATTAATGGCCATAGCCTAAATTGCAGAGCCATGTGCTTACTTCTAAAAGCCGAATTACTATGCAGTTAGGTTCCCAATTGAGCTCAATATTTTTCCGTTAGATTATTATTAGATAGAATTCGTTTTTTGTGCAGTTTTGAACGTCTCTGACACTTTTTTCCGCTTACCTTGGTTCCAAATAGGAAAGAGTCGCCTTTTACTCCCTTTTGGGCTATTCCATCCCTTGCTACTCACCGGTCCTGACAAAGCGGCATAACCATCTCTTGGAGACCTGCTCGGCAAGTGCTGCAATATGTGGACCATTGTCAAGGACTGCTACTGATGGTGTGTGACTACTTCTGTCGCCTGTTATTCCTTCTTCTTACGACATCTTTATCCAGCTGGAGGCGCCTAGTAGTAGGAAGATAAAGAAGAAGTATAGGGAATGAGTAGCATTAATAATAAACAACAACAACTTGGCCGCGGCCTTAGAAACGCAGGTAAAATCATTGTTTTATTTGCACTTCCTTTTGCGGTATATATGATTAACAGAGGTGAGAACGTTGCAGCTATTCTAATGCTTAGTTTTTTTGTCATACTGCTCCCTGGCTGCGCTCTATATGTAGCTGGAGATAGAGTAACTAAGAAAGCTGAACAGAAGCAGCAGCGACAAGGGGAGAAGGAGCAGCAGCAGGAGGCGCCTAGTAGGAGAAAGAAATGATTAGTAGTAGCAGTAGTAGCAATAATACGAGAGCAGTTTGTGAGTGGTGTAAAGAGCAACAGGGCGATTATAATATGTCGCCGCCCGATAGGGAATATGCAACCATGATATGCTACCGATGTTTTGTAGAGAATTTCGGGGAGATATGTGAAGGTCTAGATAGTCTAGATACTTAGTTATAGGAAGTGTCGAGCAGTAATAATGACTGATAATAATAACATAATTCGCTGTCCACATTGCGAGGCGTCTATAACAGCTGACGAGTTAGGCGAGCATGTATCCACTAATCCAGATATAAAAAAGCAAGCAATTGAAGAACAATTTCAATTATGGGGAGGTGCATATGATAGAAATTATCTAATACAGAATGTAGTGTTCTGTCCAAGTTGTGGTAAGATAAGTCATTTTGACGACTGGACTACTAGGAGTAGTAGTAGTAGTAGCAAAGGCAAAGAGATATGATATGACAAGGCCAGGCTCATCATCATCACCATACAAAAGGACAACAGTTGAAAGAGCACTCCAGATATTTGGATGGATACTCATTGTGCTTGGTGTGTTTTTGATATTCTTTCTAGCATCTGGA
>Ga0075418_10010977_pt1 | contig 10122 bp, 8 predicted proteins | sample SoiMetdeltSBSDD2_FD_81776 | JGI IMG/M metagenome (GOLD analysis project Ga0075418, IMG submission 81776) | Bulk soil microbial communities from a Populus tree surrounding site in Tennessee, USA - Soil MetaG P. deltoides SBSDD2 | ecosystem: Environmental > Terrestrial > Soil > Tree plantation...
CACGGGTCCTGACCGTTCGCGTGCTGCGGCGAAGAATTCCGGCGATTTTCTGCCGGAATTGCGGCTGCCAATTCCACTGAGTCACCGGCAACACGCTGCCTCCACTGTGAGGGGGCATGGAGAGCGAGGACCTATGGAAACAGGCACACAATCAGGCACAGAACTTCCTGCGTCGATTCTCCGACGCATGGACACGCAGCCATCGCGACGACCTCGTGCAGGAGGCTGCGATCGCCGCGTGGAAATGGGCCGGGAGATCGCACGATCCACTGCGCTTCTGGGCGGCCGTTCGCACGATCGCGCGGCGGATTCGCTATCGCGCGCTCGAACACGCGCAACGCAGGGTGGAGGCGCAAGTCGCGGCCGAACGGCGGAGCCATGAGTGCGGCGACGATCGCGAGTACTGGATCGCCGGACGCCGCGTGCCGTTGCGATGGGTGCGACCCTGCTTGCGTCGAGCGCTGCAGCAACTGCCGGCCCTCGACCGCCAGCTGTTGCTGAGCTTCCACGAAGGGTTTTGTTGCGCGGAGCTGGCTGCCCGAAGTCGTCGATCCTTGGAGTGCGTGAAGGCCAGGATCCATCGGGCGCGGCGACGCGTGCAGAGGGAAATCGAGGCGAGCGTCCGCGAGGCGGACGACCTCGACGAATCGTGAAACCGAAGAACGAGGAGTGACAACGATGAAGTCGATCCTGACTGCGTGGTGCATCTGGCTGTCGCTTGCTGCGCCCGTCGTGGCGCAAGTTGGCGGCGAAGCGGGGGGCAAGCCCCCTTCTGCGACATCCGAAGCGGGGGCATCGAAATCGGCGCGGCCCAAGACGAGCGAGGCCGGCCGCGAAGCGCTTGCTGGTGCCAAGGAACTCGCCAACCACGCGCGTGGGCTGCGCGGCGGCGAACGCAGCCATGCGCTCGAGCTGGCGGCCTCCGCCTATGACAAAGTCGCCGGCGACTTCAGCGGCGAACCGGCGGTTGCTGCAGCCGCGGCGTTCACCGCAGCCGAACTGTGGCGGCAGCAAGGCAGCCTCGCGATCGCCGAGAAGGACTTCCTGCTGGCTGCGAGCATCGACGCGAGCCGTTTCGGCCAGCGAGGCCTGCTCGGGGCGGCTGACATGCAGCGGCGCCAGAAGCGCAACGACGAAGCGATGGCGACCTACGCCAAGGCCGCCGCAGTCGAGCCTGGCAGCGCACGCGCGCAGGATGCGAGGCTCTGGCAGGCTCGCCTGCTGCAGGGAGCCCAGCGGCTCGACGACGCGATCACGGCGTTCCAGTCAGCGCTCGAGAGCGCCACGCCCGGCACCCAGACGATCGAAGCGTCGAACTTCCTGGCGCTGGCCTGGGTCGACAAAGGGGACCTCGATGCGGCGGCGCGAGTGATCGATCACGCCGAGCAGTCCGTGATCGAACTCGGCGATGAGGACCCCGTCGTGCAGGAACGGTTGCGCAAATCGCTCGAGGCGATGTCGGCCAAGAAGGCGCTGCAGCGTGCCCGCGACAAGAAGAACCAGGCGGGCAAGGACGCCGTCGGCCTCGAGGCGGGCCGCGAGCAGTCGAAGTGAGCCGACGTCGCGGGCTTGCGCCCGGGGCTACCGCACGCCGATGCCGTAGTAGGTGAAGCCCTGGGCGCGGACGCGTTCGCCATCCCAGATGTTGCGGCCGTCGAAGAGCACCTGGTGCTTGAGCCTCCGCTTGATCTCGTCGAGGTCGAGGTGGCGGAACTCGCTCCACTCGGTCACGAGGATCAGGCCGTCGGCCCCTTCGCAGGCGGCCAGCGCGTTGTCGGCGTAGCGGATGCGGTCGCCGATCATGCGCCTCGTTTCCTTGACGGCTTCCGGATCGAATGCACTCACGGTCGCGCCGGCCTCGAGCAAGGCCTCGATCAGCACGAGGCTCGGCGCCTCGCGCATGTCGTCGGTCTTCGGCTTGAAGGCCAGTCCCCAGACCGCGAAGTGGCGGCCGCGCAGGTCGGCATAGTGCTTCTTGACCTTCGTGAACAGGAGCTTCTTCTGCTCGTCGTTGACGCGTTCGACGGCTGGCACGAGGTGCGGCGTGTAGCCGTGTTCCTTCGCCGTCGCGGCAAGCGCGCGCACGTCCTTCGGAAAGCACGATCCACCGTAGCCGGCACCCGCGAACAAGAACGGAAAGCCGATGCGCGCATCGGTGCCGATGCCCTTGCGCACCTGGTTGACGTCGGCGCCGACTGCTTCGCAGATGCGGGCCATCTCGTTCATGAACGAGATGCGCGTCGCGAGCATCGCGTTGGCCGCGTACTTGGTCATCTCCGCCGACGACGGGTCCATGATCAGCAGCGGCTTGCCCGTGCGCAGGAACGGGGCGTAGAGCTCTTCCATGATCTTGCGCGCGCGATCCGAGTCGCAGCCGATCACGACCCGGTCCGGCTTCGTGAAGTCCTCGATGGCCGCGCCTTCCTTCAAGAACTCGGGGTTGTTGACCACGTCGAACGTCTGCTTGGTCTTCGCGGCGATGCGCGCCCGCACCTTCTTGTTGGTGCCGACGGGCACGGTGCTCTTGAGCACGACGACCTTGTACTCGCTCAGGTGGTCGCCGATCGTGTCGGCGACCGCGAGCACGTACTTGAGGTCGGCGTTGCCGTCGCCGTCCTGCGGTGTGCCGACCGCGATGAAGACCACTTGGGCGGCCTTGACCGCGTTTGCGGTGTTCGTGTCGAAGAAGAGCCGGCCTTCGGCGACGTTTCGCGCGATCAGCTCATCGAGACCTGGCTCGAAGATGGGGATGTCGCCGCGCTTGAGACGGGCGATCTTGTCTGCGTCGACGTCGACGCATGTGACGCGGTTGCCGGTGTCTGCAAAGCACGTCCCGACGACGAGGCCGACGTAGCCGGATCCGATGACTGCGATTTTCATGGGCGGGGTGCCGCACCGTAGCGGAGCCGAAAGAACCTGACAACCCGGGCTGTTCGGCCGGCCGACATTAGAATCCGGCAGATGAAGCGAACCTGGTTCAGCCTGGCCGGCCTCCTGCTCGGTGCCTGCGCCATCCCGAACGTCATCACCGGGCTCGACGACCGTTCCCCGCCGCCCGAGTTCGGGCGACCTGGCTGGGTGCGAGTCTGCGCTGGCATCGGGGCGTGGACTGGCGGCATCGTCGGCGGCGTCGTGTCGGTCGCCTTGCTGCCGGTCACCTATCCGATCAGCCTGCTCGCGTCGGATGGTCTCGGCGAACACTCCTCGGGCGAATTCATGTTCTTCCCGGCGCTCGGTGGTGCCGCGATCGGACACTGCCTGCTCGGCGCGCCACCGGATCTGCTGGACTTCGTGTTCCGCCGCGCCTGGGTCGACAGCCCGGACCCGGTCAACAGCTACGAGTTCGTGCCACTCGAGGGACCGATCATGCCGCGCGCGGAACCCGCACCGTCTCCGGCGAACCCGACCAACAACCAAGGGAAGAGCGGCGGTGGTTAGGTGTTGGTCGCGTGCTAGAGTGCGCGCTCCCCGGGCGATTAGCTCAGTTGGCTAGAGCGCCTCCCTTACAAGGAGGATGTCAGGGGTTCGAGTCCCTTATCGCCCACCAGTTTCAACTCGTGCTGAAGCCAGCGGTTGCTGGTTACCCACCGTCCGGTGGTGCAGCTGTCCAGATCGCAAACTTGGTAGTCGACTACTAAAACAAGGACGGTTCGCACCATGAAGACGGAAGTCGCGCGACGTAGTCGCCGGGCGCTGCCCGGCTACCTGAAGCACCGCAGCGGTCAAGCTCGGGTCATCCTCGGCGGAAAGACCCACTACCTGGGCAAGTTCGGGACTCCGGAGAGTCACGAGGAGTACAGCCGCCTGATCCGGGAGTGGGAGAAGAACGATCGACAACCGCTCGTGCCCGTGCCTGATGCGCAGGAGGCGGTCATCAGTGTTGGCAACTTGATCGACGAGTTCTGGCGGTGGGTCGAGACGACGGGCGCCTACCGCAAGAACGGCGTACCCACCTCTGCTCACGCACGCACGAAGGCTTCCCTGGAGTCGCTTCGGGAGTTCGCCGGTGCACTTGGCTTGCGGGCGCTGTCCAAGCAGACCCTTGTCGTCTTCCGAGATCACCTCTGCTCCGACTCACCGCGCACGATGATCGGCGTCAACAAGACGATCCAGATCGTCAAGCGGATGGTCGCGTGGGGCGCCGAGCGGGGCATGGTGCAAGAGATGCAAGCGATGCTGATCGGAACGCTGAAGGCGATCCGAGAGGCACCGCGCAAGAAGCCGCCCGTGCCCCTGGAGAATCTGCTGAAGACGATCCGCAAGCTCGAGCAAACCGCCCCCGTCGTTGCCGACATGGTCAAGGTCCAGTTCCTTCTCGGATGCCGGCCCGGTGAGGTGCGGTTGATGCGCTGGGCCAACATCGATCGGGCTGGCGTCAAGAAAGGCAGAAGGACCTTCTGGCTCTACACTGTGCAGGACGGCAAAACGCGGAAAGAGGTCTACCCGATCAGTCCCGAGGCCCAGGCGATCCTTCTGCGGCACGAGAAGGACGATGCGACGGAGCCCGTTTTCACGCCGCACGACCAAGCGCGAGTAACGGGTCGCGACCACGCGTTGCCCTACAAGACACCTCGGCCCTACGAACGGTGCGACTACTTGCAGTGCGTCCGTCGCGCTGCAAAGCGAGCGAAGGTGCCGGCATTCGGGGTTCATCAAATCCGGCACACGAGCCTGTCCTTGGTGGCCAACGACAAGCGTGGCGGCATCGGAGCCGCGGCCGCGTTGGCGAACCACGCTAGCCATTCGACGACGGCGCGGTTCTACGCCAGTTGCGAGGCGAAGAGCGCGATGGTTGGCGCGGAACTGCTGCAAGGGCGGCTCAAGGCGCTAAGCTCAAAAGCACTGGAGAAGACCAGTGCCTGAACCACAGCAACTGCCCTTCATCTACGAGCCATGGCCCGGTGCGTTGAAGGCGTGGTTTAACTTCAACCCCACCGAGGATGACCTGCGCCGTCATCGCAACGAGGCGTTCCGCCAGGAGCTGAACTCAGGCGCGTACGAGCGCATGATCTTAGGTGTTCTGGAACAGGCACAGAATCCAGCCTCGCCCGACCTACCCAGAGTCACGCCCGCCGAGTGGGCCGAATACACCCAGGTGGTCGACCGGTGCAAGAACCCCTTCGATCCGCTCAGGGCGGGACTGGTATCGGATCATCCGATCACGGCGGCGAAACTCGCGGAGCTGACGGGTGGCAAGTCGCGCAACAAATACAATTCGCTGATCAAGAAGGGTCTCCTCCACAGCTATGGAAAGGGAAAGGGGGCCGTGCCTGCGTGGGTTCGACGTGATCCACCCGACGCAAGCCGGTTCGAGTGGTTCGAACTGACTCCACTTCAACGTCGCATCCTGATGCTCTTCTCCGGGAAGACATGGTGCTGTCGCCCAGTCGAGTTTGAAAAGGAGTTCCTGCGGTGCAGGTCGTGGAAAGAGGCCAAACTGCGTGACGGGGCTGTGGGGCTGTTGGGTACAGAAATCGCCACGAAACTTGGCATGGAATACGAGCACGACAACCACCTCCGTGACGAACTGGCCAAACTCGTGAAGAAGGCTAGAGGGAAGGAGGCGATCCTGGTGAAGGGCCGGACATCCAAGCGAAGCAAGACGCACGTCGGCTACCTGCCGAACCCGCGAGGGTGGCCCTTCGATGCTCGGGCGTTGCCGTTCTGCCCAGTGATCGACTTGGTCAACAGGGCGCGTCGGTGGCGAGGCCAGGCTGATCTTCCGATTACCTAGCCAGTACGTTTGCCCGTCTAAATCGACATGAGACGTGGGGCTACACCCTACGTCATCATGATCGACACTGTCAGGGAGCAACTCCTCCCGCTCCGAAAGGTCCCCGATTATTTGGCTCAGCGAGGCGCCAAGCGCCCGCATGTTTCCGCCTGCCACCGTTGGGCGCTGGCTGGCCTCCAGGGCATCAGACTGGAGACAGTTCGCATTGGCGGGGTCCTGCACACCAGCGTTGAAGCCATCGACCGTTGGACGCGTGCCCTCACGGTCGGCGGAGGTGTTCGTTGATTTGGCCCCGGCCTCGAGTCGTTGCTCGCCGCCGGCCGTTGCGTGACGTCGCCCGCCGCCTTCGTGCGGTGGGTCTCTGCCCAGCAGAGCCACAACCTCTGGGCGGGGGGCGACTGCGCACGGTCCACGCTGGGCGCCGAGTGCGCGTCATGCGCCACGACTTGGCGCGTTTTCTCGGCGGCGAGGGGGCCGCGTAATCGCAGTCACCATGACCACCCCGCTGAACCGCGTCCTCGAAGCCTTGGCGGCGAAGGGCTGCCAGATCAAAGGCTCCGGCGGCCAGTTCATGGCGCAGTGCCCGGCACATGACGACGAGCACGAGTCGATGAGCGTGACCGAGGGCGAAGACGGTCGTGTCCTCATGCACGATCACGCCGGCTGCGAAACCGAGTCGATAGTCAAGGCGCTGGGCCTGCGGTTCGTCGACCTGTTCCCGCCGAAGACTGCCGGCAGCAACGGCCACGCTAGTAACGGTCACAAGGCCGCGCTGCCGCGCATCATTCACTACATCCGCGACTACAACGGCGTCGAGATCGCGCAGCACCATCGCCAGTACAAGCCAGACGGCAGCAAGGATGTGTGGTGGTGCATCAAGGGGAAGCCGGGGCTCGGCGGAATCAAGGTGCGCGATCTGCCGCTCTACGGGTCGGAGTTGTTGAAGGAGAACCCCGACGCCGCGGTCGTGGTGTGTGAGGGCGAACCAGCAACCGACGCGCTGCACAAGCGCAAGATCCTGGCGGTGGGCACAGTCACGGGTGCCGGAGGCAAGAAGGTCGCGAAGTGCCCGTCGAAGGAGTCGCTGCTCGTGCTCAAGGACAAGCACGTCAAGCTGTGGGCCGATGACGACGACGCCGGGCGGGCGCACATGGGCCTGCTGGCTCGTGGACTCCGCGGTATCGCGAAGTCAATCGGCATCGTGAACTGGAAGGGGCCGAAACCGAAGTGCGACGCGGCCGACTTCACGGGGACGGATGACGAGTTGAAGGCGTTGCTCGATGCAGCGCAGGAAGTCGCCGTGGCTGCGACGTCCGACGGGCGTGAGGATCTCGTCTGTTCGGTCGCTGGCGAAGGTGATACGCCCTTGCACAAGATCGTGCCTCGAGGCGTGGGGCTGCTGGCGCAGCACTCGCGCGAGAAGATATACGTCCACGCCGACGCGCTGGCGCATGTCGTCGTTGCCGAGACTTCGGCGGCAGGCATCGTCCGCAGCCGTGCACCACGCATCCGGGCCCTACCTCGGCCGGTGCTCCGTGAGTGGCTCGACCGCTGCGCGCGATGGACGACCATCAACCCGGCTGGCGTGCCGACCGAGCAGTATGCGCCGCTCGCAATCGTGGACGCGATCATGCAGCGCGGCGACTGGCCCGGCATCCGCCCCCTCGATGGCGTAACGACCGCTCCCGTGTTTCGGGAGGATGGAACGATCCTCTCGGAACCCGGCTACGACGCGACGACTCGTCTGCTGTATGCGCCGAAGCGCGACTACCCACCTGTGCCGACCGATCCATCGCCGCATGAGGTCAACGTGGCGCTGGAAACGCTGACTGATCCATTTGAGGACTTCCCGACGGCTGAACCAGCGGACCGCGCGGCCTTGCTCGCGCTCCTGCTGACGATCGCTGCACGCGCGGCCATCGCCGGCCCGGTGCCCTTAACGGTCGTCACGGCGCATACGCCCGGCAGCGGCAAGACTCTGGCGATAGACGCCAGCACCATCGCGATGACCGGGCACCAACCCGACAAGCTCATGGTCGCGGGCGGTCGTGCCGCCGACGCCGACGCAGAAATGCGCAAGCGGATCGTGACTTTCGCGATGGAAGCCTCGCGCGTGGTCCTGATCGACAATGCGCCCGACGGCGCAATGGTTGCGTCGCCAGCGCTCGCTGCGGCACTGACCTCCGATGAACTCACCGAGCGCTTGCTAACAACTAACCGCCGCGTCTGCGTTCCCCATCGCATCATCTGGTGCGTCACGGGGAACAACATCACGCTCGCATCCGACCTGGCTCGGCGGTCGCTGTCAATCCTGCTCGACGCAAAGGTGGAAGACCCGCACCTTCGCACCGGCTTCAAGATCCCGAACTTGCTCGAGCATGTGCAGCGCGAGCACCCCCGACTTCTGGTTGCGGCGCTGACGATCCTGCGCGGCTTCCACTACGCCGGCCGGCCGCAGCACGGTGGTCCGGCGCTCGGCATGTTCGAGTCGTGGGACCACCTGGTGAGGGCCTGCGTCTGCTGGGCCACCGGGCACGACCCCGTGACGACGCAGGAACGTCTGCGCGGGCAATCGCCCGAGACTGAGACTCTCGGCGCGGTGCTGGCCGCCTGGTTCGCAGACCTCGGCGAAGCTCATGCAAACGCAGTGGAGCTCCTGGTCCGCCCCGGCATTGTGACCGCCCTGGCCGAGGCCATCCCAACGAAGACCGGTGTGACGCTGACCGCGGTCATAGTCGGCCGCTGGCTCGCCCGATTCTGTGGCCGCGTCGTCGGCGGGCTCGGGCCGTCGAAAAACCTCTCGCTCCGGCTCGATCGAGCACCCGGCACGCCACGCGGCAAGGTCCTGTGGTTGGTCAAACGGGAGGGCTCATGAACGACTCGTTGCACGGCCGCGGTTGGGTCGGTTGGGTCGGTTGGGTTGTTGGTGGGCCTTTCTCACGTACGCACGCGCGCGCGCGCGCACACACGCAAGAGAACCTCTCGTCAACAACCCAACAATCCCAACCGACCCAACACAAACCGGCCCCCGACCCCCGACCCTCGTCCCTTCCAAGGCGACGGAAAGCGCGCGGCGCTGCGCCCGTGCTGTCACCCCTGCCGCGATCGTGTCGCAGCAGGCCGCCCACGTTGCCAGGAAGGCCACCGCGACCCCTTCGCCGTCGGTCCCCGGGCCAGCGCTATCAGCCCGTTGCCATCTTCCGCAGCGGCGAGTCCCACCACACCGGCAACCCCGACGCGGCCTTGCCGAACGGCACCGACAGTGGGGGGAAGCACCAGCTTGCACGCAGCAACTTGCTGAGCCTCCATCCGGGCAGGCCAGCGCGATCAAGAGTCCTGGTGGCCGCCCAGCTGATCTGTGGCGGTGTGCCCCTCGAGTTGCGGAACGTGAGCCACGGCTGATCGTCAGATTTGGCTCCCATGGCGTGTCGGCGCTGGTGCAGCCAGCGCACGACCCACCGCCAAGCCGACAGGGGCATGCTCAGTTGCAGCACGTCCCGGGGCAACATCCTCACCAGCGCCTCGATGGTCGTTCCCGGAGGTACCGACATCGCCACCGCGATCACCGCCAGGCCGCGAATCCGCCAGGGAAACGTCACCAGGTATTTGCCTCGCCAGCGGCGTTGAAACACGCTCACCACCAGGTGTGGAACGACGGGAAAGGAAGGCACCGCGATCTTGCGACTACCGGAGCGTTGGCCTTCTCGATACTTGCCGCCTGGCTTCCGTGACTGGCAGGGGATGCCTGCCCGGACATCCCTCGCTCGCTTCGACAGCTTAGCGATTGGCCTTCCAGCGGATGGTCGAGGGCCTGGGCGAGGTTCCTCCCCCGACACGCGTTCGGCGTGCTTCCTGAGCATCCGATCGTGCCAGGTTTCGCCAGGGCGAGCTCGGGGGTGGAAGCGCGGGTCGGGCGCCTCAGGCTGCTGTGGTCGGTCGACCTTTTCCCACCAGTCATCGCCCGGCTGGAGGTCCGTGACGGTGTCCCACCAATCCCGCGGTGGGTCGGTTGCGTGGTCGGGGTTCACGGCTGCTCATTCTACCGGCGCACGCGGCGACAGAGCCCGACCAGGTGGGCCAGGCGGGCCAAGCCCTGGCGTTGTGCTGCCCCCAGTGACGGCGCACGCTGCGAGTGGTTTGCCCCCCACTCGTGGGCCTGCCGGCAGCCTCGGAGTCAAAGCGATTGGGAGGAGTAGGATGTTGGCATGGAACCATCCGATGACGATGACGGAATCCCGATGCAGAAGGACGAGCTTGCGCTGCTTCGGGATCGAGTGCTGGCCCTCGAAGCGACTCTGACATACGTGGCGACTCAGCTCGAAAACCCCGACCTGCTCAGCGCGGATCACGTCAAGGCCCTCGTTGCTTGCTGCGAAGAAGCCCTGCGC
>Ga0075418_10010978_pt1 | contig 10121 bp, 8 predicted proteins | sample SoiMetdeltSBSDD2_FD_81776 | JGI IMG/M metagenome (GOLD analysis project Ga0075418, IMG submission 81776) | Bulk soil microbial communities from a Populus tree surrounding site in Tennessee, USA - Soil MetaG P. deltoides SBSDD2 | ecosystem: Environmental > Terrestrial > Soil > Tree plantation...
CAGAACATCGTCCTGCGCTGGATCAGCGAAGCCGACTTGCCGGAAGTCTATGCTGCTCTTGAACAGATTGGGCTCGGTCAACCCGGCGCGGGCACCATCGTCGATATCACCTCCTGCCCCGGCACGGATACCTGCAAACTGGGAATCTCTGCGTCCCGTGGACTGGCCGGCGAACTGCGACAAAGATTAGCAGAGAAGAGTCACACGATGGATGAAGCCGTGCAGAACCTTCATATCAAGGTCAGTGGCTGCTTCAATTCATGCGGCCAACATCATGTTGCCGACCTTGGATTCTACGGCGTCAGCCGCCACTCCGGAAATTACACGGTTCCACACTTTCAGGTTGTGCTCGGCGGCGAATGGACTCATAACGGCGGTTCGTACGGCCTGGCAGTCGGCGCGGTTCCAGCGAAGAGAATTCCTCAGGTGGTGGAGCGACTCACGGGTCGGTATGTGACGGAGCGCGAGAAGAATGAATCGTTCAAGGCCTTTGTCCAACGCATCGGCAAAGTCCAGATCAAAAGCATGGTCGATGACCTGACCAAGATGCCCACTCATGACGAAGATCCAACTCTCTATACTGATTGGGGTGACAACCGCGAGTTCACGATCGGCGATATCGGCGTTGGCGAGTGCGCCGGAGAAGTCGTCTCGCACGCAGAGTTTGGTCTTGCCGCGGCAGAGCGACAGGTATTCGAAGCGCAAGTCCTCCTGGACGAGAACCAATATCAGAAAGCCGGCGAGGCGGCCTATGCATCCATGTACCAGGCAGCGTTGACACTTGTGGAGGAGCAATTCTTCAATGTTCCGAAGGATCATGATCGGGTAGCTGAGGAATTCCGCGCACGTTTCTACGACACGAAACTCTTTTGGGATGAATATGCCGGCGGCAAATTCGGGCATTATTATCTGCGCGCCTACGAAAAGGCCAACGAGCCTTACACGCCGGATGAAGCACACCGCCGCGTGGAAGAGGCGCAGTTGGTGATCGAAGCCGCGCATAGCTGCTATCGAAAACTGTTGGCTGCGAAATCATCGCCCAAACAACTTTCCGGCATATAGCGTAGTACTGTAACGCGACATTTATGTCGCTTTCTGGAGATGTCCTGCGCCGCACGCTGCGCGCGGCGCAGGGAGCAGAGATAAATAAAGGAGCACGCCATGGATGTTCAACACATCAATATCAAGATCTTCGTTGAAAACCCTACGACTGTCACACTTGAAGATTATGCGGCAGTATTCAATGCCTGGATTCAAAAACAGAGACTGGAAGAATTGCTGATCGATGTTGCCGATTACCTGCACGTCCATCACGGACCGGGCATTATGTTGATCGGGCACGAAGCCGATTACAGCCTGGACAATCGGGCCGGGCGGTTGGGGCTGCTCTATAACAGGAAAGAACAACTGGACGGAACGACGCAGGAAAAACTTTCCCAGGCTGTGCGTGCCGCATTGACAGCAGCTCAAATTTTGGAAAAAGAGAATGGGCTGAAGTTCAACGGCTCTGAAGTACAAATTATCATCAACGACCGTTTGCTAGTGCCGAACACAGCCGAAACGTTTGCAGTGCTTGAACCTGACCTGCGCGCATTCTTCGACCGGCTGTACAGGGGAGCAGAATATTCCCTCACACACCACGACAATTCGCGTGAACGCTTCACGGCCAACATAAAGACTTCGGTAAACTTTGACGTCGAAACGTTGATCAAGAATCTTGCTGCGGAAACGGCACATGCTTAGGAGGAGATTGCTTGCCACAGGCACGCTCCGCAGTCGTCGGGAAGAGCACACCTGCCCTGGCGGGTGGTGCCAGGGAGAGCCCTCCTCGCAACGACATGATGAGGACGGTATTGTCTACATCGTCGGCGGCGGGCCGGGCGATCCGGGGCTCATCACGGTGAAAGGGCTGCAATGCCTGCGCCGTGCCGACGTCGTGTTATATGACCGGCTCATCGCGCCAGAGCTGTTGGACGAAACGCCCTTTCACGCGGAGCTCATCGATGTGGGCAAAGAACCCAAACGACATCGCCGCTCACAGGATGAGATCAATGCTTTGTTGATCGAAAAGGCCCGTGAAGGAAAGACTGTCGTGCGATTGAAAGGTGGCGATCCGTTTGTCTTCGGTCGCGGCGGCGAGGAATGCCAGGCTTTGGCCGAAGCGGGTATCCAGTTTGAAGTTGTCCCAGGTGTAAGCAGCGCGATTGCGGTTCCGGCGTATGCGGGGATTCCCGTCACGCAGCGCGGCGTGACAACAGCTTTTACAGTTGTCGCTGGTCACACGGGCGGCTCTGAATCCGACATCGACTGGGACGGCATCTCACGGATCGGCACAATCGTCTTTCTGATGGGCGTCGAACATCTGCCCGAGATCGTTGCGAAACTCATCGCTCATGGCCGTTCCTCCGATACACCCGCCGCTTTGATTCAGGAAGGTACGACTCAGAATCAGGTGGTTGTTGCAGGCACACTGGACGAGATTGTTGAAAGGGCGGAGGGCGTCCGGCCGCCGGCTGTTTTGGTTGTTGGAGAAGTCGTCCGCTTGCATGAAAAAATCAGCTGGTTCACGCCAGACTCTTTGTCTGTAAAAGATTTTCAGGAAGAATTCATTTCTTCTCAATAGAGGTATCGTCATGACTACACAAAACAGATTGCCCCACCCCCGACCCCTTCCCATTTCAACGAGCGAAATGGAGAGAGGAGTCGTTACCGTAGAGTGGACTCCCGAATCTGCAAAGCAAGTTGGCACAGAACTGGAAGGCAGTTCGCCGGAGACAGTCCTGCGCTGGGGCTTTGAGAATTTTGGCCCAAGCATTGTGATGGCGACCGGCTTTGGTCCTGAAGGCATTGTGTTGATGCATCTCGTCTCGGAGATCCGGCCGGAGACCATTGTCTTTTATCTGGATACGGATTTGCTCTTCTCACACACGTATGAGTTGCGCGACGAACTGGTAAAGCGGCTGGGCATTCGCTTCGAGCGCGTTCACTCCGGCATTTCACTGCCTGAGCAGGCGCTTCGTCACGGCGACAAATTATGGGAACGTGACCCGGATACCTGCTGCCATATCCGCAAGGTGATTCCGCAGCGACAGTTTCTCGCCAACTACAACGCCTGGATCACCGGAATCCGCCGCGACCAGACCGCCTTCCGCGCAAACACCCGCCTCGTCGAATGGGATTATGCCAACAAGATGGTCAAACTCAATCCGCTTGCCGCGTGGACGAGCGATCAGGTCTGGGAACACATCTCCACTCACGACCTGCCATACAACCCCCTCCACGATTACGGATATCCCAGTATCGGCTGCTGGACGTGCACCAAAGCTGTTGAACCCGGCCAGGATCCACGCTCCGGTCGCTGGGCCGGCCAGGCCAAGACAGAGTGTGGCATTCACCTGCCCTCGATCAAGACACAATGAACACCTATTATCCTTTGCTCCCTGCGCCATCCCGGGCGCAGAATTCAAAGACAGGCGCCGTTATTGGAAACGCCGCCCGGGACGGCAGCTTGAGCAACCTAGACGGCGGCAGTGTGAGCAATTTATGAACACCTATTATCCCGTTTACATTCAGTTGAAAGAACAACCCTGTGTGGTCATCGGCGGTGGCAAGATCGCCGAAGGCAAAGTAGAAGGCCTGCTGGCTGTCGAAGCGAAAGTGACCGTCATCTCACCCGACCTGACACCGCATCTGCAGGATCTTGTAAAGCAAAACAGGATTACATTTCTCTCGCGAACGTATCAACCCGGCGACCTCACCGGCGCTTTCCTTGTAATCTGCGCGACAGATCAAGCGGAGATCAACCATCATGTCTGGCAGGAGGCTTCGACGAACAATCAATTGGTCAACGTGGTGGATGACACGCCGCGCTGTAACTTCATCGCGCCGTCGATCCTGCGCAAAGGCGATCTCACGATCGCGATTTCAACCAGCGGCAAAGCGCCTGCACTGGCCGTCCGGTTGAAGGAGCGTTTGCAGCGCGAGCTGGGGCCCGAATACGAACGATTTCTTGAGCTCGCCGGTAAACTGCGGGAGCCACTAGCCCATCACATCCCGGATTTTGAGACGCGCAAAGCGCTCTGGTATGAACTCGTGGATTCTGACATTCTGGATGTCCTTGCGCGTGGAGATGAAGAATCAGCGAAGGAAATCATTTCACAGGTGGTCGGCTTTGAATTTGAACCAGCCTAATATCCCCCGCGCTGAGCGGAGTGAGGACAGCTTTATCGTCCGAACGCAGTCGAAGCGCCCATTGTTACAAGGGTCTTCATTGGTCAACATGTCCTTCGACTGTGGGCTGCGCGACAACCAAAAGCGCTCAGCACTCCGCTCACACCGTCCCGAAGGCGGTATCCCTTCGGGAGGACGACCATTCCTCGCATGAACCTCATTTTCGCCACTCGACCCTCCGCTCTCGCCCGCTGGCAGACCGCCCACATCATTCGTCTGCTGCAAGCCGCGCACCCGGGACTTGAGTGCAGTGAACACGTCATCACAACCAAAGGTGACCGCGTGCTGGACCGTCCATTACCTGAGATTGGCGGCAAAGGACTATTCACCGGCGAGCTCGAAAACGCGTTGCTGAAGGGCGAAGTCCACGCTGCGGTGCATTCGTTGAAAGATCTTCCCGTGGAGGATTCGCCCGGGCTGGTCGTGGCAGCCATCCCGGAGAGAGAAGCGGCGCACGATGTCCTGGTCGCCTCGAATGGATACACCCTGGCTAATTTGCCGGAAGGCGCGCGCGTAGGGACGTGTAGCGTGAGGCGCACTGCACAACTCCTGGCGCTCCGTCCCGATCTCACCATCCTGCCACTGCGCGGTAACGTCGATTCGCGCGTACGAAAAGTGATGAACGGTGAATACGATGCCATCATCTTGGCCAAAGCCGGCTTGACACGTCTCGGATTGCAGGCGCATATTTCTGAAATCTTTGCGTTGAACCTGATGCTGCCTGCACCGGGGCAAGGCGCCCTGGCTGTGCAGTGCCGGGCAGATGATGCGGGAACACGCAGGCTGCTCGCGGCGATTCATGATCCGCTGACGGCGGCAGCTGTGGGTGCAGAGCGGGCATTCCTCTCGGGTCTGGGCGGAGGCTGCTCACTTCCCGTGGCAGCATTTGCAGAAAAGAATAACGGACAAATCATCCTCACGGGCGCGGTGATCTCGGCCGATGGAAAACAGTCCATTCGCTTGAGCGCCGTGGATAAGGAACCACAAAAGTTGGGCCAACGACTGGCCGATCTGGTTCTCGAACGCGGCGCGGCAGAGCTCTTGAAGGCCACCGCATAAAATTGACTGCCCAACGGTTCGAATATAACAATTACCACATTCAGAAAAATTAGAGGTCTTATGGCTTTACTGGAACTAAAACAACAAAGCATACTTCGCATGGCGAACACGACACTCCTGCACCGCGCGCGCCGCCTGCGGACAAATGCCGCGCTGCGCGGGATGATCCGCGAAACCGAGTTGAATGCTCAGGATTTTATTTATCCTTTGTTTGTACGACACGGAGCAGGTCGTAATGAGATCCGGTCGATGCCGGGAATTTTTCAGTTGTCGGTGGAAGAAGCGGTTCGTGAAACCGAATCGGCGGCCAGGCTGGGAATCCCGGCGGTGATCCTGTTCGGCATTCCCGCAGAGAAGGACCCGATCGGCCTGGAAAATTTTGCCCCGAACGGAATCGTCCAACAGGCGATCCGCGCCATCAAGAGCGAAATACCCGAGATCGTCCTAATCACGGATGTGTGCATGTGCGAGTATACCGATCATGGACATTGCGGAATCATCAATGCCGGCCATGATCCGAATGTACCGGAAGGCTACGTGCTCAATGATCCGACTCTGGAGATTCTTTCCCGCGTTGCGATCTCACATGCCGAAGCCGGAGCAGACATCGTCGCACCCAGTGGGATGATCGATGGGATGGTTGGCACACTGCGCAGCGCATTGGATCAAACCGGCTTCGAAACCCTCCCGATCCTGTCTTACGCCGTGAAATATGCTTCCTCTTTTTACGGACCGTTCCGTGAAGCCGCAGAAGGCGCGCCGAAGTTTGGTGACAGGAAATCACATCAAATGGACCCCGCCAACGTGCGCGAGGCGTTACGGGAAGCTGCATTGGATGTGTCCGAAGGTGCAGACATGTTGATGGTCAAACCTGCGCTCGCCTATTTGGATGTAATCCGTGTGGTGAAGGATGCACACCCCGAATTACCGCTGGCAGCTTATAACGTCAGCGGCGAGTATGCGATGATCAAGGCCGCGGCGGCCAACGGCTGGATCGACGAAGCCAGAGCAACGCTTGAAACGCTTACATCCATCAAGCGCGCCGGCGCCGATCTGATCATTACTTATCATGCAAAAGACGCTGCCCGTTGGCTCGCTGGGTAGTCGCCCATGCCTTCTAAATAAGTGTTCGGTATTGTTGTGTCGGATTCTGGGCTGGTGAACCGATCCAAAACAAACTCAAATGGAACGAAAAACAGGTGGCTTGAGCGGCGCCGAATAGCTAAAATGAACCGAAGGGCTCTCATAAAAGAGAGCCTTTTGATTCGTGATACCAGCTTGATCGTGAGCATACTTCAGACCTCCCGTGTGCGGGATGTCTATTTGTTGCACGCCGGACAGAATAGTTTTTCATGCTCTCCTACCAATGGGGGACGGCTGCAGGCGGCTTTTTCAAGGAAATACTATCCTTAAGTTCAGGGGATTTGTCCATAGAGACAGTTGCGGGATGGTTTGCTCGCATGTACAAATAACCGCATGCGAGTGTGTGATGCACTCACAATTCTACAATTCTTTGAAAAAGGAGCTTTCTTATAATGAAACATTGGTCCCACCTCGTTCGCCTCACTCTTCTGGCTGCCCTGCTCGCCGGAACGGCGCTCAGCGTAAAACCGGTCGCGCACGTTCAAGCGGGTACGGCCATTACCGTCACCACCGACGACGACAACCCCGCAACCAACGTCGATACCAACAGCCAGTGCTCCCTGCGTGAAGCCATCTATAATGCAAACGCGAGCGCCCCAGCAGACCAACCTTACCCGGATTGTGCCGCAGGCTCCGGGGAAAACATAATCGACTTTACTGTTGACGTCCAATTGATTCAGCTTACTTCCAGATTACCGCCCGCTACCGACCCCGCCGGGCTGACGATCGAGGGCCGCGGTCTTGTCACCATCCACGGGGGATACGATAATAAATTATTGGCGGTCCAGGGGGGCACACTGACGCTTCGCCGCCTCAACTTGTCCGGTGGATACTCTCCTGATTTAGGCGTTGGAGCCGCGATCACCAACGGGGTCAGCGGCACCGGGCTCAGCAGCACCCTCATTGTGGATAGAAGCATATTCTTTTTAAACAACGCCCCCGCTGGTGGTGCGATCTACAACGATCATGGCACCCTCACGGTTGCCAACAGCCTCTTCCTGCAAAACAATTCCGATGATCCCGCTGGTTATGGCGGGGCTGTGGCAGTAAATGGGGGAACTGTGACCCTCACGAACAACACCTTCGACAGGAATCTCAGCGCCAGAGGTGGGGATCTCTTCGTAGAAGCCGGCACGGTACATCTCGTTAACAACATCTTCGCCAACAGCCAGGGTGGCGGAAATTGTACAAAGATAGGCGGCACGGTGGATGGCCACCACAACCTGATCGAAAACGCCGCCACCGCCTGCGGACTCGGTCATAATGAGAATGGCAACATCTTGGGAGTCGACCCGGCCTTCGATCCGACTAATTTCAATGGCATTGCGCTGCTCAGCACTTCCCCCGCCATCGATGCGGGCGATGATGCTGCCTGTGCCGCATCCCCCGTCAACAACACTTCCTCCAACGGCCTGTTCCGTTCACAACAAGGCATTCACTGCGACATGGGTGCGTATGAATATCCCCAAACGCTGATGCGGACATACATCGTTTCCACCGCCAGCGAAGATGGCTGGGTGCTCGAATCCACGCGCACCAGCAGTGTTGGCGGTACCAAGAGCAACACCGGCAGCACCATTCCCATCGGAGACACGGCGCAAAAACAGCAGCGGGTCGGCATCTTCTCCTTCGATCTCAGGGCCGCTGGCTTGACCGCACCCCAGATCGCCGGGGTCATCCTGGGGCTCAAGCCGGCCGGGTATTGCGGCACCACTTCGCCCTTCCCCAGTCTCGGCCACCTGCTGGTGGATGTGCGTACGGGATCCTTCGCCAACAATCCGGCGCTGCAACCGAAGGACTTCCAGGCCCTGGCCACCAGGCGAGCCGCCTGGAACCTGGACGGCACGCTGACGACGGAGGGCTGGCTGGCCCAGGAGCTCAGCTCGGCCGATTTCCAATCCCTGAATTGGGCTGGTGTGACGCAGATGCGAGTACGCTTTGCGAAGGGGAACAACAGCAATGCCCGCGCCGACTGCCTCAAGATCTACAGCAGCGAGGAGCCGACGCATCTGGTGCAACCCCAATTGGTCGTCGATTACTATATCCGCTAAATAAGCGACAAACCACTACTCACCGAGACCTCCAGCTGAGCTGGAGGTCTCGCTTTAGAAGAAACTGAGTTGATTTACTTTGCGCTTCCATATATTCGAAGCGTCCTGCCACGCTCATGAATCACACAGGTTCCTAGACTATAATGAATCATCACACCATAACTACGCTGAAACATATCGGAAAGTCATCCGGAGTGTACCAAATTAGATGCATGTCCAACGGAAAAATCTATATTGGCAGCGCTATAAATATGCATGATCGTTGCGAACATCATCGAAGCAGTTTGAGACGTGGTGATCATTCCAACGCGCACTTGCAAGCCGCGTGGAATAAATACGGTGAACATAATTTTGAATTTACAGTATTGGAATACACTTCTCAAAACGACTTGCTATTGGCCGAACAACGCTGGCTGGATCAAACTCAATCCTTTCATAGAGAAAATGGCTTCAACATTTTTGATACGGCTGGCTCTCCAGGCAGTGCCTTCGCACAGACCTGGCAAGGTTTCATCGATCCCGAAGGGAACGAAGTAATTATTTGGAACTTATTCGACTTCTGCCGACGAAACCATTTAGATTTTCCATCTATGCATCGGTTAGCAAATGGAGACAGCAAACTCAAATCTTATAAAGGCTGGTCACACAGAAATAGTGTGCGGCAAAGGGATTACATTAAAACCTATGAAGGTTTTATTAATCCCCATGGAAAACTCGTGGGACCCATTACAAATCTTGCCGCTTTTTGCCGTGAAAACAATCTTGAAAAGACTCATATGGTGGCGGTTGCACATGGAAGATTATATAGCCATCGAGGCTGGACCTATTTGAACAATCGTGAAAACCGTGGCATTAAAACTTATACCGGATTCATTGATCCCGGCGGTAACAAGGTAATCATTACGAACCTGGAGGCATTTTGCCGCGAAAACAATTTACATGCAGTCCATATGAGACAGTTGATCAGTGGCGTTCGAAAAAGCCATAAAGGCTGGAAGTGGAATCCAGAAAATGAGTAACTCTCGAGAATCATCCAACACAAATCGACTCATAAATGAGACTAGTCCTTATCTTCTTCAGCATGCTAATAATCCGGTGGACTGGTATGCATGGGGCAAGGACGCACTCAATAAAGCGAAAGCTGAGAACAAACCCATCTTCCTCAGCATCGGTTATAGCGCCTGCCATTGGTGCCACCGAATGCACGAAGAAAGTTTTAATGATGCCGAAGTAGCGGCATTCATGAACGAGCACTTCGTCAACATCAAAGTGGACCGCGAAGAACGCCCCGATATTGATGCCATCTATATGCAAGCCACGGTTGCCATGACCGGTTCGGGCGGCTGGCCTATGTCCGTATTCCTCACGCCAGACCTGAAGCCATTTTATGCCGGTACATACTTCCCGCCAGCGCCGCGTTACAACATGCCATCCTTCAAAGATGTGCTGGCAGGCATCGCGCACACGTGGAAGGAACAGCAAGGTGAAGCCACGCGCGTCGGTGAGGAAGTGTCAGGCCATCTGCAGCAGTCGCTGAGCGCAAATATCCAATCCGATTCGGGGTTTACGGAGATGCATCTCGAGGCGGCGGTCAAGTCCATTCTCGAAATGTATGATTGGGGATACGGTGGCTGGGGC
>Ga0075418_10010981_pt1 | contig 10119 bp, 10 predicted proteins | sample SoiMetdeltSBSDD2_FD_81776 | JGI IMG/M metagenome (GOLD analysis project Ga0075418, IMG submission 81776) | Bulk soil microbial communities from a Populus tree surrounding site in Tennessee, USA - Soil MetaG P. deltoides SBSDD2 | ecosystem: Environmental > Terrestrial > Soil > Tree plantation...
CGTTGAAGAAGTAAGGACTGATGCGCCCGGATTTCAGCGTGAACTCGCCGAACTTCAACACTCCGAGCTCGAGCGCGAGCTCGAGGAATTCCGTTTTATAGGCGTTCATGTGGTCGGTCCTTGCGGCCCGGTATCATATCTCTTCTCTTCTCGAGTTCCGACCGGCCGGTTTTGTGGTGAGTCGATCAGGTCGACGCGAACGGCTCGCGCAGCGCGCTCGGGCTTTTTTCTCACTATGAGTGGTCGGGGGTGGACGCGCCGCGCGCCACAGGCGAAGCTCGCGGGCATGAGTCCGATGTCTGCATCGCTGTCGCGCTATGGTCGCTGACGCGTCCTCGGCAGCCGCGAAACCGCGTGCCCAGCAGAGCTGGCGCGACGTCCTCGCTTCGTTTCACGAGCCGCGCGTGCTCGCGATGCTCGCGCTGGGCTTCTCGGCCGGGCTGCCGTTTCTTCTGACGGGCAACACGCTCGGTGCTTGGTTGCGCGACGAGGGCACCGAGCTCTCGGCAATCGGCTTCATCTCGTGGGTTGGGATTGCGTACTCACTCAAATTTGTGTGGGCGCCGCTTCTCGACCGCCTCGAGCTGCCGCTTCTCGGCCGACTCGGCAAGCGTCGCAGCTGGATCGTGCTCGCTCAGGTGGGCGTCATCGCCGGACTTGTGGCGATGACCGCGATCGGGCCGCAGGGCGGCCTCGTCGTATTTGGGGCGTGCGCCGTCGTAGTTGCCTTCTCCTCGGCGACGCAGGACATCGCGGTCGACGCGTGGCGCATCGAAAGCTCGCGCAATGCCGAGGAGCTCGGCCTCATGTCGGCGTCGTACCAACTCGGTTACCGCGTCGCGCAGCTGGTCAGCAACGCGTTGATCTTCAACGTTGCCGCACGCACTGGTTGGGAGTTCTCGTACGGGCTGATGGCGGTGCTCATGGTCGTCGGCTTTGCGGCCGCGCTCTATGCGGCCGAGCCGCGGACTTCCGATGCGTTCGTCGCGGGCGCGGCTCCGCCAGCTCCTGCCACGATGATCTGGACCTGGCGCGGGCTCTTCGACGCAATCGTCGGCCCGTTCTTCACGTTCTTCGCCGCGCACGGTGTGAAGGCGTTGCTGCTTTTGGCGGCCATAAGCCTCTATCGATTGCCCGATTTCGTGATGGGACCGATGGTGAACCCGTTCTATCGCGATCTCGGTCTGTCGCTCGACGCGATCGGCGCGATGCGTGCGAGCGTCGGGCTTTGGGCCACCTTGGTGGGCATTGCGGCCGGCGGATTCTGCGCCGTGCGTCTCGGCTTCGTGCGGACGCTCGTGCTCGGCGCGTTCCTTTGCCCCGCATCGAATCTCGGCTATGCCGCGATGTCGCTCGCGGGGCCGAACCTTGGCGTGTTCGCCGCAGTGTTGTCGGTCGAGAATTTTTCCGAAGCGTTTGCCGGCACGGCGCTGATCGCCTGGATGTCGAGTCTCACGACGTTCGGTTACGTGGCTACGCAGTACGCGCTTCTATCGTCGTTCTATGCGCTTCTCGGCAAGGTCTTGAAGGGCCTTTCGGGCGTGGCGGTCGAGACATTCAACCGCTCGTTCGATTTGTTGACGGCCTATGGAATGTTTTTCGCGGTCACGGCGTCGATCGGGCTGCTGTCGGTGCTCGTCGTGATCTGGACCGCGCGCGTTCACTCACGCACGCAGTAGTAGAGATCCGCGACTTCGTGGCCGAGCCGCATGCCGCGACGCTCGAATTTCGTCGGCGGCCGCGACGCGAGCGGGTCGTCGCTTAGATCGGTCGCTTCGACGGGCTTGAGCTGCACGCTCTCGCCGAGCACCTCGCGCGTGTGGCGCGCGTAGTCGGCCCAATCGGTCGCAACGTGCAGGAAGCCGCCGGGTTTCAGAATCCGCGCAATCTCGGCGACGAATGGAACCTGCACGAGGCGGCGCTTGTGATGACGTTTTTTCGGCCACGGGTCCGGAAAGAACAAGTCGACGGCGTCGAAGCTGGCATTGGCGATGAGCGGCACGACGTCGGCCGCGTCGCGGGCGAGGACGCGCACGTTCGCCGCGCCCGCTTTCTCCAGCAACAGGAGTAAGTGACCGATCCCCGGCTCGTGCACTTCGACGCCGAGGTAGTCGACCGCTGGATTGTTCAGCGCGTTGGTGACGAGCGCTTCGCCGTCGCCGAAGCCGATGTCGAGCACACGGCGCGCATTGCGGCCGAAGATGGCGGCGAGATCGAGCGGACCTTCTGCGTCGATCCCAAAGCGTGGCAGGAACTCAGACAGGGCACGGCGCTGCGCCGCCGTCGCGCGTCCGGGACGGCGCACAAAGCTGCGAACCTTGCGCATGTGCTCGGCCGACGGGCGGGGCGTCTCGATCTCAGTCATTGCGACTTCGAGCCCGTGACAGCAGGGCTATACTCGAAAGAATGAAGTTGTTCGCTTTCACGCTCGTCATGCTGGCGGCCATCGTGCGAGCCGGGTGCGTCAGTGACCCCGGTGGTTCGACCGAGTGTCGAGCCTTCGCGACATCGCTGTCCGTCAAGGATCGCATGAGCCAGGCGGAAAAGGTGTTCAACTTGAACGAGCCGATCACGTTCGAGCTCCTGATCACGAACGAGCTGAACGCACCCGCAACATTGACGGCGGGCTCGAGTTGCACCGCCGTCGTGTTCGAAGTCACCGACTCCGAGCAGCGTCGCCTGTGGGGCAGCGCGGACACCATCGCGTGCATTCAGATGCTACAGCCGCGCACGTATCAACCGCTCGAAACAATCCGCGAGTCGGACACCTGGGACCAGCGCAATTCCGACGGAGCGTTCGTGCCGGCCGGTACTTATGTCGTGACGGCCGCCGTCGGCCAATACGTGTCCCAAAGCGGCAGCCTGCTCGACTGCCGAGCGGAGCTCAGTCAGTCGGCGATGTTCAGGATCCAGTAGCGGTCTTTGCCGAAATCGCGCGAGCGCACTAACGCTCTTGGACAGCACGCGCCGCGATCAGATCGTCGCGAGCTTTTTTCAGCGCAGCGGCCGCGCGTTCTTCTGCGGCACGGTCCTGCTCTGACGGCTCGGCTCCGCTGTTCGCTCGCTCGCCATTGCGAGTCGCAATGCTTCGGAAGGCGTCGAACGCCGCCTTGTACCGGAGCCGCAGCACGTTGAAGCGGTTAGTTTCGCTCACGACGTGGCGTAGTGTGCCAGCGGAGCGCTTCGAGGGGCGGGAATATACGAGCGTTTCGCGCTCGCACGCGGCGGTGGTAGCATCCCGAGGCACGCGGGATTGGCCTATTGGTTGGGCAACGGCTTCCCAAGCCGTCTAAACGAGTTCGATTCTCGTATCCCGCTCCACTCCTTCCGCGCTCGTCGCGTCGACCTCGCCGTTCGAAGATTGACGGCCGTCACACAATTCAGCGCTGCCGCAGCCTTGCGCCGGCAAAGCTTCTATCCTTCGAAAGACCGAGCAGGAATGTCCGCTTTAGTCGCGGTCTACTTCCTTCGATTCCGCGTCCGAGCGAGATTGCATGGCTGACAACGTCAACAAGTTACTGATCGTCGAGCAGGATCACGCCGTCGTCGAGCTCGTCGGCAGGGTCGCGAAGGAGGCGGGTTACGCGGTCGCGAGCGCGGCGTCGGGCGCTACCTTTGCGCAGCTGCTCGACTCGTTCCAACCGTCGCTCGTCGTCATGGCGCCCAACCTGCCGGATGCCGATGGCGTGGAGCTGCTGACCGCGCTCGCGACACGGGCGTCCTCCGCCAACATTCTGTTGCTCGGCAGCGTCGACGAGCGCATTCACGCCGCAGCGCAGGAGCTGCGAGCGAGTCGCGGGCTAGCCACGCCGGGCACGCTCGAGAAACCGCTCGCCGCCGCCGGGCTCGCGACGAAGCTCGCGGCGCTGCTGCACAAAAGCATGGAGCTCGACGCGGACGATTTGCGCCGCGGCATCGAGAGCGGCGAGTTCGTGCCGTACTACCAGCCGAAGGTTTCGCTCGGCAAAGATGGCTGGACCGTCGACGGTGTCGAAGCGCTTGCGCGCTGGCAGCATCCCACCTGCGGGCTCGTGATGCCGACGCGCTTCATTCCGCTCGCGGAACGCACGGGCCTGATCGCGGATCTCACGAGCGCGATGTTGAGCGCGGCGCTGCGCCAGCTCCGCGAATGGCAAGAGCAAGACTTGCGCCTCACCTGCGCAGTGAATCTGCCGCCGAGTCTCATCACGGACCTGAGCTTCCCGGACCGCGTCGCCGCGGTGCTTGCCGAGAACGGCGTCGACGGCAGGCAGCTCGTCCTCGAGATCACGGAAACGGCGACGATCCAGAATCCCACGGCGACGATGGCGATCCTCACTCGGCTGCGCGTGAAGCGCATCGGCCTCGCGCTCGATGACTTCGGCACCGGGTACTCGTCGTTGACGCAGCTCTTCGAGATGCCGTTCAGCGAGCTGAAGATCGACAAGAGCCTCGTCATGAATCTGCCGGGGAGCCGCGAGGCGAAGACGATGATCGCTTCGCTGATCGCGGTCGGACACAACTTGGGGCTCAAGATTTGCGCTGAAGGAGTCGAGAACCGCGCGGCGCTCGAGATGCTCGCGGCGATCGGCTGCGATCGATGCCAAGGCTACTTCATCAGCCGGGCGATTCCCGCATCCGAGGTCGCGGCATTCGCCGCGCGTTGGAACGAAGAGAATAGCCAGAAGCCCGCGAGATCGCGGCCCAAGGCCGCAGGGTAGGCGCCGTTCGGCGGGCGGTTTCTCTACGGCTAAAACGGTTTGCTACCATGAGACCTTCGCTCCCAAGAGGGCTCTCTCTACGAGCGTAATCCCATGAAACGCACACTCAAGATTCTCGGGCTCGTCATTGGCGTCGTCGTCGTGCTGTTCGTCGTCGCGGGCATTGCCGTCAGCCTGCTGTTCGACCCGAACGACTACAAGGACGAGATCACGGCCGCCGTCCAGGACGCGACGGGTCGGCAGCTCACGCTCGACGGCGATCTCGAGCTCGCCGTGTTTCCGACGATTCGTATCGCGGTCGGCGGCGCCACGCTGTCGAACGCGCCGGGCTTCGGCGATCAGCCGATGGCGCGCATCGGCAGCGCGACCTTGAGCCTCGCTCTGCTGCCGCTGCTCGCGAAGCGCATCGAGATCAGCCAAGCGCGGCTCGAAGGTCTCGAGCTGAATCTCGCGCGCAATCGCAGCGGCGCCAACAACTGGCAGGACTTGGGCGGCGGCGGCAAGCCGCAAGCCGAGGCTCCGGCCGACGGCGGAGCTAGCGCGCCCGCCAATCTCGACCTCGGCGTCGGCGCCATCGAGATCGAGAACGCACGCATCGTGTGGAACGATGCCGCGACGGGCAGCCGCTGGGAGCTCACGGACTTCGGCATGACCGCCGAAGATTTCGGCATCGGCGAGCGATTTCCCCTGCGCATGGAGTTCGGGCTCAAAGGCGCCGACGTCGCCGTGAAAGTCGCGACCGACATGCAGGCGACGATCACCCTCGCCGAGAACTCCTACCGGCTCGATGAGCTCGCCGTGACGATCGACGGCAGTGGTGCGGGCTGGCCCGGCGGGCCTAGCCAGGCGAAGCTGAACTTCGACTCGCTCGCAGCGAATCTTGCCGACGAGACGCTCGAGCTGAATGGGCTCACGCTCGAATTCTTTGGGATCACGATGGCGGGCTCGCTGTCCGGCCAGAAGCTCATGAGCAATCTCGCGCTAACGGGTGCGGTGGACATCCGCGAGTTCGCGCCGCGCGCGGTGCTCGAGCGTTTCGGTGTCAACGTGCAAACGGCCGATGCGGCTGTGCTGACACGCGCGAGCGCGAAGGCGAATCTGCTCTACAACTCGAATCAGGCCGGGTTGCGCGACATGCAATTCAAGCTCGACGACTCGACGTTGACAGGCCGCGTCGCGCTCGAAGGCGAGCGCATTACCTACGACCTTACCGTCGACGACATCAACGTCGATCGCTACCTGCCGCCGGCGGCCGAAAAGTCCGACGCTCCTGCCGAAGAGGGCTCGCTCGACGAGGTCGATCTGCCGCTCGAGGTCATGAAGACCGTCGATGCACGCGGCGAGCTCAAGTTCGGCAAGACGCAGTTCAGCGGCTTGACGCTGACGAACGTGGCGCTGCCTCTCACCGTGCAGAACGGCGCTGCGCGGCTGACGCCGAGCGCGCAGCTCTACGGCGGCCGCTTCAACGGCGACATCCGCATAGCGGTGCAGGGCGACTCGGCGAATATGAGCGTCGATCAGACGCTGGACGATGTGAACCTCGCCGCGCTCGGCCAGGACTTGCTCGGGTCGCAGGACATCACGGGCACGGGCGACGTGAAGCTGAAGCTCGCGACGACCGGCCGGAACTTGGGTGCGATGCGCCGCGATCTCGACGGCGACGTCTCGTTCACCGTGACTAAGGGATCTCTCGAAGGCATCGACCTCTGGTTCGAGCTGCGCCGAGCCCGCGCGCGCCTCGACGGTGAGACGCTGCCCGAGCGCGGCGACGCGGCTCGCCGCACGACGTTCTCGTCGCTGTCGGCCACGGGCGTCGTCGACAACGCGGTGCTGACGAATCGCGATCTGAACGGCACGCTCGACTTCATGACGGTCGACGGCTCGGGAACCGTCAACTTGATCGATGACAAGATCGCGTTCGACCTCGTCGCGAAGATGGTCGACGGCCCTGTGCTGCAATCCGATCCCGCGATGGTCAAGTACGCGGGCAAAACGCTGCCACTCAAAGTCACAGGCACCATCGATGCACCGTCAGTGCTCCCGGATTTTTCGGCCATCCTGAAGCAGCAGGTCACGGAGGAAGCCGAGAAGAAGATCGAGGAGCGCACCGACGAGGTGAAGGATCGGGTGCGCGACCGCTTGCGGGGCTTGTTCGAGCGGTGAGAGCCGCGCACGCTGCCGCCGCGCTAAGCGCGCTCGGCGCGGGCGCGCTGGCGGCCGCGGCGACGATCGACGGGCTCGACGTCACGAAGCAGCGCGGGACTTACTCGCTCGAGGCTAATGCGAGGCTCGACGCGACGCCCGAGTCGATCTACGCCGTGCTCACCGACTTCGACGACAACGCCTACTCGCGCATCTCGCGCGCCTACAAGGAGAGCCGCTACCTCGACCCTGCAGACGACGGCACGCCGCTCGTCTACACGAGAATGGAAGGCTGCATGCTCTGGCATTGCATGACGCTCGAGCGCACCGAACGCCTCGAGACCGAGGCGCCGCGCTGGATCAAGAGCACGGCGCTGCCCGAGAGCAGCAACTTCAAGCACGCCACCTCGGAGTGGGTGCTCGAGCCCGACGGCGACGGCACGATGATGAGCTACAAGGTCGAGCTGGAGCCCGACTTCTTCGTGCCGCCGGTCATCGGGTCGTGGTACTTGAAGCGCACGTTGTCGCAAGGCGGGCAGCGCGCGGTCACGCGCATCGAGCGGCTCGCGCGCCAGCTCGACGGCCGCCCGGTCGAGCCGCTGCCGCCGTCGCCTCAGCGCTCGAAATGACGACGCTCGCACCGCGACTGCTCGCGTGGTTCGACGCGCACGGGCGCCACGACTTCCCGTGGCAGCGCGACCGCACGCCGCACTCGATCTGGGTCTCCGAGATCATGCTGCAGCAGACGCAGGCCAGCACGGTGATCCCGTACTACGAGCGCTTCATGCGCCGCTTCCCAACGGTCGCGGCGCTCGCGGGCGCGCCGCTCGACGACGTGCTCGCGCACTGGGCCGGTCTCGGCTACTACGCGCGCGCGCGCAATTTGTGGCGCGCCGCGCGCATCGTCGTCGAAGAGCATGGCGGCGAACTGCCGACGACGTTCGACGCGCTGCACGCGCTGCCCGGTATCGGCCGCTCGACGGCCGGCGCGATCCTCGCCCAGGCACACGGACAACGGTGGCCGATTCTCGACGGCAACGTGAAACGAGTGCTCGCGCGTTACCACGCCGTCGCCGGCTGGCCCGGTTTGCCGGCCGTCGCGAACGAGCTCTGGCGGCACGCCGAAGCGCACACGCCGCACGAGCGCGTCGCGGACTACACGCAAGCGATCATGGATCTCGGCGCGACGCTCTGCGCGCGCTCGCGGCCAGCCTGCACCGTGTGCCCCCTCGCGATCGACTGCTCGACGTGCCGAGCCGGCACGCAGGCTTTGTATCCCGCGCCGCGACCGAGACGCGAGCGCGCCCAGCGCCAGGTGGCCGTGCTCGTTGTCCGCGCGCCCGACGGCCGCGTCCTGCTCGAGCGACGGCCTGCCAGCGGTATCTGGGGTGGTCTCTACAGCTTGCCCGAGCTGCCCACCGAGGACTCGCCGCAGGACTGGTGCGCGCGCATGCTCGGCGCCGCCATCGCAGCCGAGCGCGTGCTCGCAACGATCGAGCATGCGTTCTCGCATTTCGATCTCGACCTCAATCCGCGGCTGCTCGATCTCGCCGCGGCGCCCTCGACTGTCATGGATCGCGACGATTGGCGCTGGTGCCGTCCCGGCACGCAGCTCGACGTCGGGGTGCCCGCGCCCGTCGCAACGCTTCTCATGAAGGGCCTCGAGCCGGCATAGTGGCGGCATGACGAGAAAGATCACGTGTGTACTGCTCGGCCCCGACTCCGAGGGGTTCGATCGGCCGCCGTATCCAGGTGAGCTCGGGAAACGCATCTACGAGAGCGTGTCGAAGCTCGCGTGGCAGCGGTGGCTCAAGCATCAGACGATGCTGATCAACGAGTACAAGCTGACGCTGATCGAGCCAAAGGCGCGCAAGTTCCTCGAGGGAGAGATGCAGAAGTTCTTCTTCGGCGAGGGCTCCGAAGCGCCGCCGGACTTCAAGCCAAAGCAGTAGCCGCCGGACCGGCGGAGCTCATCGCGGCTGCGCGACGAGCCAGACGTAGCCGTCGGGATCCGTGAATGTGAAGTTCCGCTCACCCCACGGCTGATCGAGGAGCTCGGTCACGGGGACACCCAGCTGCGTGAGCCTCGCGTGCTCGGCGGCTGCATCCTCGACGCGCAGCGCGATCGTCATGCCTCCGCCGTAGACGCGTTGCTCGGAACTGCGCTCGTCGACGTGCAGCACGAGATAACCTTCCCCAAACGCGAGGCCCGCGACGCGCGGCTCGTCCGTCGTGAGCTTCCCGCCGATCTTGTCGCGATAAAACGCTTTGCTGCGCGGAAGATCCGACACGAACGCCAGGACGTAGAAGATGCCGGATGCTTTCACGACGCAATCGGTGCGCTACTTTGCGTCGTCGCGCACCGCCTCCTCGTATTCGTGCTGCTTCGCCAAATATTCGAGGATCGCGGCCGCGAGCTCGGGTTGCTCGGCTGCGAGCCGGTGAAACTCCTCGTCGAGGCGCTTATCCATGTAGGGGATGATGGCGAGATGTGCCTGTGCGTCGCCGGTGGCCATCTGCATGGCGGCTTCCAAGCAAGCCGAATCGCCAGGAGCACAGGCGCTCATGCGCCGCGCTAGGTCCTGGGATGCTTGGCGCGTCGCCTTGTCGGCATACTGCGGGCGGCACGCGCGGTTCTTGTAGTGGCTACCCGTCCGCGGCGCGCTCGTGCAAGTGATATCGAAATCGTCGTCTGTGTTGGTCGCGTTGAAGACTTGCCACACGTTCTCGCGAGCGGTTTGCATATCTCTGCGCAGGCTGAGCAGGGTGCGCTTGCCGCGTACGACGACCTCTTCGACGGGCTCTTGCGCGCCCTCTGCCTCTGTAGTTGCCGTCGCCGTCGCCGTTGCAGGCGCGGCTGAGGTTACCGGTGGCTCAGGCTGAGCGGCCGCAATCGCAGGTGACGAGAGCCCGAGCACCGTCGCGACGATGAATGTGATCGTGCGTGCCACTGCCTGGGTCTCGATCCCCGCGCGGCTCACGTCGCCGCGCGATTCTTGACGAGGTCTTCGACGACGGTGGGGTCCGCAAGCGTCGACGTGTCGCCGAGCTCGTGGAAATCGTTGGCCGCGATCTTGCGCAGGATGCGTCGCATGATCTTGCCCGAGCGCGTTTTCGGCAGGCTCGGCGCCCACTGGATGATGTCGGGCTGGGCGATCGCGCCGATTTCCTTGCGCACCCACGCGACGAGCTCCTTGCGCAGCGTGTCGCTCGACGCTTCGCCGGTTTTTAGCGTCACGTAGGCGTAGATGCCTTGGCCTTTGAGATCGTGGGGGAA
>Ga0075418_10010982_pt1 | contig 10119 bp, 6 predicted proteins | sample SoiMetdeltSBSDD2_FD_81776 | JGI IMG/M metagenome (GOLD analysis project Ga0075418, IMG submission 81776) | Bulk soil microbial communities from a Populus tree surrounding site in Tennessee, USA - Soil MetaG P. deltoides SBSDD2 | ecosystem: Environmental > Terrestrial > Soil > Tree plantation...
ACCTACGCCGCGGCAGACTGCGACCCCGTGCCGGAGGTTTCTTGGGTCCTGGGGCCATGGATCAGGCGCGAGCGCCCCAGGCGCTCGGAGGTCTGGGAACCCCGAGCCCTGGTTGCGTCTCACGCTTCCTCGTCCCAGAGAGGATCCCAGAGAGGATCGACCGCGTAGTCTTCCATACGGGGCTCGTGCTGGACGCCTCGCTCGGGGTCGATCGAGTGGATCGAGTGCGCGGAAGACTCAGGCTCTCCGGTGGCTTCGGGTGGAGCTCGCGCCCTGCGCTCGCGCTTCCAGGGCGGCGCCCAGAGAGTGGCCAGGGCCCGGTCAGGATTGTGGACACGCCGATCCTGTGCGAGCCGAGGACCCTTGGTTGACAAGCGACGACATGCCGGAACAAACAGTGCTACACAGCCTGAGCATGCACCACTTACTGCAGTAGCTTCAGAAGAAACCGCAGCAAAGCAATCGCAAAGATGCCTAAGATTATTAAAAGTAACATCGGCATCAGTAACACAAGTGACTTTGCGTCAGGTATCGAATGCCGTATTTCTCCGCAATTGGGGCAAAACTTGCTCGCAGCAGGCATAGTCGCTGAACAGTTTGGACATTTCCGGACAACCATACTGCACTCCGACCTGTGCCTGACGTCGCGATCTCCGCCAGGCTCCTGTGACGGCGTCTCGATGGGCATCTCCTGATGGGATCGGGGGGCGTAGCGCTGAGACGGTCCTCAGGGAACGTCGGCGAGCACGACGCGAAACCCGGCGAAGCCGACGTCCTCGCGCTTCCAGCCGTCATATCCCAAACGATAGGCGGAACGACCAAAGAGGACCAGGCTATCGAGCCAGTAGCCCCCACGGAGCACTTTTTTTTGGCCCCCTTCTGGAGCCGGCGGATCGGTCACCTCACCCACGGGATACGGTCCATACGCGTCGAGGCACCACTCCATCACATTCCCGCACATATCGTAGAGTCCCCAGGCATTCGGCAGCTTTGTGCCTACAGGCTTCGGTCTCTTCGCGTTTTCAGCTGGTCGTGCAATGTAAGCGCCCGGCAGCAAGTAGTAATGCAAACCAAGCACGCCTGGGCTGCGGGACCGTTGAACAGTCTGACACCGCTCCAGCAGTCACTGGCACTGACTTCCACACTGCCCTAGCTGGTCCGGTGTCTGGTCAACTCCGCATGCTCCTGCTCCCGGAGCGGGAGGGGCTTCTCCGCCGAGGAAGAGATAGCCCAAGATCCGGATCGGGTCCGTAATGTCGAGTATGCCCGAGTCGTCGGCGTCAGCCGAGTCGAAACACTTCGGCTCCTTCCCGCCGTTAAATAGGAAACCCAGGACGAAGATCGCGTCGGTGATTTCGAGTCCGCCTGAGCCGTCCGCGTCGCCACGCCGGAATACTTTCTCACCTTGGACTTCGATGGCCCGATCGAGGGCGTTCCTCACGATTTGCTGGACCCTTTCATCCACGACAAGGCTGCCGCAGAAACTCATCGATCCTACGGAAAACACAAACCCGCCGCCGGGATGGTCATAGTAGATCATTTCAGCGCCATTCTCTCCCAAGGCGAGCAGCTCGACGCTCGGAGGAGAGTGCTCGTCGCGGAAATCGACCTCCCATCCGCTCGCGCCGCCGCCCTCCAGAGTCGGGGACCCCTCAATGGTGCACCAGCCGAGCTCCCCAAACGCCTCCTCGTCCTGGAGTCCCGTGCCATCGAATAGCCAGTGATCCGCCGCCTTGACGTGGTACGGAACCCGAGAGCCGCGATTGCCCTCATCGCCGCCGTCGGGGGACCAGGGGAAGGCGATTCCGAGGAGCTCACTTTCCGGCAGGGAGACCGGTGGGTTGCGGAACAGATGCGTACGCCCTTGACCGTAGGTGCCATACACAGTGATGCGCGTGAGATCGTCAGAGACATCGACTGCGTCGTACAGCCCGTTGGCGCCCAGGTAAAGAAGGTGCCCCCCGCCGTCGACGTAAGTGCGGAGTGCGATCATCATCGGCACTGAAAAATACTCCGGATGAGTGCTCAGGACGATCGCCCGATAGTCGGAGAGGCCGGCGATTCCGTCGTGAAGATCCAGGTCCGTGTAGGCGTCGTAATCGTACCCCTCGTCCTCAAGCCAGTTCAGCACCCACTGCTCGCCGCGGGCCTGATGCTTGCTGTTGTAATGGTAGCCAGGGTCGTGCCGGTGGGGGTTGAGGATGTAACTATTGGGTCGGAGGTAGCTGAACTCCCACGCTCCTGGGCCCGCCACGCTATAGCGCGAGTAGCCCCCCCACGAGTTGTAGGCGTTCCACGTGGTGACATTGACAATGACGGCGATCTTCGCCTGGCTCTCCAGCGGTGGATTCACGACGAACTGGATGTACGTCGTGGAACCGGCAAGATCGACGCACTTCGCCGCATAGAGGCCCGAGGGCCAGTCCTCTGGGATCGTAAGCACAAAGCTGGTCGCCCAGTCGTCACACCCCTCCGCAGGCGTATGATCCGTGTTTTGAACGTTCCCTTGCTGCTCGATCGGACCCACCACCGCTTCTTCGAACAACTCGCGGCTGTTTTCAATGTCGGCCGCAGTGATGTCGTTCGGATCGCTGTTTCTCAGACGTACGTAGGTGACCGTGTAGCTCGCCGCCTCGGTGCTCGTGCGAAACTCGATCTCCTCGCCCGGTCGTGCGCTCATGGGCCAGCAGAAACCCTCCATGGTGTCGAGGCTGGCTGTCACGAGGTGGGTCCATCCCGTAGCGAACGATCCAGCAGGATAAAACTTCACATTCAGGAGGTGCCGGTTCTCATCGAGCGCGGTCACCACTCCCTCCCCGGTGTCGGAGTTCAGGAAGAGGAATCCATTCGTGTAACCGACGATGTGCGTCCACTTGCCAAAGGCACCGGGGTCGTAACTGACTTCGGTTTGGAAACCCGTTCCCTGGAGCGTACCGATCGCGCCGGCGCGGGTGACGTCGTTGTAGAAGAGGATTGCGTCCTCCCCCGAGTCCAGCGGTGCGATGGCCAGGTGAGTCCACCCTGTGGAGAAAGAGCCAGGCGGGAAAATCTGGGTCGACGGGTCGAAGTCGAGTGCACCAGAACCATTGGTGGAGTCGTAGAACAAAATCCTATTCGAGCGGCGACCGGAGACTATGTGCGACCAGGACTTGCTGAAACTCCCCGCAGGATAGTCCTTCACTGTTGGGTCGAAACCGACCGCTCCTGCGCCCGTGTCGGCATTGTAGAAAAGGATTGAGCCGAATTCCTCTTCGAGGACCCCAGTCAAGTGGGTCCAGAGGCCGAACGAGTTCGCTTCGTAGACCTTGCTGGTGGCGAATCCCTTGCCTGTGAGGCGACCAGTCGCGGCGCTTTTTGCTGTTGAGTTGTAGAAAAAGAGTTCCCCCTGGGTCAGCGGAATCTCGGCGAGGTGGCTCCAACCGGCACCAAAAGCTCCCGGGGGGTAGCTGACCCGAGTTATGAATTCTCCTCCCACAATTCCACCGATGGCTGCCTCACCGGTGGCCGAGTTGTAAAAGAAAATGCCTTCCGATTGCGCCGGAAGAAAACTGCCGAAGGAGCTCAGGGTCAACAGGGCAACGTTGGCTACTCGGATGCCAATGCGTGCGCAAGAGCTCGAGTTGGTCAAGGTAGCCTCCTGAATCTTGAAGGGCGTTCTGCCGGAGTGTGCCTCCTTGCCAGGGACGGATCATATCCTGCATCCGGGGGCTGGGTGCAAGCGTGAGGTGGAGCGGGATCTCTGAGTGCGGGATGCGGACCACTTCGGACAAGCATTTCGGAGCAATCCGGACACGGATTTCGGACCAATCCGGACAGCCTCTGGGAGATTGAGATCTGGGCAAGAAGCCGTGACCGCTTAGGGGTCGATGCTTCTAATGCCCGACGCGGGCGGAGTGATCATTCTCCGGCTAGGTTCACGGAGCTCCTCATGCCACAAACGCTGCCCTGATCTTCGAGGTCGCTCTCACGGCGTGGCTGGGCCTGCGGTGGTACCTCGCGCCGCTCGCGTACGTGCCCGCCGTCGTCTTCCTCGTTTCGGACGTCCGTCACTACGGCGAACAAACGCCGCTACGATTCCGGCTCGAAGACCCAACGCGGCGGGAAGACGACTCGCTCATCGTCGCCCAGGAGATAAATCCCGTAGAGCCCGACGTAGGCCTTCGTGTCGAGCTTGTTCCCGCTCTCGAGTAGCTCCAGGGGGTCCCACTCCCGCTCCCCGTCATGGAGGCGCTTTCCCTGGGTCTTGGCCGTGACCAGTGCTTGTCCCACTGTCGTCCACCACATAGCTTCTCTTCTCTCTCTCTGAGCAGCCGGGGACATTGTCGCGCGTGCCGTGGGAGAGGCAAGCGGCTTTTTTCGTTGCACAGTGGTTGCACACATGGCGCCGCTCGTGGGAAAAAATTACCCCTCCGTAACTCTTCGTCACGGAGGGGTTTATCTGGCGAGGACGACGGGACTCGAACCCGCAACAACCGGATCGACAGTCCGGTACTCTAACCAATTGAGCTACGTCCCCACAAAAGCGAGTGAGCTTATCTACACGGCTCCTCGGGGGATGTCAACCGGGTTCCAGGGCGCCGGAATTGCTCGGCGCCGCTCCCTCGAAATCGGGTCGCAGCACCCCTCGCGCGCCTTCTTCTAGAGGACATTTCGCCGCGCACGGGCCGAGCTTCGGCGCGAGCTTCGCTCAGTTCTGGCTCGCCAGTCGGTAGCGCTGGCTGTCCCACTCGAAGTCCTTGTTCAGGTACTTCTTCAACGTCGCCGAGACGCGCTGGATCAGCTCGTCCATGCCGAGGTCGGTCTCGTACCCCGCGATCACCACCCGGCTCGCGATCTCCGAAACCTTCAGGGGGCCCGAAGAGTGGCTGAGGACATCGATGATGAAATCCTTCAGCCTCGTCTTCTTCTTGGGCAGGATCTCCGGCGCCACCGTCGTGTTCGCCCGGACCGCTCCATCGTTCAGCCGGTACCTCCGCCCCTCTTTCTGGAACGCCTCGTACCTCTGGAGCGCCTGGAAGACCGTGTTGTAGAACGACCGCGGGTTCGTCGAGCTCGATTGGTAGCCGACCTCCGGCAGTCGCCTCTGGATCTCGGACGGCGAGAGCGACTCGCCGGCCTCGAGCAGCACTTGCGCGATGTAGTCCTTCAGGTTCTTCTTCCGCCGCCCGGTCAGGAAGCTTGGCGAGTTCTGCGGATTCTCGCTCGCCTTCTGAGCCTGCTGCGCATTCAGCCGCTCCAGGCTCTCGATCGAATCCTCGATCCTTCGCAGCTCCAGGCGGAGGCGATCGCGCTCGCGCAGCAAATCGGAAAGCTGCGTGTTCTTCTTCTTCAGCTCGAGAAGCTCCTCGAGCTCCTTGATTGTCAACGAGTCGAGAACTTTTTGGGGAAGGTTGGATAGCATGATGAGCAGCTCAACTGCCTGCCCTTCCAAAGTCGCTGTGACTGACAAATCGGTGAATGACCAATCGGCGAATGGCAAATCGACGTTGAAGCGCCCCGCTCGGGCTTGCAGCAGGTAGGCATGGGACGCACCGATGCACGGTCAATGCTTCGTGGCGCATTGTGGAAATGCCGCGCTGCAGTTTCGAACCGTAGCACAAAGGGGGTGCAGCCAACGTGGGTCGTGCGATTCCCCTCTGCCGATGCACCTCGCGATCCATCCCTTAGCTCGCGCTTCGCAGGACGAGAAATGGCCTCTTCAACGACCTGCTACCAAGACTTCGCCGGAACTGTATTCCAAGTAGGCAGGCTTTCGATCCTGTACGAGCAATGCCTGATCTGCTGAGTCTGATCTGCTGGGTCTGAGTTGAACGGAGATCAGCGAACGCAGGAGGCAGCGCTCGAAACGTAGTTACCCTGATAACCAATGAACCGCAAGCCCACTTCTCCTCCGGCAATGCATTTCCGGAGATTCTTCTCCCGGCATAGCCCACAGCTGGCGCGAGAACAGGCACTTCCTGAGTTGGCAACCAACCTAAAAACTGCCTGGGACGATGGCTATGTGCTTGCTTTCGCGAGCATTGTAACCAGGTCTCCCCTCAACTCAACCGAATTCTTAGTCAGCGGTTCTGCGCTATCGCGCGACATCGGCTCGGCCGGGAACAGCTCGACGCCGCCGAGGAATTCACGGACCAGGATACCCATCGACGGATCGATGAATCCGATCTCAACCGCCCGCTCCAGCCTCTGGCGCGCAAACTGTGGATCGAGCGCCGCTCGGTGCGGCCGCGCCGTGATGAGCGCCGCGTAACAGTCGAGCAGACCGACGAGACGCGCCGGGAGCGGCGTCTCGGCCTCGCGCTTCCCCGACGGATATCCTGTCCCATTCCAACGCTCGTGATGCTCGAGTGCGCACTGCGACACGGCCGGCTCCCACTCGCCCGCACCCGCAATCAGCGCGCAACCGATGCGCGTGTGGCTCTGGATCGTCCGGACCTCGTCGTCGCGCGACCGCGTCGCCCGCGCCAGAGCGTCCAGCACAAAGCCCATCCCCACGTCGTGGAGGAACCCTCCGACGATGAGCGTTCGCGCCGCATCATCGTCCCATCGGAGGTACTTTGCCAACCGCGCGCAGAGCTGCGTGACGAGGAGCGCGTGGGGCGCAGTGAAGTCCCCGTCGAGCGAGCTCTGGAACCCTCGCAGGAGGATCGGAGCGGCCCGCTGGGGAGCCGCACTCGCCGGCGAAGTCTCCGCGCCGGCCGCTGGATCGGCCAGATCGAGGATCGAGTCGACGAGGATCTCGGTACGGGGGACGTTGATCGAACGCGTTGCCCGCAATTCCTGGAAGTACGCCACCGCGCGAGCCAGTATGCGGTCGAATCGCTCTATCGCGGCCGTTGCGTCGAACGCGGGGGCCGACACACCAACCGACTGTCCTGTCGACGCCTCCCATGGCCTCTCCGCGCGGCCTTTCCCCGCGCCGTTCTCACCTGCCCCGTCCTCGCGGACTGCGTCCAGCCCCTCGATACGGCTTCCGACCTCGATCGCGGCGTCGATCCACGGTGCAAGGTCCCTGCGATGCACCCAATCGATGACGCTCTCCGAAATCCCGTTCCGCTCGAAGGCCGCTTCTCGCGCCGCCAGGCCCTGACCCATGATTTCCGGCGGCCCGCCGAGGGGCTTCGCGCCCGCGCCGGCCGCAGCGGTCGAACCCGCCGTGGTCCCTGAGGCCTCGTCACCCTCCGCGGCACGCTGGCGCTCCGCGTGGTAGCACCGCAGCGCTTCGGCGTCGTCCAGATCGGCGATGAGTGCGGGGATTTCGCGCAAGCCCGCGGCTCGAGCCGCCGCAAGCCGATGCTGCCCGCAGACCACCTGATAGCCGTCACCGAGCCGCCGAACGAGGATCGGCGTCAAGACCCCGAGGCTGCGAATGCTCCGCGCGAGGGTCGTCGGATCCCGGGTCTCGCGCGGGGGAAACGCTTCCGCGGCGATGCAGCCCGGCGCGGGCGCGGTCTGCGACTCGGCCTCCGCCGAGCTATCGTCGGTCCCGAGGCCGTCGGGGCCCTGAAGAGATAGCCAAGCCAGCTCGCGAACGGACGTCGTGGTCATGCTCATGACGTTGCCACCTTTTCTGCTATGCGGTTTCCTTGACGATCAATGCCCGCGGCGGGCTCAGCGGGGGCGGGCGCGTCCAGTTCCGGCGGAAGCGGGGCGTATCGCTCGGTGGATGCATTGAGGATGACGCCAAGGAGCGGTGCCCGTGCCTCGCGCAGGAGCTGGCGCGCAAGCGCCACGTCGTCTCCCTCGGTCGATGCGCAGCGGATCACGAGCACCGCTGCGTCGGCCGAGGACGCGACGGCCCGCGCCGCCTCCGTCGCAATCAGGGACGAGCTGTCGCACACGACGACGTCGGCTGTCCTCGCCAGCTTCAAGAGCACCGGGCGCAGTCGGTCCCGCGCGCAGTGGTCCGGGGGGAGAGCGCCGAGGCAAATGCCTGCCGGCAGCACTTTGAGGTTGTCCCTGCCGGGGACGGCAACCGTGTACTTCGCGATGAGGGTGTCGATTTCCGCTGACGCACCCGGATCCAGCTCGGGCGACCGAGCCCTCGCATCGAGAAGCTCGCGGACGCCGCCGTCGTTCACTATGCCCGCCTCTTTGTGGAGTCGGGGCCGATCGAAAGCCGTATCGACGAGCACGGTCTGCAGGCCCCGCGCCGAAAGCGCCATCGCCAGGCCCGCGGACACCAAGCTCCTCCCTTCGCCCTCGATCGCGCTCGCGACCGCGATGCAGCGGAGGCCTCGATCCCGGCACGCGTCCGCGACGGCCTGCGCGAGCGGCTCGAAGGCGCGAAGCGTGTCGCCTTCGATCGGAGGCCGCGAGGAGCCTTGATTCGGAGCCACGAACGTCGGCACGACGCCCAGCACGGGCGTGCGCAGGCGCTCGAGCGCATCCGCCGCCGTCCCGATGCGGCGGTCTAGCCGATGGACGAGTCCCGTCACGATCGCGGCGAACGCGATCCAGGCCACGACGATGCCGAAGGGCGGGAAAGAACCGCTGGGGCATCCTGCTTTGACGCTTTCAAGGCTGCCCAGACGCACGCGGCGCGAGAGAGCTTCGCCGGGAGGCAAAGCGGCCAGCGCCTCCGCTTCTGCGCCCGCCGTGTCGGCTGCTTTCCGAACCAAAGCTCGGCGGGTCGAAAGCGACAGCGCCTCCCGCGCGGAGCCGCGCTCGGAGACGGACTCGAGAATCTTGAGCTCCCGCTCCTCGGCCACCTGGCGCGCGCGCCGGAACGCAACCGCCATGGCGACGGACCTACGCTCCACGGCCTTGAGGCCGGTCTGGAGCGCCTCGAGCGCTCGCCGGCACGCCAAGTGCGCAGCCTCTCGCGTCGCGCTCACCGAGAGAATCTCCATGGCCCCGCCGATCGGAGATGTGCGAACCACCCATGCCGGAGTCTCCAGCGTGAGGTTTGCGCCGCGGAGGTGGGTGGTAGGGGCCGGCGCATCCGCGGGATCGCCGAGGTCCGGCAAGTCCACTTCGAAGCACGTCCGCCCGATGAAAGCTCGCGGCGGAACGAGGGCCGACGCCGCGCCGTAGCTGAGCACGGGCGCGGCGAGCAGGCAGAGGAGGATTTTCCTCTGCTGTTTTGCTGCGGCGAAAAGACGTTTCAAGATCTCCATGCAAGTCAGGCGGCGCGCCGGCTGGACCTGCGCGTCTCGCCTCCACCTCGGTTTTCGGCGAGCAGGGGTTCCCGCTTGAGAACGTGCCGGGAAAAGCTTACAAGTGCCCGCGCCGGGAGGGAGTTATCGACAGTCCGCGCGGCGGCGTGGAACCTCCCGGCACTCCCCGAAAAGCACATAGCGACACGTAGGATGGACAACTCGACAAGCGCTCGCGTGCGCGAGGCATTCTCCAAGCTCCAGGTGCCGGAAACCCTGCGGCAAAAAGCAGAGGAGAGCCTGGCGCGATGGCTCAAGGATGCGGTCTTTGCCGATGCACGCCCTCAGCTGCTCCACGCCATCGAGGCGGGGGCGTTCGGGCAGCTCTTCGACGCATTTTTCCAGGAGATCCCATTCGGGACCGGCGGGCGGCGGGGCCCCGTGGGCTTCGGCCCCAACCGGATCAACCCTTTCACGGTGGCGACTTCGATCGAAGGCCACTCGCACTTCCTCCGGCAGAAGTTCCCGAAGGCAGAGACGCTCTCCGTCGTCGTCGCTTTCGACGTGCGCGTATTCAACGACCTGCGCGGTACCTACGACGGAACGAAGCCGAACCCGCTCTTGGGGATGACCTCGAAGGACTTCGCGCGCATCGCCGCCGGTGTCTACGCCTCGCACGGGATTCTCGTCTGGATGCCCGATCCATCCCAGGACCGCTACATCTCGACGCCGGAGCTGTCCTTCTCCATCCGCCACCTGCAAGCACACGGCGGACTGAACATCTCTGCGTCCCACAACCACCCGGACGACAACGGCGCGAAGATTTACAACGACAAAGGCAGCCAGGAAATCCCGCCGACGGACGAGGAGCTCGCCCGCATCGTGGAGGCGACTCGTTCCGCCACGCCGCTTCCGTTCGACGAGGCCGTGCGCCGCGGGCTCGTGAAGTGGCTCGAGCCCGAGGTGTCCGCAGCCTATATCGAAATGAACGCCCGCGTGTCTCGCGACCTCTCTGCGCGCG
>Ga0075418_10010986_pt1 | contig 10118 bp, 8 predicted proteins | sample SoiMetdeltSBSDD2_FD_81776 | JGI IMG/M metagenome (GOLD analysis project Ga0075418, IMG submission 81776) | Bulk soil microbial communities from a Populus tree surrounding site in Tennessee, USA - Soil MetaG P. deltoides SBSDD2 | ecosystem: Environmental > Terrestrial > Soil > Tree plantation...
AAGTTGAAGACTAAAATATATAATATTTCATAGAAGATAAACATAAAGCATCAAACCCATTTATGAAATACATTTAAATAACATAAGGATATTAGATAAAAAATTTTTATGTGAAACAATATTTGAAATTTTTGAACCTAAATTTGATTCATTTATGATGTTAATGGGAGAAATTCCAAAAAGAGTTTAAGGTCTGTTTGTCTCTTCATCTTTTTTATATTTCAGTTCATTTTTCAGTTGTGTTTAATCTTGCTATTAGTGTAATTTGTTACTAAATAACTCTGCTTACTCTTATATTCTTTCATTTATGATTTCTTATTTTATTGATTGTTTCACTTCTGTGGATATATTTATTAGTCTATTATTTATATCATAAATCTAGATTATATCATGTCTTGGGTTAGTTAGAGAGTAATTCTATGATTTTATCATAAACGTTCTATTTTGTTTTGAATTTTTAACATATTTCTTGGACAGCCAATATTGAAAACCATTTGAACCACTATTGTTATTACTAGGATATTATTGCTTTTTTCACATTGAAAATTTCCATCGAACTCTAACTCTCAAACTTTTTTAAATTCTTGTTTAAGTAATTCAAGAATAAGAAATTATTTATTTCATTCACTTGAATTAAGCTTGTAATATTTATTTATTATTTTAAATAATAAAAATTTTTAATAACTCAATTTTAATTAAAAAGATATTATTAAAAATCATTTATTTCTTCTACTTATTAAAAAAAATAGATAAATTATATTTAATAATAATGTCAGCGAGAATGTTCTTTTACTGAACGGGATTTTCCTAAATTTATCCCTTCTTCTGGTACCTCTGGTATATCCATGCCTGTTCTCTGCTCGGCCAAAAAACTAGCCTCATCTAAAATTTTACCAACGTCTTCTCCATAATTATTAAAATCGAAGGAATTATTTCCAATCCCACTGGCATTAGTTAAAATGTCGTTAAATGTTGAGTTTATTTCATTCAATTCCCCGTCGGCTTCTGGTAAAACGTCATTTATTTTACCTTTTATGTGAGATAGAGCACCCATTGCTGGGCCTAAAGCAGCCATTGAATCACCTATGTCTATTGTAGATTCTAATCTCATGTGTACTTGATCTAGAGCTAGTTTTATTTGTGACATTGTTCTAGCAGTCTTTCTAACTTGGGCAAGTTCAGTCGAAATCATTTTTCCCTGTTGTGAATCATGCTTTTGTAAAGATGAAACTACCTGTTCAAAATACATTTTTTCACGTGCTTTTAGTTTTTCTAACATCAAATCTAGTTTTTTGTTCTGTGTTTGTATTTTATTTTTAGCTAATTCCATTTTAGGTTTAAGAGGTCGCTGAGATCTAAAAGTCTCTCTCAATATATCTGTAGAATTTCGTTTTTTTTCTTTAATCCAATTATTGCTAAAATGGTTATCCATGAATACTGATATTATTCTTATTCAGACCTTAAACTACAATGTCATCATTGAATAACTAACTAGTAATTTTTTATAAACATTCCCAATATAACAATTACAGTTATAATATGTATATCTTGTATTTATTTTTCTCTTTATTACCTAATTTTAGGATATACTATATATTTGAAATTACAAAAAAATTGAATTCTTAAAAGTTAAAACGTATAGGTATTTTTTGATTTAATTGATAAATTGAGTTGAGATGAAATTTTTATAAATTCAAATTAGCATCTGATTCAGTCAAATTTTAGAGTAGTTACCTACTTAACAAGATACAGAAAAAGAAAATCAATCCATGTTGAAGAATACAAAAGGAAACTTTATCGTTAGAATGAAATGATTATATAATGAATTTTACTATTTATTTCGTTTTTTAAATGAATGTCTTACAATGGTGTGATATTGAAGAATGTATCTTTATCGCAGAAACCGATGAGGTATATAAAAAATATGCAGGTTTGAAACATTCAAATGAATTAATACTTTCTCTCGCAAATTTAAGATTGTTAAACTCAAAACTATTCTTGAAAAACTATGTAAAACCACATGACTTGTTTCTTTCAGTCGTAGAAAATTTTGTAGATTCTTCTACTAAAGACTTGGAGCTTAAGTTACATGATGTTAGAACAAAGAAAATTGTGTCTAAGTATAAATTCAATAATAAGAATATCAATTGGACTACATGGAGGCAATTTAACAATAATGAAAAGAATTCTAACAAAAGGAAGCAAGTTTTTGATGAGTTTATAGAAAAAACAAAATATATCTCTCCTATTATTTATAATCGCTTTGAAAAGGTAAGATCACTTTATTCAACTATTCAAAGTAGCAGAAGTAATATTTCTATTGCCTCCAATAACTTAGATCCGTTATCAGGTTATTTAATGAATGAAAAAATAACATATACAAAATTTATAAATTTTGTTAAATATATGGGTAACAATTCAAGTAAATCTTTCAAAAAATCTCTTCAGAAGATATCGACTGAAATATTAAAAAGGAATAATGAATATTACGATGATTTTTATTTCTTTCGGAATATAATCTATAAAGATTTTAACAAGGCTTTCAGAAAAGTCAATGCATTAAATGAAGTAAAAAAAATTTTAAAAATTTTAAATTTTGATCTAAATAGAATTAATTTCGATACAAAAAATAGACAAAACAAATATCCATCCCCAATATGTTTCTTTGTTAAAATACCTTATGATATTCGTATTTTGTATAAATCTGAAAGCCCTTATTTCGATCTTCAAGGATGCTTTCATGAATCAGGACATGCAATGCATGCAAGCTCTATCAGCCCAAAAATAGAATACTGGAAAAAATATCATATTTCTATGGGGGTGGCTGAAATTTTTTCAATATTGTTAGAACGTTTAACAAAAAAAAGGATTTTTCTCAAATCTTCTCTGGGAATAACTGATGATAACTTGTTGAACAAATTAGAATCAAGAAATAACTTTATAGAATTATTTTTCGTCACTTTTTACTCTGCTAATTCGCTCATGAAATCAAGTTTTTGGAAAGATCATCTAAGTATTGAAGATTCTAATCTGTTGTATTCTAAACTAATCAAAGATTTTACAGGTATTTCAATTCCAGGGGCTTATTGGATGCTACATCATATACTTCCTGAAGCTATAATGTATGTTCCAAGCTATCTGTTTGCAGCGGTTAGAGCTAAAGAATTGGATATTCATTTACAAAATATATTTGGTGACACATGGTGGAAGAGTAAAGAATCGGGAAAGTATCTACGGCAAATAATGTCGCCAGGTGCAGAAATTGATCTTTCGGTATTTTCAAAGCTCAATAGTGATTTATACCTAAAAGAAATCATATCTGCTTAATTTTTATGAATTAATCAATGTTCTTAAATGACGATTAATTTAGTTTGACTAAAGTTACATTATACGAGAAAAGGTTAATTCTAATTTAAGTATAATAATATATGTGTCACATATATGGATAACTAATTATGCTTTTGTTTATTGCTCTCATCAATTTCCTTAGCAAGGATAATATGTAATTTATTATTGCTGTTTATGAGTTGGTAGATTTGTTCATGTGATTATATAGATTAAAATGTAATCGCGAAAGAATTTAATTATCTCTTATCAATTAGAAACATGACGAATCACGGATACGGTAAATCTTAGTTAATATGAAATTTTTTTAAACTTTAAAATTTGTAAGATATATTAGTTAATATTTTAGATGAAATTATATTTTAATATTAATATTATCTATCAATATTATCTATAAAAACTACACAAAGATTAGTATTTATTAACGTTTTTCAGAGTATTATTCTATTATTTTTACAAGAGCCTATGATTTTCTCTATTAGAGCATATAAGAACTCATAGTTATAATACAAGAAGATTACTGAACTGTGTGTTATGATAATGAGATATATTCTTTTGACGTCGTAATTTGTTCAACGTGACTATGATCTTTCTAAAACTATTTTAATACAGATCACTAAAATATCCAAAATTATAAATTGAAATAGCTATCATTTTAATTTAGAATGAAAAGAGAATTTATTGCCTCTAGAATTGAGGCCACACAAGACGGTAGTCCTTATGTTTATGTAACGTTCTCAGATCCTCACGACTACAAACCAGGAAGTGATAAAAGAATGAATCCTTTTGGTCCTAATGTTATGGCATTTACTTCCCCTGAAGATTTAATGAAAAATTTACCAAAGGCGATGGGTGATATATCAAAAATGATTTCTGGAGGTATGGGTGGAGGAGCAGGAGGAATGACAGGAGATAGTCCTACATTTAAAATAACCATGAAAGATTATGAGGATATAAATATAAAAGTCGGAGATAAGGTTACTATAGAGATAAAGAAATCTGATTCAGGAAGTATCTATACATAATTAGTCATCCTCATTGATTTTTATCCCATGTATTTTGTAATGGACTTATTATGGTGATAATTTTCGAATTAGTAGATAATTATAGTAATACAATAACAAACTAATAGATTTTCAAAAGGGTAAAATTTTTTCATAAACTTGATAAATAACAGTATGTTTTTAAGGTTATATTGGTTAATATAGATACTACTGCATCACTTGAAAGTTTTAGAAAATTTATTATTGTGAGTACTTGTAAATCTTTCATTCCTGAAAGTTATTTTCGTGATTATGAAGTCTTTCCTGAACGAGAAGAAGGCCCAGGCGCTATATATATAGAAGCTGTTGATAAGGTAACTTTGAAACGAATTAGAGAAATGACTTTTGTAAATGCAAAAGATATTTTAGGAATTATATATTCTTCCAAGAGTGGGAACACTCAATTAAAATGGAGACAAATTAGGAAAAAATCAGGAAAAGTTAATGGAACTGCATCACCTAATGCATTAGTTAATCTTGTTGAATCAGGAGTATTAACTCAAGAATGGGTGAATAATTATCTTGCATCGGCGCAAAACCTAAATAAATCAACTAATCAGGCAAGTGAATCAGCTGGATCGAATTCAAGTCCAGCTGTTTGAGTTAAAAAATCAATACAGCTAAATATGTAGATATGAAAAGTAAAGAAGTAGCAAGTTCTTCTGGAAAATCTATGTTTATCGTTCCAGAAGACTCTGACGATCTTTTTGCTTTAAGAAGGATCATAAAAATAGGTAATATAGTAGTTTCTGATACCTCTCGAGTAATAAAATTTGAAAATGAATATTCTAGACCAGATAGAGAACGAGTTAAAATACGTGTATCAGTTAAAGTGGAGAAAATAGGCTTAGATGAATCCATAGATAGATTGAGACTAGCTGGGACAATAATTGAATCAAATAATAGTCTTGTACCAAAAGGTACTTACCATTCAATTATAGTTCAAATTGGAAATAACATTGTTGTTGATAAAGGTAAAAAATGGGAAGATTTAGATTTAAAACTTTTGAAATCTAATATTGCGGGAACTTTTATTATTGTAGCCATTGATACAAAAGAAGCTGGAATTGCGAAAATAACTGGAACTCATCTAGAAATTATTCCAAATATTTACTCAGGACAAAGTGGAAAATACTACACCCATGGAGCCAAGAATGATCCTAATATAGAAGGCTTCTTTGAAGAAGTATACCTTGCATTACATAATATATTAAATGAAGATGGCAACTATAAAATAATAATATTTGGACCAGGAGAAACAAAAAGGAGATTGTACAATTTTATCATTGATAAACGATCTCTCTATAAAGATATATCAACTGTTATTGACGGGATTGATGTAGCCGGCGAAGATGGGGTAATGGTGTTTCTCCGATCATCGTCAATCAAAGAAGTTATGAGCTCTAGTAAAATATCCTTCGTATCTGTAATATTGGAAAATATTATGTTACAGGTGAGTAGAGGTGAAGAAAAATATGTTATGGGATTCAGAGAAGTAGGTGAAGCAATAAAATTGAAATCTGTAGAGTCTCTTGTTTTTTCTAATTCTATATTTAAAGATTTAAAGGAAGAACAAATAATAAACATGTTAAATACAGCAGAAACATATGGAGCTAATGTATACGCTGTTGACTCTTCAACAGATATGGGATTAAGAGTATCTGCGTTAGGAGGGATTGTTGCATTGCTTCGCTACCAAATTCGTTAGATGATTTTTTATAGTTTCACTATAAATTATTCGGTAATAAAGTATTACTCTATAAAATATTGATTGATTTTCAAGCATTTCTGAGACTGACTATGACAGTAACGTTATCTCTGCCACCATTATTATTAGCTATTTCTACTAGAGTTGTGCATATTTCATCACATTTTTTTTTATAACTATTTTTGAATATATCTAATATTTCGTTTTCGTTCATCATATCTGTAAGACCATCAGAACATAATAGTAAATACTCTCCTTTTTGCCATTTACACTTTGTTAAATATGGATTAATTTGTTCGCTTATCCCAAGTGCTTGAGCTAAAATATGTCTCAAAGGATGTTTGTCAGCATATACTTTTGAAATTTTTCCTTCTCGGTATTGATTTTCTGCTAATGTATGATCTATGGTCATCTTTGATATTTTTTCTTTTTGGATATCAATAATATATAATCTGCTATCTCCAATATTTGCAATATGTAAATTATTTGTTTCAGATATTACACAAAGAACTATTGTTGTTCCCATATTATACAATGAAGGCTTATGTGATCCTTCTATTCTTATTTTAGAATTTGCAAGATTTAATGCTCGCACTAAATCTCTATCTATTTCTATTTTTTTTAAAATATTATTTTCTATTTGGCTAGTTAAGTAATGAGAAACTATATCTACTGCTAATTTACTTGCTATTTCGCCTCCATTATGACCTCCCATTCCATCTGCAATCATTAAAATTTTAGATTCTTTATTGATATATACAGAATCTTCGTTATTTGCTCTGACTTTTCCAACATGCGTGTGAAAAGACACATCTATGTTATTTGGAAGCACTATAAATTATAATATTAGACATTTTAATTTAAATTTAACCTAACTAATTAATAAAAATTTTTATTTAGAATTGTAGATAGTAGTTATATTAAAACTATTTTAATTTTAGCTTTTAATTGAATCTATCATCCATTTCAAATATGATTTAGAGACATCGTTCATCTTAACTTCAATGATTTCTGGAACATCATAGGGGTGGATTCTTGCAACTTCTAATTTTAGTTTTGTAGCCAATGATTTGGTTGTTTTCAATAGGACCATGATCTCCTCATGATCTTCTAGCTTGTTACTCCAAGAATAAAATGACCTTATCGGCACTAAACTAATACATGCGCATAATTTTTTTTCTATAATTAGATCATTAACATTCTGAATTATTGATTCCTTATTTGGGAATGTAGATATGATTATGACCGCTGACTGGTTTCTCCCACGTCTCATTGGTACTTAATCTATAACAGAGTATTATAAGATTTTAGATCATTTTTTTGATACTATCTTCTTATTATGTGTATGTTAAAAGGATTTTGCAAATTTTATCAAACAATACTATAGAAATTTAATAGTTTGGTTTCATCATTGAGATATAAACAATTTATCGTTATTAATTCTATCTATAGAATTTAGCGCTAAACCCAGAATACCAAGTTTATACAATACCTGTTAAATGGCAAGTATGATTTAATAAATAAATGTAATGTATTTGGATCTTAGATTTTCTTCCATGGGAAATTTCCTATATTAAAATTCTATGTTAAATAATCATGAGTTTATTAAGATAATATTGTGTAATTTTAAAGCTTAAATGATATTGATGAATATTGTGAATTCTTCACGATTCAAATTTAGTTACTGTATGCATATATTTTTGTATTGAAATTACAGAATTTATGATGTTCTTATTAACAATAATTACGTTTCTTCGAAATAATCAATATTACTGTCAATTAAAAAATTAATGATACAAAACTACAAATTAATACATTATGTTTCGTTTTGAATAAATATACATTTATTACATACAAACCTTTTTTATGAATTATATCTGTTTTGTTATTTTAATCTTACATTAATTATTATATATTTTAATTAACTTCTATTTAGGACAAATGTCATCAAGTGGTCGGATTTAATATAATGAAATTGATATAATTTATTTTCAATGAAAAATGAAGGATTAATAAATGAACTTGTAAATTACTAATTTTTTTATGTATTTGAATAGTGATAAAATTATTCTCTATTATCTTCATATATATAAAATTATAAATTAATTAAATGCAATAACCATTGATGAACTAGACTATTCGGACAACAGTCATTCAGACTTGAACAAAGAGATATGATATTACAGTAGATCGAAAAAAGGTCCACAATTATGAATGATAAAAAAGATTGTTTGAATTATTCTTAGTCAATTAGAATTTTGAAACAAAGACCAATGGAGAATAGAGTAGGAAATAATCGCTAAGTGGAACAATGTAAAGTAATAAATCCAGTTTCAGTTTTAATAACAGTAAACGCTATACACTACTATAATCTAATTAATAGGTTACTTAAATTTAACTTTTCTTAATTTCTGAAATACTAGTTAAATATTTTATAATTATTTTATATTAGTTTTTTCACTAAAAGCACCTTGTATCTATCTTGTCATATAAAATAATATTAAGAAAAAATGTTCATTTCATACGGACTATAGAATAAAATACTCATTTGTAATATTATAAGATTTTTATGAGATTCATTTCTGAGATTACCTAGAAGAACGTATTTAGTGAATTGATAGAATTGTACTGAAAAATTAAAGATGTAATAATAATTTTATAAAAAATATAATTTTGTTATTTCTTCAAGTCCTATAAAAATTAAAGTCAGTAATATTTGACCATTTATCAAAATATATCAAAGTATATAGAATACAATAAAATTTCTTTATGATATTAATGACCAATGACTAATCTCAAGAATACTTCATATATAGAATTATTATTAAAAACATTTTTTCAATCCTATGCATAAAATAAAATAGTGATTAAACAATACTATTAATATTATTTAATATCACTATTCGTATTAAATGACATCAGGATTCTTATTTTTTTTATTTAAAAGAATCATTAATGTGTTTATAGTCTTGTTTTCAATTCTTGTTTTAACTATCTCTCTTTTAGGTCCAACAATGGATAATGTAATTAAAGATTCTGTGAAATACAGTGTAATAGATAGTTTAAGTAATCAAAAAATTGAGTTTAAAGATATTACAGAACGTCAAGTATATATTGATCAACAAATTAATTTACAGATTAAAAATTTAGGGTTAGAAGAACCATGGTACTCTCCAAATAGATTTTTTAATACCTTATTCAAAGTGATGGTGTTAGATCTCGGAAAATCGAATTTCTTCGTGAGTGATTCAGGATCATCAGCTGTAAAGGATGTAATAATTGAAAAAATTCCTAAAACTTTGTTACTGTTTACAACGTCAACTATAGTCATTGCCATATTGGGTGTTTATTTGGGTGTTTTTTTGGCTAACCGTGCTGAATCAAATTTGGATAGGACGAATTCAATCTTTGCTATTTTCAGCAATAGCATTCCAGTCTGGTGGTTTGGAATGATAATGATATTTATTTTCGCATTCTCGCTCAATATATTACCGGCCCGTTCAACACCACTAACTTCTCCAGATGATCCCTACTATATCTTTGATTTGCTATATCATATGATCCTTCCATTTGTAACAATGGTAATTCTTGGTTTCGGATCTGTTGCATATATTGTTAGACATATAGTTTCTGGAATATTACAAGAAGACTTTATTAAAGCAAAATTCGCAATGGGTATTCCAAAAAAGAAAATACTTTATTCACATGCTCTCAAAAATGCAGCCCCTCCGATAGTTACGATGATAGCTCTAGGTCTAGCTGGATCTTTTGGAGGTGCTTTTACTGTTGAAGTAGTCTTCGATTGGCCAGGGATGGGAAAATTATATTTTGATGCTATTGGATTGATGGATGTTCCTATTATTATCGGCCTTACCTATATTTCTACATTGATATTTCTTGTAACAGTTTTTTTTATAGATATAATTTATGCATATTTGGATCCTAGGGTGAAATTAAATGAGTAGTAAAAAAGGTTATGACAATAACAATAACAATAACAATAACAATAACAATAACAATAA
>Ga0075418_10010989_pt1 | contig 10117 bp, 5 predicted proteins | sample SoiMetdeltSBSDD2_FD_81776 | JGI IMG/M metagenome (GOLD analysis project Ga0075418, IMG submission 81776) | Bulk soil microbial communities from a Populus tree surrounding site in Tennessee, USA - Soil MetaG P. deltoides SBSDD2 | ecosystem: Environmental > Terrestrial > Soil > Tree plantation...
GCGATGATCTCGATGCGGCTGATCCGGATCCCCCACTTGTCCGTGACCACCTCCATCTGCTCCTGGACGTCGGTGTTGATCCGCTCGCGTTCGGACAGCGCCTGGTCGAGGGTCATGGTGCCGATGACCGACCGCAGCGCCGTACGTGCGAGTGCGTCGATGGCCACGTCGAACTTGGCGATGCTGAACAGCGCCTGGCGGGCGTCGACCACCTGGGTGAAGATCGTGGCGTTGACCGTGACGACCACGTTGTCCTTGGTGATGACGTCCTGGCGGTCACCGGGCCGGGGGATCTCGCGCATGTCGACCCGCTGGAGCGATTCGATGAACGGTTGGATGATGACCAGGCCGGGCTCGTGGGTCTTGCGGTACTCGCCGAGGTGCTTCACGACCCCGACCTCGCCCTGTTGGACGATGTTGACCATCTGACGCAGCGATACGAGCAACACGACCACCACCAGCCCGACCACGGCGAGGCCAACGACACCCACGGCACCGATGTCTGCGATCACGGCTCCTCCAGTTCTCCGGTGTCTTCTCCGTCGCCCGAACGGGCACTCTCGCCCGCCGACATCTCCCCGGCCGGCCCATACGGCAGCACGTGCCCGTCGACCGGCCACACCGTGAGCGTCGTGCCCCGTACGGCGGTGACCAGGACCGTCGTGCCCGCAGGGATCGGGGCATCGCTCCCACTGACGGCGCGCCAGCGCTCGCCGGCGAGCCGAACGTGGCCGACCTCGTCGACGCCCCCGACCCGGTCGAGGGTGAGAACCTCCTGCCCGATCAGGCCACCGTGGACGCCGGGGACATGCTCGCCTTCGTAGCGGTGGGCGAAGGCAGCGCTCACCCGGCCGCGGACCAACACGATCCCGGCTGCGGCGACGACGACGGCGGTTGCGACCTGCGCCGCAACGGCCCCTGGAGCGACCGAGGACACAGCGGCGGCAGCGAAGCATCCCAGAGCGGCGAACAAGGCATAGAACGCCATGTGGTGGAGCTCGACGGCGATGAGCACCACACCAACGGCGATCCATACGAGGGTCAATCGGGCCTCTCTTCTATGAGGAAGTCTACGGCCCCCGCACCGGCGCTCGGCAGTCGGCATCGTTCCAGCCCGGTCCGGCTCGGCCGTGACTTCGGGCCACGACGGCCACGGGAGCGTGGTCAGCAGCCCGCTGATGCCTTCGGTTCGGACATCGGCGGTCGCCCGTGACGCGGTCGCTGACGGGGTTTAATGTCGCCACGTGGTGTTCAGCGGGGGCTGCTGGGGCCGTGGCCGGCGTGCAGGCATGCTCGGCTCGGGACTAGCGGCTCTCATGTTCCTCGTCGCATGTGACCCCGTGCTGCACCCGGATTTCGTGGTACGGGAGGCACCGACGTCGGCTGTGAGCTTCCAGCTCCTGTCGGGGAACGGCAACTTCAGCGTCGTTCGGTCGACCGGCCACGGCAAGACAGTGCCGAGGCCCGGCTTGTGGCGTGTCGACCGGGGCACCGGAAGGAGGGTCCGGCTGCCGGACGGCGATCGGGCGTCGAAGATCAGCCGGGACGGCCAGCGCGTGTTGGTCACCACCGGCGACGCCTCCACCGGCCTCACCGCCGTGCTGTGGGCGGCCGGCACCGTGGTCTCGCCGCCGGCCGGCACCCAGTTTTCCGAGGACCTCACCTTCGGTGTGTTCGTCGATATCGACGGCGCCGTAAAGACGTGGGAGACGGCCACGCAGTCGATCGGGCTTGTCGAAGCCGGGGCCCCTCGGCCGCCGGGGACGGTGAGCGCGACCCCCAAGGGCATTTCCGATGACGGTCGCACCGTCCAGTACGAGCTGCGGGGGAGCCAGCCGATCGAGCGTTTCGTCGACCTCGACACCGCGCAGGCCGTCGACCGACCGAACCTCGACGGCACGGGAGGCGACGTCGGCTACGTCATCGATCGTTTTGTCCTGGCTGCCAGTGGCAACTCTTTTGTTCATGCGCACGAGGTCGGCCATTTCGACTTCACGGGCTGCGTTTGCAGCATCGTCGACGAATCGTGGGCGGAGCTGGTCGCTCTCCCAGCCGGCACGCCCGGGCGGCGCTACACGAACACAACGGGCCAGTCGATCGACCCGCAGGCGTTCATTGCCACCGACGGCAACGCCGCATGGATCTACCAGTCACGTCTCGCACCCTGTCCGAACATACCTACAACCTCGTTCTGCGTCGTGGCCTCCACGGCCGTCGTTGTGACGCAGAACGGCTTTCGCGCGTTCGACATGGGTCCATCCGCGCTCGGTGCGATCGACATCTCCTCGAACGGTCGGATGCTCCTCATCGACACGGGCGCGCCTGGACTGCCGCTGGGTGGCTCGCTTCTATTGCGCGGTCCCGTGCAGGTGATCGACTGGATCACGGGAAGCGTCGAGTCGCTCGCCCGCGCAGAGACATACGAGGAGACGCGGGATTTCATCTGTCGCCTCGTCCTGCAGCAAGCGCCCTGCATCCTGTCCGCCTCGTCGAGCGGCGCACAGGTGAGTGACGACCTCCAGGTGGTGGGGACCACGACGAGTACCGGCGCAGGCTGGTACGAGTACGCGGTGGCGCCCCCCTCCCCCATCAGCAGCACGCCAGCTTCACCGAGCTAGGCACTATCAGCACACCACTCGAGGCGGGATTCGTCTTCACGGCCGAGAACGGCGTGCCCGGACGGCTCCGGGGCTTCGGACGGCAAGAGGCCCGGTCGCTCGGACCGGGCCTGACCTGCGTCTCTGTTGGTGGCGGGGGCGGGATTTGAACCCGCGACCTTCGGGTTATGAGCCCGACGAGCTACCAGACTGCTCCACCCCGCGTCGGTGGGAGAGACACCATAGCCCGCTCGGCGGCCGACACCAACCCGAGGTGCCGGCCGGGTGTCATGGCGGGTGCGGGCGGGCGAAGCCGGCGCTGGCGGAGGCGCTGGTCGTCGTGGTGGTGGACGGCGCGGTCGTCGTCGTGTCCGAGCCCGAGTCGGTCGAACCGGCCTCGACGTCGGCCAGGAGGTTCTGCGCCTGCTCGACCTTGGCCCGGGCCTCGTCGACCTTGTCCTGGTATTCGCCGATGTTGCCCTCGCGCAGCGCGTTGTCCGCGTCGGCGAACAGCCCGTCGGCCTCCGCCAGCAGGGTCGCGGCGCGCTCGGCGGCGGTGCCGGTCGCCGGTGGCTCCTCGGTGCCCTCCTCGCCCGTCGGCGGTGTGGGCTCGGCGCCCGGTTGCTCCTGGGTCGCGACCCGCTCGCCGAACAGCGCCTCGAGCGCATCGGTCAGCGTGTCCTCGATGACCACCTGATCGCCGAACGCGGCGATCACCTTGGTGAGCTGCGGCAGCCGCCGGGCCTCGTTCTCCGACACCACGTAGAACGGCTGCACGTACAGCAGCGCGTTGTCCACCGGGATCAGCAGCAGGTTGCCGTACAGCACCTCCGAGCTGCCGAGGCCCAGCTCCGTGTCGGCCTGCGACACCGCCTCGTCGCCCCGGATGTTGGCCGCGGCGATGCCAGGGCCGGGTGGCAGCTCCCCGGACGGCATCTGGTACACGACCAGGTCGCCGTAGTGGTCCCCGTCCATCCGGGCAGCCATGAACGCCGTCAGCAGCTGCTGGCGGTCGTCGTCGCTCTGGGGCACGAACGGCCGCATCAGCACCATCTCGGCCTCGCCCGTGGCGACCTGTTCCCCGTTCTCCGGCGTCTGGGTGCTCGGCAGCTGGAGCAGCTGGTAGTAGGGAGCGATCCTCGGCGACCGCTGCTCGCCCGTGGCCTGGCCGGCCGTGTCGGTCACGGGGGTCGACGGATCGGCACCCGCCGTGCCCGGGTCCCGGGCCACCCGCCACGCGTCCTCCTGCGTGTAGAAGTTGTCGGGATCGGTCAGGTGGTAGCGGCCGTAGGCCGCGGTCTGCACCCGGAACAGGTCCTCGGGGTAGCGGACGTGCTCCCGCAGCGACGACGACATCTCGTCCTCGGGTGTGAACAGGTCGGGGAACGCCTTCTGGTACGCCCGGATGATCGGGTCCTCGGGGTCGACGACGTACAGGGTCACGGTCCCGTCGTAGGCATCCACCGTGGCCTTCACCGAGTTGCGGACGTAGTTGAAGTCGTGGCGCAGGCCGCTCGCGTCCGACAGCTGCTCGGTGTCCGCCTCCTGCGCGTACGGGTACCGGGACGTCGTCGTGTACAGGTCGACCATCCACACGATGCGACCCTCGACCGCCACCGGGTACGGGTCGGCGTCGGCGTCCAGGAACGGGGCCAGCGACCGCACCCGGTCGACCACGTCCCGCACGAAGATGACCTTGGAGTCGTCGGTCATGAAGTCGGAGATGAGCGGGTTGAGGTCGCCGAAGCGCAGGGCGAACGCCGCCCGCCGCACCGCCGAGTCGGCGCGCACGCCGTCGTCGCCCTCGTAGGTGGTGAACCGGGTGTCCTCGGCGTCCTGGTAGTCGATCTCGTCGCGGTTGGTGCCGACCACCACGTAGCCGTCGAGGTTCTCGCCGAAGTAGACGCCCGCCCGGTCGAGCGTGACGCCCTCCAGCCGGGGGTCGACCTCGGGCGGAACGTTGCCGACCAGGAAGTCGGGCTCCCGACCCCGCGACGCGTTCGACGGCGCCAGGGCCACCCCGTAGCCGTGGGTGTAGGCCAGGTGGATCGACTCCCACGAGTCGCCGGGCACACCCTCGGGGTTGATCGTCCGGGCGCCCAGGTTCACCTGCGTCGGCTGGCCGTCGATCATGTAGCGGTCCACGTCGATGTCGTCGATCCGGTAGTAGTTCCTGATCCGCTGGAGCTGCTCGAACGTGGCCCCCGACACCCGCGCGGCCGGGTCCCACAGGCGGATGTTGCGGATCGTCTGCTCCGAGCCGGCCAGCGTCACCTCGTCGGGATTGGACGTCGGCGTGTACCGGGCCGTGCGCACGTCACGCAGGTCGAGGGCCGACCGCGTGGCCTCGATGTTCCGGTCGATGTAGGGCCGCTCCTTGGCCGACTCGTTGGGCTGCACCCGGAAGCGCTGCACGTACTGCGGGTAGATGCCGCCAACGGCCACGGCCACGAACACCCACAGGCCCACGGCCAGCACCGGCAGCGTCCAGCCGCGCCGGAAGATGTTGGCCACGAACAGCGCCGCCGCGGCCAGCGAGATGAGCACCAGCAGGTTCAGCGCGGGCAGTTGCGCCTTCACGTCGGTGTAGGTGGCGCCGTCGACCACGCCCCTGCTCGACACCGTCAGCTCGAACCGCTGGAGCCAGTAGTCGGCGGCCTTGACCACGGCCAGCGCCGCCAGCAGGACCGACAGGTGCGCCTTCACCTGGGGCGCGACCCGGGGCGACGGCGGCTGCACGCGGATGCCGCCGTTCAGGTAGTGGGCCACCGTGACCACGATGAGGATGATCAGCAGGGAGGCGAACAGCCAGTCGACCACGAACGACAGGAAGGGCAGCTTGAACACGTAGAAGCCCACGTCCCGCCCGAACTGCTCGTCCCTGATGCCGAAGTCGCCCCCGTTGGTGAACAGCAGCCACGAGTTCCACTCGGACGACACGCCCGTCCCGGCGATCAGCGCCAGGACGCCGGCGACGACGCCCCGCACCCATCCGGTGCGCTCGGCCACGAGGTCGTGGTACCGCTCGAGCAGCTCGTCCTCCGGGCCCGCGAGCCGGTACGGCGGGGCGATGCGGTCGGCGATGAACAGGTTGCCCCAGCACAGGGCGAAGAACATGGCGACGAAGATGACGGCCAGGATCACCTTGGCGCCGAGCACGCCCCGCCACACGCCGCTCTGGCCGAGCGAGTCGTACCAGAGGAAGTCCGTGTAGAACCGGGCGATCCCGCGCAGCGACGTGAGCAACACGAACGCGGCGATCACCGCCACGATGAGCACGACCCGCCCGCGGTTGCCCCGGCCGGGCTTCCGCGGCCGTCGCGGCAGGTCGTCAGGCGCTCGCATCGCCGGGGAGCCTATCGACCGCCCGTACGGACCCGGGTACCGGCTCTCAGGTACCGGCGGGCGGGACGCTCACCCGGCCGCTCCCCGAGATGCCCGCCCGGCCCTCCGTTCGGCAGCCGGTCAGCGGTCGGCAACGAGGTCCGCCGGCACCACCAGGCACCGGCACCCGGGGTGCGCGGGCGCGCACCGGTCGCCCGTCGGGAACGGGGTGGCCTTGGCCACGGGTCCGGCCAAGGCGTTGTCGTCGGCGTCCGGGCAGGCCTCGCCGGACCGGTCGACCAGCCACCGCAGCTTGGCGCCGTCCGGGGCCGCCTCGTAGGCGCCCCACGCGTACGCCGCTGCCGTGAAGTGCCGCACCGCGGCCCCGATGTGCTGGCCCTTCCACTCCCGGTACAGCGCCCGCAGCCGCTCGGACACCTCCTCGAGGTCGCCGTCGCAGTCGTCGAACGACCGCTGGATGCGGTGCCGCAGCGGATCGACCAACGTGTGACCCAACGCTCCGGCCAGCTCGTCGCACGACTCGGCCAGCTCGCCGCCGATGCTGGCGGCACCATGGGAGGCCGCCGTGTCCAGGTCGGACATCGCCGCGATGGCGAACCGGTCGGCGTGCTCGTCCCGGGCCGGGACCACGTCGTCGAACGTGACCGACTTCCCCCGCCGCAGCAGGTCGAGCACCTCGTTCTGCTCGTCGGCGAGCACCCGCTTCAGCCGCCGGCCCAGCTCGCGCTCGACGCCGGCCAGGACCGTGTCGCGGTCCCGGATCGCCACCGCCTCGGGATCGAGGTCGTCCTCCCCGTCGGCTTCGTCGGCCTCGTCGAACGCGGGCTCCGGCTCGGGCTCCGCCGTCGCCACCGGCGCCGTCGGGGCCGGAGCCGCAGGGGCCGCGGCCTCGCCCTCGGACGGTCGGGGGTTCTCGGCGCGGATGCGGGCGAACAGCTCGTCGACGTAGGGGCCGGCCTCGCCCTCCTCCGGGGCGGGCGCCACCTCGGCCCGGACCGCCGGCTCCTCGACCGCGGCCGACGGCACGACATGCAGGTCGGGACGCCCGTCCCCCGGCGGCGGCAGCGGCTCGTCGCCGGCGGTCGCGTCGCGGGCGAGCTCCTCGCGGGCCTCCGCCTCCTCCGCCTCCTCCGCCTCGCGCTCGAGCTCTGCGGCCGCCTCGGCTGCAGCCGCCGCCGCGGCCGCCTCCTCCTCCTGCTCGGCCAGCTCCTCCAGCATCTCGTCCAGCTCGTCGTCCGACACCGCCGTGGCGCCCGCGTCGTCGACCAGTCCCGCCATGCGGGCCACCGACAGCTCGGCCTCGATGACCTCGACCGTCTCCTCGGGCTCGTCGCTGACCCGGCGCATGGCCACCTCGCTGGCGACCTTGGCCTCGGGCAGCGCCACCGTCAGCTCGGACGTGGCCTCCTCGACCGTGCGCCTGACCACCTCGTACGCGGCCAGCAACCGTTCCCGGGCGGCGTTCAGCCGCTCCAGCTGCTCGCGGGCCGTCCGCCGGCGGCGGGCCAGGTCGGCCAGCATCCGCTCGCGGACGGTCTGGGCCTCGCCGACCAGCCGGCGGCCCTGCTCGCGCGCGGCGGCCCGGATCTGCTCGGCCGCCGCCTCCGCCTCGGCCCGGGCCCGCTCGCCGTCGGCCAGCATGGCCTCCCGTTCGGCCTCGGCCTCCCGCCGCATGGCCTCGACGACGTCCCGGCCCTCGGCCCGGCGCAGCTCGACCTCGGTCTCGGCCTCCCGCCGCAACTCGTCGGCCTCCGCGAGGATGTCCAGGCGGCGGGCATTGGCATCACGATCCGCCGCCTCGACGATGCCGCGGGCCTCGACCTGGGACTCCCGGACCATGCGGGCCGCGGCGTCCTCCGCCTTGCCCCGGATGTCGGTGCCGGCCTCGCGGGCCGCCTCCAGCACGCGGGCGGTCTCCTCTCCCAGCAGCTCCACCAGGCGGTGCTGGTCCAGCTTCTCGGCCAGCTCGGCCCGCGACTCGGCCCGCACCGCCCGTTCGCGCTCGTGCGCTTCCCCGCGTTGCAACCGGCCGACCAGGTCGGACAGCTCGTGCAGGTAGCCGCGGACTTCGTCCGGATCGAGGCCCTTCCGCACGCTGGAGAAGTGCCGGCGGGCGATGCCCGTCGCATCGAGGGGAGGCTCGGCCGACATGGGTCCCGATCGTATGACCCTCGGAGGGCGCGCGCCGAGGGTCAATTTTCCGACCTCTCAGCGTGGCATTGTCCGTCAGTTGGCGGGATGGGCCGAGGCTGCGCCGACCTGCGGGAGATCGTCCGCGTTGCCACCGAGGTCGGCGAGGGCGGCCAGCGCGTCGTCGAGGTCGTCGACGGCGACGACCTGCAGGTCGTCGCCGGCGTGCTCGACCGCGTCCTTGTAGTCCTTGGTCGGGACCAGGAACAGCTCGACGTCCTTCTCGCGCACGGCGGCCGCCTTCTGGCCGGTGCCGCCCACCGGGCCGACCGTGCTGTCGCCGGAGATGGTGCCCGTGGCGGCGACGTTGTGGCCGCCGGTCAGGTCACCGGGCGTGAGGTCGTCGATGAGGGCCAGGGTGAACGCCAGCCCCGCCGACGGCCCGCCGACGTCGCCGGTGTCGATCTCCACGTCGATCGGGAAGTCGTAGGCCAGCACCACCTGGATCACAGACACGCCCATGATCCCCCGGTCGGGGTCGTCGGGCGCCGGAGCCAGGGTGATGGCGACGTCCTTCTCCTCGCCGGCCAAGGGCAGGACCGTCACGGTCACGGTGTCGCCGGGGGGGTGCTCCCCCAGCAGCCGGCTCATGTCCTCACCGTCGTCGAAGCGCTCGCCGTCGACAGCCACGATCGTGTCGTTGCGCTCGAGCACGCCGTCGGCCGGCGAGCCGGGCTCGACCGCCTGGACGACCTGGCCGACCGTGACGTCGACGTCGTAGCCGAGCCGCTCCAGGGCGACCTGGGTGGCGACCTGCTTGGAGTTGTCCATCATCTGCAGGTTGACCTCGCGGTTCTCCTGGACCCCCCGGCCCTGGAGCACGCGGCTGCGGCTGTAGATGTCAATGTCGTCGTCGACCCAGCCCTGCATCAGCCCGAGCAGGGAGGCCTGGCGCAGCGACACGGTGGTGTACGAGATCGAGCCGTCGGACGGGTAGATCGGAGTGCCCTCGACGCTGATGAGCGGCTCGGTGTCGCGGACCGAGCCCGGCTTGAACAGGTAGTACGGCAGCGGGACGAAGGTCGCGCCCAGCAGGAACGCGGTCAGCAGGAAGCCGACGACCCACAGCGCGACCCGGCGCGGGTTGCGCCGGCGGGCGGGGCGGCGCTCGGTCGGCGTCGCCGGCGTTGTCGGGCCGTCGCCGTCAGCACCGTCCGTCGTGATCGTCGTGCCGTGGCTGTCGGACCCGGCGGCGCCGTCGGAGCGCGACGAGGGTGGCGCGGAGGGAGTCACCGGCGGGGTCGACGACCCGGTCTGGAGGTCGGCCTTCAGACCGTGGGAGATCGCGTCGGCCCCTTCGGGATCGGGGTCGGTGGGCGTTACCATCCGTGGCGGCGTGTTCTCGTTGATGCTCGGCGTACTTGCATGTGTTCTCGGCGCGACGGCCGTCACGGCCGTGCGACGCTCAGCGTCGCGCGACAAGCCTGCCACGGAGACGACCGAACACCGCACCGGAGGCACCGAAGTTCGCCCTCGGCGGTTGGCCCTCGGCGTCGACCGCCTCCGGGACTTGGCCGCCGGCGACCGAGGTGGCACCCTGCCCCGACCCCCGGATTCCCCGCACGATCCGTGGTCGGACGTCCGGGCCTGGGCGGCCCGCACGTGGGCGTCCCTGCGCCGCACGGCGGACCGGGCCTGGGCCTGGTCCCGCGACCACGGTCCCCGCGCCTGGGCGTCGGTGCGCCGGCGGTCCGCCCACGTGTGGACGAAGGCCCGCGAGGGAAGGGCAGTCGCCATGACTCGCAGCGGTGGCGCCCGCGCCTGGGACGCGATCCGGCGCCACTCGGCGCGCGCGTGGGCGCTGATGCTGGTCTGGTCACACCGGGCCTGGGCCGCCACCCGCCGCGGCACCGCCAGAGCCGCGGCCGCCACCCGCCGCGGCACCGCCAGAGCCTGGGCCGCCACCGCGCTGTGGTCACGCCGAGCCTCGGCCGCCACCCGCCGCGGCACCGCCAGAGCCTGGGCCGCCACCGCGCTGTGGTCAC
>Ga0075418_10010991_pt1 | contig 10116 bp, 10 predicted proteins | sample SoiMetdeltSBSDD2_FD_81776 | JGI IMG/M metagenome (GOLD analysis project Ga0075418, IMG submission 81776) | Bulk soil microbial communities from a Populus tree surrounding site in Tennessee, USA - Soil MetaG P. deltoides SBSDD2 | ecosystem: Environmental > Terrestrial > Soil > Tree plantation...
CTGGCTTGAAACCGCCAGAATCAGATGAAATCGGTCTCCAAGAGCCTTTGATGAGTGAACCCACCGGGACCAAGCCATTCGCCCCGTACGAATGGATGTTGTCGCTGCGCTACCTGAGGGCGCGGCGCAAGGAGGGATTCATCTCGGTCATTGCCGGGTTTTCCTTCCTCGGCATCATGCTCGGGGTCGCCACCCTCATCATCGTGATGGCGGTGATGAACGGGTTCCGCAAGGAGCTACTCGACAAGATCCTCGGGCTCAACGGCCATATCCTGGTGCAGCCGCTCGAATCCCCGCTCACCGACTGGCAGGTGGTGGCGCAGCGCGTATCCGGCGTCGACGGCGTCCGCTTGGCGGCGCCGATCGTCGAGGGCCAGGCGCTGGCGTCCTCGCCGTTCCACGCCAGCGGCGTGCTGGTGCGCGGAATAAGGTCGCGCGACCTCACCGAGCTTCCCTCCATCGCCGGCAACATCCGGCAGGGCACGATCGACGGCTTCGACGAGGGCCAGGGCGTGCTGATCGGGCGGCGGCTCGCGGACCAGCTCTCGCTGCGCGCCGGCGACAATCTCACCTTGGTGGCGCCACGCGGCGCCGTCACCGTGATGGGCACGCTGCCGCGCATCAAGACCTACAAGATCGCCGCGGTGTTCGAAGTCGGCATGTCGGAATACGACTCGCTGTTCCTGTTCATGCCGCTGCCGGAAGCGCAGGCTTATTTCAATCGCTCGGGCGACGTCACCGCGCTCGAGGTCTACACCGACAACGCCGACCAGATGGACAGATTTCGCCGGCTGATCGCCGCCGCCGCCGGACGGCCGGTGTTCATGGTTGATTGGCGCCAGCGCAACGCCACCTTCTTCAATGCGCTGCAGGTCGAGCGCAACGTCATGTTCCTGATCTTGACGCTGATCGTGCTGGTGGCGGCGCTCAACATCATCTCCGGTTTGATCATGCTGGTGAAGGACAAGGGCCACGACATCGCCATCCTGCGCACCATGGGGGCGACGCAAGGGGCGGTGATGCGGGTTTTCGTCATCACCGGCGCCTCGATCGGCGTCGCCGGCACCATCGTCGGGTTCGTGGTCGGGTTCGTGGTATGCCTCAACGTCGAGGCGATCCGGCAGTTCCTGTCCTGGCTGACGCGCACCGAGCTGTTCTCGCCGGAGCTTTATTTCCTGTCCCGGCTGCCGGCACGGATGGACGCCGGCGAGACCGCAGCCGTCGTGATCCTGGCGCTGACGCTGTCGCTGTTGGCGACGCTCTATCCGGCTTGGCGCGCCGCGCGCCTCGATCCCGTCGAAGCGCTGCGCTACGAGTAGGCCCGCCGCCGATGCGCGAAGGCGACCCCGCCGTCCTGTTGCAAGGTATCGAGCGCCAATACTACCAGGGCGACACCACCCTCGAAATTCTCAAAGGGGCCGACCTTGCGGTGTGGCCGGGACAATCGGTCGCGCTGATGGCGCCGTCGGGCACCGGCAAGTCCACGCTGTTGCACATTGCCGGCCTGCTCGAGCACCCCGACGCCGGCGACGTCTTCGTCAACGGGCTCGCAACCGCGCGTCTGCCGGACCGCGATCGCACCGCCATCCGGCGCACGCAGATCGGCTTCGTGTACCAGTTCCACCACCTGCTGCCGGAATTCACCGCGCTCGAGAACGTGATGATGCCGCAGATGATCCGCGGTCTGGCGCGCGATGCGGCGCGCGAGCGCAGCGCCGACTTGCTGGCCTATCTCGGGCTCAAGGATCGGCTTGAGCACCGGCCCGCCGAGCTCTCCGGCGGCGAGCAGCAGCGGGTCGCGATCGCGCGCGCGGTCGCCAATGCCCCGAGCATCCTGCTCGCCGACGAGCCGACCGGCAACCTCGACCCTCACACCGCCGAGCACGTGTTCGCAACGCTCGGCCAGCTCGTGCACGCCTCCGGCCTCGCCGCCATCGTAGCGACCCACAATGCGGAGCTTGCAAGCCGCATGGACCGCCGCGTCACCATCCGGGACGGGCTGGTGGTCGAATTGGAGTGAGCGCGTCCACGGCCACTCGCAAGGTCGCGCTCAGCCACGCGGTGAACCGCCTGCGGGCCATGGTCAGGGCGGCTCGCCGCGCTGCAAATCTCGACGATCGCATCGGGGGATTTCGACCAGCGGCGGCGGCCAAGTATGCCGACGCTCTGCGCAAAGCCGGCCTCCCGGACTAATCCGATCGACCGCCGGGTCACCCTCCGTAACGGCTGGTGGCCGAGCTCGACTGAACCGGCATCCCGCCCGCGCGAGCTCACGGCTATTTCTGATCCTCGGCGCGAGGATCAACGGCGCTCCGGCGCTGCAGCAAACTGGCGACGGGACTGCGTTGTCGGGCAAGCGCTGGATGTCGTTACGGCCGCAATCGAATTTGAGGCGCCGGGGAAGGTCTGGAGACGGCAATAGCTCTTGGGTTTGAAAGTCTTTGATCCGTTCAGTGGAAGGGGCCGGTTGCTGGGAATCGTGCCGGGCTCCCCCGATCAGTTTTGCGAGCGTCCTGCGGACGGAGTCACGACGAACAGCATCGGGCCTCCCGGTGCCGAGCGATAGAAATCGCAGAGTGGCCCTTGTCCCTCGGAGCCACGGTCCTGACACGCCTACCGCATCTCCCGGATCGGCACTGGTAAACGATGTTTCCCCGGGGCACGCTCTTTTTCATCCGGGCCGCGGTCTGTGCAGCCGCGCCTCGCATCAGGCCGGCGGCAACGAGCGCGGCCAGGGTGGAATCAGAGCGCAATGATGCGCTCTGTGGCTTTGAACAGGCGCGTCAAGGGACGGGCGGCTCGCTAACAGCCAGCACAACTGCAACGATTCTCCCGCTGCGGCGTTACTGCCTTCAGCCGCCGACGGAGCAGCGCATGACCGAACGCCACGAAGATGAGTTTGCCGATTTGAGTGGCGAGCAGGAAGAAGCCGTGCGGCACGCGCGCAAGTGGGTGCAGTCGATGGTGAAAGAAGCCCGGAAATCCGATCTGCATCTGCAAATGATCGCGCTCGAAATGATGACGCACGGACTGACCATCCTGACCGGGAAGGACATGGAGACGGCGCGGGCAGAGGTCATGGCAATGTTCAGCGAGGGCGACGGCAATCGCCTCGTCCTACGGCGGATCCGGGCACAAGCCAGCTCTGACACGTCCGATTAGTGCTTCGGGTACCAACAAGATGGTCGGCACCGACGCCTTGAACACCCTCGTTGCCTGGATGCGAGGTATCACGGATGTACTCGCCAGATGGTTCGCGCGCGGCGCGCGGGTGGCTGCAAAGAAGAAGGAGCAGCGGCGCGAGACCGATCAGCGGCTGCGGCGTGAGAGTCGCCCGTCAGAGCCTAGGCCCGATCGGCAGTGAAGCTCAGGGTTCGCGCGTGATGCGGAGCCGAGGGTGTATTATTTCGGCTGTTGGTGATCCGCGTTGGGGACGGCCTTCTTTGGTCTCATCCGCCAAAGTTGAAAGCCCTCGTTGGCAATGGCCGCTTCGATCGTGCCGCGGGAGAGGTTGTGAGGCGGATCGCTTTCGGGCCGCACCACGCCGATAGGGCGCCATGGACCGTGCTTCGGCGGCAATCTGCTGCCTTCGCGGTCGCCGGCGAATGCGCGTAGCTCGCGAACAGCGTCAGACCTGAATATGAAGATACGCATCGTTGTTTAGTACTTGATTCGATGGGCGGCGTAGGCCAGTACGGACCCCGCCACCCAGATGGGCGGTGCCGTCATCAATCTTGCCACCCCGGTAGCCCCCCGGCTGCTCCAGCCGGTTGAATGCTTGCATCTTTGCGGGCCGATGGCGAGTGAAATTCAAATTTTGCCCTAGGAGGTGCACTCATGACACGTCAACGCTCATGGGCCCTGCAACACTTGCATTTGAAGTTTTCGCCGCTGGGAGGTATGCCCATGGGCATCGGCGGAGACCCCCGCCTGATCGGCCCCCTGTCGCTTTGAGCGCTCCGTCGGCCGTCACACATGCATTCTGGAGACAAGTTGATGGCTACCGGTACGGTGAAGTGGTTCAATCCGACCAAGGGCTATGGGTTCATTCAGCCGCAGGGCGGAGGCGGACGCGACGTGTTCGTCCACATCTCCGCGGTCGAGCGGGCGGGCCTGAGCACGCTCAACGAGGGCCAGCAGGTCGAGTACGAAGAGGTTTCCAATCGCGGTAAGACCTCGGCCGAGAACCTGAAGGTCAAGTAAATCTCACACGGCGTTGACCGTGTGATAGATTGAATTTCTCCAACCAGGAGCCTTCTCTCCTGGCCACGGGCAAGAGCCGCGTAGGAGCATCGCTCTTGCGCGGCCTCTTGTTTGGGTTGACTGGGCGCTTGCGGGGCAGCGATCACCGCCAAGGCTCTCGATCTGGAACGCCTCGCGCCGAGCAGAGTTTTTTGGCGGTCTGTACGCCGGCCGCCACAGCCCCCTCTGTAGCGCCGGCATCGGACCGAGGCCCGGCCGAATCACCGGGGCTCGCAAGCACCACGCGGCGGGCGTCCGCCAGCGTCACAAGCTTGTCGCGGCTCGTTAGAGTCGGCGAGCGGGTAAGCTTTGTGGACCAATCGGCTGATCGCCGGCGAGGTTTGCTTGCTGGCACGCAGAACCGTACCTGCAAGCCCTAGCGGCTGGGTTGGTCGCGCGAATCAGTGGCGATGCCGGAATGTCCGCGCGTCCGCTTTGGAGTCGAGTCTTGCCCTGTGCTTCAGCGTTTCATTGCTTCGCCGTCATGGCCGCGACCAGCGAGAACCCGCTGCTTTAGACGCGCGGGCTCCCTGCTCAGAGGCCGTCTTGTTCCCGGCTCTGCCCTTGCTTCCCATCATCCCGCCTAAGTCGCCTCGCTTCACGCCGGCGAGATCCTCGCCCTGTTCCTGCGGGAGGGCGCGCGGGCGTTTGTGCCGCATTGTGATCCCGTGATGGCTCCACAAGGAGAGGACTTCTGCACCGTCTGTCTCGTGTATGGGCATGGCAGCACAATGCGCTGGAGCCCGATTGGTTCCTATGGCGCCGGCTGACGGCCGAACGCACCAAGGAGTACGGCGCGATTGTGATGCTTCGGTCCCTCGGAACAATCAGGCCAAGGCACCGGTTACCGTTCGCGCGGGAATGCTCGTGCGTTGGGCGACCAAGCGACAGCCCCAGCAAAGGCGGAGCGGTGGCAGGCCAAAAGTCCGACGAATACCGGCAGCGCGCGGCTGCGTGCGAGGCTGCGGCAGACGCCGCCACAATCCCAGCGGTCAAGGAGCAGTTCGAAAGCTTGGCGCGCCAATGGAACGCGCTCGCTGGGCAACGAGACATGCTTGACGCCTGCCCGCTCGTAGCCCGTCGAAGCACGACTAGGCGCCTGGATTGGGGCGTTCCAGCCCGATCGCTGGCTCGAGCAGGACCGCCGCTCGATCGCGCAATGCCTCTCTGGGCTCGGGACCCCCTCGCGCGCCGCAGTACCCTCTTGAGGCAACGTTACACTTGACATACCCAACCGCTAGGTATAGAGTTGCGGCCATAGGAGATCGCCATGGCCCGCAACGTTCTTTCCGAGCCCCATTTCCAGAGTGAAGCCGCCGCGTTCGGCTACGTCGAAGCGCGTTTGTGGCCCAATGGCCCCGTTTGCCACCATTGCGGCGAGCGGGAGCGAATTGGCGTCCTGAAGGGCAAGAGCACCAGGCCGGGCCTCTACAAGTGCTACCGCTGCCGGAAGCCGTTCACCGTCCGCATGGGCTCTATCTTCGAAGCCTCGCACCTGCCCCTGCATCTGTGGCTTCAGGTCATCCACCTGATGTGCGCCAGCAAAAAGGGCATTTCGACCCGGCAAATCCAGCGGATGCTCCGATGCAGCATGAAAACCGCATGGTTCCTTGGGCACCGTATCCGGGAAGCCATGAACGACAATCCCGGCATGTTCTATTCGCCGCTCGGCGGCGCCGGGAAGACCGTTGAGGCCGACGAAACCTACGTCGGCCGCAAGTTCCACACCCGCGCCTATGAGCCGCCAAAGCCCCAGCAGGCCGTTATGGCGCTTGTGGAGCGTAGCGGGGCCGTCCGTAGCTTCCACCTCCCGAACGTGACTGCCCACGTCCTGCGGCCGATTATCGCCAAGCACGCACACCGCGATAGCCGGTTCATGAGCGATGAGGCCCCTGTGTACACCGGGATCGGCTGGAACTTCGGGGCCGGCCACTTCACCGTGAAGCACGGCGAGAAGGAATACGTTCGCGGCGCCGTCCACACCAACACCGTTGAGGGCTACTTCTCGATCCTGAAGCGCGGCGTCTACGGCGTGTACCAGCACGTTTCCGAGGCTCATCTGCATCGGTATCTGTACGAGTTCGATTTCCGCTACTCCAACCGCGAGCGGTTGGGCGTTGACGACGTACAGCGCACCGCTCTTGCAGTCGAAGGTGCCCGCGGCAAGCGACTCACCTATGAAACAACTCGTGCAGCAGGGTCAGCGTAGGCGGCGCGAAAAGTGGGGCCGAAGTTGGCACCGCGGCGGTGGCTACTCCGATCCTCGGCAGCTTGAATTGCCCTTTGAACCCTGAAGTTCCCCAAGGGAACTAATGCGTAGGCGGGCGCGTTTGTGGGCGGGGCACCCTTCAGCGCTATCCTTTAAGTTGCTGATTCAGCTTCACTTTTTAAAAGTATTGATTTCAAGAGAAATATCGCCTACCTTGCCTTTAGGCCACGGTCGCTATTCGCTGATCGTGTCCAGTTCCGGGGCCCGTGCAACTCGTTGCGCGGGCTCCCGCGTTTTTATACGCTCAGTGGATGTACATCGCCTTCCTAGACGAGTTTGGCCACATCGGCCCCTTTGTTAGCAGAACCCACAAGCGATACGGCCATAGCCCATTGTTTGGGCTTGCTGGGTACATAATACCGCATCGGAGAGTTCGCCACTTCGCGACGTGGTTTTTCCAGTTAAAGAACCAAGTTCTGGACCCCGAAATAAGAATTTCGGGCAGGCATCCGGCCACTTGGGAGAAAAAAGGGTCCGATCTATTCACTTCTAAGAATATATCTAAGTACCAATCCATATCTCTGGCCGCAAAGCGAATTATTAACAAGATATACAAATGTGACGGCCGCATTGTTTACTATGGAAGACAGAAGTATTTGCCTCCTCATCGGTCCAATTCAATGGGCCTATACACCACAGTGATCGGTCACACTATCAGACAGCTTGACCGTTTTTGCGTCGAAAGGGACGAGCAGTTCATGGTCATCCTCGATGAGCATGAAAGTCGAACGGAGTTGCTAGAAGCTGCAGCCAAAACTATGTTTGGGGATGAGCCAGCAAGAACGCTTATAGAGCCCCCCTTCCAGGTCGAAAGCCATCTTTACCAAACCATACAAGCGGCCGATTGGATCGCCACTTTGGTGGGCCGGTTGCTAGTCTACCGAGTGGCGCCAGCAGAATATCCTGACTGGGAGTGGGCGGAGAAAAGTTTCGGCGCTAGAATCGACAGTAACGCCACGCACAGTACCCTCTGGCGCCCTCGGATTGCGGCGCCAGCGAAGCCTGTACTTGTCACCACAACCACGGTTTCGGCTGCAGTGGTTATAAAAACTACGATGGGATCGTAGCCAATGATGCGCGGATCCACTAAAGACGAGAAGCGCCCCAAGCTCACGGACGCCGAGCGCCACAAGCGTTTCCTCGATATGGCGAAGGAAGTAGAGGCGTCCGAAGATCCAAAGGATTTCGAGCGGGCGTTTGCGACGGTCACTCAGAAATCGATCTCGCCCCAGCGCCCGCGTAGGCGAGCGAAGTAGCGGTTTTGTCCGCTCCAATTTAGACAAAACTCGGCTCCTGGTTTGTCCCTATGCGGCGCAAACATGGGCTCCGGGTCTTCAAATCCAGTTAGTTCCTGCATCAACCAAAGCCCTTCTTTGTGCCCGGAAAGATAGTGCCGGGCAGCAAAGGCCACTGCGTCTGCAAATTGCAGCAGCGGGGCACCTTCCGCCGGTGAAGTGGATGGCATCAACGATGGAATCGTAGGGATGCGGTCCAGTGAAAAACTCCGGGGCTGAGGTCTCCCTTAGCATATCGGGCAACTGCTTGAGCCACTGGCGCATCGTGGGATGATCCTCCGCAACGAGAGTGCCAAGCTCGGAGGGGTACATTAGCTTCATGCCGGCATTTGCCGTGCGGAGGCAGGAGTGGAATGCTACCGCGTGCCTGAAGAATAGCTCTGCTTGAGGGGCCCACCCCTCTTCTTGCGGGTGCTTTCTATTGTACGCGACTACTATTGGGAGCTTACAAAGCCGCGCCCCCGCAACAAGCTTTCGCAAGATCGGCCAACGGAAGTCAGAATTCCACTTCTTGCGGTCGAATTTCTTCCCGCCCGAGAACAGCTCAGTCGCGTGGAAAACGAAGCCTTCTTGGATTTCCTCGGGCACTTCCTGCCTAAGGTTCTCCAGATAAGCCTGCGCTTCGCGCCATTGCTTGTCCGGGTGAACAAAGATACCGGCAACAACAGTCACGGGCTCCTTCACGGAGGTTCCGGCCTCATCGATGTAGATGAACCGCGCCATATACAGCAACCGGGACGGAGACCCCTTCGCGAGGTAGCCCCCGCCAAACGATTTCGGGCCTGTTTGGGGCGCCGCGCGAGGCGGGAAACTGACGACTTCAGCCGGGGGCATGATTCACCCCCAGAGACCGCCACACCCTACCCCTAGCGGGCAGGGTATGGCAAGTGTAACGTCGCCCCTCTTGACGGACGAGAACAGGTGAGGAACAATGTTCCCCTATTGTTCTGGAGAGTCGTCATGGTTCGTGCCGTTGTTGCGGAAGCCGTCGCGTTGACTTCGCTGGCGTTGTTTCTCGGAATGATCGCGGTCTGGGCGCAGGTGATCGCGACCCTGTAGCGGCGACCGAAGCGCCGTCACTCGCGCGATGGTTGTTCGTCGCGGGCGGAAGGCCCGGTTGAAGTTGCACTTGGCAAGCGCAGACGATGCACGGCGCAGTGCGGCCTGCGGTCACATGTCGCGGAACGAACTCGGTCGGGCGCAATCGCGCGGGCGGCGGCGCGATTTCCCTTCGAGATTCTGTTTTTCAGTTCCGGCACGGGGATGGGGCTCTGCCCTGCCGGGAAGTGTGGCCGAAAGGTCGCATTTCGCAAATCGGCCTGCCGACAGGGCCGGCAGGAGGCGCGCGCGGTCGTCACCCGGTGGTCCGCCGGGAGAGGTGTGGCCTTCGGGCCACGTTTCGCAAGACGGCCCGGCCTGATTGGCTTGACGCAACGCTCCGGCGGCGCTCGCAATCCCTGTGAAAACGCAGCTGCCCGCCTTCCCAATCGGCCCGATTAGGGCGACACGTGGCCTGCGCCCGGCCGCTCCGCCGGCAAGGATTCGCGAGGCCCGCCTGTGACTGTCGATCCCGGCTTCGTCCACCTGCACGTCCACTCCTCCTACTCGCTGCTCGAAGGCGCGCTGACGATCGCGCGGCTGGCCGAGCTCGCGAAAGCCGACCGGCAGCCGGCGCTGGCGTTGACCGACACCGACAACATGTTTGGGGCGCTGGAGTTCTCCGAGAAGATGGCGGGCGCCGGCATCCAACCGATCATCGGGTGCTCGCTGGCGGTCGACTTCGGCGACCAGGACGCCGACCCCCGCCTCGCCGGCGGCCATGCGCCCCGGCCGCCGCGGCTGGTGCTGCTCGCCGCCCACGAGGACGGCTATCGCCGGCTGATGCGGCTCTCCTCGCGCGCCTTCCTCGGCACCCCTGCCGATGCACGGCCGCACGTCAAGCTCGCCTGGCTCGAGGGCGAGACCGACGGCTTGATCGCGCTCACCGGCGGCCCCGGCGGCGCACTCGATCTGGAGCTGCTCAACGGTCGCGCCGAGCGCGCAGGCGGGCGCGTCGAGGCGCTGCTGCGGCTGTTCGGCGATCGGCTCTACGTCGAGCTGCAGCGCCACGGCGCGCGCGAGGAGCGCGTCGTCGAGCCCGGGCTGGTCGAGATTGCCTACGCCAAGGGCGTCCCGCTGGTCGCGACCAACGAGCCCTACTTCGCCCGCGAGGAAGACTACGAGGCCCACGACGCCCTGGTCTGCATCGCCGAGGGGAGGCTGATCGCCGAGGCCGACCGGCGCCAGCTCACGCCCGAGCATCGCTTCAAG
>Ga0075418_10010994_pt1 | contig 10115 bp, 7 predicted proteins | sample SoiMetdeltSBSDD2_FD_81776 | JGI IMG/M metagenome (GOLD analysis project Ga0075418, IMG submission 81776) | Bulk soil microbial communities from a Populus tree surrounding site in Tennessee, USA - Soil MetaG P. deltoides SBSDD2 | ecosystem: Environmental > Terrestrial > Soil > Tree plantation...
CGTGCAGTGGATGCGCGTCGGCGCAATGGCGGTCGGGTTGGGCGCCGCAATCACAACGGGCCAGGGAGTCGCCGCGGCCGAGCCCTCGGACTCCCCGGACACCGCACAATCCGCCAGTTCCTCCACCGAGGCCGGTAGTGCTCACACGGACGCTGACAGTGCTGCCACGGCCGCCGGCGCCGGATCATCGAGCGGTTCGGCGTCGGGGTCTGCACCGTCCGGATCGCCAGCGCACCAGCCAATTTCGGAGGTGTTAGCCCAGCAAAACACAAATGCCAAAAAGGACGCCGACAGCGAGACTGATCCGGCTGACGATACAGCAGCCGACACGCACGTGAAGACCGGCTCCACCGCGGACCGGACCACCGCACCGGAGCCCATGACCGATACCACCGAAGACGGGGTTGTTACGGACACGAAACCCGGATCCGGCTTCACGGAAGCAGGCGAAGCCGCCCAGGTGCGGGAGCCGGACCACTCGGGGATTCCGGCACCGCAGCCCAAGCTCCGTTTGCAGATCAGTTCCAGGGGCACCGGAGCCGGCGTCACGGCCAAGACGGTGCCGCTCGTCTCCTCGGATACGGTGGATCCCGTCGAAGCCGTTAAGACAACGTCGGCGCTGCCCACCTCCTCGGCTGTCACGTTGGCGCCCACGCAGGCCATCACGTCGGTGGCTGTCGCAGCCGCAGCGCCCGCCGTGGTGACGAAGGTGACGCTCGCCAGCATCGTCACCGATGTGCTGACCTGGATCGGGATGGGGCCGCTGGGGGCGCAGCTCCCCGTTCCCGCGTGGCCGGTCGGACCCGTAGTCGAATCGCTGTGGCTGGCGGTGCGCGATATCCACGACAGGCTGACCAACAACCGCCCCGTCGCCGTGCCGAAAGTCGCCGCTGGGCCGACCCTCACACCGGATCCGCTCGAGCTGGCCGACCTGCTCGCTCATCCGGACGCAGCGGTCAACCTGAACACCGATGGAAGCGTCGACGCCATCGACGGCACGTTCACCGACCTGACAATCTCGACCGATGTCGAGGCCGCACAGTTGTTCAACCAGCTGGCCCCGCTGCTGGGCGCATCTGCGGGCTTTGCGAAGCCGGAGAACATCACTGTCCAACGGATCGGCCAGAGCACGACGCCCGGCGACGTCGCCGAAACCGTCTATCGCGTACACGACAGCATCGGCGGAATCCCCGTGCTGGGCAGCGAGGCGATCCTGGTAACGGACGGCAACGGCGTGGTCACAGGCCTGTTCAACAACCTCGACCGCATCGACGGCATCGACCTCGCGCTCAACTCGGGCATAGATCAGAATGCCGAGGCCGTCGCGTTCGCGTCCGCCGCCTATCTGGACTCGATGACCGGGCTGCGTTCGAGCTGGGACACATGGGCATTCCTTGTCTCGGCGCGGTTCGATCCCGAGTTGGTGGTGTATGCGCTCGACCCAAGCGTGCCGCCGCGGCTGGCGTGGCGGGTCACCGTCGACCCGCCACAACGACTCCTGGCGCCCCCCGATCCGAGCGCCACCTACTACATCTATGCCAACGGTGCTGATGCCGGGACGGTCATGATGGCAACCTCCGGCGCGCAGGGCCTGTCCGCGGTCTCGACGACCGCCACCGACGTATTGGGGCAGGCCCGGACGATCAACACGGCTCAAGAGACCTATTTCTTCTTTTTCCAGGTGGCCTACCTCTGGGATCTCTCCCGAAACATCGCGACCTACCAGACCGCCTTCCAGTGGTTCGGGTTTGGTGGACCGTACGTTCCCACCAGCCCCGTCACCCGGGGTTGGTTCGGCTGGGATCCCTCGGCGGTCTCCGGGCAAGCCAACATAGCCGCGGCGTACGACTACTACAGCGGCGTCCTGGGGCGGAACTCCTTCGATGGCGCCGGTGGGTTCATCAAAGCCGTCGTCGAATACGACACCCAAAGTCCCTGGTTCCCCGGCACGTACAACAACGCCTACTGGGATCCGGCCAACCGGGAGTTGGTATTCGGTGACGGCGGCAACCTCGAGGGAGCGGCGGACATCGTCGCCCATGAGTACACCCACGCCGTCGTGGACTACGCCGTCGGTCAGGGCGGATCGGTCGTCCTCGACCATGGCGAGTCCGGTGCGCTCAACGAGGCGTACGCCGACATCCTCGGCAGCTTGATTGAGGGAAAGTCCGGCCCTGATCGCTGGCTGATTGGTGAGGACTCCGACTTGGCGGGCGGTGCCGTGCGTAACTTGGCCGATCCGTCGTCGATCGTGACGGAGTTCGGGCCTGGCAGGGAGACCTACGCCACCCGGTACACGGGTACGGGAGACGACGGCGGTGAACACGTCAACAGCACTATTTTCAGCCACGCCGCGTACGAGATGATGACCGATCCCGCCACCATCAACATCTCGGAGGAAACCTGGGCCAGGGTGTTCTACCACTCGATCTTCCGGCTAAGCCCAGGAGCCACTTTCGCCGATGGCCGGGCCGCGGTGATCGATGCAGCCGGCCAGCTCGGCTTCACAGCAGAGCAGCTGCAGGCGATCAAGCGAGCGTTCGACGATGTCGGGATCGTCGCGCCCGCGCTGATCGTGGTCTGAGCAAAGCGAATGCCGTCACGAATGCGACCACACCAATCATGGTTTCACGGTGGCGCGGCGAACTGTTGGTCAGCGCTGCCACCCGAAAATACCGGCTGCAGCAGAGATCAGTCTCCGTTCGATCAGGCGCGATAGCAGCGTGTTGTCGTCGTACCGGGACCCGAAGACCCGACGCGCTGCAGACCGACGGGTATGGCGACATGGGGGCCTACCAGTATGTCGGCTGAGGTCAGCCACGCGAATCATGATGGCGCATCGGCTGATTCACTCAGCATTCGAGTGGCAGCGAGGCGAGCGGTCATGAGCGACAACAAGGATGACCGACGTGTTCTTCGCATACTCGCGCTATGTCTATTTTCAACACAGCGGCATGTTCGACCAGCCGCGCGGTCGACTCCGACAGCATCACGCCACCGGGCGCCGCGACCGATTCCATCCGCTGCGCCAACCCGACCTGCTCACCGACCGCGGTGTAACCTAATGCGCCCGAACCGATCTCACCCGCAATAACCTGACCGGAGTTCAGCCCGACCCGCACCTGTAATGCCATGCCATCACGGCGCTCGACGTCGGCGGCCAGGCGAGCAGCCTCGTGCTGGACCTCCAACGCCGCCAGACACGCCCGCACGGCGTGGTCCTCTAACGCGATTGGCGCGCCGAACAGCGCCATGATCCCGTCCCCGGTGAACTTGTCGACCGTGCCGCCATAACGCAGCACCACCGCCGCGCAGCGGTTCACCAACTCGGTCATGATCTCGCGCAACCGCTCGATATCCAGGGCAGCCGCAATGTCCATGGAGCGCACAACATCGGCGAACAGCACCGTCACCTGCTTGTACTCCGCCGTGTCACCCGAAACCGTAATTGGGGCACCGCACGCATCACAGAACCGGGCACCCTCGTGGGGCGCCGCGCCACACGATCGGCACACTACCGGCGCTGCCGTCACCGCATCCTCCGCCGATCCCGCCGGGCCGGGCTGACTGCCCGATCCGCCCAGGGTATGGCTTCACGGGCTTGAGCCGAGGGGATTCCGCGCGCAGGGCACGCGGGGCATGCGGCGTCACGGCGGTCCGCCTGCCGCAGCCGGCTGGCGCAGTCCATCAGCTCGCCGCTGACTGGGTGCTCGTCTGTCTCGTGCCCTGTTCGAGCCGGGGCGGTCACCCCACATGGCCGTGCCCGTAGTGCGGTGGCGTGGGTCGCCCTCACGGAGATTGCGCGCCCGGCCGCAGGATCGGTCGACAGAACGGCGATCGATACAGAGGGGAGAGTTGCCACCAACACGGCCAACACGAAAGATGCTGGTAGGGAGGGTCATTCCAACACCCTCAACTTTGTCCAACATCGACAAACGTCGAGAAGGGCGAACTTAAAATCCGCCCACTGTCGGGTTCGAGTCCGACTGGGGGCACTCGAATTCAACTCGCGTCGTGCGACCGAGACCGGCCCAGCCGCCATTTAGTCTTCTTCGGCGTTTGGTAGTAATCCTCAGTCCACGCGTCCATCATCGTGTCGGCATCGGCCTGTACGGGGTTATTTGTGACCCGCCATCCGAGACCTTCAATCTCTCTCGTGCACCACCGTATTAACGATCCGTCAGCGCCGATCTCTTGCGCCAAAAGAACCCGCTCGTCGGATTCCAGCCTGTCACTGAAAGCGTCCATGCTGTTCTTCACGCGGTAGTAGGGAACAGCATCATCAAATCGGCGACAGAGCGCCAAGAGTTCCTTTCGGGCCTGGTCGAGCAGTGGTGTCGGCGTCGATTCGGCCTGCTCAGCGGTCGAGTCAGCCTGCGGCTCTCTGTCAACCTCACGTCGACTCCCAGCGTTCACGGCGCTCGGTTCTGCCCCGACCAACTTGCGGTACTTGACGCGCAGCTCATCAAGCTCCGCCGTAGTCGCCTCGGCTCGCTCTCGCCACCATTTGAGGTGGTACGCCGGCAGCTTCGCCTCACAGTCAGGGCAGACCGCGACTGGAGGGATTGTTGGATCTAGCGCGGCCGGATTCTCGAACGCTACGCCGCAAAGCGCCTGGTCATCACGGCGGTTGAGGTAGTCCCGGTGGTGAACCACCGAAGAGGATGCCTCGTGCACGTAGTTGTGCGGTGGTTCCACACAGCGAAAATAGTCGACCAGCGCTGACCCTTTTGTCAGTTCTGTCAAACGACTGGCGGCTCAACGCAACTCGGTCGGTTCGAGCGCGACTTGGAACTGTCCGGCGATCCTCTCGTCGGTCGAGCAGACCTGCCAGGCAGAGTCCAGGAACATAGTCGGCCCGCCGCCGAGAATGCGAGCCCTCACCCAGTCCCGACCCAGCAAGTCTTGTGCTTCGTCGGATCGAAGATTTGACCAGTTGCCGAGTTGCTCAGCGCGAGGGCCAGATTCGCTCAATCCTCCACAAAGGGGTCTATCGGCTGGCTCTCCGCGGCCGCCACGCCCGTCCTCGCGGGCCGCAGGCGGGCGATGATGCCATCGAGGTCGACGCGGAACATGTCGGGCCGGAAGACATGGCCGCCGGGCACCTCGTGCGATTCATGCGGGATGCCGGCGGCCCTGAGGCGGTCGCGGAACTCCCGCTGGCCGGCAAGCACCTGCGTCTCGTTCACGCTGTCGAACCAGTTGAGCGGGTCAGGACTGGTGCCGGCGACCAGGAAGATCCGCTTGTTCCGGTAGCTGTCGATACGCTCGACCGGGTTATCGGCGCTGACCCTGGCTTGGTCCCAGTTCGGCGCGCCGTACACGGTGCCGCCGCCCAGGTCCAGGACCGCCGAGGTTATGTTTGCCCAGTGCACGACAAGGCCAAAGTCGCGGCGCAGACTCGCCGGGCCGGAGTGGGAGCTCACCGAGGCGAAGTGGCCGTAGTACTTAGCTGCGTACTTCAGCGCGCCGAAGCCACCCATCGAAAACCCGGACACCGCACGGCCGTCGTACTCGGCGAATGTTCGGAAGTTCGCCTCGATCCACGGGAGCAGCTGGGCGATGTGGAATGTCTCCCAGTTCCGCGCGCCGACGAACGAGGTGACGGGGTTGGAGTACCAGCCTGCGTGCCCGCCGTCGGGCATCACGACGATGATCGGCTTTCCGGCGGTCAGATCGCGGATACCCAGAAAGTCGAACTGGCGGAAATCGTCGTTGCCGCCGTGGAACATGTAGAGGACGGGATACGTGCGTCCGCTGGTGCGGTAGTCATCGGGAAGCAGGACATTGACGCCGGGATTCCAGCCGATCGCGGAGGTCTGGAACCGGTAGTACCACAGGCGAGGGTCGTTCTCGTTGCGGTCCACGATCCTCAGGCCGAACCCGTCGCTACGACCGACGAAGATGACTATTACCTTCCCGACGTTGATGACGTTGGGATCGGCGATGCCGTTGACGCTGGCGATCAGCGGATAAAACGCTGCGTCACCATAGAAGCGCACAGCCAATGCCGCCAGCGTGTCCCCGGCGACAACCGTGTATTTGGTGATGTCCGGGATGATGAGCCGTTGCCCAACGTTGAGGGCGCTGGATTCGGCGATCCCGCTGGCACCGGCGATCAGCCGATCCAGTTCCGCGTCACCGTAGAAGCGTGATGCCAAGCCCGACAGCGTGTCCCCGGCGACAACGGTGTGTCGCGAGAAGTCCGGCATGATGAGCCGTTGTCCCACATTGATTACATTGGGATTGGCGACCGCGCTGGCGGTGGCGATCAGCCGATAAAGTTCCGCGTCACCATAGAAGCGCAACGCTAATGCCGACAGCGTCTCGCCCGCGACAACCGTATGTGTTCTGACCATTCGTTCACTCCCTCCGTTGGAACTCGCTCTGGTAGCGAAGCGGGACGGAACGAGATGCGTCGCCCGATCGGTGCCGCGAGGTTCGAACTGGGCATCGGCCGTCCGGCTCGTGACACGACGCGACGGGCCTCACCGAGTGGCGACTGATCAACGGCGATCCGTTGTTACGGCCGTGGCTATCCGTGGCAGCATGACGATCGCTCGGCGGTTACTCGCGTTGTCGCACCCCAACCTTAGACGGTCGTTGCCGACGTTGGACGGAGCGACGATCGCTGCGTCGTTTGGCGGTACTGTCCCGATTCGTTCTAAAGCGGTGTCTCGGCACTCAAACTCGGCACGCTCTCGATCACCCCTCCTGTATGGATGCCGGGTCCGAGTGGTCGCAATTCTATCCGGAAAACCCACGACGCGTCAGGGATTTCGGGTCCTACGCCACCAAGCTGGCACGGAGGTTCGGATCCGTGATGACTGGCCGTGGTTGGGAATAGGCGGAGCCGGTGTTTGCCGATTGTGCGGAATCGGTTTGCCGCGCTTGGTGTTCTTGATCTTCAGGTTCAAGGATTCGGTCTGCTCGCTGGTCCTGTCGGTAGGCGAAGTGCGCAAAGAGCTCCGCCGTCATGTGCGTAATGTCCTTCCCAGACAGTCGATTTCGGGAACCGAGCAGTCGTGGGCAGGGGTGGTCACAACCGCTCCCACGTCGTTGGCGTCGCGGAACTGGTGGTAGCGCATCAGGGCCGGCGTCGAAATGGTTGAGGCGCAGCACCTTTGTCCGATGCTCCGTGTTTCCGGTGCCCGTTAGATACGCTCGCCGGTGAGGCCGGCGTGGTCAGCCGCGGCCAAGGGCACCGTGGTTCGCCTAGCCCCACCCGGCATCGGCGAAAGGAAATTCCGTGGCTCAGACAGGACCGTGGAGCGGAGATCCGGTCTGGCTGCTCGACGTACTTCAGGCCGAGGGCGTCAACCCCGTCGAGTATCCAGGCTGGCGCAACCGTGGCCACGGCGACTTCAAGGACATCCGCGGCGTCATGGTGCACCACACAGGTTCGGACACCACAAGCGCCGCCTCGATCGCCAACGGGCGCCCCGATCTTGCCGGGCCGCTGTCCCAGCTCCACATTGCGCGCGACGGCACCGTGACGGTGGTCGCCGTCGGCGTCGCGTGGCATGCGGGCGTGGGTATGTACCCGTGGTTGCCGACCAACATGGGCAACTGGCACCTGATCGGTATCGAATGCGCCAACAGCGGAACCAGTCCCACGGCACCGCACCGCCAGAACTGGCCCGACGCACAGTATTTCGCGCTGGTCCGCTGCTGTGCGGCCATCAATTGTCGGCTGGCCCAGACATCCGCCCGCACGATCGGACATAAGGAATACGCCGGCCTCTCACAAGGCAAGTGGGATCCGGGCGCGATCAACATGGACATATTGCGCAGCGATATTCAAGTCCACATCGGCATCATTCCTAACCCGGCGCCGACACCGAGACCGCCGGTGCCGGTCGGCGAGTTCGCTCACATCCTGCTTTTCCGCGGTTCCCAGGGGCCGCAAGTCGCCCAGCTACAGCGCCAGCTCAAGTATGGCTACGAGGCGTACGCCGGGCATCTGGTGATTGACGGCGTCTACGGCCCGCAAACCGAGGCCGTGGTCAGAGAATTTCAGCGAAGCACCCGCGGCTTGAAGGTCGACGGCATCGTAGGCCCTGCCACGGCTGCTGCTTTGAATTTGAGGGTGGTGCCACCCGCGCAGCAGCTACTGCTGTCTGACGATGAAACGGACTGACGACCACTAGTTATCAAGCAGCGCAACAGATTTGCCGGCAAGTGTCACACGCGATTAATGAGCGTTATCGCGGCCCGTAATCGCTGGCGACCGGCGGTCGCGTATAGCCGTGTCACCGGTAGCCCGCCATTCGTCGAGCAGCTCTTCGAGTTCGTCGTCGATGGACTTCGGGCCATGTCCGCGACCGCGCACTACCTCGGCGACGAGAGCGACGGCTGCAAACTGGGCTGCCCCGAGGACGAGGAGCGGCCAGACAGCCCCGGCCGCAACGATGACGGATGCCAGACGCGACTGATCACGGATGGTCAATGCCAGCCCGACCGACGTGATGATCCAGCCGATCAGGTAGCTGTACAGAACTGTGTTGATCACTTCCGGACTCCTCGGTTGTCGGCCGGTGTGGCCTCATGGCGAAAGTTTGGGTCGGGCTGCTTGGCGGATCCTTGGTGATCGTCCAGCGAGGCAAGTGCGGCGGTCGTCGTTTCGCGACGGGCTACGCCGACGTTCACAACGATCCCCACTACGAGCACGCCGGCCACGGTCGCGTAGGCCGCCGTGAGATCTATGTCGACCATGTGTCCGACCACCGGCAGAGTCATCGCGGTCGTGAGGCCGATTACCGCTTGCCGTAGTGCACCGACTTTGCCGATCGTCGATGACCTGGCCCACGTTTGAAGGATGCTGACCTGCTGGCTCGATGACACCGCCACTCCAAGGCCAAGGAGCACAGCGCCGAATGGCACACCCGACTGTCCTACGGTGCCACCCAATTCCATCGCCAGCGCGATAGTCGCGAATCCCGCGATCTGTATGGCGAAACCAGACGTAACCGCCTGCCTCGTCGACACCGACGCGCACCGCGCCCACAACACCGGGGCTACCACCGCACCCACCGCAAAACAGACGTCCAGAATCCCCAGCCAGCTCTCATTCCCATACAGCCGGTGGACAAGTGGAGCCAGCGCCACGTTGAACGCGGCGATTGTCAGAAAGTCGACTCCGAGCAGCAGCAATGACAGCACCGACCGGGTACTACTGATCGCCTCACGGAGTACCGAGCCCCATCCCGTGTCGTCGGTCTCCTCCTCGTCGTCGAGTGTCGTCGACATGGTTGAACGCGCTGACGCCAACGCATATGCGGCCAGGGCGTACGCGGCTGCGGCGGCGAGGAAAGCCCACTTCGGCCCTGCGGCCCAAAGGAATCCACCAGCCACCGCACCACCGACGATCTGGCCAGCCTGAACAGATACGGTCCACCGCATGTTGTACCGGGGGAGGTCGTCCGGATCCAGGGATCGCGGCCCAACCGCGAAAATTCCGGCTCGATAGAACGGGCGGGCGAGATTGATGATCAAGCCGATCGCGACGCCGGCCGCGACCAACAGCCCCGTCGGCGCGACCAGGTACGCGATCAACGAAAGCGCGGGAACGATCGACGCGACCGCACACACCACAGCGGGGTTGATGCGGTCGGCCAAGCTCCCGGCAAGCGCCCCGAGAATCACCGGCACGATGTACTCGATTACGACGATGCCGGTGAACGCCGACACCGATCCCGACTTCTCGAACAGCGCTTGCCCGAGCGTGATGGTGTAGCAGCCCGACGCAAGGTTGAACAACGTGGACCCGGTGAGCAGGCGCAGACCGGGCCATCGCGGAAACAAGGAGGCCATTACACGGGCTCCACAACAGGCTGGGGCGTCAGCGCAGCGGCGCGCGCCCGCTTGTACGCCTGCATCGGGTCGTCCCCGCGCGCGAGCGCGCACACGGACCTTCCATAGCTGGAAGTGACCCGCGGCGACACCCGCTCTCCCACGCTGAGGAGGGTGGTCACGGCGTCCACTCCAGGCATCGAGCGCGCCTCCTCGACACCGTCCCATCCCAAGATGACGCCGATTTCGACCGGGAAAGCGAACTGGCTACTGGCGAAACCGAGGTCGGTCGCCGCCGGGATCTCGTCGAGACCGTCGAGCAC
>Ga0075418_10010997_pt1 | contig 10111 bp, 8 predicted proteins | sample SoiMetdeltSBSDD2_FD_81776 | JGI IMG/M metagenome (GOLD analysis project Ga0075418, IMG submission 81776) | Bulk soil microbial communities from a Populus tree surrounding site in Tennessee, USA - Soil MetaG P. deltoides SBSDD2 | ecosystem: Environmental > Terrestrial > Soil > Tree plantation...
TAGTCGTCGCGCAGGCCACCCGCCGCATTGGTCAGGACGACGATGCGCACACCGGCCGCACACGCCGCCCGCACGGGGTGCACGACGTCGCGCAGCTCGTGTCCCTCGTAGGCGTGGATCCGCCCGACGAACACGAGCACCCGATGGTCGCCGACGTGCAGCGACAACACCTGACCGCCATGCCCTTCGGCCGTCGGCGGGGTGAAGCCTGCAAGCTCGGCCATCGGCACCACGGCCACCGGATCGCCCAGCTCCGCCACCGCAGGCGCCCAGCCCGAACCGAGTACTACGGCGACGTCATGTTCGTCGACGCCGGTGCGATCGCGGATGGCGCGCGCCGATTCTGCGGCCACCGCATCCGGTTCGGTCACAATCGCGCAGCTTAACTCGCACCAGGGCTTCCAGTTGACAGTGAGATACTGCTGAGATGCCCACCGCGACCGCGTCGATAAGCGTCGAAGACGCCGTCAACCGACGCCGTGGCGATCTGATTGAGCTGTCGCACTCCATTCACGCCGAGCCCGAACTCGCGTTCGCCGAACACCGCAGCTGTGCCAAGGCGCAAGCACTGGTCGCCGAGTATGGGTTTGAGATGACCGCGGCGCCCGGCGGGCTGGACACCGCGTTTCGCGCCGACTACGGCAGTGGCCCGCTGGTCGTCGGCATCTGCGCCGAATACGACGCGTTGCCCGTTATCGGACATGCCTGCGGCCACAACATCATCGCCGCGTCGGCGGTAGGTACGGCGCTGGCGTTAGCAGAGGTGGCCGACGAGCTGGGCCTGACCGTGGCGCTGATCGGCACACCAGCCGAGGAGGCCGGCGGCGGAAAAGCGTTGATGCTCAAGGCCGGAACCTTCGACGACATCGCGGCCACGGTGATGCTGCATCCCGGGCCGTTGGATATCGCGGCCGCCCGGTCGCTCGCGCTGTCCGAGGTGACAGTTCGTTACCAGGGCCGCGAATCGCATGCCGCCGTCGCGCCGTATCTGGGTGTGAACGCGGCCGACGCCGTGACGGTGGCGCAGGTGGCGATCGGCCTGCTGCGGCAGCACCTCGCGCCGGGACAGATGGTGCACGGCATCGTCACGGACGGCGGGCAGGCCACCAACGTCATTCCCGGCCATGCCGAGCTGCGCTACACGATGCGCGCGGTGAACTCCGAGTCGCTGCACGAGCTCGAAGACAAGATGGCCGGCTGCTTTGCCGCGGGATCGGTGGGCACCGGCTGCACGCATACCGTTGCCGAGACCGCGCCCGCGTATGCAGAGCTGGCGCCGGACCCGTGGCTGGCCTCGGTCTTCCGCGGCGAGATGGTGCGGCTGGGCCGCAGCCCGGTGGCCGAGGACGTCGAGGGCACGCTGCCGCTCGGCAGCACGGACATGGGCAACGTCACGCAGGTGATGCCGGGCATCCATCCGATCGTCGGCATCGAAGCGGGTGGCGCGTCGCTCCACCAACCGGCGTTCACGGCTGCGGCTGTCGAGCCCAGTGCCGACAAAGCGGTCGTCGAGGGCGCGATCATGCTGGCCCGCACGGTCGTCCGACTCGCCGAAACTGACATGGAGCGTGAGCGGGTGCTGGAGCTGCAGGCGAGGCGGGCGTCATGAGTGTCGCCGACACCACCGAGCTGTGGCTGGACGCCCACTACGACGACCTGATCGCGTGGCGCAGGCACATCCATGCGCATCCCGAGCTGGGCCGACAGGAGTTCGCAACCACGCAGTTCGTCGCGTCGCACCTGGCCGACGCGGGTTTGAACCCCAAGGTGCTGCCCGGCGGCACCGGGCTGACCTGCGACTTCGGGCCCGAGCATGGGCCGCGGATCGCGCTGCGAGCCGACATGGATGCGCTGCCGATGGCCGAGCGCACCGGTGCGCCGTATGCGTCGGTGGTGCCCAACGTCACCCATGCCTGCGGTCACGATGCGCACACCGCAGTCCTGCTGGGGGCCGCGCTGGCGCTGGCATCGGTGCCCGAACTGCCGGTGGGAGTGCGGCTGATTTTCCAAGCCGCCGAGGAACTGATGCCCGGCGGCGCGATCGACGCGATCTCGGCCGGGGCACTGACGGGTGTGTCGCGCATCTTCGCGTTGCACTGCGACCCTCGGCTGGCGGTCGGCAAGGTTGCGGTGCGGCCGGGGCCGATCACGTCGGCCGCGGATCAGCTCGAGGTCACGCTGCAGTCGCACGGTGGGCACACGTCGCGCCCACACCTGACCGGCGACCTGGTGTACGGGCTCGGCTCGCTGATCACGGGTGTGCCCGGGGTGCTGTCGCGTCGCATCGACCCGCGCAACGGCACCGTGATGGTGTGGGGCGCGGTGAATGCGGGTGTGGCGGCCAATGCGATCCCGCAGACGGGCACGCTGGCGGGCACCATCCGGACGGCCAGTCGCGACACCTGGGATTCGCTGGAATCGATTGTGCGCGAGATCGTTTCGTCGGTGTTGCAGCCGCTGGGTATCGAGCACAGCCTGCAGTACCGCCGCGGGGTGCCGCCGGTGGTCAACGAAGAGATCTCCACGCGCATCCTGACGCATGCGATCGAGGCGATCGGCACCGACGTGCTGTGCGACACCCGTCAGTCCGGTGGTGGCGAGGACTTCTCGTGGTATCTCGAGGAGGTGCCCGGCGCGATGGCGCGGCTGGGCGTGTGGTCGGGCCGCGGCCCGCAGCTCGACCTGCATCAGCCGACGTTCGACCTGGACGAGCGGTCGCTGGCGGTGGGCGTTCGCGCGTTGGTCAACATCATCGACCAAGCCGCCCAGTTCTAAGCGCCTTCTCGCCGAGCGACCGTGTCTGTACAGCGACACGCCGTTGCGCGTTGGCATTCCGCGGTCGCTCGACGCGACTGAGCGTCCGCAGCTGGCGAGTTATCCACAGCTGACTTGTGACTGCCTACCGGGATGCCCACTCGAGCACGACTATCTAGTTCATGCAGCCGGAGCTCGAGGCCCTGTTCGATAGTCAGGGCGGGGTCGCGAGCAGCGGCCAAGTTCTGAACTACCTGACCAGGCGCGGATTCGAGTCAGCTGTGAATTCCGGTGCGCTGGAACGAATATGGCCGGGCATCTACTGCCGCGGTGAGCCTGACGACTTCACGCGATTGCGTGGCCTGGACTTCTCGTGCAACGCCCAGGTCCCCGTTTGTCTCGGAACGGCGGCGGCGCTGCATGGCTTCGACACCGAAGAGCCCGCCGATCTTCATGTGCTGAGTCCGCCCGGTTCTCGACTGCGCTCGGCAGACGGGCTGGTGGTTCATCGCCGCGACGGCGCACCGCTGGTAAAGGTCGGCGAACGTCTCGCCACGTCACCGGCTTGGACGGCGGTCGAGGTCGCTCGCGGCCTCCGCCGGCCTCGTGCCCTGGCGACACTGGACGCCGCGTTACGCGGCGGGACCAGTCAGCGCGTCGACTTGTGGCGGGCGGCCGCCCAACAATCGGGGCGGCGGGGCATTGTCGCCGTTCGCAACCTGATCCCGCTCGCCGACGGACTGGCCGAATCGCCCATGGAGAGCGAAGCGCGGCTGGCCATGATCGACGGAGGACTGCCGACGCCAGTGCTGCAGTACGAGATCATCGACGGGAACGGCGAGCTGCGGCGGGTTGACTTCGCCTGGCCGGACCAGCGTGTCGCGGTCGAATACGACGGGATGGACTGGCATAGCGGGCCCGAAGCGATGCGCAACGATCGCAGACGGCAGGCGGCTCTGCAGGACGTCCGGTGGACTGTTATTCCGATCGTGTTCGAAGACGTCAGATACCGGGCGTGGGAATTCGTTGCGCGTATCGACAGACAGCTTCAGCGCGCTCGCGCCGCGTGAGCGACCCCAAGATACCAACAGACCGCGGCATGTCGCGTACAAACACGGTCGCTCGCGGACAGAAGGCTATGTGCCGGGGCCGATGTTGCGCGCTGGGCGGGTCCGCAAACTGTGCACGTATTCCGATGGGGCGCCCGCAATTTCGGCCGCGTCCGCCATCACGCCGAGGTAGCGCGCTGACGGCAGTCCGCCCTCCCACGCGTCCACCACGTACAGCCATGCCAGCACCGGCTCGAAACTGGTGTCGGAGGATGTACGGTCCACCCGACATCGGATCTTCTTGTGGATGCCCAGCTCTGAGCCTTCCCAGCGGTCGAGGTTCTTCTCGTCTTCCTTCGTCATGTCGTAGAGCACGACGAAGACCTTCGAAGCCGGATCCTGGACGACGGTGGCCAGCGCACCGTCCCAACCGATGTCCTCGCCGCCGAACGTCAGCCGCCAGCCATGCAGCCACCCTGTCCCCGCCATCGGTGAATGGGGAGCGCGCTCCAGCATCTGCTCCGGATGCATATTCGATCCGTAGGCGGCGTATAGCGGCACGGGGAAAGCCTAAAGCTTTGCTTACCTGCTGGGCGATCAACGGTCGCCTTGGTTAGGTTAAGGCCGTGGCAACCCGCATCGTGATCATCGGCGGCGGGCCCGCCGGCTATGAGGCGGCGCTGGTCGCTGCGGCTCGCGGCCCCGAGGTCGCCGACGTCACCGTCGTCGATTCCGACGGCCTCGGCGGCGCCTGCGTGCTGTGGGACTGTGTGCCGTCCAAGACGTTCATCGCATCGACCGGCGTGCGCACCGAACTGCGTCGCGCGCCCGACCTTGGCTACGCCCTCGAGTTCGAGGACGCCAAAATCTCCCTGTCCCAGATCAACGAGCGCGTCAAAACGCTTGCCGCCGCACAGTCCGCCGACATCGCCGAGCGCCTGCGCAACGAGGGCGTGACGTTGATTGCCGGCCGCGGTGAGTTGGTGGACGACATACCGGGTATGGCAGCGCACACCGTCAAGATCACCGCTCACGATGGTGATGTCAGCACCATCAAGGCCGATGTCGTGCTGATCGCCACCGGCGCGAGCCCGCGCGTGCTGCCGGGCGCCGAGCCCGATGGCGAACGAATCCTGAACTGGCGCCAGCTCTATGACCTCGAAAAGCTGCCCGAGCACCTCGTTGTGGTCGGCTCCGGCGTCACGGGTGCCGAGTTCGTCAACGCCTACACCGAGCTCGGGGTAAAGGTCACCGTCGTGGCGAGCCGCGACCAGATCCTGCCGCACGAGGACTCCGACGCCGCCGCGGTGCTCGAGGATACGCTGGCCTCGCGCGGCGTGACGCTGGTCAAGAACGCCCGCGCCGAGAAGGTGACCCGCGACGGCGATGGCGTATTGGTGACCATGACCGACGGCCGCACCGTCGACGGCAGCCACGCTCTGATGACCGTCGGGTCCGTGCCGAACACCAGCGGGCTCGGCCTGGAGCATGTCGGCATCGAGCTCGGACAGGGCGACTACCTCAAGGTCGATCGGGTATCGCGCACATCGGTGCCCGGCATTTACGCGGCAGGTGATTGCACCGGCCTGATGCTGCTGGCATCCGTCGCCGCGATGCAGGGCCGCATTGCGATGTATCACGCGCTGGGCGAAGGACTCGAGCCGATTCGGCTGCGCACCGTCGCCGCCGCGGTGTTCACCCGGCCCGAGATCGCCGCGGTTGGGGTACCGCAGTCAAAGATCGACGACGGATCCGTGCCCGCCCGCACGGTGATGCTGCCGCTGAACACCAACGCCAGGGCCAAGATGTCCGGCCTACGCCGAGGATTCGTCAAGATCTTCTGCCGCCCGGCGACGGGCGTGGTCATCGGCGGGGTGGTGGTCGCGCCGATCGCCTCGGAGCTGATCATGCCGATCGCGTTGGCGGTGCAGAACGGCAACGATGTCGAGGACCTGGCCCAAACCTTCTCCGTGTACCCGTCGTTGGCGGGGTCCATCACCGAGGCGGGTCGAAGGCTGATGGCGCACGACGATTTGGACTGATTCCCTGCGCACGCGTGGGGGTACCTCCCGCCGAAGGGCTGGGGGAGAGCAGGACAAACCCAGTAACCTGGGAATGGCCAACCGTACCGGCGAGTAACAAGGAGTCCATTCGAAGTGAGTGACCCGAACCCCGCACCGGGCAAGGGGCAGACCTTCCTGGGCCCCCATCAGCGCGAACAGGCCTGGGAACAACTCGGCAGCGAGCAGTTCGACGTCGTCGTCATCGGCGGCGGTGTGGTCGGGGCCGGAGCCGCCCTGGACGCCGCCACCCGAGGGTTGAAGGTGGCGCTCGTCGAGGCCCGCGACTTCGCGTCCGGAACTTCCAGCCGCTCGTCGAAGATGTTCCACGGCGGGCTGCGCTACCTCGAGCAGTTGGAGTTCGGGTTGGTCCGCGAGGCGCTGCACGAGCGGGAGTTGTCGCTGACGACGCTGGCGCCGCATCTGGTCAAGCCGCTGCCCTTTCTGTTCCCGCTGACCAGTCGATGGTGGGAGCGGCCGTACGTCGCGGCTGGCATCCTGCTGTATGACCAGCTCGGCGGCGCGAAATCGGTTCCGGCGCAGAAGCATTTGACTCGCGCGGGCGCGTTGCGGTTGTGTCCAGGCCTCAAGCGAAGCTCGCTGATTGGCGGTATCCGGTACTACGACACCGTCGTCGACGACGCCCGGCACACGATGACCGTGGCGCGCACGGCGGCTCAATACGGCGCGGTGGTGCGCTCGTCGAGCCAGGTCGTTTCGCTGCTGCGCGAAGGTGATCGGGTGACGGGGGTGACGATCCGCGATTCGGAGGACGGCGCGATCACCGAGGTGCACGGCCACGTGGTCGTCAACGCCACCGGTGTGTGGACCGACGAGATCCAGGCGCTGTCCAGACAGCGCGGGCGGTTCCGGGTGCGAGCCTCCAAGGGCGTGCACGTGGTGGTGCCCCGCGACCGGATCGTCAGCGAGGTCGCGATCATCCTGCGCACCGAGAAGTCGGTGCTGTTCGTCATCCCGTGGGGCACCCACTGGATCATCGGTACCACCGACACCGACTGGAATCTCGATCTGGCCCATCCGGCGGCCACCAAGGCCGACATCGATTACATCCTCGGCCATGTGAACACCGTCTTGGCCACGCCGTTGACCCATGACGACATCGACGGGGTGTACGCGGGGCTACGCCCGCTGTTGGCGGGGGAGAGCGAGGAAACGTCCAAGCTGTCCCGCGAGCACGCGGTCGCAGTCCCGGCGCCTGGCCTTGTCGCGATCGCCGGCGGCAAGTACACCACGTACCGGGTGATGGCCGCCGACGCGATTGACGCTGCCGCCGAGTACATCCCGGCGCGAGTGGCGCCGTCGATCACCGAGAAGGTTCCGCTGATGGGCGCCGACGGCTACTTCGCGCTCATCAACCAAACCGAAAGCGTCGGTGCGCATTACGGCCTGCATCCGTATCGGGTGCGCCACCTGCTGGACCGCTACGGCTCGCTGATCGGCGAGGTGCTGGCGGTGGCCGAGGGCCGGCCGGAGCTGCTGACACCGATCACCGAAGCGCCGGTGTATCTGAAGATGGAGGCGTGGTACGCCGCGGCCGCGGAGGGTGCACTGCACCTGGAGGACATCCTGGCGCGGCGGATGAGGATCTCGATCGAGTATCCGCACCGCGGTATGGACTGCGCTCGTGAGGTCGCCGAAGTGGTTGCACCCGTGCTGGGTTGGAGCGCCGAGGACATCGACCGTGAAGTGGCGACATACATTGCGCGGGTCGAAGCCGAGGTGATGTCCCAGGCACAGCCGGACGACGAGTCGGCGGATGCGCTGCGTGCCGCCGCGCCGGAGGCTCGAGCCGAGATCCTCGAGCCGGTACCGCTCAATTGAGGCGTGCCGCACCGCTACCGGTGCGCGACGGCCTCGGCCCGGCGCGAGTACGGTTGCGCGGTGGGCTGGTGGTCGATGAGTTCCGCGCCCGGTGGGGCGTATCAGCAGCCGCGAAAGTGCTTGCGGGAGAAGTAGTCTTACCGGATGGCACGGTGGTGACCGACCGGACAGTGCTGCCGGCCGGCGCACACGTCTATTTCTACCGCGAGCTGCGCGACGAGGTGCCGGTGCCGTTCGACATTCCGGTGCTCTATCGCGACGACGACATCATCGTGGTCGACAAGCCGCATTTCCTGGCGACGATGCCGCGTGGCCGGCACGTAGCGCAGACGGCGCTGGTGCGGTTGCGACGGGAACTGGCCTTACCGGAGCTTTCGCCGGCTCATCGACTGGACCGGTTGACGGCAGGTGTGCTGTTGTTCACGACGCGCCGTGAGCTACGTGGCCGGTATCAGACGTTGTTCTCTTGCGGACTCGTGCGCAAGACGTATCTGGCGCGAGCGGCCGTCGATCCGGATCTTCGGTTGCCGAGGGTGGTACGCAACCGAATCGTCAAGCGGCGCGGACAGTTACAGGCCGTGGAGGAACCGGGCGAGCCGAACGCGGAAACGTTGGTGGAGCATCTGGGCGAGGGGCTGTACCGGTTGACGCCAAGGACGGGACGAACGCATCAGCTGCGGGTGCACATGGCGTCGCTGGGTGTGCCGATAGTGGGCGATCCGCTGTACCCCGAAGTAGTAGACGTGGCGCCGGATGACTTCTCGCAGCCATTGCAATTGCTGGCGCACAGTCTCGAGTGCGAGGATCCGGTGAACGGGCGTCGATGCGAATTTGTCAGCAGACGCACGCTGTGACGTCCCGAGGGATGTTTAAGCAGACGAGGCGCTCCCTGCCTGAAATGCTCTGTCAGGCCGGGCTTCGCAGAGTCTTGACCATCTCGTTGATCACATTGGGATTGGGCGCGCCTTGAGCGCCCTGCCGCAGCGAGATGAGGAACACGACGGACCCCTCGACGTTGGGCACCGTGGTGACGACCATACTGTGCAGCGCCGACGGGCCGGTGCAGGCATCCCCCGCGATGTCAGTCACGGTCGCCACCATTTGCACCGCAGGATGAGCGCCGATCGTGAACTCACGCACCGGTCCGAAATCGACTTTGGGCGCCTGCCCGCTGTTCGAGGTGTAGATGATCGGCACAGTTTTGGATTCGTCCTCCAGCGCGGCCTTGATGTCGGGATTCTTGGAGCCGGCAACGCCAGCCTTGGCGAGGTTTCCGTTGTCACACGACGGGTCGGCCAGCGTGGACACGGCGCTGAACGCACGGATCACGCAGGCGCCCTGCTGGCCGTCCGGGCATGGCTTCTGCCAGCCCATCTGGGCACCGCATTTCGCGACGGTCCAATCCGGCGGCACGGCATAGGCCAGGCCACGCTTGCCAACCGTCGGTTGCCAGCCAGGCTGTGATCCGGCGTCGACTGAAGCGGTGTAACCCTCGCAGGTCATCGTCTGCCCCGCACCGCCGTTGGGCCGTTGTTGAGTGCCACTCGGCGGTGGTGCCGACTGGGTAGCGGACGGTTGTGGCGCGGCCGGGGTGGACTTGTTGGACTTGTCAACTGTCAGCTGCGTGATCACCACTGCGGCCAAGACCACGATGATGATGACCGCAATCGCGAGTGAGATCCACAACCAAGTTGTGCGGCGTTGCGGGCCGGGTTGATACCCGGGGCCGCGGACCGAAGGCGGACCTGACGGCGGATAGTTCAACAGACGCTCCATCGGGGTCGGAAGTTGCGGGCCACACAGGGTCCGTCGCTTCATTATCCGCACAACTGCCTGTGCGGGACCGAAATGTGCTTCGGCTCCCGGATTTCACAGGATTGATGCTTCAATCCTGTGTCAGGCATGAATCCTGTGTCAGGCATGCGTGCGCGCATGTGTACCTATATCGCGAGCTGCGCGATGAGGTGACGGTGCCGTTCGACATACCGATGTTGTATCGCGACGACGACATCGTCGTGGTCGACAAACGCCACTTTCTGGCGACCATGCCGCGGGGGCGGCACGTCGCGCAGACGGCGCTGGTCCGGTTGCGCCGCGAGCTCGCTCTACCGGAGCTTTCGCCCGCCAATAGGCTGGATCGGCTGAACGCGGGCGTGCTGTTGTTCACGGCACGGCACGGCGTGAGGTGCCGTGGCCGGTATCAGACCTTGTTCGCCGAAGGGCTGGTGCAAGACGTAACTGGCGCGGGCGGCCCGTCAACCCGGGCGTCGAGCTGCCGACGGTGGTGCGTAGCCGGATTGTGAAGCGGCGTGGGAATTTCCAGGCCGTTGAGGAGCCGGGTGAACCGAACGCGGAGATACACATCGAACTCGTGTCCGACGACGGCCTCTACCGTCTTACGGCGCA
>Ga0075418_10010998_pt1 | contig 10111 bp, 9 predicted proteins | sample SoiMetdeltSBSDD2_FD_81776 | JGI IMG/M metagenome (GOLD analysis project Ga0075418, IMG submission 81776) | Bulk soil microbial communities from a Populus tree surrounding site in Tennessee, USA - Soil MetaG P. deltoides SBSDD2 | ecosystem: Environmental > Terrestrial > Soil > Tree plantation...
AAACGTCATGCCGGCAAGGCCGACAGCGAGGCCGAACGCGAGCCCATCGGGCCGGGCGTGCGGGCAACGTTCATCACCCAGCACACCATCACGAAGTATCCCACCAGCGCGGTCAACTCAACGATGCCCGGCTCACCGAAGCACCTGACCGCCTCGGCATACGTTGCGTCGCTAACGCCGTGCCTGCGCATCAGCTCAGTAACGAAATCGACCGCCGTCTCCTCCTCGGCCGCCAACCCGCGCGGTCGCCGTCCGGCTTCAAGTGCATCGATAGCAAGCCGAGCGATGCCGAGCTTGGCGGCTATCGGAGCATGCGTTTGCCATTCGAACTGGTTGCTGGTCTCGCGTGCGACCGCACAGATCACAAGCTCCCGCACCCGATCCGGCAGGCGGCCGTGAAAGCGCAGCGCCTCGCCGGTCTTGCCGACGCACTCCATCAACGTTGGGCACTGCAGGAGGGGCACGAACGGACCGAACACCGCCTTGCGCGGTCCGGCGATGATACCATCGGCCGCCGCCCTCTGCGCTTGGCTCATGACGTCGCGCGAGGGCAGCGGCAGGCGCTCGGCGGCGCCGTCTGCGAATCCTTGGCAGGTCGGCATGTCGGGGGTGGCGGACGTGGACTGGGCCATGGCATCGCTCCTTCGCGTGTTGGCGGATTTCGACATGCGCCACAGCACGGCTGCACTCGCTGCCAACCCGAAGGCGGCGAGCTGCAAGGCATAGCCGAGTGCCGTCAGGAGCCCGACCGGCAGCAGGTTGAGCGCGGCAGAGGCGAGCGGGCCGGTGAGCTGGCCGGCAGCGAAGGCAGCAGTCATGCGGGCGAGGATCCTGGTGGGATTGCCCGGTGCCAGCGCGCGCGCCTCCTGCAAACCGAGCATCGTAACGACCATGAACGTGCCGCCGACCAGTAGCGCAGCAATCGCGATGGTTGCCGGCGAGAGCCAGACGCTGGGAAGAACCACGCCCACCGCCATCACAAGGTGGCCGGATGCCCACAGGCGCAACCTGTTGGCTCGACCGAAGTAGCGGGCGGCCGCGACAGTGGACCCTGCCGCGGCGAGACCGAAGATCGGCCACGCCAGTGCGAAAATCCGCGGATCGTCCACTAGTTCGCGAGCCAGGGCGGGCAAAAACGTGGCCGGCAGAATGTAGCCGAAGCCGAACAGGCCGTAGCAAACCACCATGCCGGCCGACCGGCCGGCGGTATTGCCCGTACACGCGGATGCAGTGGCCGGTGTCGAGGCGATGGGCGCAACAGGGTGCGGCTTTGTACCGAGGAGCAGGGTGGGAATGCTAGCAGCAATCGCTGCCAGTGCCGCAAGCGCCAGCCACAGCTCAGCGGCGCAGATGCTGGGGCGAGCGGCCGCCACGCAGAACAGGCCGACGCATGCAATACCCAACCCGACGCCGGCATAGGCGACGCCGGAAGCGTCACTCCGGCGGGCCGCAGACAGAACCTGCAGCAGCCATGCGCTGGTCGCAACCAGCGTCCATGCACTGAATGCGCCCGCGGCAAAGCGCAGGGCAATCCACATCGCTGGCCCGTTCAACACCCCCATACCTGCGGTCACCGCGGCAGTGCCAATCAGGCTCAGGCGGATCAGGGTCGGCAGCGTGACGGGCAATCGGCCGGCCACGAGCGCGCCGAGGAAATAGCCGAGGTAGTTGCCGGCGGCCAGCCACGCGGCGGCTTCCGGCGCGAGCGAGCCCTCGCGGACCATCAGCGGCAGGAGCGGCGTAAAGGCGAAACGGCCGATCCCCATTGCCACCGCAAGCGCGCTCATCGCCACCCAGCACGCGGCTGCGACGGAGACTGTTGCGGTTGCCTGGATGTCGGCGCTGGCCGTCATGGGCTGCAGTTAGGCCTGGCGCCAGGCTTGCACAAATGAATAATTTTGCCATATCATTCTCTCCATGAGAACGATAGACCTCGAGTCCTTGAAGATTTTCCGAACCGTCGTGGACGAGGGTGGGGTCAATCGCGCGGCGGCCAAGCTCAACCGCGTGCAATCCAATGTGACCACCCGTATCCGCCAGCTCGAAGAGCATGTGGGGGCGCGGCTATTCCGCCGTGAGGGGCGCTCCATCCGTCTCTCGGCGGAAGGGCACACCCTGCTCAGTTATGCCGATCGGCTGTTGCGCCTGGCAGACCAGGCGGTAAGCGAGCTGCGCACCGGCAAGCCGAAGGGTGCCTTTCGGCTGGGCTCACTCGAAAGCACAGCCGCCAGCCGCCTGCCGCCAATTCTGTCTCGCTATCACAGCCTCTACCCGGAGGTCGTGGTGGAGCTGGCGACCGGAACCACGGGGGCGCTGGTGACGCGCGTAACGAATTTCGAGATCGAGGCCGCGCTGATCTCCGAGCCCTTCTGCGCACCGAACCTGGAGGCGCGCCCGGTGTTCGAGGAGCAGCTTGTGCTGATCACACCGAAAGCGCAACGAACCGTCACGGGTCCAGGCGACCTCGCAGGGTCGACGCTGATCGCGTTCGCGCATGGCTGCTCCTATCGCAAGCGCATCGAGGACTGGCTTGGCGCCGGCAACGCCATGCCCGAGCGCGTGCTCGAATTCGCCTCATATCAGGCGATGATTGCGTGCGTCGCGGCCGGGACTGGATTTGCCGTGGTGCCCAAGTCCGTGCTGGTCGACCTGCGTGCGGCCAGAAGCATTCGCCAGCATCCGTTGCCAAAGCGCTATTGCCTCAGCCGCACCCATCTCGTGTGGAGCGGCGACCCCTCGCCCGCGCTGAACGGCCTGATCTCTCTTCTGGCCAACGCCGGCTGATCGTGTTTCATTTGTAAGGTGCCACCGCGCTGCGGCATGGCGTTTGTCCGCAGTCGTCACCAACCTCGCCGGGGCCTTCGTCGTGGTTCCCTGAAACTTCAACCCTTGTCATCCGTACCTTTGCCGTAAACCTTGCGCCGTGCTTGCGGGACATTGAAATGACTGGAAAATTTTCGATCGCTTGGATCAACACCGAGCTTGCCATCTGCCGCGAACGATTGGGCCAACTCAATAGGTTGCTCGCTCAATTCGAGACCACCGACGAGGAAACGGTCGAATATCTCAAGGGGCGCTATGCGCAGTGGCAGAAATATAAGACTGGCTTGCTGATTGTGCGCGACCAACGACCCGAACCAGGTGCAGTTGAATTGTCATCGCCAGATCGCCTCTGAGCGCACCGCTGTGGTTGTGAGTGACGGCGGGCGTGTCGCACCTTTAGCAGATGCCAGCACGCCCACCCGTTCTTGCGTCGTTGCCAGGCATTGCGAGACCCCACACTAGCGCCCATCCTTGGGCATGTGACCGTCGGGTCGATGCTGGACAATGGCCGGGAAATCGGGACGCGGCATGGGGCTGTAATATGCCGCCACGTCTAGCGCCTCCTGGTCGGAAAGCCCACCCTGCCCCAGCGGGAAATGTTGGCGCCAAGCGATCGGCATGTTGTGCTTGACGAAGGCGGCAGCCATTTCGGTGCGGGCCATGCCGGCCCCCTTGTTGAATGAGCGGTCACCCCACAGCGGCGGAAACACCCCGCGACCGGCCGCATCCTTTCGTCCTTCACCGTTGGCGCCATGACAGACCGCACACTGCCTGGCATAGACCCTCCGGCCGTTGTCCGGGTCGGGCGTGAGCGACCGGTCGATCTCGCCCATGCTGCTTCCCGGCGCGTGGGCTTGCGGCTTGGCCTCGCCCTTCATCCACTCGAAATAGGCAATCATGGCCTTCATCTCGGGCGAGTCTGTCGCCAGCGCCTTGCCGTTCATCGACCGCTCGAAGCAGCCGTTGATGCGCTGCGCGAGCGTGCTGACGCTGCCGGCGCGCGCCGAGTACCTCGGAAAAAGTAGCGAAACGCCGACGTACGGCGTCGCATCGGCGACCGTGCCGGCATTGAGATGGCATGAGGCGCAGTTGAGATCGGCACCGACGTGGTCAGGCAGCAGGGCCTTCGTTTCCGTGTTGAGGCGCATACCGTGCACGAGCTGATCGGCGTTGGGCGCCGACAGCAGGTTGGCAAGACGCGGCGCTTCGAAGCGTGAGGAGCTGAACTTCGGATCGAGTGTCGCGCGTAGCGCGGCAACGTCCGCTGCCGCGACGGGGGCTGCACCATCCCCCCAGCTGGCGCGGACAAAGCTCAGGATGTCGGCGATGTCCCGATCATCGAGGCCAGCGAAGGTCGGCATCGTGAAAACGCGTGGATGGGCGGCGCTCGCGGCGGTCGTCCAGCCGGTGAGCGCAATGTGGATGAGACCTGAGGCGTCCTGTGCGGCCACGTTGGGATTGCCGGCGAGCGACGGGAAGATGCCCGGCACCCCCGCGCCATCCGGCCGGTGGCAGTCACTGCAGAATTGCGTGTACCCCAGCCCGCCACGGCTGCTGTAGGTCGTCGACAGCGTTGCCTTCGAGACGGGCAGCGGCGCCTGCTTCGGACGATTGGAGGGCATTGCCTTCAGATAGGTCGCGATGGCCGCCAGATCGTCGTTGGATATGTGCTGGGTCGAATGATGAATGACCGCGGTCATGCTGCCGAATGCGGTCGCGAAGCGGTTCTGGCCGGTCTTGAGCAGCTTGACCATGTCGTCGACGGCCCACACATCGCGCAGATCGACGGCATCCCAATCCTCAACTCGTGCACCCGAGACGTACAGCCGCCCATCCCTGCCGGCGTCGCTCATCGCCTTCTCCTGGAATCCAACGCCGCGCGGTGTGTGACACGCCCCGCAGTGCCCGAGCCCCTGCACGAGATAGGCACCGCGGTTCCACTGCGTATCCTTTGCCGGATTGGGCACGAACGACGTCGTGTCGAGGAAAAGGGCATTCCAGTACGCGAGCCCCAGGCGGAAGTCGAAGGGGAAGCGCATCTCGGCAGCGCGGTTGGCTTTGCTCACGGGAGCAAGCCCCTTGCTGAGATAGGCCCAGAGCGCGCGCATGTCGGGTTCGCGGATCTTGGCAAAGGAGGGATAGGGCATAGCCGGGTAGAGGCGATGGCCGTCGCGCGACACACCCTTGCGCATGGCCCTGTCGAAAGCGCCAAATGACCAGCTGCCGATCCCCGTCTTCAGGTCAGGCGTGATGTTGGTCGACCACACCGTTCCAAACGGCGTCTCGAGCGCACGCCCGCCAGCCATGGGCGTTCCGCCTTGCTCGGTGTGACAGGCGACGCAGTCACCAACGGTGGCGAGATATTTGCCAGCCTCGATGAGGGCCTGATCGATCACGGCTGCGGTGCCGGCCTTGTCCGGCTCGATGCGCGGCGGCACGGCGATGCACGTCGCAATGCCGCCGGCAATGACGGCGGCAACCGCCGCAGCTGCGGCACTTCGCTTGGCGAGCTGCCGACTTTGCCAACGCATGAGACGAGGCCCGATCAGACATACACGCGCCAACTGGTGCAGGAAAATCGTTGCGAAAGCCTGCTGCTTAGCGTTGTGGATCCTATGCTTGGATGCCGGCCCGAGCTTTCGGCTTGTACGTGCCTGCCACGAATTCGGCACAGGCTGGCTGATGCTGTTAACCGAGCGGCCGATCGTCATCGGCTTGAGGTGGTCCTGGCCTGTCACAACCGCGACGGCTCGGTCCGGCAGGCCGCATCGGTGCCGCGCCAGCGCGGGAGATGCTCAGCCCAACATGGGTATGGCGTAGTTGAACAGCGCCAGGGCCACCGCCACGACGGCGAGGACCAGCAGTGCACTTATCCACTCGACTTTGCTCATTGCGCTCTACGCCTCGCGCTCTTGGGTGGTCTGCTCACCTTCCTGCCAGGCACCATTGCCATCTTGCGCTCAGCGCGTCGCGCCCTGCCCTGGCTTGCGGTGTGCAAAGGGCCTTCTGGTTGGCCCAAGCATAGTGCATTGCTGGCGCGCGCAGATACGCCAAACGGCGGTGGCCATGGTGTCCACGCAATCGAGAGCAAGATTGACTTTCTCTTGATGGGCGTGGAGTGCTTCGATCGATTGCGACCCTTGTCTGGAGAAACCCTTGTTCTACGAGACGCGCGACAACAAGCACGGCCTGCGCCACGACCCCTTCAAAGCCCTGGCCGTTCCCCGACCGATCGGCTGGATCTCGACCATCGACAGGAACGGGGTGTGCAATCTGGCCCCCTACAGCTTCTTCAATGCCATCGGCGAGCGCCCGCACTACGTGATGTTCAGCTCGGCCGGCCCCAAGGACTCGCTCCTCAACATCGCCGACACCCAAGAGTTCGTCTGCTCGCTCGCCACCTGGGACCTGCGCTTCAACATGAACATGACGTCAGCGGCCGTGCCGCGCGGCGTCGACGAATTCCCGATCGGCGATCTGACCGCCGCAGCGAGCCGCCTCGTCAAGCCGCCGCGCGTCAAGGAAAGCCCGGCCGCCTTCGAGTGCCGGCACTGGCAGACCATCGACCTGCCGGCCGCCGGCCCGCACGACAAGTCGAGCTATTCGATCATCATCGGCCAGGTGGTCGGCATCCACATCGACGATCGCTTCGTCAAGGATGGCATGGTCGACACCGGCGCCATGCGGCCCATCGCCCGCCTCGGCTACATGGACTACGCCGTCGTGACACCCGAGACGGTCTTCTCCATCGAGCGCCCCTCTGCCGAGGCGGCCATGGCCAAACTGAAGGCCCCCGATGAGGCCAAATGAGGCTTGGCCAATGCCCACACCGAGGCCGGCAAGAACCGGACATACGGGCAAGCCGGCCGACCACCTGCAGGCGAGGAGGGTTAGGCCGGCTGCGCCGTTGCAATGTCGACGACATGGTCGATGGGCATCGATAACGTCCACCGCAACCCGCTCGGCGCGTACTCGGTGGACACTTGCCCCATCGTCGACTGCGCCACCATGTCCTCGATGACGATGCGCCCGAAACCATTGCGCTCTGGCGAGCTGACCGGCGGTCCGCCGCTCTCCACCCAGCTCAAGTGCACCTGCGCAGGTCTGCCTGCCTGATCCTTGCAGGCCCAATTGACGCGCACCTTGCCGGTCGGCAGCGACCAGGCACCGTATTTGATGGCGTTGGTGGCGAGCTCGTGCAGGGCCAGGCCAAGCGTCTGCGTCACGGCTGTCGCCAGCATCACGTGTGGGCCATCGAGCTCGAGGCGTGCATTGTCCGCCCCGGTGAAGAAGGCGGTCTGCTGGCGCACGAGATCCGACAGCAGCACCCCGCGCCAATCCTGGTGGACCAGCAGATCATGCGACGCGGCCAGCCCTTGCAGACGCTGGCCGAAGCGCTTCTCGAACTCCTCGAGGGTACCGGCCGTGCGCACGGTCTGGCCGGCGATGGCCTGCACGACCGACAGCATGTTCTTGGAGCGAGGCGACAGCTCGCGCATCAGGAGCTGGACACGTTCCTCCGCCTGCTTGCGCTCAGTGATGTCGACGACAATGTTGGCAGTGCGCCCAGCCTTGCCATCGGCGCGGCGGGCGACCACCCGGCCCCGTCCCGACACCCACAGCATCTTTCCGTCCGGCCGCACGATCCGGTACTCGCAAGGGTAGGTGTCGACTTGGTCGGCGGTGCGATGGAACTCAGCCATCATATGCCTGTCGTCGGGATGCAGCGACCGCCAGAACTCGTCGTCCTCGCCGCCGACCTGTCCGCGCCCGCCGGGCAGGTCGAGACCGAACAGGGCCATACCCTCCTCCGTCCAGATACGCGTGCGCGTCACCATGTCGGTTTCCCAGGCCGCGATACGCCCGGTGATCACGGCATTGCGGTAGCGCGCCTCGCTCGTGCGCAGCTCTGCCTCGACCTCCTTGCGCCTGGCTATCTCGTACTGGGCGGCGCGGTAGAGACGGGCTTTGTCGATGGCGATGCCGGCCTGCACAGCGATGGCCGTAACGATGCGCTCGGCCCTCTCGCCGAATACGCCGGGATCGGGATGCCCGAAGAACAGGCCGCCCAGAACGTCACCCGACCGCGACTTGACCGGGGCCGCAAGGTAGCTTCTAACCGGCAGGTGCCCTTCCGGCATTCCCTGGTAGGGTGCATTCTGGCCGTAGCGGACATCCCGGGTGATGTCGTCGGATCGGACGTTGCCCTCGCCGTTGAAGGTCGGCCCGAACACCGCGGTGTTGCGCGGCATCGGCAACGTTGCGAACGCCTGCCTCGGCGCGCCTGACAAGGTATAGAGCGTATAGGCTTCGCCCTTGTCGTCGATGACATTGTAGAAGAACGATCCGAATGCCGCCCCCGACAGCCTGGTGGCGGCGTCGGTCACCACCTGCACTGCGCGCTCCAGGTCGATCTCGGCCGCGACGGCCGTGCCGACCTGGTTGAGAAGGTCCAGGACCTCCGCTTCCTCCTGCAGCAGCTGTTCACGATGCATACGCGAGCCTCGCTGAAGCGAACCATCTTTTTGCCTCGGCGAGGACCGTGCGTTGGCAGTCTTGGAATGGGCATGCAGAAATCACCGGCAAGCTGCGTTTCAAGTCGTTCGACCACAAACGCGAGCTTTGCGGCAAAGGTCTCCGCTTCAGACGAGGCGATACACCATCGCACGAGCCGACGCGTTAAAGGATGATAGTGGGATCGGCAAGGGCGCCGGGGCGCGCCGCTGCCTGCTGTGTCTCACTCCCGGTCCTTGACCCACGCCAGTATGTGCTGCGCCACGCCCACCAGCTCACCATTCTGGTTGACGATTTTGATCTCGCTGCGCGAGCGCCGCTTCACTGGGTCGACCTCGGTGATGGTGTAGGTAAGGGTGACCGTATCGCCAAGGAACACCGGGCCCAGGAAGCGCACCTTGTCGTAGCCGAGCGACACCGCCGTTTCGTCGCCCGCGAGCCCGTTGCATTTGTCGATCATCATGGTCGAGCAGGTCGAGGCATAGCCGATCATCAGCGCGCCGTGAGCGATGCGCTTCCCGTACTTGGAGCGCTTCATATACTGCTCGTTGACGTGGTTTACGGCGAGGTCGCCGGTGATGCCGGCGAACAGGTAGACGTCGGATTCACCCACCGTCTTGGCGAACGAGACCGTATCGCCGGGCTGCACGTAGAAGTCGCTCATCGGCTGCATGCTCCCTTCCTGCTTGGGCCATAAGAATCCAGCTGCAAGGCGTGCCCATAGAGCCTCCGCAACGTCCACTCACAGCTAGTCAGCTCGCGCTGCAATCGCTTCGATCTCGACTACCACACCCGAGCGGGGAAACTTGTCGACGATCAGAAGTGTGGCCGGCGGATTGTGCTCACCCATGACCCGCACGCGGATGCGCAGATAGTCGTCCAAAATGGATTTGTTCGTGACGTAGACCGTGAATTTGACGACGTGCGCGAACGTCATATTGGACGCGGCGAGGATGATGCCGATGCGGTCGAAGATCACCTCGAGTTGTTCCGCAGCCTCTGCGGGTACCGTACCGTTGAGACGCGCGCCAACTTGTCCATTGCAGAACAGGAGCCTTGCGTTCGCGGGAATTTCCACGGCATGCGCCGCATTGTTGGAATGCGCGCAGATCCGATCGTTGAGCGTATGGACGATGGCCACCTTCACATTCCTCTTCGGCGGATGATTGGCCTCTTCGGCGGATGATTGGGCCCATCAAGACCCGAGCTTGATCACCCGCGCATCGACCAGGGCCGCGATTTCGGCCGCATCGACACCGATCTCGGTTAGCACCTCCTCGGTTTGCGCGCCTAGCAGCTGCGGCGGCAGGGCCACCTCGGCGGCCTCGCCGTCGTACATGACCGGATGATTGACGACGGTGAGAGGTGCACCGGCTTTGCCGCCGCCTGCAACGGTCACCAGCGAGCGCATATGCTTGACCTGGGGGTCGTCGGCGATCTCCGCGTAGCCCTGCACCGGCGCATGCCAAATCTTGAGCGGCTCCATGCGCGAGCGCCATTCGGCGGTTGTCTTCGTCTTCAGCCGCTCGGCGATGAGGCCGGTGATCTGGTCCTGGCGCTTGAAGGTGTCCGTGTCGGTAAACGCGGCCAGCCGCGGCTCGTCCAGTACGTCCGCCAGCACTTTGAGCGACACCAGCGACAACGCCATGTGCCCGTCCTTGGTGGCGTAGACGCCGTAGGGCGCCGCGTAGTACCAGCCCGCGACGTTGCGGAACGCCTGCGTCACGCGCGGCTTGTCGGCCGCGTTGGCCCAGGCAACCAGCGACTCCGCCTG
>Ga0075418_10011000_pt1 | contig 10110 bp, 6 predicted proteins | sample SoiMetdeltSBSDD2_FD_81776 | JGI IMG/M metagenome (GOLD analysis project Ga0075418, IMG submission 81776) | Bulk soil microbial communities from a Populus tree surrounding site in Tennessee, USA - Soil MetaG P. deltoides SBSDD2 | ecosystem: Environmental > Terrestrial > Soil > Tree plantation...
ACTTCGTCGTGACAGAGGAGTAACGTAGGCCTATGCGTATCGCCCCGTCGGTCCCCGCCGCTCTGGGTCTGGGCCTGCTTGCCATCTCGTCCTTCGGCGCCGGCATTGCGCAGCGCAGTGCGACGCCCGCCGGCCCCGCGGCGCAATCAAGCGCCACCGCGAAGATCGTCACCGCAGCGCAAGCCTTCGCGAATACCCTCGACGACGCCGGGAAGGCCAAGCTCCAGTTCCCGTTCGACGGCCCGCAGAAAACGCGATGGTCGAACCTTCCGAGCCCCATGTTCAAGCGTGAGGGGATCCGCGTGGGCGATCTCACGCAGCCCCAGCGCGCCGCCGTGACGGCGCTGTTGACCGCGGCGCTCAGTGCCGACGGTTTTCGAAAAGTGACGGAGATCATGCGCGGCGACGAAGTCCTGCGCACCGGACAGGGCGGCCGTGGCCGCGGCGGGGCCGGCGGCGGACCCGCATTCGGCCTCGACGAGTACTACGTGGCGTTTCTGGGCACACCGTCCACCACGTCGCCGTGGATGCTCCAATTCGGCGGACATCACCTCGCGATCAATCTGACGATGGCCGGCGCGCAGTCGAGCATGACGCCAAGTTTGCCGGCGGCGCAGCCCGCGACGTACACGTGGGAAGGGCGCGAGATTCGCCCGCTCGGCAAGGAGAACGACAAGGCGTTCGCGCTCGTCAACGCGCTGGACGCGTCACAGCGCAGCCAGGCGGTCCTGACGTATCGCGTGGCCGACCTCGTGCTCGGTCCCGGCCAGGACGGAAAGACGATCCAGCCGGAAGGACTCCGGGCGTCGGCGCTGTCGGCCGCGCAGCAGACGATGCTGCTCGATCTCGTGCGTGAATGGTCGGGGATTGTCACCGACGCGTTCGCCGAGCCGCGGATCGGCGACATCCGCGCGCGCCTGCCCGACACGTACTTCGCGTGGAGCGGTCCGACGACGAACGGCAGCGCCGCGTATTTCCGGATTCAGGGCCCCACGCTCGTCATCGAGTACGCGCCGCAGGGTGGCAGTGTCGATCACATCCATACGATCTACCGGGACCCGACCAACGACTACGGTGCGAAATTCGTGGGGAAGTAACGCGCTGACGGCGCTCGTCGTTGGCGCCGCGACGCTGGCCGAAACGCCGGCGCTGGCGCATCGCCGCGACGAGTATCTGCAGGCGGCGCGCATCGGCGTCGATGCTCGTCGCGTGCTCATCCAGCTCGACCTGACGCCCGGCATCGCGATCGCGCCTCGCATTCTCGAAGAAATCGACCGCGACAGGAACGGGATCTTCACCGACAACGAGGCCCGTGCGTACGCGACGCGCCTGCTCGGCGAGCTCCGAGTGGACGTCGACGGCGAGACGCTGACGCTCGCGCTGGCCAACAGCCGAGTCCCGACCGTCGACGCGATGTTGAAAGGCGAGGGCACGATCCAGTTCCAGCTGACTGCGGCGGTTCAGAATCTGGCAACCGGGAACCACCGTCTGTTCTATCGCAACGCTCATCACACCGACATCGGCGTCTATCTAGCCAACGCGCTGGTGCCGGCCACCGACCGCGTCGTCGTGCTGACGCAGCATCGCGACGTGGCGCAGCGGGAATTGACCATCGAGTACGCGCTTCGCGATCGTCAGATGCCAGGCGCACCCCTGTGGATAGTTCCGATCGTCGGCGTCGCGCTCGTGTTACTTGCGGCTGGGTTGTGGCGGCGGTCGCGGACGCTCTCGGCACGTCACAGCCTGTAGTCTCTGGCCCCTCTCGAACACTAACCACCAGCAGTGTGTTAGATTTGCTCTTCCGAACGTAAGCGTTGCCTTCCATCCGGCCGATTTGCCCGCAAGGCTAATTGAGCCGTCACAAGGCAGTGCGATATGGACCTTGCGCACCACGCGCGCGATGAGCGCCCCACTGGCGCTCCCAAGGTCCTACTCCTTCGTACACGCTCACAGCACTCCCACCGGGCCTCAGCGAACACGATGTTCGTGAGCCTGGTTCTCTTGTGGGCTTTTGTCTTTCCATTGACCGGAGGGGCACAGACGGGCAATCAAGCTTCAATCCAAGGTGTCGTCAAAGACGAGACTGGCGCAGCAGTCCCGGGTGTAAGGGTGTTGGTCAGTCAGCCGGGACAACATGACTTCACAACTTTGACGAACGATCGCGGCGTGTATCGGTTCCCCGTTCTTCCAGTGGGAGTGTACGAGTTGCGCGCCCAGCTCACCGGATTCGTTCCTGTGACAGTCGCGGACATCGACCTGCATGTCGGTGCGCGTGTGACGGAAGACTTGATCCTTCCCCTGGCCACTCATGCGGAAGAGGTGAGGGTGACCCGCGAGGCTCCGCTCATTGAAACGTCTCGCACCCAGGGGAGCGCGACGATAGATAGCCGCTCCATTGCCAGCTTGCCGGTCAACGGCCGGGACTTCACGAGTTTCGCACTGCTGATCCCCGGCGTCACGATGGACGTCCGCGGCGGACTGAGCTTCGGCGGTCAGCGAGCGATGAACTCTGTGCTCGTGGATGGCGTCAGCGCGAACGACAACTACTGGGGTCAGGCTATCGGTGCAGAAGGGTTTCCTGTCATGGGGCAGTCGGACTACTCCTTGAGCCTGGAGACTGTGCAGGAATTCCAGGTGAACTCGAATGCGTACTCTGCTGAGTTGGGCCGCGCGGCTGGCGGCGTCGTGAACGTCATTACGAAGTCGGGAACCGATCAATTCCAAGCCACAGTGTTCGAGTTCTATCGCGACAAGTCCCTGAACGCGAATAGTGTGGTCAACGAACGACTCGGGCTTCCCAAAGATCCGTTCCACTTTCACCAGTTCGGCGGCGTCCTGGGTGGGCCAATCGTTCGTAGGCGACTGTCGTTCTTTCTCGGTTACGACAGCCTCAGGAGCAACGTCGCGAACGGTGTGTCTCTGAGCCTCCCGGCCGGCTTCGAGCTGTCGCCCGATCCGCTGACCGCAGACTCGCAGCAGCGAGCGCTCGATTACCTGACGCCCCGGGCAGGCTCCTGGAGCTTTCCACGTCGGCAGGACGACTGGCTCACAAAGCTCGATTGGCAGACGCGCCCCGCGCATGCGCTCAGCATTCGAGAAATCCGCAAACGAGGCGAGTCTGCCTTTTCGGGACTCCCGCAGCGGTCCCGTGAGAACGCGGAACCTGTGACCGATTCGATCGACATCGTAGCCGGGTCGTTGACGTCCACGTTGACGGCGTCGATGGTCAACGTGGCCCGGTTGGCTTATACGGCGACAGACTCGGTGTTTCTGCCGGTATCGGCCGACCCGATGGCGGATGTGTTCGAGCAGGATGTGCTGGTCTTGACGATCGGCCGCAATTCCGGCACCCGGCAGGACTTCAGGAACCGACGCGTGCAATGGTCCGACACGCTATCGTGGCTGCACGGCCGCCATGCCTTCAAGGTCGGCGCCGACATCCTGTTGGCCAACGTGACGTACTCCACGTCGCAGAACTTTTTCGGGAGGTACAAGTTTCTCAGTCTGGCGAGTTTTGGCGACAGCCTGGCACGGGCACCGCAGCCGCGGCCGGGCGAGTCATTTCTCCAGGCGTTCTCTGGCTTCGGCACGTCTGGAGTGACGACGCACCCGGACTCGGATGAGTATGCCGCGTTCATCCAGGATGAATGGCGGGTTGGGTCGACCATCACGGTGAATGCCGGCCTTCGCTATGACCTGCAGGTCATGGGCCGGCCGCCTGTGAGCAATCCGTCACCCGTGCTTGCTGAAGCGGGGTTGGATACGAGTTTCCGTCCGATTGACTTCGACAACGTGGCGCCGCGGCTGGGGATGGCATGGTCACCGAACCCCAGGTTTGTCGCGCGCGGCGGCTACGGGGTGTTTTACGCACCCACACCTTCAGCTTCGGCGGCGCGTGCTCATTTCCTGAACGGCCTCACCGTTCAGCAACGAGTGTTTCGGTCCGGGACCCCAGCAACCGAACTGATCCCGGCCTACCCGAATACAGTTTGTGGTCCGCCAGATCCTTCCGGAGTCCCGCCGAACTGCTCTCCTCCGCAGGTGGGCGGCGTCCCGCCGCTCCTGATGATGTTCTCGCCGACGTATCGGGATCCCTATACGCAGCAGGGGAACGCAGGAATCGAATTCGCGGCCGGCAGCGATCTGACTGTTGCCCTCAGCTATCTGCTCGTGAAGGGTTCCCACTTACAGTGGGTTCGCGACATCAACCTGGCCGGCCCGACGACCGAGGCGACGATTGGCATCGCCAATACTCCGACCCGTCTCGCCTACCAGAAGTACATTCAACCACGGCCACTTGCCGGCTTCGACCGTGTATCGATTATTGATAGCGGCGGAAGCTCCATCTATCACGGTCTGGCCGTGTCCGTGAACAAGCGGTTCACGCATCACTCCCAATTCTCGCTTTCCTACACACTGAGCAAGACGGTCGACGACAACCCCAATGTCTACGGTATCAATCCGGGCGGGAATGATTCTCCATTCCTGTCGGACCCGCTCGATCCAGCGGCGGACTGCTCGGCGAGCGTCAATGACCGGCGACATCGCTTCGTGCTGAGCGGCATCTGGCAACCGAACCTCACAACGTCGGCATCCCGCGCAGCGCGTGCAGTCTTCGACGGCTGGGACCTCGCGTGAATCGTGACCGCTCAGAGCGGCCGGCCTTACTCCGGGTTAGTCAATTCCGACCTCAACAATGACGGGAACTCCCAAACCGATCGAACGCCAGGTCTGGGGCGAAATACCTTCACACTCCCGGCCATGGTGTCTGTCGACCTGCGGCTCGCGCGATCGTTTCCCCTGGCAGCGCCCGTTAAGATGCAACTCATTGCTGAAGCGTTCAATCTCCTCAATAACGCGAACGTCACGGCCGTCAACACCACACAATACGCCGTCAGAAATTCATCGGCCGACTGCGGCATCGCGGGGACGCCGTGCCTCAAACCTCAGGACACCGGCGCGTCAGCGTTCGGCACAGCGACAGAGACTGCGGGCCCACGCGTCATGCAGTTCGGCGTCAAGTTTCTTTTCTGAAGGGGCACGATGATCGGCAGGACCATTGGTCCGTATCGCATCGTCGACAGCCTGGGCGAAGGCGGCATGGGCGAGGTCTATCGCGCCGAGGACACGCGACTGAATCGTACCGTGGCGATCAAGATCCTACCTGCTGACGTCGCGAACGACGCCGTCCGCCGGGAGCGATTCGATCGCGAAGCTCGCACGATCGCTACGCTGACGCACCCGCACATCTGCACCCTGTACGACGTCGGCCATCAGGATGGCGTCGACTTTCTGGTGCTCGAACATCTCGAGGGGGAAACGCTCGAGGCCCGGCTCCGTGCGGGTCCATTGGCTGCGGAACAGACGCTGCGCTACGGCATCGAGCTCGCCGACGCGCTCGATCAGGCGCATCGCCGCGGGATCGTCCATCGAGATCTCAAGCCCGCGAACATCATCGTCACCAGTGCGGGCGTCAAGCTCCTGGATTTTGGCCTGGCGCAGTGGCGTCAGCGGGAGGCGCTCTCGTTCGAACGTGGTGGATCGGGCGACACAACAAGTCTGACGGCTGAGGGCACGATTCTCGGCACGCTCCAGTACATGTCGCCGGAACAGATCGAAGGGCGCGGCAACGACCAGCGGGCCGATCTCTTCGCGCTGGGCGCCGTGCTCTACGAGATGGCGACGGGCGAAAAAGGATTCAGGGGCGACAGTCCGGCCGGTCAAATGGCGGCGGTCCTGACGTCTGAACCACCGCCGGTCTCAACGGTCCGTCCCGACGGTGGCTTTCCGCGCGCTTTCGACCACCTGGTCCAGCGCTGTCTTGCGAAGGATCCGGAAGCGCGGTGGCAAAGCGCGCGCGATGTGATGCTTGAGCTCACCTGGATGGCCCGGGCTGCACCTTCCGCCGACATCCATCCGAAAGGTGTTGCAAGGCACTGGCTGCGCGGCCGCACGGGATGGGCTGTTGCCGGGTTGCTCGCCGGTGTGAGCGTTGCGCTCGGCGTGGTTGCTGTCCTGCAAAACAATCGCGTCCGCGAGACGCTCGCGAAGTCGACGCCAGTGAAGCCGTACGTTTTCACGGTCGCGGCTCCGGACAATGCTGCATTGAGCCCAGATGCGTATCTCATGGCGCTGTCGCCCGACGGCCGCCGGCTTGCGTTCGTCGCTTCGCTCGGTGGCGGCCGGCCGTTCCTTTGGATTCGATCGCTCGTCGAGTCGACCCCCATGCGCCCACTTTTGCACACTGAGGGTGCTGCTGCCCCCTTCTGGTCCCCCGACAGCGAATCCATCGCATTTGTCGCGGATGGCAAACTCAAAAAAATACATGTCGACAGTGAGACCATGATGGTGCTTGCAGACGATGCCTCTCCTTTTCCTGGAGCCTGGGGTCAGGAGGGGATCATCCTCTTCTCCAACAGCGGCCATGACATCTTCTATAAGGTCTCCGTAGAGGGTGGCCCGGTTAAACCAGCCACGGCGCTGAACCGCACGCGGAAAGAAGTGGCGCACCAGGGGGCGCATTTTCTGCCCGACGGACGGCGTTTTCTGTTTGTCGCCGACGGGACGCCTTCGCTGGTCCTCGCTTCCGTCGATTCCACAGACCGCATCCGGACGATCCCCGTCGAATCATTCGATACGCGATACGTGGAACCTGGATACCTGTTGTGGCACCGCGGCAGCGCGCTGTACGCCCGACCGTTCGATCTGTTCACCTTTCAGTCAACTGGTCCGCCATCGGCGATTGCAGAGCATGTGCGTTATCACCGTGGAACCGACGCCGGGGTCTACTCTGCGTCGAGTACCGGCCTTGCATACAGAGAAGTCCAGACGACCCGTCTCGCCTGGTTCGACCGACGTGGCAAACAAATCGGGTTGATCGGACAACCCGGAACGTATTCCGATCTCGCGCTTTCTCCCGACGGAAAAAGACTTGCTGTCTGCCAGTTCGATCAGGATGCGGGCAGACGTGATATCTGGCTTTACGACATCGAGGGCAGCAAATGGTCGCGCCTGACATCCAATCCTGCCGACGATATCTGGCCCACGTGGTCGTCCGACAGCAGGCGGATTCTCTTTGCCTCCAATAGGAATGGATACTTCGATCTGTTCGTCAGGACCATCGAACCAGCAGCAGAGGACCAGTTGGTCGAAGGCATTCCGCCGCAACCACACAAGTGGCCTATCGACTGGACGCCGGAGGGCCTGCTTCTCTACAGAGATGGCATGGCAATGAAAGCTTCAATCCTGCCGCCTGGTGGCAAGCCGGCTGACGCACCACCGCGCCTCGCTGAGGCAGGGATAAGTGACAAGCTGTCACCCGACGGCCGATGGCTGGCGTTCACTGCGGGTTGGACCTCTGGTGCCGGAATCGATCTGTATGTGGCTCCATTCCCAGCCGGTGATAAAACGTGGCGGATCTCGAGCGGCGGAGGCGCTCAGCCCAGGTGGCGCCGGGACGGTAAACAACTGTTCTATCTTGCGCGCGATGGCCGTCTGATGGCCGTGCAGGTCGATACCACCCACGGGTTCCACGCGGGACAGCCGCAGCCGCTATTTCAAACAACACTTCCATTTACTGCGAAGAACGCCCCTGAGTCGCGAAATACATACAGTGTCACGCCTGATGGGCAGCGTTTCCTGCTGAACGAGCCTGTCGGCGGCGACACGCCTATCACGGTCCTCCTCAACTGGACCGCGAAGCTACCTCGGTAGAGGTCAGGTTTGCGTCTGCGTTGAGCCGGGAGTCCGCGCTCGGAACGTGAGCGTCACCGAACCGACCTGAATCTTGTCGCCGTCCTGCAACGCGGATGCGCTCGTGACCCGCTGCCCACGCAGGAGCGTGCCGTTCTTGCTGCCCAAATCTTGCAACGTCGCGCCGGCGATCTCGACCACGATTTGCGCATGACGCCGCGACACACTCGGGAGGTCGAGCAAGACGGCCGCTGACGGATCGCGGCCGATGACGTTCTGGCCGTGCGCAAGCCGGAACTGCCGGCGATGCCAGACGACCCAGCACAGCGAGCCGCTGCTGTCGCGTGACCGACGATCGGAGGTCTCCACCGCATCAGCGATGAAGGAGTAACCGAACCCGTGTAACGTGCGGATGAAGCGAGGACGCCGGGCCGAATCGCCCATGGCTGCGCGTAGCTCGCTGACGAGAATCGCCAGGTTCGACTCCGCGACAAACGTGTCAGGCCAGAGGCGCTCCTGGAGCTCCCGTTTGCCGAGTGCTTTTGGTCTGTTCTCGATGAGCGCCTTCAGCAGCTCGAAGGCCTTCGGCACCAGATGGATCTCTCCGGATCGGCCGAGTAACTGGCGGCTGTCGAGATCGAGGGCAAACTCCCCGAACGTCACGCGCATGCGCAGCTTCCGATCCTAAGAGAAACCAGCAATTCCGCAAGGACTCCTCGGCCGCCTCCGCCTCAGACTTTCCTCTGCCGTCACGGGACGACGGCGACAAGGAGGATGAGATGCGGATACCAGTGACGTTCGCGCTGTGGTGGCTGGCGCTGGGCCCGAATCCACTGGCGCCGCAGTTCGAATACGTGCAGTTCGACGTACCGAACGCCGTGCTGACCCGGCCATTCGGGCTGAACGCGGAGGGCCGGATCGTCGGCCTGTATCGGGATTCCAGGGGTGTCCAACACGGGTTCCTGAGGGAGCCTGACGACACGTACACGACACTCGATTATCCGAACGCGATCTTCACGAACGCCACAGGGATCAACGCTCGTGGAGAAATCGTCGGCCGGTGGACCGACGCAAACGGCATCAATCACCCGTACCTGCGAACCCGCCAGGGCCGTTACGCAAGCATCGATCCGGCTCTGCCGTGCGTGGCGGGCACCCGCCCGACTGTCGCGCACGGAATCAATGACATCGGCGAGATCACCGGCAGGTGCTTCGACGCCGCCTTCAAGGAGCTCGGCTGGCTCCGCTATCGCGACGGCACATTCACGATTCTCGACAATCCTGACTATCTGACAGTCGATGCCTGGATCGCCAACAACCGGGGCCTGGTTGGAGGTGACTACACCGACGTCGCCGGGTTCGTCCACGGGTATTTGTGGACTGACGTCACCGGCTTTCTGACGGTCGATGTCGCGAACAATCAGACGGGTATTCGGGGCATCAACGAACGCGGCGACGTGACGGGCGTCTATGGCAACGGCGTTTCCCGATACCACGGGTTTCTACTGCGCGACGGCGTGTTCACCGTCATCGACTATCCGGGCAGCATCGACAACGGTCCAGGCGCGGGCACGCTGTTCATCAACGACAGCGGCGTGATCGTCGGTGGCTTCATCGACGCGAACGGTCGTGAGCACGGATTCATCGCCAGGGAGTGCCCACCGTCAGGCTGCTGATCTCAGAGGCAGGCATGACTTTCCGAGCCGTCCGTCAGCCAACGCACTGGAGGCGTTCTATGTCACCCCGGACACGCGTCGCGGCGCTGATAGTTGTGGCAATCGTTTCGTCCCGCTGCAGTGGAGCGTCGCATCCAACCGGAACCGGCACGAATCGCTTGGAGCGCATCGTAGTCCAACCTGCAACTGCGATCGCTGGCAGTGCTGACCTTAGGTTGACCGTCCGTACGTCTGACATCTCCAGCGTCTTTCCCGGCCTTCGAATCATCGTCGTCTGGTCTGAAAGCGGCACCGACACGGTCCTCGAGACAACGGTCGTTGACAGCACGACGCTCAATGCCGTTGTCCCTCCGGCGCTTCTATCTCGTCCGCGAACCGCCACGATATCTGTGCGAAAGTATTTTCCACCCTCAGACGCCGGGCTGCCGCTTTCGGGCGGGCCTGCTTGGATCTCGGACCCGGCGGCGTTTAGCGTCACCGCTCCGCCGGCGGGGCAAGCGATCTCCATCTCTCCGACGAGCGCCGTGGCGGGGAGTCCCGATCTGACCCTTAGCGTCACGGGATCCTACTTTGCTGGCGATCCTCATTTCAGCAGTTTGGTCGTGTGGGTGGTGGGGAACAGCTATTGGGTCCTGGAAACCAGTTTCATTGATCCCAACCGACTGACCGCGGTGATTCCAGCCAAACTGCTGAACGAACCGATCACGGCTGGGGTGCACGTTGAAACCGGCGACCCGGAATC
>Ga0075418_10011003_pt1 | contig 10109 bp, 11 predicted proteins | sample SoiMetdeltSBSDD2_FD_81776 | JGI IMG/M metagenome (GOLD analysis project Ga0075418, IMG submission 81776) | Bulk soil microbial communities from a Populus tree surrounding site in Tennessee, USA - Soil MetaG P. deltoides SBSDD2 | ecosystem: Environmental > Terrestrial > Soil > Tree plantation...
GACTCCGCCGTGAACCCGTACCTCTCGATGGCCGCCCTCATCGCCGCCATGCGCGACGGCATCGACCGGAAGCTCGACCCGGGCGAGCCCGAGGAGCGCAACATCTACGAAGCGATGGAGGCCGGCAAGCAGGTCAAGAAGATCCCGATGACCTTCGGAGCGGCGCTCGACGCCCTCGAGGATGACGACGTGATCAGGTCCGCGCTGCCCGGCGATATGTACCGTGTGTTCATGCACTACAAGCGGGACGAGTGGGAGCGCCACTGTGCCCACGTCAGCGACTGGGACGTCACCGAGTACCTCGACGTGCTTCCGTAGAAAGCGAGCGGGAAATGTGCGGGATTGCAGGCATTATCTACCGGGACGGCACCCACGAGGTGGGGCGCGACATGACCCGGATGCTCCAGTCGATGAAGCATCGGGGGCCAGATTCGACGGGCTACGCGCTGTACCGGCCCCACGACGACCACATGGTCATGCGCTACACACTCGCGGACTCGAATACGCCGCGTGACTTCGAGTTCTCCGACCGTCTCGACCGCCACCAGGATCAGGTCATCCGCCGGCTCAAGGGCATGGGGGCGGACATCCACGACGTCGGCGAGGAGACCGAGTACGCCTACCGGGTTGCCTTCACCTTCCCGAACGGGAACCTGAAGGAGCTCGCCGACCGCATCGAGGACATCCCTGACTGCGAGGTGCTCTCGCTCGGACACTCGCTGGAGATCGTCAAGGATCTAGGCGACGCGGAGGAGGTCGCCGACCAGTACGACCTCAAGGACTTCAACGGCACGCACGCGATCGGCCACGTCCGCATGGCAACCGAGTCCGACGTGGACATTTCGGGCGCCCACCCCTATTGGGCGTACCCGTTCACGGACGTCGCCGTCGTGCACAACGGGCAGCTGACGAACTACTTTCAGTGGAAGCGCCGTCTCGAGCGGAGCGGCCACCGGTTCCAGTCCGAGTGCGACTCCGAGATCATCGCCGTCTACCTCGCCGAGAAGATGAGCGAGGGCGCGAGCCTCGAGGACGCGATGAACGACTCCCTCGAGGAGCTCGACGGTGTCTTCACGTACATCGCCGTGACCGCTGACGCGCTCGGCGTCTGCAAGGACGAGATGGCCGCGAAGCCGCTCGTGCTCTATGAATCGGACGCCATCGTCGCGCTCGCCTCCGAGGAGATCGCCATCCGCGCGGTCGTCGAGCACGAGGTCGACACCTACGACCCCTACGAGGGCGAGGTGATGGTGTGGCAACGGTAGGCGAGTCGCGGATCACATACGACGCGCGCGGCCTCGCAGAGCCGTTCGCCGACGCCCCCCGGACGGCCGAGATCGAGCACGGGAAAGCCACCTTCGACGCCAAGGACCTCACGACGCGGCAGATCAACCTCGAGCTTCGCCGGCTGCTCTACGAGGAGGGGATCGACGACGTCATCGTCCTCAACCCCGGCTCGAAGCACTCGATCGGCGTCGGGATCCTCACGCGCTGCCGGATCACGTTCGGCGGGAGCCTGGGCTACTTCGGCTGCGGCCTGATCGACGGCCCCGAGATCCACATCACCGGCCGCGTCGGCTGGTCGGCCTGCGAGAACATGATGTCCGGCGTCGTCATCGTCGACGGCAACGCCGGCTCGCTCACCGGCGCCGCGATGCGCGGCGGCGACCTCGTCGTCAAGGGCAGGGTCGGGGCGCGCACCGGCATCGACCAGAAGGGCGGCACGATCCTCACCGTCGGCGACGCGGGCTCGATGACAGCCTTCATGATGCAGCGCGGGCGCCAGGTGATCTGCGGGAACGTCGGCCCCGGCCTCGGCGACTCGATGTACGACGGGAAGATCTACGTCGGCGGCACCGTGAAGTCGCTCGGCATCGACTGCGTCCCGGGCGAGTGGGACGACTCCGACACGGAGTTCATCGAGCGCAAGTTCCGGATCTACGGGCTCGGCGACCCGCCCGAGTTCCAGAAGTTCGTCTGCGGCAAGAAGCTCTACAACTACGACAACCTCGAGCCTTCCGAACGAAAGCTGGTGCTCTGATGGCCGACGAGAAGCGCGACCGCACCGTCCTCGGGCGCAGCCGGATCTTCACACCGGAGGTCATCGACGACATCCACATGAAGGCCGAGCTCGGCCGCTATCGCATGCGCGGGTTCTCGATGTTCAAGCCGATCCCGCACTGGGACGAGCTCATGTTCATGCCGGGCACGTTGACCCGGTTCGTGATCGAGGGCTACCGCGAGAAGTGCGTGACGAAGACCGTCCTCGGCGCGCGCTTCGCCAAGAAGCCGATCGAGCTCGACATCCCCGTCTACATCACGGGGATGAGCTTCGGGGCGCTCTCGCTCGAGGCGAAGATGGCGCTGGCCAAGGGCGCGTCCATGGCCGGCACGGCCACGTGCTCGGGAGAGGGCGGGATGATCCCGCCGGAGCGCGATCTCTCGACGAAGTGGTACTACCAGTGCATCCAGAGCCGGTACGGGTTCAACCCGCACCACCTGATGCTCGCGGACGCCTGTGAGTTCTTCATCGGCCAGGGCTGCAAGGTCGGCCTCGGCGGCCACCTCATGGGCCAGAAGGTCACCGAGCAGGTGGCAGAGATGCGCTCGCTCCCACCCGGGATCGACCAGCGCTCGCCGGCCCGGCACCCGGACTGGCTGGGCCCCGACGACCTCTCGCTGAAGATCCAGGAGATCCGCGAGGCGACCGACTACCAGATCCCGATCCAGCTCAAGCTCGGCGCCGCGCGCGTCTATGACGACGTTCGCATGGCCGCCAAGTGCGGACCGGACATCATCTACCTCGACGGCGCCGAGGGCGGCACGGGCGCGGGCCCGCACCTCGCCACCGAGGAGACGGGCATCCCGCTCATGGCCGCGATTCCCGAGGCGCGCCGCGCGCTCGAGGACGTCGGGCTCGCCGACGAGATCGACCTCGTCGTCGCCGGCGGGATTCGCAACGGGGGCGACGTCGCCAAGGCGCTCTCGCTCGGAGCGAAGGCGGTGGCCCTCGGCCACGCCGCGCTGGTCGCCCTCAACTGCAACAAGGAGATCGAGGGAGTCACCGACTACGAGGGGACGATCGGCGTGCCGGCGGGTCAGTGCTACCACTGCCATACAGGCCGCTGCCCCGTCGGGATCACCACGCAGGATCCGGAGCTCCGCAAGCGGCTCGTCGTCGACGAGGCCGCCGAGCGGGTCTACAACTTCCTCCACACGTTGACGCTCGAGGTGCAGATGCTCGCGCGCGCGTGCGGGAAGACGAACGTGCACTCGCTCGAGCCCGAGGATCTCTGCGCCCTCACGGTCGAGGCGGCCGCGATGGCGAAGGTGCCGCTCGCCGGCACCGATTACATTCCGGGCGTGACCGAGGAGAAGGCGCTCTCGGAGATCAAGCGGCTGCTCCAGAAGCACCTCGAGTACCCGGTGGACTACCTGCCCGACCAGCCGGCGGAGTACGCGGGCGCGGAGGACTAGCCGTGTCGACCAAAGAGCCCGAGAAGATCAAGTCGATCGACGCGGAGTACCTCTCCGGCAGGCGCTTCCCGTACCAGGAGAACATCTCGGAGATCGAGGACGTCGACCTGCTCGCCGCCACGCCGGGCGAGGATCTCAACTGGCTGGAAGACGTCGAGCTCCTCGAGGAGGAGGGCACACCGGCCGTCTTCGACCGCTACTCGAACTCGTTCCTGAAGATCTACTTCGAGATCCCTGCCGGACGCGAGGACGAGATCGCCCGGAAGGTGCTGGTCAAGCATCTCCAGTCCGGCAACTCCTACGGGATCCAGCTGAAGGAGCAGCACGCGAAGTTCCCGCAGCCGGAGCTCGGCCCGTGGGTCGAGGGCTCGAAGACGGTCGGAACGGACTGGCAGCCGCCGGTGCTCGAAGGCTGGGAGCCGCCCGAGGGCCATTAGCCCTCGACGACACCGCGCCGAGCCTTGGCCCGGCGCGGCGTCGAGACGATCAGACGCGCGTGCCGCGCCGGCCGTAGCCGATGCCGCCGAAGAGCACCAGCACGAGCAGGATGACGAGCAGGATGATGAGCCAAGTTGCCATGCCCGAGCCCCCTTTTTTCGTAGACGGGCTCAGCATTGCCGGTCGGAGCGACGGCCAAACCCTCCGACCGGAAAGGCGAAGGGGCGGGCGCCGGGCGGGCCCGCCCCTCCGGAGTTCCCGGGGTGAGGCGCTGTCGGCCCCGGAGAGGCGGCGCGGTGCGCCTCATCAGGGCCGGCCGTGCTCCGCAGTCCCCGGTATCGATGTTGACTACGAGCGACCGCTCGGGTCGGATTGCCTGGCCCGTTTTCGTCGCTAGATCGACGTCCGGCACCGCGGTAGGCTCGGCACCCACGCCGACCGTCAGGAGGCCTCATGGGACTGATTCCGACAAGCAGCGCCGGCCGCTTCCTCCTCGAGCTGGGCGGGAAGCCCTGCGGTTTCGTCGACTCCGTCGAGGGAGGCGGCGTCGCGGCCGAGGTCGTGATGGAGACGCCCGGCGCGGAGCACTACCTGAGAAAGCACCTCGGGAACGCGAGCCCCGAGCCGATCGTGCTGACCTTCGGCCTCGGGATGGCGCCGGCGTTCTACGGCTGGCTGGCGGATGCCTGGAACGGGAACCGGACGCCGCGGGACGGCAGGATCGTCTTCACGGACGTGAACTTCAAGGCGACGCAGGAGATCGGGTTTCGGCGCGCCGTCGTCGCGAGCGTCACGTTCCCGAAGCTCGACGGCTCGTCGAAGGACGTGGGCCGCTTCACGGTCGTGCTCGAGCCGGAGGAGACCAGCGCGCGAAAGGCGTCGGAGACGCTCAAGGGTGCGACGTCGACCAAGACGAAGCAGTGGGTCGCATCCAACTTCCGTGTCGATGTCGACGGTCTCGACGGCAAGCAGGTGGCCAAGGTGGACGCGTTCACAGTCGTCACCTCGGGAGAGCCCATCGACTTTCCCGGCCTCCGCGTCTCGATCGCCGAGTCGGGCGCGGCCACGTGGCGCGCGTGGCACGAGGAGTTCGTGGTCAAGGGGAGCAACGACGAGGGCGGGGAGAAGTCGGGCGCTCTCGTCCTCCTGGACCCGACCATGAAGGGGGAGATCGGGCGCGTCGCGCTCGCGGGGCTCGGGATCTACCGGCTCGCACGCGAGAAGGCGGAGGCGAACGTGGACGCCGTCGCCCGGGTCGTCGCCGAGGTCTACTGCGAGCGGATGGAGCTCGCGCTCTGAGCGCGGCGGTCGAGGCGGGTCTCGTCGAGGCGTTTCGGCGGGACGGTGCCGTGTGCGTACGCGGTGCCTTCTCGGCGGAGGAGATCGCTCTCCTCGAGCGCGGGATCGAGCGGAACCTGGCCGAGCCGAGCGCGCGGGCGATCGTGGCCAGCCGTCCCGAGGAGCCTGGGCGCTTCGTCGAGGACTTCTGCAACTGGCAGGAGATCGGCGAGTACGAGGAGTTTGTCCGCGGCTCGCGCGCCGCCGCGATCGCGGGCGAGCTGATGGGGAGCGACCGCGTCCGTCTCTTCCACGACCACCTGCTCGTCAAGGAGCCGGGCACGTCGCAGCGGACGCCCTGGCACCAGGATCAGCCGTACTACAACGTCGAGGGCTCGCAGGCGTGCAGCATGTGGCTGCCGGTCGACCCCGTGGACAGGGCGTCGACGCTCAACTTCGTCGCCGGCTCGCACCTGGGCCCGTGGCTGATGCCGCGGACCTTCATGGACAACGAGGCGAAGTGGTTCCCCGAAGGGAGCCTGGAGGAGCTCCCCGACATCGACTCCGACCCTGAGCGCTTCCGCATCGTCGGCTGGGCGCTGGAGCCCGGTGATGCGGTCTTCTTCCACATGCTCACGCTGCACGCGGCCGGCGGCGTCTCGGGTGGGAGGCGCCGGCGGGCGTTCTCGGTTCGCTTCCTCGGCGACGACGTGCGTCACGCGCCGCGGCCGTGGAAGACGTCACCGGAGTTCCCGGGCCTGGCGGACGAGCTCCCGGTCGGCGCGCCGATGGAGCACTCGCTTTTCCCCGTGCTCTGGGAGCGGCCGGCGGCCTAGGCCGGCGAGTGGCAAACGGCTTCGATGTTGTTGCCGTCGTGGTCGAGCACGAAGGCGCCGTAGTACTGATCGTGGTAGTGGGGCCGCACGCCCGGGGCGCCGTTGTCCGTCCCCCCGGCGGCGAGGCCGGCCGCGTGGAACGCGTCGACCGTCTCGCGGTCGCGGGCCCGGAAGGAGACGTGGGTCGGCGCGCTGGGCTCGTCCCCGCGCGTGTAGATCCAGAAGTCGGGACCGCTCTCGTCCGCGGCGTAGCCGACGACCTCGTGGCTCTCCCAGGCGGCCCAGACGCGGTAGCCGAGCGGTTCGAGCGTCTCCGCGTAGAAGGCCTTCGCGGCCGCCAGGTCGCTCACGTTCAGGCCGACGTGGTCGATCATCCCGCCCGCAACGCTACCCGTTCCCCCGCCCCCCACAGGAGACTGTGGCCGTGCCCCTGTCGGCGTTTCTCCTCGCGCTTGCCGCAGCCGTCGTCCACGCGCTCTGGAATCTGCTTCTCGCGCGGGCGCGTGATCCGGAGGCCGCCGGGGCGGTCGCGCTTCTCACCGCGGTCGTCGTCTTCGCGCCTCTCGTCGCCCTCCAGTGGGAGATCGAGGCGGAGGCGTGGCCCTACATCGCGGCGAGCTCGCTCCTCGAGCTCGTCTACTTCGCGCTCCTCGGCGCGGCGTACCGGCGCGCGGAGGTCTCGGTCGTCTACCCGCTCGCCCGCGGCCTCGCGCCCGTGCTCGTTCTCGTCGTCGGCGTCCTCGCCCTCGGCGCAGACTCGTCGGCGGCGCAGGCTGTGGGCGTCGTGCTGGTCGGGCTCGGTGTCTTGCTCGTGCGAGGCGTGCGACGCCCGGCGGCGGCTTCCGGCGTTCTCTTCGGCCTGGCGATCGCGTGCTCGATCGCCGCGTACACGCTCGTGGACGACGAGGGCATCCGCTTCGCGAACGCCGTCAGCTACCTGGAGCTGACCCTGCTCGTGCCGGCGATCGGCTACGCCGCCGGGATCGCCGCCGTCAAGGGCAGCTCGGCGCTGCGCGCCGAGCTTGGGCCGGCCAGCGTCGTCGCCGGCGTCGGCATGTGGGTGGCGTACGGCCTCGTCCTCGCCGCGCTCGCGCGCGCCGAGGCCGCGCCCGTCGCCGCGGTGCGGGAGACGAGCGTCGTCTTCGCCAGCGTCGGCGCCGGCCTCTTCCTCCACGAGCGCGTCGGCCCGGCCCGGCTGGCGGGCGCCGTCCTGGTCGCCGCAGGCGTGGCCCTCCTGGGCTTCTAGCCGTCCCAGGTGGCCATGCCCCGGGGTCAGACCCCAGGGCGTGTCCGCCGTGGACACTGCGGCGGACACGCGCGAGTGTCCATGCGGTTGTGGCGCCGATTCCTGTCCAACCGAGCCACGTCCCGGGGTCTGACCCCCGGACGCGGCCACGAGGGACAGCCTCAGCCCTGGAGCCAGAGGGCGAGGGCGGCGAGGGAGTTCGCGTCCGAGAGCTCGGCGATGACGCCGCGGAGCGGGAGGCGCTCGGTGACGAGGTCGTCGCCCTCCTCGCGCTCGCCGATCCCGACATCGGTGAGCTCCGTGGCCTCGAAGGCGTGGACGTACTCGGTGGAGTAGTCCGGCGCGGCCCAGAACTCTCCGAGCTTGCGCCACGAGGCGGCCGTGAGGCCGCACTCCTCGACGAGCTCGCGCGCGGCGCACTCCTCCGGCGTCTCGCCGTGCTCGATCGTCCCTGCGGGGAGCTCGAGCGTCCGCCCGTCCGCGCCCGGGCGGGTCTGGCGGACGACGACGATCTGCGCGCCGTCGACGGCGACGATGCTGACCGAGTCGGGAAGACGCAGCACCTCCACGGCGCGGAGTCTAGGCTGCGCGCGTGCCCCGGCCCCGCGCCAGAGACCTCGGGATCCGCATCGGGACGCTGCCCGCGGGGGAGCACAACGCGATCACCGACGTGCCCGGCGTCCGCGTCGGACACGAGACGATCGTCGAAGGAGACTCCGTCCGCACCGGCGTCACCGTGCTCTTCCCGCACGAAGGCAACCCGTGGGAGGAGCCCGTCTTCGCCGGCGCGCACCGTTTGAACGGGAACGGCGAGCTCACCGGGCTCGAGTGGATCCGCGAGTCCGGGATGCTCACGTCCCCGATCGGGCTCACGAACACCCACTCGGTGGGCGTCGTCCACGACGCGCTCATCGCCGCCGAGGTCGAGCGGCGCGAGGGCGGGGACGACTTCTGGAGCCTGCCGGTCGTCGGCGAAACCTGGGACGGGCCGCTGAACGACATCAACGGGATGCACGTCAGGCCCGAGCACGCGAAGGCGGCGCTCGGGCGCGCGGCCGCCGGCCCCGTCCCGGAAGGGAACGTCGGGGGCGGCACCGGGATGATCTGCCACGAGTTCAAGGGCGGGATCGGGACGTCGTCGCGAGTCGTCGCCGAGGTCGGCGACCACGTCGTCGGCGTGCTCGTCCAGGCGAACTACGGGCGCCGGGAGCGCTTTCGCGTCGACGGCGTGCCCGTCGGCGAGGACATCCCGGACTCGGTCGTGCCGGTCCCCAAAGAGCCCGGCGCCGCGCCGGGGGGCTCGATCATCGTCCTCATCGGGACGAGCGCGCCCCTTCTCCCCGGCCAGTGCGACCGGCTGGCGCAGCGCGCCGCCCTCGGGATCGCGCGCGTCGGGGGCGTGGGCGAGAACTCGAGCGGCGATCTCTTCCTCTGCTTCGCGACCGGAAACCGCGGCCTACCTGCGGGCGACCTCGCGGCGAGCAACCCCCTCACCGTTCCGCTGGAGATGGTCACGAACGGGCACATCACGCCGCTCTTCGACGCGGTCGTCGAGGCGACCGAGGAGGCGATCCTGAACGCGCTCTGCGCGGCCGAGACCATGACCGGCCACCAGGGCACCGTCGCCCACGAGCTTCCGCCGGATCTGCTCGTGGAGTCGCTGCGACGCCGCGGCGCTCTCGCCGAGTAGCTTTCGACAACCTGTCCAAAGAGTTTGGGCTGCTTAGGCCCGCGTTTCCGGCTTGTTGCAGGACTCGGCGGGGGCTACGCTGGCCCCAGCGTCGAAACGGAGGTCCGATCCTGATGAGTGTTGCTGTGTCCCAGCACAAGAACTACATCGGCGGGGAATGGGTCGAGTCCGCCGGTGGCGAGACCATGGAGGTCCTGAACCCCGCGACGGGCGAGGTGATCGCCGAGGTTCCGGCGAGCACCGCGGAGGACGCCGATCGCGCCGTCCAGGCCGCGAAGGATGGGCTCGGAGAGTGGCTCGACACGACGCCGCGCGAGCGGGCGGAGATGCTCCTGAAGCTCGCCGACGTGATCGACGAGAACGCCGAGGACCTGGCGCAGCTCGAGTCGAGGAACGTCGGGAAGCCGATCGCGGCTGCGCGGGACGAGCCCAGCGAGATGGCGGACAACCTTCGCTTCTTCGCCGGCGCGGCGCGCCTGCTCGAGGGCCGCTCCGCCGGCGAGTACATGGCCGGGCACACGTCGATGATCCGGCGCGAGCCGCTCGGGGTCGTCGCCGGCATCGCGCCCTGGAACTACCCGCTCTGGATGGCCGTCTGGAAGATGGGACCGGCCCTCGCTGCCGGCAACACGCAGGTGCTCAAGCCCTCGGAGCAGACGCCGCTGACGCTGCTCCGCTTCGTCGAGCTGGCCGAGGGGATCATCCCGCCGGGGGTGCTCAACGTGATCACAGGCGACGGCGTCCCCGCGGGCGAGGCGCTCGTGAAGAACAACGACGTCCGGCTCGTCTCGCTGACCGGCGACGTCGCGACCGGCAGGATCATCGCCGCGAACGCGGCGGACTCGCTCAAGCGCGTCCACCTCGAGCTCGGCGGCAAGGCGCCGGTGATCGTCTTCGACGACGCCGACCCCGCCGCGGTGGCCGAGGGGATCAAGATCGCCGGCTACTGGAACTCGGGGCAGGACTGCACCGCTGCCTCGCGGGTCGTCGCCGGCCCTAAGATCTACGACAAGCTCCTGGAGGAGCTCGTTCCGGCCGTCGAGTCCATCAAAGTCGGCGACCCGGCCGAGGGCGAAGACATCGAGATGGGCTCGGTCATCTCCAAGGATCAGCAGGACCGCGTGCTCGGGTTCCTCGACCGCGC
>Ga0075418_10011007_pt1 | contig 10105 bp, 10 predicted proteins | sample SoiMetdeltSBSDD2_FD_81776 | JGI IMG/M metagenome (GOLD analysis project Ga0075418, IMG submission 81776) | Bulk soil microbial communities from a Populus tree surrounding site in Tennessee, USA - Soil MetaG P. deltoides SBSDD2 | ecosystem: Environmental > Terrestrial > Soil > Tree plantation...
GAAGTCGGTGCAGCCGCGGTTGGGGATGTAGTACGCCACGAAGACCGGGAGCTCGCCGCGATCCCTGGCGCGGGTGACGAGGCGTGGCACGCCGGCCAGATCATGGGGGCCGTTGAGCCAGCGCGCCTGCGGCCGGCTGGTGATCGGATCCAGCCAGTCCGCGCCGTGCGCCTGCTGCCAGCGGGCGGCGGCGGTGTTGGTGTCGACGTACAGGGTCGCGTCGTGGAAGGGGTGACGCAGGGGTGCATACCGGATGTTCGGCGGGTCGGGGTGCAGGGAGGTGTCGGGCTGGTGTCCGCATCCGGCGCCGAGCGCCGCGACGACGAGGCATGTGACCAGACCGGTGACCAGTCGGCTGCGCGGGCCGGTCATGACGACGGCTTCCAGTGGTCGCTGACGCGGAAGATCTGGACCCGGTCGGAACCAGCGCCGAAGGTCGCCACCACGACGGCGTGCTTGCGTGCCTCCACCAGGGTCGGGTACTTCTGCGCCGCGTCGCCGATGAGGTAGTACCAGTCGGGCACGACGAGATAGTCGACGCGTCCGAGGTTGTCGCGGACCGCGGGGTCGCTGTCCAGCTTGTAGATCATGATCGGCCGCGGGTTGAAGCCGTAGCGGTGGACGAGGTCGGTCCAGATGCTGTCGTGTACGACGATGACGTTGTTCCGCGGGACGTTGTCGGCCAGCCATGTGGTGGCTGAGCGCAGCGGCTGTTCTTGGGTGACGGTCATCATCGGCTGCAGGCGCGGCACCCAGGACACGCTGGTGACGGCGACCAGGCCGACCGTCAGCACTACGGCGACACCGACCCGTAGGCGGTGCGCGGCGCCGCTCGCTGCTCGCAGCCATCCGGTCGGCACCAGGGTCGGGTTTCCGGCGATGGTGCTGACGGCGCCGGCGACGAGCAGCGCGCTCCACGGCAGCAGGTTGATGACGTGCATGAACGGTACGTATCCGCCGCGGACCATGACCAGCCACTGGATGACCAGCACGAGTGTCACGGGGCGCAACCGACGGACCAGCAGTGTGAGCGGGATCGCGGCCAGGCCGAGCAGCAGCAGCCACTGGTCGTACTGCAGCCAGTTGTGCAGCTGGTTGGTGGTCGCGCTGTGCGGGTCGAGCACCGAGCCGCTGGCGGCCCGGTCGGCGAGCTGCCACATCGCGGTGCCGATCAGGCTGTTGTGTCCGGGGCCCGGCAACAGCTCGCCCTTGAACAGGGCCAGCAGGGGGTACAGCGCCATCAAGAGGAAGCCCGCGAAGGCCGAGGTGACCAGTAGGTGGGCCCGGTTGCGCTTGTCCAGGTTCTGCGCCATCGCCCAGACGAACGCCGGCAGGACCACGAGCGCAGTCTCCTTGGTGAGCGCGGCCATCCCGAACGCCAACGTGGCGCCGACCGCGGCGGCGATACTGCGGCGCGGCGAGTAGGCCAGCACGAACGCCAGCAGCAGCCACGGTGTGACCAGGTTGTCGAGGTAGGTCCACCGTCCGTAGACCAGTTCCAAGGGGCACAGGCCGAACAGCAGGGCGGCGCCGGTCGCCGCGATCCGGCCGAGGCCGAGCCGGCGGCCGAGCACGAACAGCAGCGAGGTACTGGCCACCTTGGCGATCAGCATGCACTCGTTGCCGAAATCGATCGCCGAGTCGTGCCGGTTGAAGCCGTTGGTGAGTGCGGACCAGGCTGCGAGCTGGATCCACCCCGCGGGGGCGTGGTCGTAGAAGTACGAGTACGGCGAGAGCCGCTGCTCGTACTGCAGGGACCAGGCTTGCGACAGGTAGGTCCCGGGGTCGTCGACGTACCGCGGGTAGGTCGCCATGCCGAGGCCGTGCACCATCCCGACGATGGCGAGAAGCGGCAGCAGGACCAAGATGCTGATCCAGTGCCGCCTGATCCACGTCCGAGCGCCGCGCCGGATCCGGCGGCGCAACGACGGCGCCCGGGCTTCGGTGACCGGCGGCACGACCACCGTGGTCGCGCCGGTCATGCGGCCTGCTCCGGCGCCGCTGTCACCTGGGCGCCGGCGTGGTCGGGTGCCGTCGTCAGGTGCGCGCCGGAATGGGCGGTCTTCACCCAGTTGTTGCGCCCCTGCAGGTGCCGCAGCAGCGCCCACGACCCCGCCACCGACAGCACGAACTGGTACGGGTAGGCGCCGATGGCGACACCCAGGTAGTCGCGCAGCCGTACCTTCTGCTCGAAGGTCCGGCCGAACTGGTGCAGCATCAGCAGGTCCAGCGCGATCGTGAGCAGGCTGATGCCCAGCGGGAGGCAGGCCAGCAACGCCACCGCGATCGGGGCCTTGTGCCACAGCGCGAGGGCCAGCGCGAACGGCGCGAAGACGATCGCGAAGGCCTGGAAGAACTGGAAACCCAGGACGTAGACGGCGAGCACCTTCTGCCACGGCCGGGGCAGGGCGAGCCACTCACCCTCGGTGAAGACCTGGATGAAGCCCTGCATCCAGCGCACCCGCTGCCGGACCAGGCCGCCCAGGGTGTCCGGAGTCTCCTCGCGGGTGACCATCTCGTCGACGTAGACCACGTCGACGTCGTAGCCGAGCACCGAGGCGACGATGCCGATCTTGCAGTCCTCGGTCAGGCAGTCCTCGTCCCACGAGGCGCCGTACCGCTTGTGCAGTGCGTCGAGGAACGGGCGCCGGAAGAACACGGTGTTGCCGCCCAGCGGCATCACCTTGACGGCGGCCTGCAGCTTGAGCCGGGACTGAAACCACTTGTAGTACTCCAGCACGTTGGCCGCGCGCCACCAGCCCGACGTGTTGGCCCGCAGCCAGCGGCGCAGCCGCGGCAACCGACCGGCCGGCAGCGGCATCTGGCCCGGGTGGGCACTGAAGTTCATCAGCTGCACACCGCATTGCACGATGCCCGCGCCGGTGCGGCGGAACCGGTAGTCGACCATGCGCAGCAATCCGGTGTGGAACAGGTCCTCCGCATCGGCGATGCCGATCCACTCATAGTCGATCTCCATCGCCTCGAGCTGCCGGACGGCGGCGTTGAGGCCGATCGGCTTGTTGTGCCGGTCGGTGTCCTCCGGGTACGGCGCCACCAGCACCCGATCCGGGTACTCGGCCGCCTTGGCATGCGCGATCGCGGCCGTGCCCGGGTCGTCCGGGTGATCGATGATCGGCATCACCCGGTACTCGGGATGGTCGAGGTTGGCCAGTCGCTCCAGCGTCCGACCCGCGACGGCCTCCTCGTGGCGCATCGGCACCAGGATCACGCCCGGCAGTTGGGGAGCGTCCGGGTCGCCATACCGTCCCGGATCGTTGTTCTGCGGCCGCCACCACTTGTAGAGCTGGAACGCCAGCGTGGTCACCGCGACGAGCAGCATGAACAGCGAGACCACGACAAGGAACGCGTCGACGAATGCCACAGCCGTCCCGACCAGCACGACGAGGACCGCCAGGCCGGCCGCCACCCGGACGGCAGGACGGCTACGTGCGCGGTGATCAGCGGCAGGAGCCTCCATGGGTCCACCTGAGCTGTCTCGGGATCGATGGGTGAACGACCAGAACCGGTCGGTGCAGAAGTTGGCGACCGTCCCGCACGCGAGCAGACCCCAGTACGCCGCGGCCGTGCCGACCACCGGCGACAACAACGGAAAGAAGGCCAGGCTCAGTACCGCGCTGGCACTGCGGGCGGCCTGGAACCGCCACCACCGGCTCAGCCGGCGAGGCCGCCGTTCGTGCGTACGCCACCGCCAGGTCAGGGCGTCGTGGGCCACGAAGCTGAGCTGCAGCGTCACCACGATCTGAACCGCGTTCGCCACGCCGGGCACCACCCCGAGCCCGATCAGCAACACCAGCAAAGCGTGGCCGAGCACAGCGATGCTCCCACCGATGAGGAGGAAGAGTGTGGCTTCGCGCTTGCGCACAAGCACACGCAGGGATCGCACGGGGCTCCTTCCAATGTTCCCTTGTTGCCCCGTCGGTTTCTGGTACCCCGGAGTCCGGATTGCAATCGACGAAGTGAACAACGGTCACGAAGCCACGAGTCCGCGGGCGCCAGGTCGGCGTACCCGACGGTGAGCGAGATCTTCCCGCTGGAGACGCCGCTTAGACACGCCGAGCGTTGCGTGGACATGGTCCGTGTGATCGGCTTGCAGGCACAATCGCGCACCGCAGGTTCCGCCCATATCCCTCCGGGCCGGCTCCGAGGAGTTCCGACCCCGCCGTTCGGAAGGGAGTCGAGATGAGCGTTCGCTCGCCCCGTCTACCAGCTCTGTTGCTAGCCGCCTTGCTTCCGGCAGTGCTGGCCGCGACTTTCATCACAGCGGCGGCGACCGCCGCGCCGTCAGCAGACGGCGCCGTATCGCCGGTCACCGGATTCCGCGATCTCGGCGACACATTGATCCTCACCGTGCCCGCCGGGAACGACTCGCCCGGCTACACGGTCGAGGTCGCGAAGTCGCCGTTCCGGATCACCACCAAACGGGCCGGCGCCACCGTTCTGCAGACGACAGCCGGGACGTCCGGCTCGTCGGGCCCGGCCGCGTTCCGGACCGCGACCGGCTGGGTGACCGCGACGGCGGTGCAGGCCGCCTCGTGGCACGACGGCGTCCTTGATCTCACGCTGGCGACCACCGCCGCCGGCGACGCGGTGGCCTACCGGATCGCTCCGGATGCGGATCGGTACCGGATGACGTGGTCGGTCGCCGGCCCGGCCGCGGCGGACCAGGTCGCGAGCCACTACCTCCTCGCCTCGGCCGGCCACTGGTACGGCCAGGGCGAGGCGCAGACCGACGACGGCGGGCCGTACACCGCGCAGCCGTGGCCGCTTGACTCCGGCAGGGTCCGCGACACTCAGATGGGTCCGGCCGAGTACCTGATGACCGATCCGTTCTGGTTCACCCAGCGTGGCACCGGCCTGTGGGTGAACACACGCGATGTGATGGACACCTCGACGAACGCCGTACAACAAGGGGTCTTCAGCTACACGCTGACCAGTAGCGCCACGATGGACTCGACGGTGTTCGTCGAGCGCGCGCCGCGTGACGTGTACGCCGACTACATCGGCATCACCGGTACACCGACCAAGAGCGACGCGACCGACGCGCAATATGCCAAGCCGCTGTGGAACTCCTGGGCGCAGTTCTACACGACCGTCTCACAGGCCTCGACGCTGTCGTGGGCGAAGGGCCTGCACGACGCGGGCATCCGGGGTCACGCGATCCAGGTCGACGACGGCTGGATGAGCCACTACGGCGACTTCACGTTCAACGACAAGTTCCCCGACCCGAAGGGGCTGTCCGACCAGATCCATGCGATGGGCTACGACTTCGGCCTGTGGGTCACGCTGTGGATCAACAACGACGCCGCCAACTACCAGTACGCCGCACAGCACGGCTATCTGCTCAGGTCCAAGACCGACCCGAGCCAGCCCTGCAGCGTCACCTGGTGGAACGGCACCGCCGGCATCGTCGACCTCGGCAACCCCGAAGCCCGCGCGTGGTACGCCGGCAAGCTGCACGAACTCGAGCAGACGTACGGCGTCGACGGGTTCAAGTTCGACACCCGGTTCTTCGACGAACGCTGTGCGACGTACCCCGGCCACACGCCGTTGGACTACCTGACCCTCGGCGCGCAGCTGACCGACGAGTTCGACCAGCAGGGCGCCGGCGTACGGATCTCCTGGACCGGCTCGCAGCGGTACGGCTTCGTCACCCGGCAGATCGACAAGGGCACCGACTGGAACTCGCTGCAGGCCGCGGTGGCGCAGAACCTGGCGATCAGCACGATCGGTTACCCGTTCGTCGAGACCGACATGATCGGCGGTTCGCTCGGCCAGCCGCCACCGGCCAAGGAGGTCCTGGTGCGGTGGGCCCAGGCGGCGTCGCTGATGCCGCTGATGTACTCGTCGAGCTCGCCGCTCGGGGTCTCCAACCCGTCCGGCAGTCGCACCTACGACCAGCAGACCGTCGACCTCTACAAGGCGGCGATCGGTACCCACGAGCGATTGGCACCGTACATCCAGCAACAGGTCGATCGCGCGGTCCGCACCGGCGAGCCGATCATGAAACCGTTGTTCTTCAATGATCCCGGCGACCAGGCGGCCTACCCGATCGACGACGAATGGCTGCTCGGCGACTCCCTGCTTGCCGCGCCTGTACTCACCGACCGCAACAGCCGGGACATCCATCTGCCAGCCGGACGGTGGTACGACGTGCAGCAGCGGCGTACCGTCACCGGCCCGGCCGACCTGAAGGGTTACACCGCCGACCTCACCCGGACACCGACGTTCATCCGCCTCGGCACGAGCGACACCGGCGCCCTCCTGCGCGCACTGGCACCCGATGCGCCCCCGGGTGCACAGTGAGCGGCCCCACGCCCGCCAGCCTGCCCGTCCCGGATGCCGAAGGCAACGACTCTGACAATGGTTCTGACCCGAAATCGATCGCTTATGGCGATCCGCCCTGCGGCACCCTCAGATTGCCGCGCGTGATTCCAAAGCGCCCGGATCGGTCGCGTGCGCGTCAGTCCTGCGGGTCGCCGCGGTCGGCTGTCAGGAGGTCGATTGCTTGCTGTGCCTCGTCCAGGAGGTCGGCCAGCAGTTCGGCGACGTTGGCGGCCAGGTCCAGCGCATCATGAGCATGACTCGCCGCAGCGAATGAATCGGGGTCTTGGCCCCGCAGCTGTCGGGCCAGGGTTGTGTCCAGTTGTTGCAGCAGATGCGGCAAGTTGCCGGTCATCGCGTGCAGGCCTCCCAGCACTCGACACACGTCCTGGGGGAACATGTCGACCGCGGCCGCGTACGTCAGCCCGCGCACGGACTCAGCTCCGGCCTTGGCAAGCGCGGCCGCCTGGTCGCCCGCCTCAACCATCAGCCGCCGCTGCTCGTCCATCGAGCCTCCCCTGGTTGACGCCCAGGGCCGGTCGGCGGGTCCTGGTGAGCAGGTGTACCCACTACCGCCAGCCGCCACGCTGACATAAGCCTGCACCAGCGGGTCGCTGTGTGAAGATCTGGCACAGCACCGCGGCCTGTGACGGGTGCGACACGCTTCGTCGCTAGCCTCGATGTCGCGGAACGGCGATGGAGGTCGGTTGAGGTGGCGGCGGTGCTGGGGGAGCGGCTGAGGACCCCGGGCTGGCACGGATCGAACGTTTGTTCGATACTGGCGGCATGGTGGGTCAAGGGCAGATGCGTGATCCGACGCCGTCCGGCGGACCGACGGCGTACTGGCAGAAGGTGTTGAACGCGCGGTTCCCCGCCCGTGCCCGCGAGCTGGTGGATCGGCCGGACCCGGTCCGCGGCGAGGCCCGGATCGTATGGGAACGCGACGGCGAGGAATGGGTACCGGCGACGGCGATCCGGTGGGACCGCCAGCACGTCCTGGTCCGGATCGGGGACCGGCGCTGCTCCGCGCTCGGCACCTGGCTGGCACCGGACGACTTCCGCCGCCTCGACACCCCAGCAGGCGACGGCACAGACCCGTCCGCGACGCCAATCGAACAGGCCCAGGACGCCGAGGAGCCCGAGCCGGCGGGCCCCGCAGAGCGGGTGGCTTGAGGTGTTCCGGTTCTCGGTGCGCCAGGCACCGCTGCCGGGCCGGTACGGCGTGTGGGACGCGCACGCGAACGACTGGTACGGCGACTGGACCCTGACCGAGCCCGAGGCGAACCGGCAGGCCCACGACCTGGACGTGCGCTACGACTTCTACGCCGAACGCAAACCGTCCGACGTGCGCCCGTTGCCCGAGCCGCGTCCTGTCGTGCTGCACGGGTGGCAACCGGCCGGCGAGCTGGACGTGTGGGTCCGCGACGACGGGCAGTGGTGGGGCCGGGTCCGCGACAGCGAGACCGGCCTGTACGGCTGGCACCGCGCCGACCAGCTCCAACCGGCCACCAGCGACCACACCAGCGAACACGGCGGACCACACGGCCGCCCGCCCGATCGCCGCTGACGGCCGCTCTGCGGGCCCCGTGCGGAGCGGCGTCGGTTCTGGGCGTCGTTCAGACGGTTTGTCATGAGTTTCTCAGGGGTACCGGGGCCAAGTGGCTTGGGGCCCCTGACGTCATCGTCCGAGGCGTCATGAGGATGAGGGAGACACTGAGATGGCCAGAAAAAGCGCCGCGGGCAGGATCGCGAAGGCATGGGGTGTGGGGGTCAAGGAGCTGCCGCGGAATACGACCTGGCTCCTGTCGAAGGCGTTGACACCGCTGGAGACGACGAAGGACGTCGCGGGCAATGTCACCCAGTCCGCGGGTACCAACCTGGCGGACATGGCTCGTCAGGCAGGTGCCTCGGTGATGGACGTGCTCCCGGTCGGTGACTCCATCGAACTGCGGCTCCAGCGGGCCAGGGCCGCGGCCGAAGAGGCGCAGGCCGCTGAGGATCAGGCGGTGCGCGAGGCGGAGGAGGCGAAGGGTCGCAGCGACGAGGCGAGACAGGTTGCCGAGCGGTGTCGTGCGTACGTGCGCGAGGTCGAACGACAGCAGGCCCAGGAGGTCGAGGAGAAGGTCGCCGAGGCCCGGCGCGAGGCCGATGCAAGGGTTGAGCGAGCGCGTGCGGCGGCACAGGCGGACGCCGACAAAGAGTTACAGCGAGCGAAGGCGGAGGCGGATGATCGCGTCGCCAAGGTCCGCGAGGAGGCAGAAGCAGCGCAGTCGCGGGCGAAGCAGTCGATGGCTGAGGCGACGGCCAGTCTGGCGGACGCACGACGGCTGGCCAAGGAGGCCACCGACGCGACGAAAGCGGCCGCCGAGGAGGCACATCGGCAGGCAGCCCGGCTGACCGCGGATGCCGAACGTGAGGCCAGGAGCGCGGACGAACGTGTCGCCGAGGCCGAACAGGTTCGGTCGCGCGCGGCCGGCTCTGCCACCAGCGGATCCCGCAATCGGAACGGACGGAGCCGCAGTACTGAGACGCTGAACGCGATGAGCCGGGCGGAGTTGCTCGGGCTCGCGTCGGCCGAAGAGATCAAGGGAAGGTCGGCCATGAGTAAGACCGAGCTGGTCACTGCTCTGCAGCGGTCAGCACGCGCTGGCCGACGACGCTAGCCGGGACGGAGGACCACCATGGGTTTGCTACATAGAAAGAGCCGGTGGGAGCGGCTGATCGAGCCGGTCGCCACCGGAGTGACGAGCACCACGCGGCGGAGCGCCGTACGCAACGGCATTGCGGCCGCCGGCGCTGCGGTAGGCGTGAGCGTGGCAAGTGCCGTGGTCTCCTCGGCACGGCGGCAGCGGGATAAGAAATGAAGCTGCGCAGCCTCGCCCTGTTGGGTGCGGGATATGTGCTGGGCGCCAAGGCAGGACGTGAACGCTATGCGCAGATCGTCGAAGCGGCACAGAAGGCATCGCAGCGGTTGGACGAGTTCCGACGGCAACGAGCCAAGCCTTCCCAGCGGGTGGGCGACATCGACAGCTTCCTGGATGAGTCCCGCGGCGAGTAGGTCGCTGGCCGGCGGCGCCGTCGTGCGCACCGCGCTCGTCGCTCGACTCTTCGGGCTGCGGCTGCTGACTGTCGAAGGATCGGTGCTGCTGATGCCAGTGCCGTTCGGCGTGCCCGAGGACCACTCAACGCAGCTGCGAATCGCATCGCGCCACCCGAAGAACGCCAACGTGACTGGGGTTCGGCCGCTCGGCCGCAGGTCCGCACAGAGCCGGCTGAACCCGGGTATCGGCGCCAGACTCGACGTATCGGCTCGGCTGATCGACGAGAGCGTCAAGGACCTGCGCGCACTTGACGACGCAGGAGCCGGCGACCGTCAGAGGTTTGACACGCCCGACCTCTGAACACGCTTGACGGCTCACCGGTTGCCGACGGCACCTGGCTCGCTTCTGCCTGTCGCGCCGCTGAGGTGCATTACTCGTCTGCTTGCTTCTTGAGCTCGCGTTCGAGGTCGTCCTTGCTCATGGCGGCAGCGCCGGGCAGGTTGATGTTGCGGGCTTGCTGGACGAGGTCTTGCTTGGTCGCTTCGCCGGGCTGTTCGCCGAGGTGCTGGGCCCGGCTGGCCAGGAAGGCTTCGCCCAGGTCGGTGCGGCGCTGTTCGGAGAGCCGGGCGCGGATGCCGGGCAGGACCTTGGTCTCCTCTTCCTCGACGTGGTGGGTGACGGCTTCCACCAGTTCGGACAGCACCTTGTCGAAGGTGGGGGTC
>Ga0075418_10011010_pt1 | contig 10104 bp, 7 predicted proteins | sample SoiMetdeltSBSDD2_FD_81776 | JGI IMG/M metagenome (GOLD analysis project Ga0075418, IMG submission 81776) | Bulk soil microbial communities from a Populus tree surrounding site in Tennessee, USA - Soil MetaG P. deltoides SBSDD2 | ecosystem: Environmental > Terrestrial > Soil > Tree plantation...
ATCTTCTCAATGAGATCGCCGAGCTCAGGCAAATCCTTCCAGCAGTGACAGAGGAAAAAAGGAAGCAGGAGCTGGAGAAACAAATTCGGGAGAAGCAGGTGGAATTTAGCCTGCTGATAGAGAGACAAAAGCCGCGAAGAAAATGAAACCAGATCGAAAATCAGGGATCGGCTGACGGGAAGAAGTCCCATCCGATCGATTACGCAATGTTAACGTTTCTCTGCTTTACAAATTCCCTCCCCCCTGCTATACTTTTGGTCATTGAATTTGACTTTCATGGCGCTGAGGCGCCATTTGTTTAGGGGAACACTTGGAATTACACCAAGTACGAGCAATCGCATGTGGCAAGACGTACCCCCGCGAGCAAGTCAGCGAGGGTCTTTTTATTCATTCCCGCAATGCGGGATTACATAAGACCTTAACCGCCGTTGGCGGATAAATTATTTTACTTTTAGTGAGGTTACAGAAAGTATATGAGTAAGCACGGAAAATTGAAAATCATTCCCCTGGGTGGACTTGGGGAAGTCGGCAAGAACATGACGGCCTATGAATTTAACCGCGAGATTCTGATCGTGGATGCCGGCATCATGTTCCCGCACAACGACATGATCGGGATCGATTACATCATTCCCGATTATCAATATCTGCTGGATAAAGCCGATAAGGTCGTAGGAATTGTCATCACACATGGACACGAAGATCACATCGGTGCCGTCCATCATCTGCTCAAGGATATCCACGCGCCCGTTTATGCCACACCTCTGACCCTGGGATTAATCGAAGGAAAACTGGTCCGCAATAACGCGGCAGCAAAAGTTTCTCTCAATAAGGTAGAGGCAGGTGGCTCGGTGGAAATTGGTCCCTTCAAAGTGGAATTCTTCCACGTCTGTCACTCCATTCCAGATGCCGTGGGGTTGGGCATCACAACACCGGCGGGTCTGGTGGTCCACATGAGTGACTTTAAATTCGATCATACGCCCGTGGATAATTGGCCCACCGATTACGCCAAACTGGCCGAATTCTCCCGTCGCGGCGTGGATGTATTACTTTCAGACTCGACGAACGCCGAACGCGCTGGCTGGACTCCGTCTGAAAAGGTGATCGGTCCTGCCTTCGATAAAGTGTTCAGCGAAGCCAAAGGACGCGTGATCGTCGCGACGTTCGCATCTTTGATCTCGCGCGTGCAGCAAGTGGCAGATGCCACAGCCAGGCACGGACGCAAGATGGCGCTGGCGGGTACAAGCATGATCGATAACGTAAAGATTGCCCGCAAACTGGGCTATTTGGATATACCTGATAGCCTGCTGGTACCGATCGACCAGGCGCAACAAATGCAGGATCACAAAGTGGTCATCATGTGCACCGGTTCACAGGGCGAGCCTTCCTCCATCGTGGGGCGGCTCTCGGCGGGGACAAATCGTCAGTTTGATTTGAAGCCCGGAGACACCGTCGTGCTTTCCTCTCATCCCATACCGGGCAATGAAGAGACCATCAGCAAGACTATCAATCGCCTGTTACGGCGCGGTGCCAACGTGATCTATGATGCGATTGCCCCCATCCATGTCTCCGGCCATGCGTCGCAGGAGGAACAGAAACTGCTCATCAATCTCGTACAACCGAAACATTTCATCCCAATTCACGGCGAACTACGGCAGTTAAGACGCCATGGAACACTGGCGGTCGAAGTTGGCGTGGCTGAGGAAAATGTGGTGGTGGTCGAGAACGGGCAGATCGTTGAACTCTCCGGCGGCAGGGTCAAACTGGGCGAACGGATCCCGGGCGGCTACATCTTTGTCGATGGCGAATCCATCGGTGAAGTGGATTTTGGCATCATGCGCGAGCGTGAGAAACTGGCTCGCAACGGACTCTTCCTGATCGACATCAGCGTGAACAAGTTAACGGGACGCCTGTTGCATGATCCTGAAATTATCACCCGCGGCTTCGTCTCGGCGGAGGATGCCGAGGCATTAATGCCGGAGGTCCGTAAGCACATTATGGATGTTGTGAATGAGGGCGGCTGGGATAGTGAAAAGGATATCGCCAATGCGGTGCGTTCCTATCTTTATGAAGAGACAAAACGAAGGCCGATGGTGCTGGTCACCTTGAGCAAGAGTTGAAAAAATCTCCCGCTTTTCAGCGGGAGATTTCGATATATCAATTCAAATTCAGGGCAAAGAATCTGCCTTCAATTCGATACGCCCCCGGCAGGCCTTTGTACCCAAGAAATAGCCACTTCTGTGGGGATACAACCGAAACAGGGTTTGTCACTAATAAACCGGGGTTCACCGTACCACTGGCAGAATTTGGCGTGAAGTTAAAGGTAATCGAGAATCCATCTTCCTGATCCATGCGCTCCGTACCTTGCAAAGTGTTATAGGAGAGTACATCGTCCTTCTGAAGGATGCTGAGCCTGTTCGATTTTTCATCGGGAATGACCATCAACAATCCAGCCGCATTGATGACGTCGGGTGCGGCATACACTCCCATCAAAAGGTCAACATTGTTCAGCTCCTCTACTCTAACACGGAAGGACACTGACCCACTTTCCGGCAAAGGTGCAAACAATCCATAGATCTCTGTCCCCCCATTGCCGCGCTCCGTTAGGAAATCGAGATCGCCGCTCTCCGCCGAAAACACATGCACCGGCTCCTGCCAGCAGCCATCCCCCCTAGGAATGGTTGGCACAATTGACGGATATGGCTTCCACAGCGTACTGATACAACCAGCGGGCCAGTCCGCACCCAGCGGCACCGGAGGAACGGGGGTAATGCTGGGGGTTGGTGTTTCCGTGGCCGGCGCGGGCGTCGAAGTCGATTCTCCCGGGGGAACCGTATCAGTCGGAGCCGGGCTGCTCGTCACCGTCTCCGTAAAGGATACCGTTGGACTGGCAAATCCAGACACTGAGGTGGGCGTCGGGGATACCTGAATTCGGTTTGCAAATAGTGTAATGATCGTAACGGTAATCGTGCCACACACGCCGATCAGGGCAGCGATGATGGCAGAATCGATTCGGGCTGATTTTCTATCAGACATATTGATCCAACCTTGTTAATAGATTTTTGTTATTCTACGTCAAATGGCGCGCAGGCTCAAGTAGGGCTTTGCTCCATAAGCACCCGGGCGATCTGACGATCAATTTTGCCCATGGGATAATCGTTCAAATTTTTCTTCGCGACCCATTTTAGATTTTTCGCGGGAGCGGGAGACACGAAAAACGGGCTGCACACGAACGCGTGAACACTGACTTTGAAATGGCTGTATCCATGATGAAAAATCCCAAGCAGGACTTTGCGCTGCACGCGTAGCTGAAAGCGGTACCCGGCATTCAAGACCTTTACCAACTCTCTGGCTGGGTCCCGTTCTGCGCCAACGCGTCCATTTGGGAATTCCCACATCCCTCCAAGCAATCCCGCCGAGGGACGCTGCGCCAGCAATACCCTCCCCTGCTTAATGAACACACCCGCAGCATGGATGTATTGTGGGATATCTTTCTTCGGTTGCTTAACCGGACGCATATTTTGTGTTCCGTGTTCGCGCGCTTTGCATTCCTTCATCACCGGGCAGAGCAAGCAACGCGGATTTTTTGGCAGACAAATCGTGGCACCCAAATCCATGAGTGCCTGGTTGAAATCGGCGGCTTTGCCTTTTGGCAAATTCTCTCTGGCAAGTTTCCACAGCAGCTTTTCGCCGAACGGGGAATCGATCGGTTCGCTCACATCGAATAACCGTGCATACACACGTTTCAAGTTACCATCCAGCGCGGGCTCGTCCATGCCGAAGATGATCGATGCCAACGCGCCTACTGTATAACGACCGATGCCAGGCAATTGTGCCAGTTTGTCGAGATCACGCGGGAGTTCGCCATGAAATTTTTCCACTACTATTCTTGCAGCTTTGTGAAAATTCCGGGCGCGGCTGTAATAGCCGAGGCCCTCCCAGGCATTCAATACATCCTGTTCTGAAGCTTGCGCCAAAGCTTCAACCGTTGGAAATAAACGCATCCATTTTTCGAAGTATGGAATCACAGTTTCCACGCGCGTCTGCTGGAGCATAATCTCCGAGACCCACACCGCATACGGGCTTAACCCGGAAACGCGCCAGGGGAGAATCCGCTTATGTTGGTTGTACCAGGTCAAAAGTTTGGAAGAGAGGCGGGGCATGTCAGGGAGAACAGGGTTCCGTCAGAGAGGCGCCTGTGTGAATAACATTCAGATCAGGAAAGGCGATTACGCGCACGTCCACGTAGTCTGCGCGCATGCACCCAAGCACGATCACATCCGCGGCATGAGGGAACGGTATTGAATCCTTTCGGGAAGGAAAAATGGCGGAGGTGACGTTTTGATTCAAAAGCATGAATCCGAACCGGGGAAAATCCCTGACCTGATAGGCCGGCCAGGGATTCGCGGACGCAATGCCTTTTCCACGTACGAAAAAACGCGGATACAGCAGGCGGCCCATCTCGAAGAATGCTTCTGGCTGGGATACGAAGGCTTGAATTTCCCTTTGGGAGGGAGCATTCGAAAGGGAAGACATCTTTTGCCCAAGCGTTGACATGGACTGATCTATGTAACGCGGTGGCACGATTCCTTCGGCGATCCAGGGTAAGGCTCCGATCAGCACAAAGGCTGAAGCGAAAAAGAGATGCGCTGGTTTCAACGTATCTTTCTTCCACTCTGGAGATTGTGGGAGAATAAATTTGGATGTGTCTCCACCAAAAAGCCGGGTGGCCAGTGAAAAGATTTCCATTACACCGACGCCAAAATAAAAATACGGAACCCAATCCACCGGCAGGTTATACCGCCATGCAGAGAAACGAGTGATGCCGTTAGATAATGCGTACCCAAGACTGATCGCCAGCGGCGTCAAGCCGATCCATTTCAGGCGGTTCCAGGCCGCGCCGATGCCAAGAGCCATAACAGCCAAATAGAAAATGATTAACAGGAGGTTGTACCAGGCCAGCTTGCCGTCCCATTCCATCCAATACAGGTTGATGGGCGCCAGCAAACCATCGAAGCGCGCGATCAACGGCAGCGCCAGTAGACCGCCAATGTATGTATTGAGGAAATGATTGACGACAAAACCTGCCAGAGCGCCTGGACTTCGAAGGATCAAATCAAACAGTTGATTTCCTGCGTCCGTTCCAACGGCCAGGTCAGTTTGCCCGATCTCACCGGAAAGTTGAGAGTAAATCACCGAAGTTGGTGATAAATAATCCAGGACAAAGTTACCGGTTTTCACATAATTCCGCGTCATCCATGGAAGGATGGTCACCCCCAGCGTGATAGAAAAAATGAGGCAGGCGCGCAACCAATCCTTGAACCGACCGCGACCGCCATGTACTCCGTACACAAACCAGGCCAACAGGAAGAGGAACGGCAGAATAACCAGCGATTGAGTCCTCAACAATAGCAGGAGACCAAATGCCCCACCGGCTAATACGGTCGATTTTGTATCCTGCCGTTGCAGCCAACGCATCACGGCCAGGCAGAGCAACACGACGAATAAGGTTGTCGCCAGGTCGGTGAGGAACATTTTCGTAACAGAGGTGCGAGTATCGGACGAAACCCAAAGGCTCGCCAGCTCACGGAATATGGCGAAGAAGGCAATGACCAGGCCGGCAGAGTGTGAATGAACACGCGCGCCCAGCCAATACAAGGCCACCGGCAGGAGCGCAAGCACCATCGTCTGCGCAACGATCATGTCAACGTAATTCTGTCCGAAGAGAACATGCAGAAAGGCTAAAAAGGTCACATATAAAGGGCGAGCTGGAATACTACCCAGATAATCCGTTCCAATCAGAAGGGATTGGGCCAGGTAATCGTAAAACCCGGCATCTGAATACGGAAAAGGTGTGGAATAAGGCAGCGTGATAGGCGAGTAGAAACTATTTTTGAGGGAGCTTATCGGGACCGCCAGCCAAAGTGTTACAGCGACGAGCCAGATCAAAATCGGTACAACCACGTTGAGCACGCGTGAATATTCGGATTTGGATCGCTTCGATTCGTAATACAAGAAGCCTGCACCAAGAAGAATTGCGACAGCAAATAGCCAGCCGGGAATCGGGACCCCAGGTTCACCCCAATAGACCTCATCTTTTGTAATTCCCAACTTCGTGACATACACAAACATCACTACGAATAACAATACCGCAAAGCTAATGACAGAGGCCACGTACAGCGCTTTGTTATTCTGAAGGCGCTCAAGGTGAAATCCGTTTTGGCGCACCAAAACAAAGAGGGCGGTCTGCGCAGAAAGGAGGAACAGATACCAGAGCAGCGGACTCAGCCGTGCATAGTACGGCAGGAGCCGGTCCGGGTTGAGATAACGCAGCAGAAAGAGCAGCAGTCCAAACGTCAGGGCAAGCAGCGCAGCGAGGAGGACAAAACGCGACTCAGAACTAACATCCAGAAAGCGCGCCGGGCGCCATCCGGCATATATCCACCCCAGGATCAATGTGAGAAAGACCGTGATCAAAACAAGGCGTGCAGGCGAAAAAACACCCCCTTCGGAGGGGACGGATAATAGCCCTGTCAGTGCAATCAAGCCTTCACCGGCACATAAATAGAAGAACCATGAGCGGTAAAACACGTAAGTTTTGTGCTCTATGCAGGTGCCTAAAACTGAAAGCCTGAGCGCGCCGGTACCACTTTATACGAGAAATTCTTGACGTAACCAAAAAGCCGGTCTTGTAAAAGTCCCCAATCGCCGGAGTCGAGTACCTGGCGGGCCTGCATGGCATCGGGTGCCAGCAAGCCCACTTGAATCTGTGGATACGATCCATACACCGTTGCCCACGCTTCAGCAGGTTGCAAGCCTAATTTCTGCACGCCCGGGATGAATTCGCCAATGATGAATTCAAAATATTCCTGATCCCGCTCACTGGCAATATCCCATGTCATCAATATTTTTACGGCCATTTTATCCTTTTGGCGGGCACGTGGAGCGCGCGAGCGGAAGCGAGTGCATGCGCACTACACAAAGACTTAACTCGCCTGATATTCCAACACGACAACGTGGGTCTCGCTGGGCAGACCGCTGCGCGTCACTTTCAGGGATGGCTGGGCATCCAGCTTCGAGAGGCCCATCTCCTTAAGGAATTTGTTGAGCTCATCGAGCGAGAGTTTGGCGGCGGGCGTGGAATAATGCATTGGAATAACAAGATTTGGTTCCAACATACTGATCACCTCCGCGGCCTTGGCTGCGTTCAGGCCGCCGCCACCACCCACTGGCACCAAAGCCACGTTGACCGTTCCAAACATTTCAATCTCTGCCTGTGTGGGAACCTGTTTGAGATCGCCCAGGTGAGCCACCGTGATGCCATCGTAGTCGAAGACATACACCGTATTGCTGTCCCCTTTCTCTTTGCTTTTCTTCCGGGCGCCATCGGTTTGAACACCGGTGATAAATACACCGCCAATCTCGAATTCACCCGCACCATCGATCACATGTGACGTGCCTTTGACCGCATCGCTGTTATTGTGCCCGGGTGCATCGTGGCTGACCGTGACAATATCTGATCGTAATTTTAAGGGTCCATAACCGATTGATTTGTTGTCGAATGGATCGGTCACCACAGTCGCAAAATTGCGCTCGGTGAGCCGAAAACAGGAATGTCCGTACCAGGTGATTTCCATGAATGTGTAGCCTCCATAAGTAATTATAATGGATAAACATATGAGCGAGATTAGCGGAGCGTGGCTAAATGTATGACCAGGAGGCGTAATGAGCACATTCAAAATCGAAGGCGCAAAGTGGCTGGAAGGTCTCTTTCCGGAATGGAATTGGCAGGAGCTGGCCCGCGAGAAGTACGAAGAGATCTTTCAAAAGATCCAAGGGATTCAAGATCTTGAGGATGAAGTCACCAACTATCTGAAAAATAACAAAATCAGGATCGGCTTTCACAAGCAATACAAAAGCGGCGGCGGTTGGACCCTCCTTCGGAACATCACCATTTGCCCGGGTGATAACCCAGTGAGTCCCTATGTCCTCTCTCTGATCATCCATGAGGCCTTTCACCTGAAGCAATCCATCTGGATGCGGTTATCCATGCAGGGAGAATTGCGCGCCTGGCAATATCAAAAAGCGGCTTATCGCAAAATCACCGGCTGTGACATCGGGGACAGCGGCCAAGCCTACGCGGGGACAAAGCCGCATTGGGATGAGATCGCGCAGCTCGCCCCTGACACGCGCGACGACCTGATCAAAGCCCAGGAGTTTACCAAGAGAGTCTCGCCGGACTATCGCTCTAACTGCCTGCCGTTATATCCACTCCCGCAGGAGATTAAGTTTTATTGGAAACAGGGAAAGTATGTAGAGGCGTTTCAGGTTGTATGGAATTTAATCATTTGCAGATAGGGATAGGCTCGAAGCTTATTCCTCTTCGCGCAACTCCTCCGTAATCCCCTCGAGCTGACTGAACGCGGACCGTGCCAGTCTGACCTCCACTATGGATTCAGTCTCCGCAACGATCCATTGCCACCATCCGTCTCACAGAACGTTGCAGAGTTCTCAAGACACTACACAATTAAAGAAGAGGGAATGTGCCTGTAATTACTCGCGAATATCTTTTTCTGCTGGGTGATCGACCAAAGCTGCTCGGACGCGCTCGGGCGTAAACGGAATCTGGCGCAGGCGGATGCCTGTAGCATCGAAGACAGCGTTGGCTACAGCAGCAGCAGTTGTCACAGTGGCAGGTTCGCCGGCGCCCACCGCTGGCTGGTCAGTACGATTGATCAATACGATCTCTATTTCGGGCACCTCAGAAAACACGAGGATCGGATACGTTTTCCAGTCAACACTTGTGATGCGGCGTTCGTCGAACTGGACTTCTTCCTTGAGCACCCGGCTGAGGGCCTGGATGATGTTGCCTTCGATCTGGTTTTTGACGCCGTCCGGGTTGATGATCAGCCCACAATCATGTGCTACGACGACACGCTTGACGCGCAGGATTCCGCTAGCCCGCTCTACTTGCACCTCAGCGACACATGCAACGATGGCTTGATCGTTCTCATAGCGGGCAAATGCGACGCCGCGTCCTTCTGCCACTGAACTTGTATCTTTGCGCGGCGATGGTCGCCGCTCCCAGTTCGCTTTCTTAGCCGCGGCTTCCAGGACCTCAAGCTCGCGCGGTTCAACCAAATAGCGCTGGCGATACTCTAGCGGATCAACGCCTGCCGCAGCTGCCAACTCATCCATGAACGATTCGTTCGCAAATGTGTTTTGCATTCCACCCAATGTTCGGAACGAGGAGACGTGCAGGAATGAATTACTGACATAATGGACAGTCACGCGTTGTGCCGGAAACGCATAATTGGTCGGTGCGTTGCGCTCTGCACCGAAAGAGAAGCGCGACGGTGGCGCGGGTTGCTGGGTAAGTAACTGAGTCACTATTAGCTGGTTCGCCGCGCGTGGCCGGTTCGTATGCGAAGGTGACCAAACATGGTAATCCCAGGCAACCACATTCCCCTGCGCGTCCAACCCGCCATGGACTTCCATTACCATCGCTGGGGATTTTGGCTCCCAGACGAACTCATCCTCACGTGTCCACTGCAACCGCACAGGCCTGCCCGCAGTCTGCGCCAGGATGACAGCATCTGCAGCCGCATCATCAGAGCCATTCTGTCCGTACGCGCCTGCGCCCTCCACGTGAATCACATGCACATTTTCGACTGGCAGGTTGAGTAACTGTGCCAACGCACCGCTCAACGGGTAAGGCCCAGGCGTGCTTGCCCAGACGGTGACCTGATCATCGATCACTTCAGCTACAGCGCAGGAGGGCGCGATGGAAGCATGAGCGTGATACGGATGGTAATACGTAGCTTGCACCTGCTGTGCTGCATCGGCTATGCCGACAAAGGCGTGCTCGAAATCTCCCTGTTCAATCACCACGTTATCCTGGGTCGGTTGGCTACGCAGGGATGTATATAAATCTTGTATCTTTGGATATGTAGCCGTCTCCTGCCACTCGACCTTGAGCTGTTTTGCGGCTCGGATCGCCTGCTCTTCACGTTCTGCGATCACACCAATGAAGTCGCCGCGCTGAACCACCTGGATCAATCCAGAAATATCTTTCACTGAGTTTTCATCGATGGAAACCAGATGCGA
>Ga0075418_10011011_pt1 | contig 10103 bp, 8 predicted proteins | sample SoiMetdeltSBSDD2_FD_81776 | JGI IMG/M metagenome (GOLD analysis project Ga0075418, IMG submission 81776) | Bulk soil microbial communities from a Populus tree surrounding site in Tennessee, USA - Soil MetaG P. deltoides SBSDD2 | ecosystem: Environmental > Terrestrial > Soil > Tree plantation...
CATGTAACACAAATTGTTACGGTCCACAGCAGCCGTTTGGCTGTTCTTTCATAACCAGTTACGAGAAGGAGAAATATATTGATTGATAATGAATTGGTTGAAAAAGTCCAGATTCTGTTAGACGAAGAAGAAGCAGCCGACCGCTTTTCTGGAGCTGTATTGATTGCTCATAACAACCAGCCAATTTTGGTGACCGCACGCGGTTACGCAATCCATCCCCAAGTATTGCGTAACCAACCTGACACCAAATTTAACATTGCTTCGGTTACCAAAATGTTAACAGCAGTGGCTGTAGTGCAATTGGTAGCCAAGGGAATACTAGACCTTCAGGTACCAATCGCTACCTATAAACCTGACCTGCCGTATGCGGACCAAATCACGATCCACCAACTTTTGACACATACGGCAGGATTTGACAGCTATTGGAATGACTCCTATCGGTCTGTACGCTCGGATTTACGCACCATAGCCGACTATCTAAAATTATTTGTGGACAGACCTCTTGAATTTCCGCCGGGAACACGTCATCATTATGGCAATAGTGGCTACGTCATACTGGGTGCTTTGATCGAGCAAGTTACGGGACTTTCATACTATGAACATCTGCGACGAGATATTTTTCAGTATGTAGGAATGAACGATACCGACTTTTACGAGATGGACCTGCCGATTGCAAATTGCGCGGTTGGGTACACTCACGATAGCTGGTTCGGACCGGAAGATGGGCAGCTTCGCAATAATCATTTTATCTATGGAGTTAAAGGTAGTCCGTCTGAGCACTGTTTTTCCACGGTGCAGGATCTTTTTCTCTTTTTCCAGGCACTTCAGACCCAACGCTTGCTAGATATGTATCACCTGGAACTATGTTTCGCCCCACACGCATCAGGCGAGCAGCCAGGCGTGAGTTATGGCTACGGCTTCCATATTATTGAGGATGGAAAGCATGGACGTTTAATAGGCCATGGCGGGCGCGCGCTGGGCGGCGACGCCTTTGCAGTGATGTATGATCTTGGATACACGGTAATCATCCTCTCGAATTACGATCGCCCAGCGGCACGCAATATCCTTAATCGTATTGCTGATATGTTGATAAGCTAATCTACCTTAATGGCTAACACCCCGTATCGGCACAGTCCAACATAGCGTTCTTAGAAACAGATACCGGCCGTGTGCAAGGAGAAATAGGCTGGCCAGGTAACCACAAAAAGAGGTAGCGGCCTTAGTGGCCGGATTGCCGCCCGTCGGGACGGCGTGCATATTTTCCCTGTGTCTCCCAAAAGAACGCTGAGACGATGTGCTGCAACGTGCAGGCAGGCAGTTTTCTGCACTCTTTGAGTTATTCAAGTTCATGCACCATAAACAGGAGTTGCGGAGATTTGAATCTCCGCAACTCCTGTCGTTGTAGGCTTATGCTTTTTCGACAGGGAATTGAACCTCCGCCGTCAAGTCTCCTTTTTCCGCCGAGCCATAGAACAGCTCACGCGGGACTCCAACGATCTTGTGACCATGTTCTTCCATCCATTGGGCAATGGCGTTATAAGCAGGTGTTAAGCCATCAACTTTTTTGTAGAAGTCATCCGTCACAATGGTGGAAGCCATGAGAGGAGCTGCCTCCAATTGGCGGACTGCGATGCGTTCCTCGGGCCTGGCCCTTTTGGCAGCCGCCGCATTTGGGAGGATGAAGGCACATTCGGTGTCGATATTTTCGCGAGCGTACGTCTCGTTATGGTAGATGGTCAAAGATGGGCCGAAGGGCAGATCATTTTCTTTCATCCACCGGGCAATCGTATCGAACATTTCTGAACAACGTTCGGGCATTTGCTCGATGGTCGACACATTTTCCCGAATGGCAGCGATCGTGAGTTTTTCAACCGGTTTCAAAGTCACTTCATATGCGGGCATAGTATCCTCCAAATTAAGATAGTTGAGGCGAACCAGGACGCGTCTTCGGCGCGCTTGAGCCGAATGGATTTCGCTCTCCGCTCGAATGAGCTGCGCCTTGAGCATCCCACGCAATTGATCGCTCGTCAGTTCCTGCTGGAGAATGCGCGCGATTTCCTCCAGAGAAAAGCCGATCTCTTTCAGCGCGAGGATGTGGTTGAGTGACAGTAACTGCCGGGCGGAATAGTAACGATAGCCTGTGAACGGATCCACTTTCGCAGGCTTCAACAAGCCCAGCGCATCGTAATGACGAAGCGTATCAACGGTCACCCGACCTAATTTTGAAAACTCGCCTATGCTGAACATGCCAATACTATACCCTCTCGTGTAAGCCAAGAGTCAAGAGGCAAAATATAGAATATTATTTCCTACGTGACTATTCTGATTGCCACATAATTTTTTCAACGACCCCTCGTCGCGTCCCGCACCTCCGGTGCAGGTTTACGAGAACTATCCGATGAATAAGCAGGTCAGGCTTTTCGCGCACGCCGTCCCTGCGGGCGGTAGCCCGGTTGAGGATCGCCTGACATGGATTGGCGGTGGAAAACCAGTCCTACCAGATTCATACTCGATGAGACGGCGAGAAGTTGCAGCCTTACACTCTTTGGTTCCTCCTGTATACAATGAACAGGCTTGTCAGCACCATGCTGAATCCAACCCCGGCCAGAATCAGGCTTTCATAAAAAACCGGCCTGAGAATCTCGCCGGTCACTGCGCTGATGGCTTCGCGTATCGCGGAAAATAAGATGGGCGGAATCAAGCCCGAACCATAAAACTCAAGAATGCTTTGCACGAGGATGCCCACGAGGGGCGTCCCCATTAAAGCGATCAACACACTCACCCCGCCAGTGAGTAGAAACGGATAGCCCCACCATTGAAGCCAATCCATTAAACTGCGAACCGCGAAGATGGTGAGACAGAATAAGAAGAACACTGGAAACACCGGAGTGAGATTCATGATGGTGCGAACCTGCCGCAGCCTGGCACGTGGATCTCCGTCGCCGGGTGTGCTGGAGATCAGGGTAATTTCGTTAGGTATCGAAAATGTTATGAGCTGCAGTTGAGATTCGATGAACGGATTCATGAATCCGATTAGTTCGGGTGGTGGGTTACATAAGCCGATATCCCCACTCAGGAATCCCATGCCAATTTGCAGCAACTGTTCCGCCGTACAATCTGGTTGAGCTTGCAGGATTTTTTGCACAACCTCGACGCCGGCTGGCCCGGTGAGCCGTTGCTTGATCGGCAACAGGGATATTTGCACCGAATTGGTTCTGTCATTCAGGTAGTCGAAGACTGAATCCAGCGCGCTGTCCGTCAGTAGTTTCAGTTCCACTGGAGGCACGACCGATGCAATCGTTCCCTGCCACTCCTCCAGAGTCAATTCCTGCAGATAACGGTCTGTATTTTGGCTACCCAAGATATAACTGTACAGGGCATTGGCCAGAATTTCGGGTGTGCGTGCGTACAGGTTTTGTCGTTCGAAGGCTTGTTTGTAAGCGGTAGAATTAAACGCATACCATTCGATATTGAAGGCCAGCAGAGCGACGATGCCGCTGATGATGAACAACAGTGCGCAAAGGGCTGCAAGAGTTTTTCTGATTGTCTCCATGAAATTGATTTGAATCTGCGCTCCAATCACGCTATCCCGGCGGTTTTCCCAGCGTCGGGCAGGTGCTCGATGATGTCAATATAATCCTCCGTGACAGTTTCTCCTTCAGAGGCGCCCAACAGTTCAAGCAGTTCATTGAGCATATGCGACTTGTTATCCGCATCCTTGCGACTCCAGGTTCGACTCTTGATCTCTAGAAAATATCCAAGCGGAGGCGTGATGACATTATCCAGGTTGACGTAGAATTCAGTCTCCTTGTATTTGATGAACCAGCGCAGGCGATCTTTTTCGATGGTCATCTGTGTCTTTGGTATAAAGTACTCGCGATAAAACCGGAGAGAATTCGTGGCCGGCGCCAGGAAGCGGCTGCGCGATAGCAGCACTTCATGCTCGAACTTTCCCTCACGTTTTCGTCCAATTAATGTCAGACGGGATCTTGTGCGGGTGGGGACACCCTTGGGATTATCGATGAAATCATCTTCCCGATAACGAAGACGTCCCTGGGACTCGTCTTCGAAGAAGAAGTACACATCGTGTTGACGGTAGTGTCGTTCATAGATGATGTCGATCTCATTTCGCATCAGGGCCTGGATAATGGGCTGGCTGTCTGGGATCCGCACCTTGATCTGCACCTCAAACGATTCCTCCTCACTTGAGCCGCCGAGCGCGATCAGCTTCGAGAGCACGGATTGTTCGCGCTCTATCAGGAAAGCATCCATCTTCTTCGCGATGTCCGCTGCCTGGGCTAGCAGTTCGCCCTCATTGATGGTGAGCAATTGTCGGTCGCGCATCACCCACTGGCCGTTGATCATCACGTCACTGACATCGCTGGATTTGCTGGCGTACACGATCTGGGCGTATGGATTATCAGCCGCGCGGCGGAAGGAGGGGGAGTTATGGGCCGGGCTAAGGTCAACCAGGATCAGGTCAGCGCGGCGGCCCGGGGTCAGCGAGCCTGTCAAGTGTCCGATATGAAGCGCCTGTGCTCCGAGTCGAGTGCCCATCAGCAGAGCCTGTGGAGCGGGCAGGGAGGTCGGGTCGTTGGTCACAGCCTTGGCAACGAATGCCGCGAGGCGCACTTCCTCGAACATATCCAGGTCATTGTTGGAGGCAGGGCCGTCCGTGCCAATGCCCACGTTGAGCCCCACCTCCAGCATTTTGGTAACAGGTGCAAAACCGGATGCGAGTTTAAGATTAGAAGATGGATTATGCGAGACACCCGCGCCCGCGTGAAATAACGTGCGGATCTCACCCGCGTCGATGTGGACACAGTGCGCGGCAATGAGTTTCGCTTCGAGCAATCCCTGTTTTTTCACATAGGGAATGACGGGCATGCCATTCTCGTTGCGCATGTTTTCGACTTCGAAAAAGGTTTCAGCCAGATGTGTGTGCAGAGGAATATCGAACTCTTTTGCCAGTTCAGCCGTCTCACGCAAGATCTCGGCGGTGCACGTGTAGGGCGCATGCGGGGCAATCGATGGGATGATCAGCGGATGTCCCATCCACTTCTTAATGTATTCACGGGCTTTCTCCATCGCATCTTCATAGGATGCTGCATCGGGCGTGGGGAATTTGAGAATGGATTGTCCGCACACCGCGCGCATCCCCGCCTGTGCGGTTGCCGTCGCGACGTCATCTTCATAGAAATACATGTCGTTGAAGGTGGTCACGCCACTTCTAATGAGCTCAGCGCAGGCGATGGACGTTCCCAGCCGAACGAATTCGGGTGAAGCAAACTGCCTTTCGACGGGCCACACATAGCCTTGCAGCCAGACGTCGAGTCGCAGGTCATCTGCGATGCCGCGCAGAAGGGTCATAGGCACATGGGTATGTGCGTTGACCAGCCCTGGCATAAGGGTTTTGCCTTTGCAGTCAATCGCTTCGCTTGCACGCGTAGCGTATTCCTTCTTAATATCATCTTCTGGCCCCACTGCAATGATACTATCGCCCAAGACCGCCAGCGCACCAGGATTGAACTGCTGCATTTTCTCATCCATGGTGAGAATGTGAGCATTGAAAAAGAGGGTATCTGCCTGGGTCATTGATTCTCCAGTCTCTTCGTCCTGAGCGGAGCGGGGCGCGGTCTGTGCCACCAGCGCAGACGAAGAACGATCATGATCATATTCTTTATTGCCTTGTAACGCGCACGTAGTCTTCACTTCCTGCTTTGCGTGTTGCTTCGCTCTAGCGCGGGGAAACTCTATGGGATAAAACTTAACAGAGCCCGTAATGCCTTGAGATTTCTATCAAAGTCCGTATGGTTGTGATTGGCAAGCTCCATATCAACGGCTGCATCAACACCCTGTTCGACTGCCCAATCAGCGAGCGTGCCCGTATACACACAGCCTGTGTCTACGGGCGGGTAGGGATATTTTGTGACAAATGCCAGTGTGGCCGCCAGGCGTTTGGAGTCTTCTTCCCATGGCACGCCACCCGGGAAGACACCTAACGCGGCGGAGTGGTAACTGATCAAAGCGGTAATCTTATGCGAGGCGATGAAATTCATCACTGCGCGTGTTTCAGGCTCCGAGCCGCCTCGTGTCCCACCTGTGGTGGGGCGATAGATCCAGCAGCCATCTCGATCCCAATCCTCCGCCCAATTCTTGGATGGGAAGTTGCGATTTAGGTCTACGCCGTGGTTGTTGACGCGCCCATCCACGCCATTGGCGCGCGCCTCGCCATCCGGGTTCATGTTGCGGATAATGTGAAGTGTTGCATCGTGCGGAATTATTTCCGGATGCTCGTTCAAATATCGAATCATCTCGTTGGCCAGTGCAATCGTGTTCGCTTCATAGCCCCCGTGAATCCCGGCTACGATCAAATATTCCCTTTCACCACTTCCGAATGTGTATGCATCGATTGGACGGCCTGCCACCGAAAATCCAATGGCACCAGGAAGCGGACCATTTGGAAGGACAAAGGGTGTAGGCGATTCAAATGGCGGCGGCGTGTAATAGGGATTTGGAGTGAGCGTCGGAAGAAAAAAACTCGTTGGTGGGATTTGCTGCAGCGCGCCGCGAGTTGGAGTGCCTGCCATAACAGCATTGGAGGCCAAGGCATTTTGGCCATTGAAGTAGAGCAGACCTAAACCCAGCAGGCATAGCACTGCCGATCCGTTGACTCCCCATATCCAATAAACCCAGTGATGCGCGCCCTGTCTGCGACGAGTCATTTCAATCTCCGCCTAGCTCCATAGCCCGACGCCTCAGCCAGTCCAATGCGAGATTGACAGCCCAGCGAGGCACGCTGCGCGGCGGACCGCCGTAGGTAATGTGATGAGTCTTTTCGCCGCGCGGCAGGATGAGCGCAAAATCGGCTGTACGCTCAGGGATATTTGCGACAATACCTAGAGCCACATCAGCTTTTGCTTCTGACCTGGCCTTGCGTAACGCTTCCATGAGATTGGAGGATTGGAGATCAGGTACCGAAATCGCGTGCGGTACTTTGCGCGCCAGCAGACCATCCAATCCGGATTCAATGGCGGTCAACGTCCAGCCGCGAGCTGCCACAGTGTGGAGGGTTGCATCCTCCAGCTTATCCTCGTCGCTTCCGAAGATGGCATCCCCAAGCCTTTGCCGCACATCCGTCTCTATGACGGCAATCATGGCGTCGGCTTCAACCTCGGTCTTGGCTTTGGCCGCAATGCGAATATCTACCACGCCCGTGTGTGCCGCCAGTCCCACTGTCGGATTGCTGAGAGTTTCAAGATCAGCGATTTTCTCGTCTATCATGCCTTCCCCCAGACCGGCACAATGCAGGACCTTTATCTTGATGATTTCATTCAGGTTGAAGCGTTTTTGCAGATAAGGCACAATGGATTCGTGCAAGATGTATTCCATCTCATTGGGCACACCGGGCAGAGAAATCACCACGCCCGTACGTCGTTCTGTTTCATCTTTTACTTCGTCTGTTTTGCGAGCGCGTTCCGGATCGTTCAAAGACCGTTCCGAACCCTGGACCGAAGGTTTCTCTACAATAAAACAAGGTGCAGTGCCGACTGGATTTTTAATTCCAATCGCGCCTTGAGGAACATAAGCCTGCCGCTTTTGATTCTCCGATGGTTTGCGACCATATCGGGAAATCACTTCCACGACCTGCTCCCAAAGATCTTCGCGAAATTCGGTCTCCACACCCAGGGCTCGGGCAACCGCTTCGCGTGTGGGATCGTCCACTGTGGGGCCCAGGCCACCGGTGGTAATTACGATTTCGGCGCGTTCCATCGAATGGCGAATCGCATCGGCGATACGTGCCGTATTATCGCCGATCGTGATGGTGCGATATAAGTCCACGCCCATGTTGCGGAGGACACGCGCGATGTGACGGGTATTGGTGTCGACGATCTCGCCGAGGAGGATTTCTGTTCCGATGGTGATGATTTCTGCGGATGGCATATGATTGTTTTGTAGCGACGACGCACACCTGCCCAGACCGTGATTTGCTTAGCAAATCATGCTGGGTGCGTCGCCCCTAGGGTGTCAAAATTCTACTTCCGTTCCAAGATTCATCTCACGTGCATTCTTAAGTGCGAGTTGAGCTGCAACGGCATCCTGCACAGCGTTGCCGACCGATTTGAAGAATGTAATTTCACTATCCGACTCTCTGCCAGGTTTTCTGCCTAACACGATCTCTCCAAGCTCTGCATGGATATCGGACTCCTGAATCGCACCGTCTTGTATCGCTTTGACGATGTCACCGGCTTCTTCCATTACCGTTGCATAGGAGTCCACAACGATGCGAGCGCGGGCCACGGTCTCGACCGGGACTTCCTGCATCTCCGGTGTGTAGGCGCCGATGGCCGAGATATGTGTTCCTGATTTTACATCTTTATCTTCGAAGACGGATTGGGCCGAGCCTGTGGCTGTGCAAATAATATCGGCGCCCTCGATGGCATCTTTGGGAGACTTTGCCACACGGATATCTTTTGTTATGGTTTTGTATCCAGCCATTTGCTCGGCGAAAGTCTGAGCCTTTTCGTGCGTAAGGTTGTAAATCAAAGCCGTGTCTATGTTTCTTGCTGTAGACGCGGCCTCAAGTTGGGTGCGTCCCTGCGGACCAGCGCCGAAGATGGCGACGACTTTGCTGTCTTTGCGCGCGAGTAAATCAATCGCTGCACCGCTCCCGGCGCCAGTGCGGATGGCGGTGAGCGTGCTGCCTTCGAGCAATGCAGCCGCACGACCCGTATCCGCTTCAAGCACCAACACAGCAGCTTGGATGTAAGCGAGTCCACGGGATGGATTCCTAGGGAAAAGCGAAACGATCTTCACTGCCAGCGCTTCACCAGAATCCGTTTTCATATAGGCGGGCATAAACAGGCTGAGTGCGCTACGGTTTGAGATGGGCAAACGCGTCCGAAGCGGCACTACAGCCCTCCCGTCCGAAAGAGCAGCGTAGGCGTCCTTCATCGCGACGATTGTTTGATCCATCGGCAGTGCCTGCCGAACTTCGTCTGCATTAAGAATCAGCATGAGTTCTCTCCTGATATAAAAAAGCGCAGAGACACAAAAGCATCTCTGCGCTTTTCTGCCTGCTGTGATCCTATTCGATGCCCAGGTACGCTTTCTGCACCGTGGGATTCTTCTTGAGGTTTTCGGCCGTGTCATTCAGAACGATTTCACCGGTTTGTAGCACATAACCGCGATTAGCGATAGACAGTGCCATCAGGGCATTTTGTTCCACCAGGAGGATCGTGACACCCTCCTTATTAATCTGCTCGATGGTCTCAAAGATGAGCTCCACCAGCACAGGTGCAAGACCCATGGAGGGTTCATCCATTAAGAGGACACGCGGATTAGCCATGAGAGCCCGCCCCGTGGCAAGCATTTGCTGTTCACCGCCGGAGAGGGTTCCAGCGACTTGTGCGCGGCGTTCTTTGAGCCGTGGAAAGAGTGCAAATACACGTTCCATGTTCCGCTGGAGTACCTGCTTGTCGTTGAGGATGTAGGCGCCCATTTCCAGGTTTTCGGTGACCGAGAGTCGTGCAAAGATGCCGCGACCCTCCGGCACCATGGAAATCCCTTTGGATACGATCTCATGCGACTGGTATTTGAAGAGATCCTCGTCCTCGTAGGTGATCATTCCGTCGCGCGGCTTCAGAAGGCCACAGATCGTGCGCAGGGTGGTCGTTTTCCCTGCACCGTTGCCACCGATCAAGGTGACAATTTCGCCTTTATCAACATGCAGGCTGACACCTTTGAGGGCGTGAATATTACCATAGTAGGTATGGACGTTTTCAACATTTAAGATGGCCATGTTTCTCATCCACCTTTCTTGTTGAATCGCTCGTGGGCAGTGGACATGCCCTCCGTGGCGGCGCCACGCCCCAGGTAAGCTTCAATCACGCGTGGGTTTTTCTGGATTTCGGCCGGCGTGCCTTCGGCAATCTTCTCGCCGTAGTCAAGTACCGTGACATATTCTGAAATACCCATGACCACACGCATATGATGCTCAATGAGCAAAATGGTAATTCCGAGTTCATCGCGCAGGCGGCGAATGAACGCGGTGAGGTCTTCGCTTTCACGCGGATTCATACCAGCGGACGGCTCATCCAGCA
>Ga0075418_10011014_pt1 | contig 10102 bp, 7 predicted proteins | sample SoiMetdeltSBSDD2_FD_81776 | JGI IMG/M metagenome (GOLD analysis project Ga0075418, IMG submission 81776) | Bulk soil microbial communities from a Populus tree surrounding site in Tennessee, USA - Soil MetaG P. deltoides SBSDD2 | ecosystem: Environmental > Terrestrial > Soil > Tree plantation...
CCGACGCGCGCCGCGAGCGGCCGCTGCACGCACAGCGCGGTCATCTCGGCGAAACCGCGGTTCCAGCGCTGCGCCCAGAACTCCTGCAGCGAACCCGACCGCAACGGAGCGTCGAACAACACGCGGGCCCGGAACCCGAGTGCCTGCAGCAGCGCCGCGGCGAACGTCAACACGCCGAAGTGCACGACGAGGCTCAGTCCGACCATCAGGACCGGCACGGCCCACGGCGTCGCGGCCATCCGCGCGAGCCCGACGAGCACGACGCCGGCAAGCGTGTTCCTCGTCGCGCGTCTGCAGAGTTGCGCGGCCCGTGCGCGTGCGCTCGGGCCCGGTCGTCGCGCCAGCAGGGTGCGCGGGTTCATGCCGAACCAGAGCAGCGTGAAGAAGAGCCAGCGTTCGGGCGGCAACGTCCGCCCGCCGCCCGCGCGATGCGCCTGCAGCACGATGGCCTTCATCGCGACGAACGTGCCGGCGACGAACCCGAGCATGCGCGTTCCCGCGGGCTCGCGGCGCAGCAGCCACGCGAGCACGGTCACCGCGAGCGGCAGCAGGGACCACGCGCAGCCGAGCGCCTTGCGCCTCGGCGCGAAGTCGAGCGCGCGCGCGACGAGCACCAGCAGGAACAGCACGGCCGCGACCGCGGTCGCCGCTTCTGCCGAGCTCCACGAGTAGGCGCTCACGTCACCACAGGTCGAACAGGATGGCGCCGTAGCTGGCGGCCCAGAACGCGAACGCCGCCGTCACTGCGGCATCGGCAGCGGCATACCAGCGCCCCTTCGGGCAGACGCCGCGGAACCAGACGAACTGGATGACGAGCCGCGCACCCCAATACACGGCCGCGTAGCCGGCGACCATTCGAGCGAGCACCGAGCGGTCGAGCAGCAGATCCGGCGCGAGCGCTGTGAGACTGCCGAGACAGAGGTTCGTGCCGAGGATGTAGGCCGCGTAGACCCAGAACACGCGACGCGTGAGTGGTTCGAGCCGTGCTGTCTGCGAGCGCCACCCGAGGATACGCGGCAGGAACAGGCTCGCGACCGCGAGCGCGATCTGGCCGAGCCCGACGAGCACGAGCACCGTGCGCATCAGGCCTCCGCCCCGCCGCCAGTCGGGCCGTCCATGGCTAGAGCTGGAACGCGGCGTCCGAGGGCCGGCAGACGCGCTTCAGGTGCTGCGGTCGCCGCAGCTTGCCGGTCCCGTACTTGCCGGCCGGGCGCGCTTTCGCGAGCCACTCCTCGAACACCGCCATCGACTTCGCCGTGTCGACGAACACGTCGCCATAGCGATCGCCGGGCTCGGCCTTCGTCACGACGACCTTCTGGTGCCAGCAGTGCATGCCGCTCACGGGATCGGGCTGCACGCAGAAGGTCATGTTCTGGTGCACGCCGCCGCTCGACCACCAGACCTTCTCGCTCTCCTTGTCGGCGCTCGCGAACGCGCCGGTCGGCTTCACGCGCCGCATCAGATACGCGGTGCCCGAGACCTTGCGCAGATCGACGTCGTGCAGCTGCCAGTGGTTGCCCGACACCTGGTCTCCCTTCACGGTCCAGCGCCCCATGTGGTGGCTGCACGCGACGACGCCGGGCCGCACGCCCTCGGTGACCCAGACCGCGTTCACGTAGTAGCCGATGCGTGTGCTGACGCGCAGCAGGTCGCCCATCTCGACGCCGATCCGCGCCGCGTCGCCGGGATGCATCCAGACCGGATTCGTGTTCGACAACTCCGTGAGCCACTTGCTGTTCGCGGAGCGCGTGTGGATCAGCGTCGGCAGGCGGAACGTGCCGACGAGCACCATCTCGTTCTTGCTGCGGTCGAGCCGGCTCTCGTCGACGTGGCTCTTCACGTAGACCGGCGTGCTGAGCTCGGGCCAGCCCCAGTCGACCATCGTCTGCGAATACAGCTCGAGCTTCCGGCTCTGCGTCGGGAAGCCCGTGCGGCATTTGCCGCCCGCGTAGACGCCGACGATCTTGCCACCCTCTCGGACCGTGCCGTGCTCGGCATCGATCTCGTAGTCGCCGTGTTTCAGTTCGGCCTCGTGCGTCTTGTAGACGCGGTCCTGCACGAGGAAGCAGCCGTGCCGCCGCATGTATTCGAGCGGCGTCTGCCCTTCCTTCGCGGCCGCGGCCGGCAGGCCCGGCACCGAGTTCTCGAAGATCCAGCGGTAGTACTCCTCGATCGTGATGCGCTCGCCCTTGCGATACGGCGACTCGAAGTGCTGGCGGATGCCCAGCGAGCCGTCGGGGTCGACGTGCCACGAGAGCGCGATCCAGAACTCGTCCTCCTCCCAGACCTGGCCCGGGTTGCACTCCCAGGTCCAGGTGACCTTCTTGCCCTGGCGCTCGGCGAGCACACGGTGCACGGGTTGGCGGAAGCCGATCCACGTCGCGGCGTGCGTCTCCTGCGACATCAGGTCGTGGCGTTCCGTCGCGTGGCCCATCGGCAGCACGTAGTCGGCCCAGCGCGCGGTCTCGTTCCAGGTCGGCGACAACACAGCGTGGCAGCCGACGAGCTGCTCGTCCGACAGCGCTTCGATCCACATCGCGCCGTCGGGGTTGGTCCAGACCGGGTTGTAGACGCGCGTGAAGTAGGTGTCGATGCGGCCGCGCCCGCTCTTCAGCAGGTGTGGCAGCAAGAAACTGAGCTCGTGGTGCGCAAGCGGCCACTCGCGCGGATAGAGCAGCTCGCTCCATACGTCCTGCGGGCGCGGCTTGCTGAACGGCGCCGGTACGAACTTGTTGGTGCCGGAGCCGGCCGTGCCGCCGATCGACGCGACCGCGCCGACGAGCACCGACACGAACTGCAGACAACGCGCCGCGGCCCAGCCACCTTCGTTGCCGGCCGCCGCGTTGCGCCAGATGTGCGAGGCGAACGCGCTGCCGGCGAGACCGATCTCGCGGCCGACGCGCTCGACGAGGTCGGCGTCGAGGCCGCAGACCGCCGCGACGTGCGCGGGCGTCGCGAACGCGTAGTCTGCGGCGAGGTCGCGCTGGAACGCCGCGAAGTCGCCGCCGCGCTTCTTCGCCTGCTGGTAGGCGCGCCAGTCGACCCAGTCGCGCACGAACGTCCAGTCGGTCAGGTTCTCGCGCAGGAGCACGTGCGCGAAGCCGAGCAGCATCAGCGCTTCGGTGCCGGGCCGCGGCGCGAGCCAGTAGTCGCCCATGCTCGCGGTGTTCGACAGCCGGATGTCGCAGACCGCGAGCTTGCCGCCCTTCATCTTGCCGTCGATGATGCGCTGCGCGTGCGGGTTGAAGTAGTGCCCCGTTTCGAGGTGGCTGGAGAGCAGCAGCGTGAACTTCGCGTTCTCGTAGTCGGGCGACGGCCGGTCGTGGCCGCTCCAGAGCGTGTAGCCGAGCCGCGCCGCGGCGCTGCAGACGTTCGTGTGCGAGTTGTGGCCGTCGACGCCCCAGGCCTGCAACACGCGCTCGATGTAGCCGTCGTGGCCGGGGCGGCCGACGTGATACATGACCTCGGTCTTGCGGCCTTCGACGATGGCCTTCCTGATCCGGGCGCCGAGCGTCTGCAGCACCTCGTCCCAGGTCGTGCGTTCGAAGCGGCCGCTGCCGCGCGGACCGACTCGCTTCAGCGGATAGAGGATGCGTTCGGGATCGTGGACCTGGTTGATCGTCGCGGGACCCTTCGCGCAATTGCGGCCGCGCGAGCCCGGGTGGTAGGGGTTGCCCTCGACCTTCTGGATCCGGCCGTCCTGCTTGTCGACGTAGGCGACGAGGCCGCAGGCCGCCTCGCAATTGAAGCAGATCGTCGGCACGAGCGAATAGTGCCGAGTCACCCGCTTCGGCCACGCCTTCGCGTCGAGCTCCTCCCAATCATCCCAGCGTTCGGGCGGCGGGAAGGTCTCGAGCGGCGTCGTGCGCAGCGTGGCGTGATCCATTGCGCGCGCGACGATAGGCGCGCGGCGTTCAGTCCACAACGCGGAGAGTCCGCAACCGAAGGTGCCGGTGCGCAGCACCGGCGCCGAGGTGGCGGACGCGTGACGCGGGGTGACTCAGCTCGAGGCGCCGTGCTTGAGCGGAACGTGGTCCTTCAGCTTGTCGAGGTTGGTCTTCTGGCGGCGTGCGTAGAGCTGCCGCAGACCCTTCAGGACATCACCACGCGACACGATGCCGAGCAGATGTCGTTCGCAATCGACGACGGGCAATCGGCGGATCGGACTTTCTCTGAACACCGAGGCGAGTTCGTACAAGTCGGTCGAGGCGCCGACGACGCTGAAGTCGCGGCGCATGTGCTGCGCGACGGTACCCGGTGGCACGTCTTCGTATGTCGCCGCCGCAATGGCGGTCAGGGCGTCGCGCTCGCTGAATATGCCGACGACCTTGCCGCGTTCGACGACGGGTGCGCCGGAGAACCCCCGTTGCAGCAGCTCCTCTACGGCGTCGAGAACCTGCGTTTCCGGGCGGACCACGAAAACACTGCGCTGCATTACGTGCTCGGCCGTGAGCACGGTTCGGCTCGTGTCCATGCCTGGAGGTTACTTCGATTTGCCGCGCGGGGGGATCCCCGGGGCAGCAATCGTCGCGGCTGTTTCTCGGCGGGTCGCGCCGCGATCCGAGCGGTGGCATCGGGGCGCCAGGGAATCGGACGATGGGACGAACGGAACTGCCAAGCCTGGGCGGGGCAACGTTCGCCAGCGGCTCGAGCCGGAGGCCGGCGGCCCGCGGCCGGCCATGTCTGCCTCAGGAAGAGAACGCGCCGCCCCATCGCCTCAGGACAGCGGCGGTAGCTGGCCGGCGCGCACGTAGGCCTGTTCGTAGAGGAAGAGGCCGACCCAGGCCAGCACGGCGCACAACGCGAGCAACACGGGATGCGCCATGCCGCCGTGCACGAGCAGCATGCCGAGCAACGAAGCGGCCGTCGTCGTCGCCATGCCCACGTGGAACGCCGACATCTTCGCGCCTTGGAAGACCGGAATCGCCGGCAACAGGATGGCCGCCATCCTGCTGTTGTGCGTGTCGTGGTGCCCGAAGCGTTCGAGCAGACCGAGCGCGTGGTGCAGCACGGCCATCACCGCGACCGCGATCGCGAGGCTGCCGTCCGGCACGAACGGCAGCAACGCGGCGCCGCCGACGCAGAGCGCCTGCACGAGCAGGTGCGGCAGCAGCACGTTCGTGTGTTGCCACAGATCGCGTCCCTCGCACTGCGCGAACAGGAACGCCGTGTATGCGGCGGCCAGCGAGCCGCCGACGAGGTTCGTCCAACGCATGCCGTCGGCGAAGGCATCGAGACCCAGCACGCGCGCCGCGAGGATCACCGTCGTGATGCCGCCGAATCCGATGAGCACCCAGGCGCCCTTCACGAGCCAGCTGCCGGTGTTCGGCCGCAGCAGGATCGAGAGGAACTGCTTCGGCCGCTTGAGATCGAGCACGAGCAGCACGTTCGTCACCAGCAAGAACAGCAACGCCAGCAGCTCCGGTGCGTAGCTCCGGCCCAGTGGTGACGCGCTGGGCATGAACGCGACGAACGGAGCCCACAACGCGGCGCCGGCCGCGATGCCCTTCGTGACGAGGTAGGCCGAGACCTTGGCGCCCCAGTGCACCTTGTGGTCGACGTCGAGCACGACACGCGCGTCGGGGCGGTAGAACCGCGCCTCGGCCGATGCAGGCAGCGGCGGCTTTGGCAGCCGCCGGTCGCTCCAGAGATAGAGGTCGGATTCCTGCGCCGTGCCCGGCTCGAGCGAAGCGGCGTGCGCGCCGAGATAGAAGACGTTCGGACCCGTGCCCTGTTCGGGCCGGCGCACGGCGGCACCGGGCACCTCCGCGAGCAGGCGGCTCACACGGCTGTGCGGGTCGTGCAGGTCGCCGCTGATGATGGCCGTTTCGGGGCAGACCACCTCGCAGGCGGGCTGCAGGCCTTGTTCGACTCGGTGCGCGCAGAAGTGACACTTCTCGGCGCCGCCGCTCTCGTCGTTGAGGTAGAGCGCGTCGTAGGGGCAGGCCTGCATGCAGGCCTTGCAGCCGATGCACACGTCCTTGTCGAGGTCGACGATGCCGTCCTTGCGTTTGTGCAGCGCAATGACGGGGCAGATCGTCACACACGGGGCGTCGGTACATTGGTTGCACCGCAGTACCGCGAAGTGGCGCCGCACCGCCGGGAACGCGCCGACCTCCGTGTACTTGACCCAGGTCCGGAAGTCCCCGAGCGGCACCTCGTTCTCGGACTTGCAGGCCACCGTGCAGGCGTGGCAGCCGATGCACCGGCGCTGGTCGATGACGAATCCGTATTGCATGCGGGTGGCCGCGTGGGCGGCCACCATAGCGAGGGCGGTTCCTGGTTCTACAACGGCCGGGCGCGCGGGGCGGGGGGCCGAGCGGGGAGCACGGAATTCCAAGAGGTGGCTTGCATCAGGATGCGCGGCGAGGGATCGTTCGGTGCCTCTGCGACCTCGTCAGGCGCGCTTTGGTTGGTCTGCCCCTTGCTGATCGATCGGGAACCCCTGAGTGGCTCGCGTTCCCCGTTCGTTTGCGCCTGGGGTCTTGCCCCTTTCACCACAGGTGCCTCAAGAGCAAAGGGTGAAGTGATCGTCAGACAGCGATGGGTACGAGACTGTACGTAGGAAACCTCTCCTTCCAGACCACCGAAGATGCCTTGCGCGCCGCGTTCGAAGGCGACGGCCGCAAGGTCACCGACGTGAAGATCATGCTCGACCGGGACACCGGTCGTTCGCGTGGCTTTGCGTTCGTCGAGATGGAAAGCGAGCAAGATGCACAGAGTGCCATCCAGGCGCTCAATGGCCAGGACGTCGATGGGCGTCCGCTGCGCGTGAACGAGGCGCAACCGCGCGCTGAAGGTGGCCGCAGCGGCGGCGGCGGCGGCCGCGGTGGCTTCGGCGGTGGTGGAGGCCGTGGCTTCGGCGGCGGTGGCGGTGGTGGCGGCGGCTACGGCGGCGGCGGTGGTGGTGGCCGCGGCGGCTTTGGTGGCAGTCGCGGCGGTGGCCGCGGTGGAGCCGGAGGTCGTGGTGGTGGCCGCGGCGGTCGCGGCGATGACCACGGTGGCGGCGGTGGCGGCGGTGGCGGCGGCGACGAGTGGTAGTCGCTCGCTAGGCCGGTCTGACTTTCGGTCGCCGTTCTGATCGCCTGGGAAGGCGATCGTTCGCGCTCCGATTCCGCGCTAGCTGGGAGCTTCCGGCGCTGCGTTCCGCGTGTTGCCGGACGCCAGCGTTCGCGCCGCGCCCAAGGAGTTGCTCCACTCCCCGTAGTCGACTCGCGGTTGGCCGGCGTCGGCGACTCGCAGCGGCGCGGCTCGCAGATGGCTACGGGCCGACGACCAGCGTCGCCGCGTCGGCCTACTGGTAGGGGATGTTGGCGTGGTTCACGAGCAGCGTGAGCCCCATGCCTTTCGAGAACAGCACGAAGAACGCGAGCAGGGCGAGGCCCAGCACGAAGCCGACGGCCAGCGGGGCCAGTTCCTTGGGATCGATCAGCTTCTTGGATTCGCTCATGGTGAGTGCGGCAGGCTAGCGTCCTGCATCGGCAACGCGAGGGCTCGCCCGTGATTTCCTCTCACTTCGCGGGATGACCGAGCATCGCGTCGAGCGTGCGCCGCGAGACGGCGTGGTAGCGCGGCCGCGCCTTCTCGTAGATCGCCAGCGCCCGCGTCTTGCCGTCCTCGCTCGCGAGCAGGGCCTCGTAGAGCGGCTTCAAGAACTTGCGGCGGCCGACCGTCATGAGGAACAGGTCGAGCCGCCGGTCGACGGCGTGGTAATCGTTCGCGATCGCGAGCACGAGCCACGCGCACAGGATCTCGCTGTTGCCGCTGCGAGTGAACGCGAACGCCGCGTCGAGCTCGGCGAGCTTCTCCTTGCCGGGTTTGCCGAGGCCGCCGAGCAAGCGCAGCCACTGCTGCGTGACCCAGCCGGCGGTCGCGAGTTTCGCGGGCGCTTTGCCGTCGCGCCACGCCGCGAGCTGCGCGTCGACCGCCGCGAACAGCGCGCTGTCGGGCACCGGTGCGTCCCCGGGCAGGCCGCTGCCGGTGATCCACTGTGCGACGTCGATCTGCTTGCTGCGGTCAGGATCCTGCGCGAGCAGCTCCTTCTGCAGGAACTCGACGAACGTGTTCGTGGTCACGCTCTGGAACGCGTGCTGGTCGAACCACGCCTTCAGGAACGCGTCGACGCGTGTGCGGCCGAACACCTGCTCGAGCCGGCGCAGGAACGCCGCGCCCTTCTGGTAGGGCACGCCGGTCATGCCGTCGTCGGGGTTGCGGCCCGTGAGGTCGATGTGCAACTTCTGGTCCGCTGCCGGCAGCGTCTTCATCTCCTCGGACAGCTCCTGCATTCCGAGGTTGACCTCCATCGCCGCGCGGTCCACGCCGTAGATCTGCTCCATGATGCGCGACTCGAGGTAGACGGTGAACCCTTCGTTGAGCCAGAAGTCGCGCCACGTCGCGTTCGTGACGAGGTTGCCCGACCAGCTGTGCGAGAGCTCGTGCGCGACCAGCGCAACGAGCGACTTGTCGCCGGCGAGCACCGTCGGCGTCGCGAACGTCAAGCAGGGATTCTCCATGCCGCCGAACGGGAAGCTCGGCGGCAGCACGAGCACGTCGTAGCGGCCCCAGCGGTAGGGGCCGAACAGCTGCTCGCACGCCTGCACCATCTTCTCCATGTCGGAGAATTCGCCCGCGGCGAGGTCGATCACCGCGGGCTCGGCCCACACCGCGCAGCGTGGACTGATGTCGCGCGACACGAGGTCGCCGCACGCGAGCGCGATCAGATACGGCGGCACGGGCTTTGGCATCGCGAACGTGTACGTGCCGTCGGCGTCGGGACCGCGGCGCTCCATGGCGCTCATGACCGGCGTCGTTCCCGCCCTGACCTTCGCGTTCCACGTCACGCGCACGGCAGGTGAGTCCTGCAGCGGGATCCACGAGCGCGTCAAGATCGCCTGACCCTGCGTGAACATGAACGGCTTCTTGCCGCCGCCCGTCTGCTCGGGAGCGAGCCACTGGATTGCGTCGCCTTCGTCGCGCGTCGTGAAGCCGATCGTGACCTTCGTCGTGGTCGGCCGCAGCGAGATCACGAGCGGCGTCCCGAGGATGTCGTCGTGCTTGCCGAACGCGAACGCCAGTGCCCCGTCCTGGTCGCCAACCCCGTCGATCGTCAGCGCGTGCGTGTCGACGACGAACGGGGCGGCCGGATCACGCCGTTCGAGGGTGTGCGTGGCCAAACCCTGCAGCGAGTGCAGCCAACCGCGGGCCCCGAGGTGCTCGGTTTCGACCTGCTGCACGACGAGCGACAACTCGACGTGCGTCGAACGGACCTGCTCGGGCTTCGCGAAGCTGTGCGGGTCGCTGCCGACCCGGACGACGTCGCCTTCGCGGATCGCTGGCGTGGTTTCTGTGGGGGACGCGCACGCGGCGAGCGCGAACAGCAGCGGGGCGGAGCGCATACGGGGGTTGTAGCGGCCCGACGTGACCTCCGCACGCGCGGCAAGCGGGCCTCCGCACGCGCGACAACACAGCGGCAACTTGCCCCTGCCGCCGAACCTCGCAATGATCTTCGCCCCGACCATGTCCACCGCCAAGATCCAGCTCACCCTCCCCGACGGCTCCGTGCGCGAATACGCGGCGGGCACGACGGGTCTCCAGGTCGCCGAGTCGATCGGCAAGGGGCTCGCGAAGGCGGCGGCCGGCATCGAGCTCGACGGCCAGGTGCAAAGCCTGCAGCTGCCGATCGCGAAGTCCGCGTCGATCAAGATCCTCACGCGCGACACCAAGGCGGGTCTCGAGGTGCTGCGCCACTCGGCGGCCCACGTGCTCGCCGACGCCGTGAAACGCATCCGCCCCAAGGCCAAGCTCTGGAAGGGTCCTCCCGTCGACGACCCGCGCTACGGCTTCTACTACGACATCGACTTCGGCAACGAGCCGATCACGCACGACGACCTGCCGAAGCTCGAAAAGCTGATGCAGGAGATCATCGAGAAGGACGTGCCGTTCGTGTTCGAGTCGATGGCGCACGACGAGGCGCGCGCGCTGATGAAGAAGCACGGCGAAGACTACAAGGTCGCGACGATCGACAAGCTCCCGGCCAGCGAGCCGATCACGTTCTATCGCTCGGGCGAGTTCGTCGACATGTGCCGCGGCCCGCACGTGCCGA
>Ga0075418_10011016_pt1 | contig 10102 bp, 5 predicted proteins | sample SoiMetdeltSBSDD2_FD_81776 | JGI IMG/M metagenome (GOLD analysis project Ga0075418, IMG submission 81776) | Bulk soil microbial communities from a Populus tree surrounding site in Tennessee, USA - Soil MetaG P. deltoides SBSDD2 | ecosystem: Environmental > Terrestrial > Soil > Tree plantation...
TATCTGCCTTCACGATCTTTCAATGGCAGCGCTTCAATTGCATCCTCGGTTTCAGTACGCGGCAAATCGCCTGCCAATACAGACACGCTCACGGGACAGAAACGAGGTCGGGCGGCTTCAATCGATGCCTTTTTCCACCGCTTTATTACTTCCTGTTCCAGTTTCGATCCATCGCCAGGAGCCCTGCGCTCGACCGCTTTTAACTGCTGTGACCATGCCGGCTCTGCGCCATCGACGTACGCTTCCGCTGTTTGAAATAGCGTTGGAGGGGCATCGGCCAGAAAATCGCCGCATACGTATTTTCCCGGTGGGAGGCTCCCCGCTTTAGGTATGATGAGCAAATCACGCGCGCGCGTAGCGGCAACATAGGCAATGCGCCTCCGCTCGGCATCTAGATATTGCTGCTCGGCTTCTCGAATGCCGAGCCCAGACGGTTCTTCCCACGTCAGTTTGTCCACGTTGATCATCCAACCGCGGCCGTCGCGCTCCATGCGCCATGGACTCGCCTGAAGACGTGCATTCCATTGTCCCTTTCCATCCCAGATCGCAACGACCGGAAACTCGAGTCCTTTCGCTTGATGTACCGTCAGTACCTGGACAGCTTCCGATCCAACAGGATGTGGCGGATCGAGCTGAATGGGGTTATCGATCCACTCGCGTGCTCTGGCGCTGGCGGCGTCGTAGTCAAGCTTTTCATCCGCCGCGATCTTTTCAAAAATATGGCAGAGCTCGCGCAAACGGGCCAAACGCTGGGCGCCATTGGGACCCAGTCCAACCGCCCGAGCAAACGCCGTGTGATTGAGAAGTTCGCGAGCGGTCGTGCCCGGCGCTCTATCGAAGCGCCGTTGCCGGATCTCGCGCACAAGCTCGCGAGCGGCTCGCGCCCGATTTACTCGTTCATCCTCGCTAAGGCTTCCATTGTTCCTTGAAGCCTTCTCCCGCAGCAAATCGGCGATATCGACCGCAAAAAACGGCGGGCGCAGCAGTGCTGCCTCCGCTACTCCATCGTTTCGATCGGCGAGTGCTCTTAGTCCAAGGAGAAACTGGCGGTGCAGCGGATCTTGCAAAAACATTCTGCCGCCGCGCGATGCATAGGGAATGCCCTCAGCATCGAGTCTTGGAAACAGCAGCGAGAGCTGCCAGGTGGAAACCGCGAGGATGGCGATATCTCCATAATGAATACGCCGCGTTCGCCCGTCCACCGCATCGGTGATGCTAAAACTGCTCTCTTCGACCAGCCACCGGAAGTAGCGCGCGAGCACCTGTGCTTCCAACTCGCGGTACTCATCGACGTTGTGCTTGTCACCGTCATTGAAGTCGAACTGCAAGATACGCACACCCGGTTCCGTCCCGCCCTTCCGCCCCTGCGTCAGCGCTTGATAGAATACCCTGCCTGTTGCTGGATCGAACGGATTGCCGTCCGGAGACGTTCCCAGGATACGCGGGAAACGGTCGTTGAACCAATCGATGAGCGGCGGCACGCTGCGGAAGTTTGCCGACAGCGTCACTTCCAGGTGCTTCTGTCTTGCGACGATCGCGCGCACTCGCTGATACATCGCAATATCGGCTCGGCGAAATCGGTAAATCGACTGCTTGGGGTCACCGACCAGAGTCAACTTGCCATCCGATAGAACAACATCCTCCCAGCGGTCGGCGCGCGGCTCTCTCTCGCAAACGTAGAGGACGATCTCCGCTTGCAACGGATCGGTGTCCTGGAATTCATCGACGAAAACATGGTCGAACCGGCTCTGGTACTCTACCCTTGCGTCCTTGTCTTTGGCCAGCAAGTTTCGCAGCTTCAAAAGAAGATCGAGCTGGTCCAACTGCCGCCGGCGAGCCTTTACCTTCTCGTACAGAACGATGACGACCGGAAACAGACGCGCGAGCCGTGTCGCCATCCAGCGATCGAGAGGCGCGCACAACTGATCCTTGATCGCTCGCTGCCGCTGCTTATCCTGTCCATTGAAGGTTTTCCACAAAGTCCAGGCAACATCATCGCCGCCGAAGGTATCTCTTTTGGTCACCGAGTTCCGTGGCGCGCGTTCGAGCTGCAGGCGGGTTTCACGAAAGATTTCGACCGGATCGTCGAGATTCCGCAGCTTAGTTAAAACAGCTGCCGTGCGAACGATCCAATCGGAGCCAATTGACCCGTCTAAAACCGCTCTCGCGAGTGTTACAAATTCATCGGCCGCCGCCCGAAACGAGTGGGCATCGAACGGAGCCGGCGGCAAGTTGGGCGGTGGGATATCTCGGTAGCGGATAAAGTCTGCGACCAGCTCATCGAGCCCGTAAAGCACAATAAATTCCAAATCGAGGGAATCCGCGCGCAAACCGGCGTCGAGAGCATCGAGAATGCTTTGCGTGACCTCCGCGGCGCTTTCGGCAACAGCGCTGTCTTCTAGCTCAGCAGCCAATGTTCCGCTCTGGACTGCTTGCAACAGAACGTCGAAAGTTTCGCGGATCAAAGCCTGATCATCCTCCGCGATCTCATACGAGGGGCTGAGTTCCGCCTCCACCGGCCTAAGTCGAAGCAGTCTGTCGGCAAAACTGTGAATCGTGCCGACATAGGCCGTATCGAGATCTGCGATCGCATCGCGAAGCTGCCCTTCCCGTTCGGTACCCGGTTTGGCTTTTGAGAGCTCTCCCAGCAATCGCTCTCGGATACGCAACCGGAGCTCACCCGCCGCCTTTCGCGTAAACGTAATCGCCGCGATCCGTGAGATCGGTATGGCACAAGCCCCGTGAGACGGCGCCACCAGCTCGACCAGCCGTTCGACGAGGATCGTGGTCTTGCCGGTCCCCGCCCCAGCATCGACGAGCACGTTGCGCTCACGCTCCCGAATAGCCGCGTCGCGTTGTTTCTGATCGGGAGGCGCTTTTTCCTTGGGTTGAGCCATTGGTTAGGAGTCCTTCACTGGAGCCATTTTCAGAGCGGCAAACTTCGCGACGGCACCGGTCGATTGGTTGAGCAAAAGAGTCGCGCGATTGTAAACTCCATCGCCGCAAACCGGCTGGAGGTGACAGTAGCGACAGTCGTCTTTGTTCGGAGTCCGTGGAAACTGCTTCTCACTGAGCAGATCGGCGGCGGTCTCAAGCCATTGACTCGCCGCCGGCTTCAGAGTCGTCTGAAAGTCCGCGCCGAAGAAGCGCTCGCCGCTCGGCCGGCCAAAGTAGGCATAACCGGCTTCGATTTGCTGCGGCAGCTGCCATTGTTTAGCGAGGAGCTCGGCAATGAGACCATAGATGGCGATCTGCACGTCGAGTGCCGGACTCGCTTCTGCTTCCTTGCCGATTCTCGGATGAGCGCGAGCCGTTTTTAAATCTCGAATCGTCGCCTTCTTTCCGGCAATTTCGATACGGTCGATGCGGCCGAGCACATAGAGCACTTTCGTGCCGATCCGGAGTGCGGCAGGAGCCGGATAACCGAAGCTCGTTTCGGTGAGGACGCGCATACCCTTCAATCGACTCCAGTCCGCGGCGACTAGATCCCGCACATCGTTTCGTAGTCTTCGCTGCTGTTGTGCTCGGACTCCCTCGCCGACCAATGGATACTGTTTAAGGAACTCTTGAAATGCGCTGTCGACCGACCGCTCGGCAATGTTGAGCCAGTGAGTCAAAGTATCCTTGTGCGCGCAAAACGCAGAGCCGTTATCGGCGTAGAACTTCGCGGCGATCTCATGAAAAAGCGAACCGTAATAGGGTTGACCTATTTCACGTTGCGGCGGCGGCTCGGACGGCTCCTTGAAATAAAGCAAGCGATCGAGAAGAAACGCATGTGGACAGCCAAGCAATTGTGCGATGCCTGACGCCGAAATGGGATAGTCCGGTGAGAGTCCAGGCATGGGCAATTCCCTGGCAAGATCACCCATCATGCCATCCATCGGACCGGCAGCGCTGTCGCTCGCCAGCAGGTCGATCCGCTCCAGATCGAGAGCGGCAAGCTCGCGCCAGCGCGCCGGAAGCCCGACCGCGTTCTGGGCGACTCCGTCTTGCCACGCGGCTTCGCTCAACGGGAAAACCTGGCGGAAACGGTTTCCTTCAGCACGCGCCGGCATGAAGGCATCCCGCGTAAGCGCAGTGCGCTCGGGAATAACTGCGCCCTGCTCACCCGTAATACGATTGGGGCGAGCGAGCGCGGCGGCGGCCTCAAGGATGATCGAGGAGGGCTCGCGCTCCGAGCGTTCCGCATCGAGCCGCGGCGCCGAGAGCGCGACAACCCGTTCCGCGCTGCGCACGACGAGATCGAGCGCATGCAGATCTTCGAGCGCTCGGTCGGCGGTCAGCGGCAACAAAGCATTCTTGCCTTGGCGGCTATTCAACTCCTGCCGGACAACATCGGATATCACCGGATCTTCACGCGGAACCGAGGGCAAATGGCCCTCGGTAAGGCCGATCACGCGAACAGCCGTGAAGCCAAGGCCCACCGCTCCGTGCACGGTGCCAACATAAACGGACGGCTCGCCGAACCGAGTTGCCGGCACACGGGTCGAGAGAATCACGTCTTCAATCACTTTTAGCGCATCATCGCCCGTGAGAGATCCACAGGTGGTGTCGGACAACAGGATCTCGAGACGATCGTTCAAGGCCGTGTGACGCACATGCCCAGGCTGGAGCAGCCATTTGTCGAAGAAATCCCGCAGCATGGGCCAAAGTAAGGAAAGCGGCGCCTTCTTAATCGCGCTTCTGGAAATCGTCACGAGCGCATCGAGAGCTGGACGAAGCGCGCGAAGATCGTCGACCCGCCGCTTGCTGTGACGAACGGTAAAATCGAGATCCTCATCGCCTTGTTTGGCGGCGGCTTCTTTCTGTGAGATTTCTTGCTGCAGGGCTGTTTGACGTTCCTGAGCGCGGCTCGACCATTCGAGAGCGCCGTCGGGCCGACCGGGATTGCCGCCGACAGTGCCGAGAGACCATAGAAGATCCATGGCAGCGCCGCGCGCAAGGTGACGCCCGCTTTCGTCCGCAAGGCGAAGAGCAGGAAGTAAATCGGCCAAAAGTTCGGCAGCGAGATGCCCCCGCAAAGCGCGCAGCACGGCAAGAACACGGCCCCCCGCTGCGGAGTGAGTGAACGATAACCCGTTAGCGACATGAACAGGAAAGTCGCCATCGGTCCACGGTAATTGGGTGAGACGTGCGGCGATGAACTCGACAAGCGAGTCCGACGTCGGACCGAGAACCGCGATTTCCTCCATAGGGATGTTATTTACAACTTGGCGAGTTACCCAATCGGCGGTGGCTTCCAATTCTGCATCCACGCCCGCATGCTCCTCGAGATCAACGGTACCGTCGGGTCCTTTGCTCCGCGGGCGTCCCGGGTCTGCCAGAACGATGGGAGGCTCGAAAAGGTATGAAGCCAATAGATCACGCTCGCTCTTAGCCGCGCGCGGCGCTTCAGCGGATCGGAGCGCATCTCCAACTTCCGCGCCGAGAAGGTTCTCCATTCTCTCGACATAGCGCTTGCGAACCGGTCTAGCTGCAACCAGAGCGACGGTAAGGTCAGGAATCGCACGGAGAAATCGCGCTTCCACTGATGCGAGATCGCTCGTGACAAAAACAAGCGCGGCTCCGGGAAAGCTCCATGCGTTGGAGTTCGCCTCAAGCACCAGAGATGCTTCACGATAAATTCGCCCGGTGGTCCAGCAACGCCCCGCAGATTCATCGAGCGCCCGCCAAAGGGTCAGCACGTCCTGCAACTGTGGTGAGGCTCCGGGTTCGACGTCTTCCGGCCGAAGTCCCGCCCCTTCCAAATCGGAAATAGTCCGCGCAAATGCATCGTCCCAGCCAGGAGTCGAAAGTAGCAAATCAATCGGGAAATGACGTAGCACGAGATCGGAGCGAAAGAGCGCCGCCAGCCGAGTCTCGCGAAGAGCTTCTTCACCGGGCTGAAATTCGAAACCAGCACCGCGGAGCACTTCTATCGCGGCGATGCGAGGCGAAACAAAACGGGTTCCTGCAAGAGCGTGCTGCTGCGCGTTGCGGATCAGTTCTCGTCGTAGGACGTGCGCGATACCCGCGCGCGGCACGAGCACGGTGCGGTTTGGCAGCGGTCCCTCAATCGGGAGCCCTCTAAGCGCTTCCGCCCATTCATGCGAATTCCAGATGATCTTTACGGCCATAACAAGTGCGTCACGCGATTACGCATTGTACGCGTAGGACCTTTAGAAATCACGGAAAATTAGTTCCCCTCGCCGTCTGAAGTTGAACCCGCATCATCTATAAGCCCTAAGAAAGCTCCCCTAGCACCCGAAAATTGGCTGCATCCTCAGCTACAATTGTCGTATCGAATAACGTCTTTGAACCATGCGTTCACATCCGGTGTATTTCTGGTCAGTCGTGTTCTTGCGTCGTACGCTCTATGCGGAATGCGCCGAGATGAACAACTCGCCCGTTCACTATCAAGCCTGCGCCCATAAGATTAGGCCCCGTGAGCCGCACGTCAACGCCTTCACCGGAGGCCGGGAAGGTCTTCGCTTCCGCTTGTGTGATTGCCAAAAGCAACTCCTCCACCGGTTCGCGCGACGGGGCAGCAGCTTTTTTCGTGTCCATGTCGATGGCGTCGAGCGCATAACTTCGCACGAGCTTCGGGAGGAGCTTCTTAAAAATCGCCGGAGAATCGAATAAGTCAAAGCCAATGATGTTACCGTTAATCGTAAACACCGCTCCTATCTGTCGATCCATGGCGGCGAACGCGCCGACGTAGTCGTCGATGCGCTTCGTACAATGCTCGTAAATATCGGACATTGCAGCAGTCGCCGATTCAGCTTTGAGGTGGGAAGCTTTCAAACTAATGTCTGCCCACACCGCCTCCTGGTCGGATCGCGCTTGGCCCCGGCTCATCAGGGAGTAGGACACCTGAGCCATCTTCCTTGCTCTTGCGTGCGCAAAGTAGGCATTCGATGATGTGGTGAACTTCGCCGATCTTGGGCTCCATCGTCCGGCCTCCACGCAAGACACGGGAATGATGATCGTTCGCTTCGGCGGAGCCAGAATCGTAAGATTAAGAACGCGATTCTGCTTCGCACCGATCAGCTCTTCTCCGTCTAGGAGCAACACCGGTTCATCGCTCTCGTTGTTGAGTTTAAGCTCGGGCACGCTCCCTTGGACCGAAACTTCAGTAATTTGAACGAGCCCTCGGCCAAGCGCCTCGTCGAGCGTAAGATAGTCGGCCGACCCGCTATCGCCGTTGAGTAGCGGAAAGATCGTCATGTTGCCGAAGGTCGACTCCGCCCCGATCTGTATTCGCGAGAGCGCATCCTCGATTGTTTTCTTTGTGCCTACTTTATGGGTCCTAACAATCGTCATCTTTCATCCTTCTCACATATAGGAGTGATATGGGCCGATTGATCGTTTTCTTCGGCTCCAGATCCGATACGGAAATGGCACCGCCCCTAGCGCCGCGATTCGAATGGCCTGTCTCTCGAAAAGAGAGCGCCAGCATTTTCTACACAGATCGTGACCAGGCACGGTAGATCCATCCAGCGCGGGCATGACGCGCGGCAGATTTCAAAACGATGCGGCGGTAGCATTCGCAGTAATGAGCCATAAGACCATTCTCTCCTCTCTTGTTCACTTCCCTCAGATCTTCCAGTGGCAACGAAATGCAGTGCACCTGCCCGAGTGCGAGTAATTTCAAAAACGGTTCTCATTTGGGATTACCTGAAGCCGATTAGTCGTCATGCCGTCGTTTTCTTCACCGTATTCATCGACAGTCGATTCGAGCAGAGCAGCGCTCGCTTCGCTCTTTGGCAGTTCTTGCACGTCTTTGAGCTTTCGCCCAATAGCCCGTGATCTTACCTTTACTTGATCGATCGTCTCAGACGCCTGATTTATCTTTTTTTGCACGGCGTCGAGTAGATCGCCATACTTTGTCCATTCGGTTTTTACCGCAGCGAGCAGATTCCAAACTTCACTGGAACGCTTCTGAATGGCCAGAGTACGGAAACCCATTTGAAGACTATTTAAAATGGACCATAGGGTTGTTGGCCCAGCGATGACCACACGGCACTCGCGCTGAATATATTCGCACAAGCCATCTCTGCGAATAACTTCGGCGAAAAGGCCCTCGATCGGCAAAAACATGATGGCAAAATCGGTGGTCTTTGGAGGATTCAAATATTTCTCGCTTATATCCTTCGCGCAGGCCTTCACGCGTTGCTCAAGCTGCTTGACGCCCGTCTCCACCATTTGAATGTCGCCCTTCTCCTGAGCCTCCAATAGACGCTGATAATCTTCAATCGGGAATTTGGCATCGATCGCGAGCCAAACCGGTTCGTCGTTCCCGCCTTGTCCGGGAAGTTTAATTGCGAACTCGACCCGCTCGCCGCTATCCTTCGTGGCCAGGTTGGCGGCGAACTGATCGGGATTAAGCATCTGCTCCAGCATGGTGCCAAGCTGGACTTCGGCCCAAGTTCCGCGAGTTTTTACGTTCGTCAGCACCTTCTTTAAATCACCCACTCCCGAGGCCAGCGCCTGCATTTCGCCAAATCCCTTATGCACCTGTTCCAGACGCTCGCTCACTTGCTTGAAGGAGTCGCCCAACCGCTTTTCGAGCGTTCCCTGGAGCTTTTCGTCGACCGTTTGCCGCATGAGTTCCAGTTGATTGGCATTTTCAACCTGAATGCTTTGGAGTTTCCCTTCCACGCCGACCCTGACTGCCTCCAATTTTCTCTCAGTGGAATCCGAGAGCTTACCAATCTCGGAGCTCATTGTTTCAAGTTGAGTTTTCTGGGCTTCGGCGAGATCTTTGAAGGTTGTCGCCATGGTTTCCGAAATGCTCCTGAGGGTCGTCACGACTTCTTCTCTAAGCTGCTTGCCGCCGCGAGCCGATTCGCCACGAATCGCGTCGAGGCGCTCACCGCTGGATTTCGCAAATGAGTCAAACTGATCGGAAAAGATTTCGAGTTGAGACTTTTGCGAATTGCCGAGTTCAATCATTCGTTGGGCGACGGAATCGCCGAAATTCTTGACAACTTGAGCAAGTTCGAGCCGCTGTTCTCGGTCCGCTTTGTTCATTTCATCCCGGCTTTTCGCCGCTTCCTCGCGAGCCGCCCGCTCGAGTCCTTCCTGCGCGCGCTCAAAAGCATCTAAACGGCCGGCAAGCGCTTCAAAGCCGGGGGCCTTTCTCATGAGAATCAGCAGGCAAATCAACGTCGCAATCAGTAAGACGAGAGAAGCAGTTGCAATTGGTTCAGCCATAATAGGCCTCCTTTAGAGCGCTTTGGTTCAATATTACGAACCAAAACTAGTATAGCGAATCATGCACAGCCTGTCAATCCCTAGAAATACTTCTTGCAAACTAACTGCAGAGTTCGCTAAAATGAATTAGAATCACCGCTTCGGCAGAATTAAGGAGTTAAAACTCGATATCTGATGGCTACTACAGGGGAGAGAATTCGTGAGATCCGGGAAAAGCGAGGTTTGAGGCAAGACCAGCTCGCCAGTCAAGCAAAGATCAGTAAGAGCTTTTTAAGCGAAATCGAGAATAACAACCGAAACGTTAGCTCACAGGCATTATTGCGGATTGCGAACGTTTTGGGCGCCTCGGTGGATTACTTACTCACCGGGGAATCAAAAGAGACGCCAGCGAAAGGGCCGATCACAATTCCACCAGAGCTTTCGCGCGCGGCTGAGGAGCTTCATTTGACCTTTAATCAGACCGTTGATCTTCTTGAGGCACAGCGGTCTATTGTCGCGCGCAGAGCCCATAAGTCGATTAAGAACCTAACCGTTGAAGACTGGAAAGAATTGCACAAAACGCTGAAGCGAGTCTTTGGATAATGGCTGGGCGCCTAAAAAATTCCGTCTCGATTTCGACCCTTGCGCGGGATCTAGGGATTGCTGGTAGCAAGGATCCTATTGCCGCGATTATCAAATTCTGCGAGAGGCGGATCAAAAAGGTCCTGGAAACCTTTCCCGATTGCCATACGCTTACAGAACTCCTCGATTGCGTGGCAGCCAAGCTTGGCACCATGTTCGAGATGGTCACGTCGGACGAAGATCTCCGGCAAATTCGAAAAAAGTATCTGCTTAGAGGCGAAAAAATTTTTGCTACGCTGGATAAGGAGCTGTCGGAAGATGTTTTTGCCATCACCTACCGGCGAAA
>Ga0075418_10011018_pt1 | contig 10102 bp, 7 predicted proteins | sample SoiMetdeltSBSDD2_FD_81776 | JGI IMG/M metagenome (GOLD analysis project Ga0075418, IMG submission 81776) | Bulk soil microbial communities from a Populus tree surrounding site in Tennessee, USA - Soil MetaG P. deltoides SBSDD2 | ecosystem: Environmental > Terrestrial > Soil > Tree plantation...
GCGAGATTCCCGTGGCTGTCACAGAGCGCACTTGGAGCCAGGTCAAGGCCATGTTCAGGGAATGAACTCCTGAACAGCTACAAAGGATCCCAAGGAGGGGTCAAACTGGGAGAGCTGGCACTCGATTACTGCTGGCCTTCGGGCGGCTGGCGCTCGGGCGGCTCGAGGTCGCCGGGAGACGGCGCTGCAGGAACCTCGAAGTGGAAGTTCGGATCCAGTCGCTCCAGGTCGGTGGCGGCCTGCCGGAGCTCTGTCTGATGTTCCGGGGTCGGGGCCCGCTTCCAGTCGGACCAGGCGTCGAGGAAGACGTCGCGCTGCCGCGCCAGATCCAGCGCCAGCACGCCGCGCTCCAGATGGAAGAGATCGCCCGGACTCAACTGATCGACCAGGTGCAGATACTCGGCGCGCAGGTACGAGAGCAAGCGCAGGTAACGCTCGAAGCCGGCGGCCAGCTTGCCCAGCACGTCGGTGATGCCGCTGCTGCGGCCGTAGAGCGAGCGGCTGTAGGTGAAGGCGTAGTCGTAGTAAGCCTTGCCGCGGCCGACGTGGGTCTCGCCGCGCACCTGCAGCGGCGCGGCCAGCGCCTTCGGCCGGGCTCCCGTCGGGTTGTGGAACACTCCCATCATCATCAGGAGATGATCCGCGTTCGCGCGGTATACGGTGTACTTGAAACGTGTGTTGGTGGAGCTGCGCACGCGCTCGAACACCGAGGTGTCGTAGGTCGAGAGGTACTGGCGCCCGCGCCGCTTGGTCTCGGGATGCACGTAATCGCAGAGCAGGTGTGTCAAGTAGATGTTGACGTCGTCTTCCGGCGGGGAGTCGTCGCCCAGACCCGAGTGGATACGACTCGACAGCAGGGCGTGGATCATGAAAGAAATACTCGGCGTGGCGGCGCCGGAGGCACCGCTGCTCTCCACGGGGACGTATTTATCGGCGTCTTCGGCCACGCTCACGACCTCCGCGGCATCGCCTTGCGCGCTCCCGCAGCAAGTGGTATGCCATGGACGGCCCTCGCGGGAGGCTTCGCCTGCGCCTCGGATTCCTGCAGATGCACCCGCGCTTCGGTGACGTCGAAGCGAACGTGACCGCCATCGAGACCGCTCTCGCCGGCGTGCGCGACGCGGTCATCGTTCTCCCTGAGCTGTGCACCACGGGCTACGTCTTCGCCTCCCGCGCCGAAACGAAAGCGCTCGCCGAGCCCGCCGACGGTCCGTCGGTGCAGCGCTTGCGCCGGCTGGCGCGGGCGAACCGACTCGTCCTCTGCTTCGGCATGGCGGAAAAGAGCGGCAGCAAGCTCTACAACAGCGCTGTCACGCTGCTGCCTTCGGGCCGCAGGCATGTCTACCGCAAGGCGCATCTCTTCGACCGGGAAAAGCTGGTCTTCGACACCGCGGCGCCGCGCTTCGCGCCCTTTCGCGCCGGCGTGCCCGTGGGGGTCATGATCTGCTTCGACTGGATCTTCCCGGAGGTCTGCCGCAGCCTGGCGCTCGCCGGTGCGCGGGTGATCCTGCATCCTTCGAACCTCGTGCTGCCGTACTGCCAAGCCGCGATGGTGACACGGGCCGTGGAGAATCGCGTCTTCACCGTCACCTGCAACCGCGTCGGCACCGAGCGGCGAAGCGGGGTGAAACTGCGCTTCACGGGTCAGAGCCGGATCGTCGATCCCAAGGGTCGAGTCCTGGCGCAGGCGGGGGAGGAGGAGAGTTCCCTGCAGGTCGTGGACATCGATCCGGCGGCGGCGGCAGACAAGCACATCACGGCGCGGAACCATCTCTTCCGGGACCGCCGCCCAGGCAGCTATCGCCTGGGCTGACGGTGCGTTCCGCACGTTCCCGACACCAAAGTTAGTTTCCCCGTACCGGCGGGGCAAGATGCTCCGCGCAGCAACGCGGCGCGGAAAGCTCCAGCCGGCGCGGTGCACCGTGGTGTACACCGACCCACACGGCTGCAAGCTTCCTCGCGAGGGCGTGTTGTCCCCCTGGCACATCGCTTGCGTGCCTTGCGCTCCGCCAAGTCTTTCTGCGCCCTGCGAAGGGCGTGTTGATTGCTCCAAGAGCAGAAGGCGGCGAGGCCGTCCGGATCGGCAGGTGTTCTCGATGGACGAAGCGCGGGATTCCAAGCCGAAGTCACCGCATCTCGTGGCGTTGATGGCCTCGGGCTCCATCCTTCTCGCCGGCTTCACCGTCAGCACGTACTGCATGCAGTTGCGTGGTCCCGGCCTGGCAGCGGGAATCAACGCGCACCGGCCGGAGTGGATCGTCCTCGGTGCCGCGCTGCTCGGCCTCGCCATCGCCGTGCACCTCGCGGTGGCGCGGGCGCTTTATGCGGCGCGCGGCGCGGCGAGCGTGCGCGGGGTGCTGCGCCGCGCGCTGGAAGTTCTCGGCACCGCGCCCGAGGTGACGGAAAACAGCGAGGCGTTGCCGCGGGAAGTGCGGGATCTGGTGACCCTGTTCGCCGGCCAACGGGGCCGCGAGCAGGAGCTCGAGCGCGAGCTGCAGGGAGCGCGGCGGGAGATGAAGGATCTGCTGCAACGCCTGGAGCAGAGCAGCGCTCGACGCGAACCGATGCTCGCCGAGGGAGCGAGCGAGCTCGTCGCCCGCGTGGCGCGGGCTTGGAACCAGGCGATGGCGCAGGCGGGGCCGGCGCAGGCTGGGCCCGCGCAGACGGGGCCGGCACCAGCGGCGCCAGCCACGACGATGAACTCACGGCTCGCGGCCCTCGGTGCGTCGATCTCGGCGCTGGACTCACCGTCGGCGGCCCTGGAAGAACCTCTCGCCGCGCTGGACTCGGCGCTCGCCGCCTTGCGCGCGCCCCTCGGTGCGGCGGAGACGGCGCTCGAGGCGCTGGCGGCGGAAGCGACGGTGGAGGACGAGGCGGCGATGGACGACTTCGCGCCCGAACCGCGGTCGGAGCCATTCTCCTTGGGCGTGGCGTCAGAAGCCGCGATGACACCGGAGATCGCCCGGCGGCTGGAAGAGTTGGAGAGCCGCTTCTCCCAACTCCAGAACGAGATGCTCTCCATGCAGCCCTTCGCGCCGGATTCGCCCGTCGTGGAAGCGGTGCCGATGCTGGAGCCGGAGATTCTCCTGGACGAGTCGGCGAGCGCAGCGCCCACCGTGCCGCCGCCCGTACCGCTCTTCCTGGAACCGGACCTGGAGCCAGAACCGGAACCGGAGGTGGAGCCGGAAGTCGAAGCGGAGCTCGAGAGTCCGGATCCAGCCTGGCCCACGTGGCCCGATGCGGCAGGAGCCGGAGGCGCGGCGCCCGAATCCACGCCGGGTCTCTCCCCGGAAGAGGACATTCGTTACGCCCGTTCCGAGGTGGTGCGCCCGGATCAGCCGACGAAGGCCGGCGATTCGGGCTACTTCGAATGGACCGGACAGTCGCGCCAGCAAGGCTCCTGGAGGTTGCGCGACGAGGCCGCGCGCGAGCTGTCGCGAGCGACGGAGGCGAGCCCAGCCGCGAAGCCCGAGGCCAGCGCCGCGGGCACCAGCGTCGTCAAGGGGACCCCGAGCTTCGAAGAACGCTTCCCGCATTTCGTGGGTAAACCGATCGGCAATTTGGACGGGCGCGTGGCCGTGAGCTTCGAGGGCGGCAGCAAACAAGGCGAAAGCTACGGCGCGGACGAGGATCCGGAGGCGAGCGGTGACGCCGGATCCAGGTGGGGCCGCAGGCCAGGTGGAATGGAGCGCCGGGAGTGATGTCGGTGCGGCAGACGGCGGACCTGCAATCCCTGGTGCTGCAAGGAAAGGAGCACCTGCGGAGCCTGCAGGAGATCCTCGGGCGGGGCGAGCCGCCGGAGCGCGCCGCGCTGCAACGGCTGACGCAAGCGACCCGGGCGCTGCGCGGCAGCGCTTCGCTCCTCGGCCTCGACGCCTACCAGTCCTGCCTCGGACGTCTCTTCGCCTTGCTGGAGGATGTGGGGGCCAGCGAGGTGCCCTGGTCGGCGCAACTCGAAGAGCTGCTCGAAGAGGCGCGCCAGTGCGCGCGGAAGTATCTGGAAGCACTCGTCGAGAGCGAGGCGCGCCCGAGCACGGCGGCACTCGAGCGTCTCGAGGAGCGTCTGGCCTCCTGGCGTCGCGAGGCGGCGCGTCGCTTCGAAGAAGCCCCGGGCCGTGCCGATCCGCAACAGGTTGTGTCGCAAAGTGACGTGTCGCAGCGGTGGGTCCAGGATGTCGCCGCTCTGGTGCGGCAAGCACGCGAGCTCCACACGCTCGCGAACGCCGCCCGGGACGAGCGCCTCCACCCGGAGCTGAAGCCGCTGGCGCGAGAACTCCACGCTCTCGCTCGCGCCATGACGGCGCCGCCGGAGGCTGTCGGGACGGCGCCAACCTTCGAGGCTGGCCTGCGGAATCACTGCGAGGGTGTCTTGCGGTCGCTGGTGGAGGCTGCGGCACAGGAGGTGCTGGACGAGGCGCAAGAGCGCGGCTCGCGTCTGGCGATCCGGGCGACTGGATCGCTCGGAGAAGTGGACGACGAGCTGGGCGGCGCCATCCTGGAGATCCTGCGCAACCTGTGGTCGGACAGCTTGCTGCTGCAGCGCGAGCGGGCCGAGGCGCACATCGACTGCGTGTTGCGCGTCGACGAGGACCGCCTGGTGCTCGAGGTACGGGATCCCGACGCCGTGCGCCGCGGCCACGGGGAAGACGACGTCCTCGCCAACTGTCCGGGCTTACGGCGCTCGCGGCCGGTGGTGGAGTCGCTGCAGGGTCTGGTCTGGGTGCAGCCGCAGGACACGCCTGGGTGCCGCTTCCGACTGGCCCTGCCGCGGAGCACCACGCCGAGTGCGTGTCATCTGATTCGGGTGGGTACGCACGCTGTCGCCGTGCCGGCGCCCGCTCTGGAGGCAGTGCACCACGGCGCGGCCTCCCGCGTCCTGCAGGACGGCACCGGTGCCGTCGTGCAGCTGACCGGAGCACGCTATCCCGTCCTGCAGCTGGCGTTCGCGCTGCAAGACCAGAGCTACGAAGAGCGCGAGCGCGAGCTCGTGCTGATCGTGGGGAGCTTCGAGAGGCGCGCGGCGCTCTTCGCCTCGGGGCCTTGCGCCGCGGTGCGCGGTGTCGTGCAACCGGGGCCGGAGGGCCCCTGGCTCGGGACCTTGGAGACCGGCCGGGCCGCGGTGCCCGTGCTCGATGTGGCGGGCCTGCTGGGGCGGCGGCGCGGACCGTCCGCCGGCGGCGCCGGCTGAGCGTAGAAGGAGTGCGGTAGGGCGGGGCAGAGTTCGTGGGTACGTTGTCGATGGTCATTTCAACAGAGGCAGGGGAAGCCATGAGCGAGCTGAAGACGAACGAGTACGCCAACATCTACATCGGCGGTGACGAAGGAACGAACGCCGTCATGACCTCGATGGAGGCGGCAGAGTATCTGAAGATGCACGTCAAGACCGTGTGTCGCTTGGCCAAGGAAGGCAAGATCCCGGCGAAGAAGGTCGGCAGCGAGTGGCGTTTCCTGAAAAACGTCCTCGACAAGTGGCTGTCCGAGGAGATGGGTTGAGCGACGAGGGACAGGAAAATGGGCCGAGAAGAGGCCGCGAGGGGAGTGCGATTCGAGCGACTGCCCTGTGACGACCCGCAGGTTGCCGTCTTCGGGATCGGTGGATCCTTGGGCCCGGCAGCGCGGCCGCATCTCAGCCGTCTCTTCCAGGAGTGCGAGCAGCGGCGGTTGTCGCGTGTGGTCCTCGATCTTTCCGGGGTGCTTTCCCTCGGAGCCGGTGGCGCGCGGCAACTGAACGAGTTCGCTGCCGAGCGGGCGAAGCAGGGCTGGACGACGGCGTTCCTGGTGCGTTCAGCGACGCTGCGGAGCTTCCTCTGTCGTGATCCGGACCTCCAGCCTCCTCCTCTCGCGGACACCTTGGAGGCCGCCTTGAGCGCAGTCGGAACGCGTGGGCCGGAACAGGACGCCCCGCTGGCGCCGCCGTTCCCGCTGAGCGGAGGCCTGGCGAGGCCGACGTCCCCGCTGAGCGCAGGTCCGACGGAGCCAAGGTCCCCGCTGAGCGGAGGATTGGCGAAGCCGACATCACCGCCGCAGCCGACGTCCCCGCTGAGCGGAGGTCCGACGGAGCCAAGGTCCCCGCTGAGCGGAGGCACGGCGAAGCCATTGTCACCGCTGCAGCCAAGGTCCCCGCTGAGCGGAGGATTGGCGAAGCCGACATCAACGCCGCAGCCGACGTCCCCGCTGAGCGGAGGTCCGACGGAGCCAAGGTCCCCGCTGAGCGGAGGATTGGCGAAGCCGTCACCACCGCTGCAGCCAAGGTCCCCGCTGAGCGGAGGATTGGCGAAGCCGACATCACCGCCGCAGCCGACGTCCCCGCTGAGCGGCGGCCTGGCGAGGCCGACGTCCCCGCTGAGCGCAGGTCCGACGGAGCCAAGGTCCCCGCTGAGCGGAGGATTGGCGAAGCCGCCATCGCCGCCGAGCGCGGAGACGGCGCCACGGCGCAGCGAGCCGGAGTTCGATCGCCTCCTCATGGCCATCGGCCTCGGCAAGATCCCGGCGGCCGACCCGAATGCAGCGACCGCCGCGGAACCTTCGGAGGCGGACGTGTTGCAGTCCCTCGAGGCCACCGTGGTGGACCCGCCGCTACGGAGCTTTCCCGCCAGCACTGCACCGCGGGGCATGGCCGACGAAGGCACGGCGGAGCTGCAAGAGCTGGCTAGGCGCTGGGAACTGGCGTTGCGGACCCAGGCGCTGGCCTCGCGGGTGCACGTCTTCGCCTTGCAGCCGGACGGCGCCTACCATCCGATCACCGCAGCCGGTGTCGACTTGGAGCGTGGCCTGCCCTACCACGGGGAGCTGGCGCGGCGGGTGCGGGATCAACCTGGCCCGGCTTTCCTCTTCGATCTCTGCCTCGATCCCCTGACGCCGGAAGAACACGAGCTCGTCGGCGCGCTCAATTGCGAGATCGTGGGGCGGACGGAAGGGGACGATCAGCCCGAGCTCCTGCTCTTCCTCGCCAAGGAAAGGCCCGGCGACGACTACACGCTGGAAGAGCTCGAGGCTCTGGACCGTTGCCTGCGCCAGAGTTCCGCTGCGGTCGCGGCGCCGGCGCCCACTCCCGCACTGCCCCGGCCGGACAACGCCCTGCGCGTCCGCGGGCCCGCCAGCTTCCTCGGCGCCCCGGCGTATCAGGAGAGCGAGCGCGAGCGGCTCTTGCGCCGCAAGATCACCCATCTGCGCGACATCATCGCCATGTCGCGCAGCTTCGACGCGGCCTTCGGCACCTCGAAGCTCCTCGATGTCCTCGTGCTCTCCGTCGTCTCCATCGCCCGTACCGAGACGGTGCTCTACTTCAGCGAGCGCGAGGGGGAGTTCCTTCTCACCCACCACCGCGGCCTCGACCGCGAGGCGCTGGCGGAAATGGCGCTGCGCTCGGATTCCACTCTGGTGCAAGCCGCGCTGCAGAGCGATGACGTGGTGCACCTCGACGGGCACCCGCGGGTCGCCGAGGAAGAACAGATGTGGGCGCGGCAGCACGGTTTCGCCCATGCCCTCGCCTTCCGCGTCTTGGACCGGCCGCTCGGACTCCTCCTCTTGGGCGCCAGCCGTGCCGGCGAGCCCGACTTGGAGATGCTGTCGACCTTGCTCGAGGAGGCGGCGCTCGCCTACGAGCGCGCCCAGCTCTACGAGACGCTGCAGGACCGCACCCTGGGTGTGGTGCGCGGCCTGGTGCGGCTCATCGAAAGCTGCAGCGGCCAGGATGCTGGAGCGACGGAGCGCGTGGTGCGCTACACCCAGGCGCTGGCCCAGGAAGTGCAGGTTCCCGAGGAGTCGTGGCGCGAGCTGGCATACGGCGCCGTGCTGCGCGACATCGGCATGCTGCGCATCGATCCGGAGATCCTGCGCTCCAGCGGCCAGCTCACCGCGGAGCAGTGGGAAACCGTGCGGCGCCATCCGCTGGAGGGCGCGGCGATCATGCGGCAGATGCGCTTCGGCGAGGTCGCCATCGAGGTGGTGCTGCACCACCACGAGGCCTACAACGGCGAGGGGTATCCGTCGGGGCTGCGCGGGCGGGCCATCCCGCTCGGCGCGCGCCTCGTGGCCGTGGCCGAATCCTACGTGAAAATGACCATGGACCGGCCGTATCGCAAAGCCTTGCCGCAGGTGGAAGCGCTGGAGAGCCTGGCGGAGAACTGGGGGCTGCGCTACGACCCGCTGATCGTCGATGCCCTGGTGCGCGTGGTCAATCGGGAGCTCAGCATGGGACTGGACGAGATGGAATTGACCCGCGATCTCTTCGGGGTGCCGTGATGGCGAAGCGCAAGGACGAAGTTCCCGAGGCTCCCGCCTGCGTCCACGACGAGATCGACGCTTACATCGCCGGCGGTTCGCCGGCGGCCGAGGCCTTCGCCCCGGGGCTCTTCGACGAAGGCCAGATGCCGCTGCCCAGCATGGACGAGGAAACGCCGTGGCGGCGCCGCGCCGGCTGGATCGCCGCCCTGGCGCGCGAGGGGAGCGGTACCAGCGAGACGGAGCTGCGTGCGCCAGGGGTGGAGGCGGAGTCCCTCGCCGATCCGCGCCAGGGGCGCTCCGGAGCGCGAGGGTCCGGGGCACCGGAGGCCACGGATCCCGGCGAAGTGGAGTTGAACGACGTCCGCTTGCTCGTGGTGCATCCCAACCTCGGAACGCGCAAACAGGTGGCCTCGGTCCTCGCGCAGCTCGGGCTGCAGGTGTCCACCTGCGGGCAAACCGAGCAGGCGATCCTGCAGGTGCTGCACGAGCGCCCCGATGCGGTGCTGGCGGAGCTGGATGTTCCCGGCTTCGACAGCATCGGCATGTGCCGGGCGCTGCACGATCGTGTGCCCGAGATCCCGGTGCTTCTCGTCGCGGCGGGCGACGACGAGGGCTCTTACAGCTTGTCCATGGAGGCCGGCGCCGCCGATTACCTGCGCCGGCCCGTGACGCCGGACTTCGTCGCCGAGCGCCTGCGCGCCGTCATCGCCCGGGCTCGGGCAGGCACCAGCGAGCGGCTGCGCGAGGGTGCCGCTCCCGCGGAAGGGATCCCGCGCGGAACGCAGAACCTGAGCCGCGAGCTGCGCCGGCAGGAACTCAAGATCCAGTCCCTCTTCGAGCTGTCGCAGAACGTCGTGGGCTGCCTGGAGCTGGACGACCTCTATCAGGGGTTCATGCTCACGGCGATGGGACAGATCGGTCTGGCCTCCGGGGCGCTCTTCCATCTGGATGCTTCGAGCCGGGTTCTCGACGTCGTCTGCCGCGGCATCGCCTCGAGGGAGGTGCGCCGCCTCCTGGATTTCCGCGCCGGTCTCGGCTTGTATCTGCTGCGGGCGCCGCAGCCGCTGCTGCTGGAGGAAGGGATCTTCCCGCGCGAGCTGGCGAACGAGGTGCGCGCGGCGCGGGAGACCGGCTTCGGCGTCGCTTGCCCCATGGCCGCCAAGGGCGCCCCGGTGGGGGTGGCGCTGTTCGGCCACAAGGTGTCCGGGCTGCCCTTCACGGCGGATGATCTGGTGATGTTGACGGCGGTGTGCAACTTCGCCGGACCGGCGCTGGAAGGCGCCCGGCTCTACAGCGAGCTGCACCGCACCTATCTTTCCACGGTGCGCGCCTTCGTCTCCTCCCTCGAGGCCAAAGACGCCTACACCCGCGGCCACTCGGAGCGGGTCGCCGATTACGCCCGCATTGTCGGCGGCAACATGGGGCTCGGACGGCACGAGATCGACATGCTGGTCTTCGGCGCCGTGCTGCACGACATCGGCAAGATCGGCGTGGCCGAGGGCATCCTCAACAAGCCCGGGCCGCTGACGCCGGAGGAATGGCGGATCGTCCGCGCCCACCCCGAGATGGGGGCGCGGATCATCAGCAATATCGAGTACCTCGAGCCGGCACTGGGTCTCATCCTGCACCACCACGAGCGCATCGACGGCCGCGGCTATCCCCACGGCCTCGTGGGTAGCGACATCGAGCTGGGCACGCGCATCGTCACCGTGGTGGACAGCTTCGACGCCATGACCACGAACCGCCCTTACCGTCAGGCCATGCCGGTGGAGAAGGCGATCGCCTTGCTGCGCGGCAACGCCGGCCGGCAATTCGATCCCGAGATCGTCGAGCGCTTCATCGACCTCCTCGAGGCGGGCAGCATCGAGGTCAGGCC
>Ga0075418_10011019_pt1 | contig 10101 bp, 8 predicted proteins | sample SoiMetdeltSBSDD2_FD_81776 | JGI IMG/M metagenome (GOLD analysis project Ga0075418, IMG submission 81776) | Bulk soil microbial communities from a Populus tree surrounding site in Tennessee, USA - Soil MetaG P. deltoides SBSDD2 | ecosystem: Environmental > Terrestrial > Soil > Tree plantation...
CCAGGAATAGCACTGTCCTGGACGGTAATGGCCAAGCAAATACGATTATGATTCCTGCGGATTTGCCACAGATGCCGGTGATTCAAGGATTTGTCATTAGAAACAGCACAGATGGCATCCTGGCTTACTCGGAGTTCATCGCTGAATATAACTATTTTGTCGCTGCAAATAATCTAATGTCCTACCAGCAAGGCAGCGGCGGCATCAATCGTAATAACGTTTATTTCCAGGCTGGCAGTAACGCCATCCGCCTGGACAATATGAATCGACCGCTTTTAATTGAGAATAACCGTATCCTGTACAGCACAACGGATGGAATCGAGATTAGCTTGCAAAAGCCCACCGCACCGTTTGCAACAGCCTTGATCGATATCCGAAACAACATGATTGTTGGAAGCGGTGAGAATGGTATCCAATTCATTCAGCATCCAGGAGACCCCGTGGATACAAATCGACGCTTCATGATCGCCGGAAACCTGCTCGCCAGTAACAAGAAGGCTGGGCTGGCTTTCATGCCCAATGCAGATACAATAGAGAACTACTCCGGCGCAGAATTGGGAGAGGCTGTGCGCCTATTCAACAATACGTTTTACGGCAACGACTACGGGATCTCGGGCGGGGGCAATCTGGTGACATTCAACAATATCATTGCCAACTCGATCACACGTGGCGCATGGAAGGTACAAGGCCCTGCGGGTAGCACTGCCGTCGTTGCATTTACCCTGTTCCATAATAATGCCATCCATGCCGAGCAGACCAATCTGGGAGATGGCATCCTCGCGGATGTCGACCCACTCTTCCAGGCCGCGCCAAATGCGGGTCCCGATGGCACGTGGGCCACAATTGACGACGATTTCAGCGGTTTGGTGCTTCGGGCGGATTCTCCGGCCGTAGATAAAGGCGTTGCGCAATACACTGCCATCAGCGGAGAGTTGGTTCCACCCAGCCCAATCGTATACGCCGGTGCCGCGCCAGACCTGGGATGGCGGGAGGTTGGAGCCCCTATCTTCCCGACGCCTGGCCCAACGCTGATCGCTTCCTTCACTCCACTGCCAAGTATGACACCTGTGACTCTAACGCCAGTGCCGACCCTTACAGCCGTACCGCCGTCGCCCACCACCGCAATTCCAAGCGTCACGCCAACGTCAACAACCATCCCACCCGCCGCGACACAGACCGCTGCCCTATCACCCACAGCAACCTTTACGGGTTCTCCCGCTCCGTTGGCGATACAATCCATAAACCCGATTGGCGCACAGGCCAATACAACCGTAGTTATAACCATCAGCGGATCGGGTTTTCAAAATGGCGTCGTTGTGAACTTTGAAGGTGGACAGGGATTAGCTCAAGAGGTGGTTGCCACACAGGTGCTGAATTCCAATACCATCATGGTTACCGTAAATGTGCGGAACGATGGCTCTGTAGGGACGCAGGTCTGGGACGTACGAGTGACCAATCCAGATCAATCCACAGCAGTGTTGTTGGACGCCTTCACTGTGACTCCCGCCTAAACATCTTGAAGGGTAACGTTAATATATTTAGAGGCTCCTCTCGAAACGTTTCGTGAGTGAGCCTCTTTGTATGAAGGACACAAATACAGAGAATGCCTTCGTTCTGGGGGAAGCACCTACCAGATAATTCTCACAGGGAATGATATTATCACGATTGATTTATAGGTATAGGAGACCAACATGAGTTCGACTAAATCAAGATCCGGGTTTACGCGCTTTGCAAAGTGGACAGCCTATGTAACCGGCCGCCCAATCGCTTTTATTTTCGCCGTCACGGTGATCATTGTATGGGCATTGACGGGTCCCATTTTCGGTTTCAGCGACACCTGGCAACTGGTCATCAATACTGGCACAACCATCATGACATTCCTGATGGTATTCCTCATCCAAAATACGCAATACCGTGATTCTGAGGCTATCCACATCAAGCTGGATGAATTGATCCGTTCGACAAAAGAGGCCCAGAACGCGCTCATGGATCTAGAGGAGTTGGAGGATGATGAGCTTGACCGCCTCCGTGCCGATTACGAAAAAATCGCTGAACAGGCGCGAAGCACGCTGCAGAAAAGGCAGAAAGTGAAAGCTGCGGGACCGAACAAATAAGGGTTTATCATCCGGAGCGGATGGTCATCCACCAACCTGAGCCGCCGGGGTCGTCATTATTCTGCCACGCATTCCATATTCCGTCTTCACCAGCCCAGGGAGCCGATTCAGTTTGGCCCGTAAGTGGGTCATTATAGTGAATGAGAATTGTATTCGTAGTGGCGGGAGCAATGGAAATACCTGTCACGACCACAAAGTGTGCACCTGCAGTAGGATCATCCAATCTAGTCCGAACATCTATAATAATCGGTTCATCTTTCTGTAATTTTTGAACCAATAACCTAAGAGCTTGATCTTGAGTGAGCGCTCTTCCTGTGGAGAGCTTATCAGCATAATTCTCCGCAATTTTCACCATGTTTGCCGGGCTGGTAAACGGCGGGCGATCCGCTGTGAAATACCCCATCTTCGTCGCGTATGCAAGGACCTCTGACTCTCGTATGGGTTCCTGCGAGTTTGCATAGTTATAGGCCATCGTTATCGCCGCTTCGCCGCATGAGGTCACCTGCATTTGCTGAAGAGGCTTCACCGGCAGCATCAACGCCTGCTGCCCAAGCTGTTGAACCAGAGAGGCCTCGGAAATCGGCGCAAAGCCACTGTATAACAAGGCGCCAATACTCGCCATGGCAAGTATGACTACACTCGTTCGAATTGATTTTTTCATCTGCAAAACCTTTATGGTACCTGACGAATCGGACGTCGAGAGGAATGAATCGCTCTTTTTTGGATGGGCCCTTTCTGTCAGTGCTTACGACTTGTCAGAGGGGCTAACATTAAATGAGAATAAATTGATCCAGGCCTAAATCAGGCATCGAACAGATCTCGCAAAAGTTCTGTTTCAGGTTCCGATTCTCCGTGAACTGTTTCAGCCCTCTCCAAAATTGCGAGAGGGCTGAAATAAATCTAAATCTTGCAAGAGCCTATCGTACGTGCTAGTTTGCGTTCTGATTATTTTGGATTGCTTTCTTTCCAGCCTCAGCAGCCTGAGCCACACGGTCCAATTGTTTAGCCAGCAGGTCTTTTCCCTGGTGTTGCAAGTCTTCCGCCTTGACCTGCACATCGGTCTTGATCTGATTCGCTTTGGATTTGGCCTGTCCCACTTTGTCTTTTACAACTTCCGTAGTCCGGTCACGCAGGTGGATGGCTCCTGATCGGACTTCAGCACGCGTCTCCGATCCAGATTGCGGTGCTAAAAGTAGCACCGTACCTGCGCCAACCAGGCTACCGACGAACAGCCCGGTTAAGAGAGATTTGGCACGGCTTGGCTGTCTTTCCACGTACTCGAGTTCTTCATTTTTCGTATTCATCTTTTTCTCCTTTTTCATGAGCTGTATCAACCGAACTGCTTGAACAAGTAGTTGGCTGGTTGATAAGGCATAAACAAGCACGCCTGTGCTGAGCTTGCCTTCGATAAAGCAGGTTATTTATTATCTTACACCACGCATCATAGGAAGAAATATAGGATTCAGTTAATATCTGATTAGAGTCTTCTTACCTAAGCTTTGCAAACCATATCAGCTTGCCCAACCACAGATAGGGATTTCCCTATCTGGCTATGGGGGATTTCCTTATTGATATAGCCTGTTCCCACCTTTATAGTAGGCAAAAAACGAATAAGTGGACTCTTTTGGTTGAGCTAATGTTTCGATACGTGTCATCCTTACAAAGACATCGTTATCAGAGTACATTGGGGAAACAGACGTCACTAATTTCTCCCCAGAGAACAAAGATAACGATGTCTTGCCGCATTCTCTAACCACCAATAACGCCTCCCGCTGCAGACCTGTTGAAAGCATTGAAAGAGGTGTCCCGCCTACCCAAACTGTGTTGCCAATCACACCCACCGTGTAGGAATCCATTCGCACATGTACAAGGAGTATTCATCTAAGGTGAGGGAGAATCAGGTAAGAGACTTGTGAAAATCAAACTTAATGTTGAGTCCGATGCGCTGAAAGAGTTGCATCTTGTGGCAGTTGCTTATTCGTTCGTGCAAAGGGAATTCTTCCCGAATGAAGAGGCTTTTTCCGCGGAACAGGAGGTGGAGGAGCGCGCCCAAGAAGTCATCGAAGAAATAAAAAAACTGGGTCTGGAAGCCAAGGGCTATCCGGCGGACCAATATCTTCTCACCAACCTCCTGGTAGATAAACCAGACCTGATCGTAAACCTGGTGGATACGGTGAGGGGTAAGGACAAACTCGCCAGCACCATTCCAGCTTTTCTGGAATACGCCAGCATGCCTTTTACAGGCTGCGGCACCACGGGCATGGTGATCGGCAGTAACCGTCATCTCTTCAAAGAATTGCTTCAGCAAAATAATATTCCAACCCCTGAGTATAAATTCATCAAAGATCTGCGTTCGAATACACCACCTTCCTTTGACCCACCCTATATTGTCAAACTGAATGAAAGTGGTGGTAGCATGGGTATTGATAATCGCGCGATTAAGGAGACTGCGGCACAAGTCCTAAAAAAAGTGGAGACTCTTCAAGGTGAATACAAAATCCCTGTACTGGTGGAGAAATTCATCGAAGGACCGGAGATCACTGGAGTTGTCTTCGAAGATGGGAAGAATCGCCATGTCTTTTTAGCGCGGAAGAAGTATCGCCTGAAGCCCGATGGCAAACATGAATATACAAGCATCGAAAGTTATGAGATTCCGAATGCTGCCAAATTCGAATTTGTGGAAGAAGAGTTGGAAAAGAAAATCAGTGAGCTCTGCGTTAAAGCCTTTGAGATCCTGCGCTTCACGGATTATGCCAAGTTTGACATCCGCGTGGACGAGAAGGATGAGACACCCTATTTCATCGATTGCAATCCCAATACCGCTCTGGGCCCCGGCGACCAGCCAATGACCCAGGTGATGCAAATGCACGGAATTGGGTTCGAGGATATTTTAGCCAGTCTGTTGAGCAAACATGCTAAATCCCCAGTCAGACCCAAAGAAATTTGATCGGTTGCGCTGGATCGAGCAGATCACAGAAAATCATTGCGGCCCCGCTGTGACGCAAATGCTTCTTGAAAACATCGCAGTACATGTGTCTCAGGAGGAAATCACAGAGGCGGCGGGCGCCACGCATACCATTGAAACGCATGGAACACGTGTGGATCAGCTTGCCAAAGCCGTGCATGATCTAGCATCGGATGCGCGACTCTGGTCCAAGGAAAACGGTACGTTGGAAGATCTGGAGTACGTTTTGGAGGTCTGCAAATTTCCGGTTGGTGTGGAATGGCAGGGACTGTTCGGCGATGTGGATGAGGAAGATGACGATTATGGTCATTACAGCATCATTTCACACATTGATCGATGGAAAGATGAGCTCATTGTGGTCGACCCTTATAAGGATTTTGTCGACCAGAACCGTATTCTGAAGATCAACTTATTCTTGAATCGCTGGTGGGACTATAACGAAGTATTGCATCCGCAGACAGGTAAAAAAACATTCAAAAAAGATGAGCAGCTATTCTTCGTGGTAACTCCACGCAGTGTTTCGTTCCCAGCGGAGCTGGGCATGCAATCGTTCTACTAAAGAATCGGAGGAGTGACAGAATCGCAATCGAACATTTTTGGTCGAAGACGCTCTTCGCTCGCTGCTCGGGCGCAGCTTAAGAAATAAAGGGCACTCTCTTCTGACATGCAGCCGGGCCTTTTCTGCGCGTATCGACCGGATATTCAGCATCCCGAAACCAAACAGAATTGCACAGTATTTTCAATGTTCCGGAATGGAATATGATGGAATATTTTGGTATGATTTAATCTACATGAGCAAGGTTTGGCAGAGCGTCACAAATGGGTGGAGGCAAGCCTCGGCGACGAAGTACCCTGCAAACCTGAACGTACATTGCCTTATAGGTTGCGAGATGATTATGTGTTGCGGAGGATGGTTTGTGTTCCACGCTTCTGTTGATTGTACCGCTCAGATTTTCGGCCTGCTCAAAACCACCTCCCGCTTTCTCTCGAAATAAGTATGACACTGTCCAGACTCCTCAAGTAGCTTCAACAGAAGTTAAGTGGCCTTGACGAGAAATAGCCTAAGTGAAACTGACACCTCGATTTACGCTTGCATTTATTTTCTACGCCCTGGCCCTCCTGGTGAGCGTTGGATTGATCGCGTATCAAAGTGGCTGGGCTTCGCTGCGCTCGAACACCATTTCGGAATTGCACGGCACGGCACTGAGGAAGGAGGATAACCTGAACCGATGGGTGGAAGCAAAGGGCGCGAATATTTCAGCCCTGGCATCCGATCCGGTTGTCGTTACACAAGTGCTCACCGTCCTCATGTCGAATCCCAACTCGGCGGATTTTCGCGCCGCACGTGAAGCATTTGTGGCCATTCTTGAACCACGGCTTGCGACGTACGAGTACATACAGGTCAGCTTAATTAATCCAGAAACCGGGCTCGTCATCGCCTCCACCATGCCAGACGAAGAAGGCCAATTAAAGGCCAACCAGCCATTCTTTTTGAATGGCCAATCCGGGCCCTATGTAGAAAACCCAATCTATTCAGAGGAGTTGCAAGCATTCACCATGACAGCCGCCGCTCCACTGTATGGCGTGGCGGGAGAGCGAGTGGCCCTGCTGGCGGCACAACTGGATATGGAAAGCTTAAACGTCCTGGTCAGCCGGCGGACCAACCTGCATGAAACGGATGATGCCTATCTGGTCAATCCGTCGCATATGTTTGTTACCCGTCCGCGTTTTGTGGAAGATCCTGCTCTGCTTGCACAACCCGTCCAAACGGAGCATGTCAAACGCTGTTTGCAACAGGAAAGCGGCGTGATGGAAGCGGACGACTATCGCAATACGCCATCCTTTGTGGCCTACCGCTGGATCCCCGATCGCCAGATGTGTCTCGTTGTCAAAATAGATCGGGCAGAGGCCTATCAGCCTATCCGCGCCTTTGGCGGAACCATTGCCGTGACCAGCGCCATTGCGTTGTTGGTAGCCGCAGCAGTGGCCGTTGCGCTCGCTCGCAGCATGACGCGTCCCATTCTGGCTTTACAGAGTGGAGTAGCCCGCTTTGCCAATGGAGAACTGGATGTGCGGCTGGACGCGACCTCGCGGGATGAATTAGGCCAGCTGGCCAGTGAGTTCAATAAAATGGCCGGGGTGCTGGCAGAGGAACAGACTCTATTGCAGCAACGTGCCGAGCAATTCTTTAACGTGACCCTCGATATGCTTTGCACGATGGATCTGACCGGACGCCTGCTGGACCTGAACCCGGCCTGGGAACAAAACCTTGGCTATACACGTGAAGAACTTCATGGGCAGCTACTCACAAAACTGATTCATCCAGCTGATCTCTCAGCGACCACGGTAGCGCTTCAGCGCGTGAGAAACGAAACCACCGGTCGTTTTGAGAGTCGTTGTCGTCATAAGGATGGGAGTTACCGCTGGCTTGCGTGGGTTGCCGTGTTTGCGCCTCAAGATCAACTTCTATATGCCGCTGCGCGCGACATTACCGAACGCAGACTGGATGAGGAAAAACTTCGGCAACAAACGCAGGAACTGAAACGCTCCAACCAGGAACTCGAGCGATTTGGCTATGTCGCCTCTCACGACCTGCAGGAACCATTACGTCTCGTATCCAACTACGTGCAATTATTGGGCCGCCGGTATCAGGGCAAACTGGATCCCGATGCGGATGAATTCATCAGTTTCGCGCTCGATGGGACGAACCGTATGAAAAGCCTGCTCGCTGACCTGCTGGCCTATTCCAAAGTGGCCGCACGCGAAGCTAACCCTGTCCCAGTGCTTATGGAAAAGACGCTCGAACGCGTGTTGGAAAATCTGCAATTCATCGTCGAAGACGTGGGTGCCATCATAACGCACGAGCCGCTGCCAGCGGTGCTCGGTGACGATGCCCAAATGTTGCAGTTGTTGCAACATTTGATCGGAAACGCTCTTAAATTTCGCGGCTCCGAACCGCCTCGTATTCACCTGGGGGTCAGGCAGTTAGGTGAACGCTGGTTGTTCTTCATCCGCGATAACGGCATCGGCATCAATGCTCAATACACCGAACACGTGTTTGGCATTTTCCAAAAACTGCATCGCCAGGAACAATATCCTGGAACAGGCATCGGATTGGCCATTGCCCGCAAGATCGTCGAACGACACGGTGGGCGCATCTGGGTCGATTCCGAGCCGGGCAAAGGCGCAACGTTTTATTTTACCCTTCCGCCGGTAGAAGGCTGGCTGCCTGAACAGGTGCCTACAAGAGTTGTAACGCCACGTTCAAAAGATACTGTTACAGACCGTGCGCGGGATTTGATCTGACGAGGAGCTGCCATGATTCAGCCTACACTACTGTTCGGGGCTTTATTGTCCATACTGGCTGCGGGCATTTATTACTACGTCGGACGTGTCCTCAGCCGCCGGCACTTATCATCGCCCGACTCTCGCATGGCCTGGTCATTATTTGTGGTATGGTGGTATGCCCTGGCTGCCACCACAGTTTCAGGCGGTCTGCTGAGTTTGTTGGGCGGTTTTGGAATCGTTGGCTTGCCTTTGTTTACCACCTTTACCATGGTGAACCTGTTGGCTATCTGCGTTGGATTATTTGGATTGGTGTATTACCTTTTGTATCTGTTCACCGGTAATCGGGGTCTGCTTGGCCCACTCAGCGTATTTTATGTTGCTTACTACATTCTGCTCATCTACTACGTGCTGGCGAGTGATCCAGTTGGTGTTGCTGTGGAACGTTGGAGGGCCACGCTGCTCTATGAGCATGAGTTGAGGGGCCCTTTATTCATTATTGTGCTCCTCTTGCTCCTGTTTCCGCAGATCATTGGCAGCCTGGCTTATTTCACCCTGTATTTTCGCGTGAACAATGCCACTCAAAAATATCGGATTCTACTTGTGTCCTGGAGCATTATCATTTGGTTCCTGACCGGTTTCATTGCGAGTATTTCGGGGCTCACGGACGTCGACTGGTGGCAAATCGCCAATCGGATGATTGGACTGAGCGCGGCCCTGGCGATTTTACTGGCCTACCAGCCCACGACCTCGATCAAGAGGCGTTTCGGTATTACATCCATCACAGAGGAACTCGCCTGAGAATTGGCAGCTGAACCGAATATCCCATGGATCTTAATCGATGGATCGCGACCAACAGCACCCGGCGAGTCGCGGCTATGCCTGGAGAAACGTAGTGCGGTCGAAGCCTGATCCCCTGTTGGTCGCCATCCTTGGCACCGCGATTGGGTTGGCTTTGCTCATCCTGGGGTTGGCCCTCTTTTGGAGTTCTGGTTCGATCCGGGCTGAACTACCCTGGTATATTCCATTGATGAGCGCCTTCGTCGCGCTTACAACGCTTAGTATCGCTTATCTTGCCCTCGGGCGCTATCATGTGTTGCGTGACCCGCTTTCGTTCTGGGTCGGATATGGATTTGCCACGTATGGTATCGGGCAAATATTTTATGCCTTAACCTGGCCAGGCGTATTGCCCGGAGGCGCCTCCATCCTCGGACGTCTCCCCAGTACCTCTGCCTGGATCGCATTAGTTGATTTAACGCTGCTCATCAGTTTTCTCGTCGCAGCCATCTTCATGCGCTGGCCGGGAAAACAAAGCTTTGCTTCCAATAGAAGCTGGTTGTGGGGTCTGGTGGCCTGGCTATCGCTTGTAATCCTGGGGTTTCGTCTGCTTATTTCCGGCGAGTCATATTTACCCGTCTTTATCCTTGTTGAGGGGAGGTATGCTCCGCCCATGCGTGCATGGGTGGAGCTCCTGCTGATCGCATTTGCAGCAGGTTGTGTTCTATCGATTGGCTATTACCAGCGCTCTGGCGACAAACTGGCCGGCTTCCTTGCATTTCCCCAAATGGCCCTGGTCTTCATCAGCATGATGGTGCTCATCGGTGGAAGGCGCTACGATCTCTGGTGGTACGTGCAGCGCGTGATCCTGGTCGGCGGATACTTGATGGTGCTTTTTGGATTGCTCTCGGAATATGTTCGGTTGTTGCGCCGTGAGAATGAAGGTTGGCAGCTGCTGGA
>Ga0075418_10011020_pt1 | contig 10101 bp, 9 predicted proteins | sample SoiMetdeltSBSDD2_FD_81776 | JGI IMG/M metagenome (GOLD analysis project Ga0075418, IMG submission 81776) | Bulk soil microbial communities from a Populus tree surrounding site in Tennessee, USA - Soil MetaG P. deltoides SBSDD2 | ecosystem: Environmental > Terrestrial > Soil > Tree plantation...
CGATCCGCGCGATGGTACGCGCGGATGCACGCCGCGATTCAGCATCGCGATCAGCAGCTCCAGCGTGTCGATACAAATCCCGGAGAATCCCTTCGCCAGCACGTTGGCGCGCAGCGCCATCGTCGCGCGCACGACCGGCACAGGCAGCGGATCGCCAACACCCGCCGCATGGCTTCGCAGCAGGTTGACTTGCAGCGTGTCGAGCTGATCGGCGGGAATCTTGACGTCGGCGAAATTGCCGAAGCCGGTGTTGATGCCGTAGGTCGGCTGATCGCGATGCGCGAACTCGTCGACGACCGCACGCGCCGCACGCACGCGCTCGCGCGCGGCGGCGGTGAGTCCGACTTTCTCGTCGTCATGTGCGATGGCGACGAGATGATTCAGCGTCAGGGAGCTTCCATCTAATTCGATCATTTCCCTGTCCCCTCGTACGGGTAATGCGGAACGTTTCGACGAAGCCCCGAGCGCTCGTATTACGATATACCGCGCATGTCCACAAACATCGCAGTGCTCGGCGCGCAGTGGGGCGACGAAGGCAAAGGAAAGATCGTCGATATGCTGACGCCGCATTTTGCGGCGGTCGCGCGGTACCAGGGCGGGCACAACGCCGGACACACCGTTTATGTGAAAGGGACGAAGTTCGTCCTGCATCTGATTCCGTCGGGGATTCTCCATCCGGGCGTCACGTGCATCATCGGCAATGGTGTCGTCGTGGATCCGCAGGCGCTCTTCAAGGAGGTGGACGAGCTCGCGCGAATGGGCGTCCACGTCGACGGACGCCTGCTCATCAGCGAGAAGGCGCACGTCATCCTGCCGTACCACCGCGAGCTCGATGTGCTGTCCGAGGCGCGGCGAGGCGAGCGGAAAATTGGGACGACCTCGCGCGGGATCGGACCGGCGTACGAGGACAAGATCGGCAGGCGCGGCATCCGCATGTGCGATCTCCTGGGTGACCGCGACGCCCTGGCCCAGGAGGTGCGCGAGAACGTCCACGCGCGTAACCAGATCATCAAGGAGTCGACGCTCGACTGGAAACCGTTGTTCGATCAGCTGGTCGCTTACGGTGAACGGCTGCGGCCGTGGATTGGCGACGTATCGCTGTTCCTTGCCAGGCTGCGCGTCGAGGACCGCGGCGTCATGTTCGAAGGGGCTCAGGCGACGCTGCTCGATATCGATCACGGCACCTATCCGTTTGTCACCTCATCGAACGCATCGGTCGGAGGTGTCTGCACCGGTCTGGGGGTGCCGCCGAGCGCCATCGACGGCGTGCTTGGGGTCGCCAAGGCGTACACCACACGCGTGGGTGAGGGGCCGCTGCCGACGGAATTGTCGGGAGATCTTGCCGAACGGCTGCGCGAGAGCGGCCAGGAGTATGGGGCTTCGACCGGCCGGCCGCGCCGGTGCGGATGGTACGACGCGGTGGTCGTGCGCTACTCGGCGAGGGTCAACGGCCTTGATGCGATCGCGCTGACCAAGCTCGACGTCCTCGATGGTCTTCCCGAGGTGCGCCTCTGCACCGGGTACCGGACGTCGAAAGGTGTGCTGACGGAGTTTCCAGCCGATCTGCGCGCGCTCAGCAACTCGGAACCGATATATGAAACGCTGCCCGGCTGGCGTGAACCGACGCGCGGCGCGACACGCTTTGCGTCGCTTCCAGGCGAAGCGCAGCGCTACATCAAACGGCTCGAAGAGGTGAGCGGCGTGCCGTGCGCCATCATCTCGACCGGCTCCGACCGCGGCGAAACGATCGTGCGCGACGACACCATCATCCAAAGCTGGTTCTCGAAGCAACTCGCCTGACGACCACCCACGGCTCGTGACGGCTATTTCTTCTTGAGCTCGCAGAATTGCTGGACAGCATCCGCGTCGGCATCGAAGAATTCGAGACCGGCGCGGTAACGGGGGCCCGTCTTCGCCAGCTCGAACGACGCCCAGGCGACGCCCGCGCTGAAGCGCAGCGGCTTATTGACATCGCCCATTGACATGCGAACGCGCTGATTGGGCTTGAGGATGGTCGGCGAGACGACCTGCGCGCCTATCACTGACAGGTCGACGAGCGTTGCCACATGGCCGTCGATGGCGACCTCGACGCCCTCGACGATCCGGACACGCGGCGCGCGCCGCGTGCCGCGCTGATCCAGCGGAGCCGCCGCGGGCGCCGGTGCGGCGACCGCGACCGCCGAGCCGTCGGCGACAGGCGCAGCCGCGCTCGCCGGCACGCGCGCGTACTCGCTGTCGTGCGCCACGACGCGGATTTCGCATGTCGACAGCTTCGGATCGGCCTTGATGCGATTGATGAGCGCCGCTCCCCGGGTGGTCGCCGCAAATGTCTGCTCGAGGGCGACGATATCGGGCCGCTTGCGCGTGATCACCTCGAGCGCGCGAAGCGCTTCCTGAGCGGAGAACGTCTGCGCGCCGCTGAACTCCTCGCGTTCCATGAGCGCCTGTAGATGCTCCGATGGCGCGATCAGTACGGTGGACACAGAAGGATCAGTGTAAATCAGAATTCAACAGCCAAAATTCAAACGGCAAACACGGATCACTGCGCGAGGCGAGCATTCAGCGGCAACGGCGTGCAGGGTCCGAGGAACACGAGGCGACAGTAACGATCGATGTTTGCATTTTGCATTTTGAATCGTGAACGACAGAATGACCGGGATCATGACCGGCGTGATGTGCAGCAATTTGATCAAGAGATACGGCGATGTCGTGGCTGTCGATCGTCTGTCGTTCGAGGTCGCTCGCGGCGAATGTTTCGGTCTGCTCGGTCCCAACGGCGCAGGCAAGACGACCACGATCGAAATTCTCGAGGGTCTGCTCGAACCGGATGCGGGAGATGTGCAGATTCTCGGCCTCACCTGGCGCGGCCATGACGGCGAACTGCGGCAGCGAATCGGGGTGCAGTTGCAGGAGACGCAGCTCGCCGACAAGCTCACGGTGGAAGAGACGCTTCGATTGTTCCGTTCCTTCTACCATCGCGGGCGGACGATCGACGAGCTGCTGCGGCTGGTGGAGCTGGAATCGAAGCGACGAAGCTGGGTGGGAAGGCTGTCGGGCGGACAAAGACAGCGGTTGGCGGTTGCGTGTGCGCTGGCGGGCGAGCCGGATTTACTGTTCCTCGACGAGCCGACAACCGGCCTCGATCCGCAATCACGTCGTCAGCTCTGGCACTTGCTGGCAGAATTCCGCAGCCAGGGCGGCACGATTCTGTTGACCACCCATTACATGGACGAGGCGGAAACCCTGTGTGACCGGGTGGCGATCGTGGATCACGGGCGAGTCATTGCCGAGGGGTCGCCGCGCGAATTGATTGCAACGCTCGGTGCGCCGCGCGTCGTGACGCATCAGGGAACGCTCGAGGACGTGTTCGTCGCGCTCACCGGCCGACACCTGCGCGAAGAATGACGACACCCATCGACCGCGGCGGATCGTGGCATCCACTCGTCGAGCTTGCGCTCGCGCGGCTGCGCGAGTTCGCGCGCGAACCCGAGGCGATATTCTGGGCATTCATCTTTCCGATTCTGATGTCGGTGGCGCTCGCCATTGCGTTTCCCGGCGGCGGCAGCAAGCCGGCGATCGTCGGTATCGAACCCGGCGACGACGCGAACGGGATTCACGAAGCGCTCGAACATGCGCCAGGCGTGACCGTCCGGGACCTTGCGCCGGGCACTGAAGCGCGAGCGCTGCGTGAAGGCGAAGTCCACCTTCTCGTGGTTCCGACCAGTCCGCCGACCTATCGGTTTGACCCGGCGCGCGAGGAGAGCCGTGTCGCACGGTTGCTGGTGGACGATGCGCTCAAGCACGCGGCAGGGAGACCCGATCCTTGGTCGGCGCGCGAGGATCCTGTGCAGGTACCAGGCTCGCGCTACGTGGACTGGCTGATACCCGGCATCGTCGGACTCAACATCATGGGGACGAGCATGTGGGGCATCGGGTTCTCGATCGTGCAAGCGCGGATGCGAAAGCTGCTCAAGCGGCTCGTCGCCAGCCCGATGCACAAACGCGAGTACCTGCTCGCCCAGGTCGGCGGCCGGCTCATACTACTGGCCCCGGAAGCGGGTGTGCCGCTGCTGTTCGGTGTGTTCGTCCTCGGCCTTCCCATTCGCGGATCGCTGATGACGACCTCGATCGTGTGCCTTGTTGGTGCGCTGGCGTTCGGTGGTGTCGGTCTGCTGCTTGCGAGCCGCGCGCGCACGTTCGAAGCGATTTCAGGCTTGATGAACATGACCATGGTGCCCATGTGGGTGCTCAGCGGCGTGTTCTTTTCATCCTCCAATTTCCCGCAGGCAGTGCAGCCGCTGATTCAGGCGCTGCCACTGACGGCGCTGATTGACGCGCTCCGCGCCGTCGTGCTCGACGGCGTGGGACTGGCTGCCGTCTCTCGCGAGCTGGCGGTACTCGCTGGCTGGGGTCTTGGCGGGTTCGCGCTTGCTCTGCGGATCTTCAGATGGACATAGGTTTGCGTCGCCGTATCCTCCGCTTGATGTAGCCTGCCTTGCCTCGCCGAAGCCGCGAAGCGGCGAAGGCGGGAACCGGGTTTGCTCAATACTCGGGCAGCGGCGCGCGAGTGGAACCCCGCGGCCGAATGAGGGAAAACGCGGACACGAACATGGCGGTCCACCGCATCATTGAGGCGAACGCGGCGCAACACGGCGACGTGCCGGCAATTACGGGAACCGGGATAACGCTCAGCTATCGCGAACTCAACCAGCGCGCCAATGCCATGGCGAGACACCTTGTAGCACAGGGCTTTCGCCGCGGCAGTATCGCGACCATCTGTCTTCCCTACGACGCGGACACGGCGGTGGTTCTGCTCGCCATTCTGAAGGCCGGGGGCACGTACGTGATGATGAATCCGGCGACGGCGCCGACGGAGTGGCCGCGCGGGGTCTCGTTTGCCGAAACGATGGAAGGCGACGACGTCCGCTATCGGATCGTAGACATCGCGCCGGCGCCCCCGCGTGCACCACAGTCATCCGCGAATCTGCCGATCGTCGTCCGAGGCACCGATCTGGCGTGCGTGATTGCTAATACTAATGGAGAGCCGCTGATGCTCGTGCCGCACGCCACAATCATGTCGTTGAAACATGGCGCGGCCCCCCGGTTCGCCGAGTGGTCTGGCGACGCCGGCGCGCTCGAGTTGTGGGCCGCTCTGATGAGCGGTGCGACCGTGACGCTTAGCGACGCGGCGTTCCGCTCGGCGGCGTAAGTTCGCCTCCTCGGAACCTCAATTCATCACGCGTGCTGCGTGGCCGACGGATCGGGTCGTGGCCCCCTTCCGTCGAGAAGTAGCCAGAGGTGCCGGCCACCGACGGCCGCGGGTTCGCTACATTCCAGAAGACGAGCGCGACGCCAATCAGGAGGAAGAACACAACCAGAGAACCGACGAACCACCGGAGCGCGGCACTGCGCGCGCGCGGCGCGAGCACGCTGTTGGGCGGGTTTTTGGGATCAGGGGTTTCGCGGTTCATAGAACCTCCTCGACGCAGCACTGCAGAAGAGGGGCCAATGTTACGCGATGCGCCGCCTGATGGGCCGGCTAAAGCCGGCCCCTACGTACGCCGCTTTCGTGGGTCCGCATTCGTGGGTCCGCATTCGTAGGGTCCGCGTTCGTAGGTCCGCGTTCGTAGGGGCCGGCTTTAGCCGGCCCGCATAACGGCTCGCGCGAGTTGAGCCGTAAGCTTCTGACGACACTGCCAGTATCCGACCCACGGATCCGCCTTCAACTTGGCGAGCCGCTTGGGCACGGTGAGGACGGTGAAGGAGCGAGGATCCAACGACACCCGCAGTTCCTCCCATGTCAGCGGCACGCTCACCGGTGCATCGTCACGCGCGCGCGTGGAGTACGCGGCAATGGACGTGTTCGTGCGGTTGTTTCGAAGGTAGTCGATCAGGACTTTTCCCGAGCGTCCGGTCTTCGCGAATGCCGTCGTGTACAGTTCCGGCTGCGCCTGCTCGAAGCGTTCGCCCAGCGCACGCGAGAACTCGAGACACTGCGTCCAGTCGGCATGCGGCGTCAGCGGCACGACGACATGGAGACCTCGTCCCCCAGTGGTTTTCACGAACGATTCGAGCTTCAACGCGTTCAACGCGTGACGCACCATTCGGGCGCCCTGCACGACTGCGGCCCACTCAACTTCATCACCGGGGTCGAGATCGAATACGAGGCGGCTTGGCCGCTCGACGTCTTCGAAGATCGAGTTCCATGTATGAATCTCGAGTACGCCCATCTGCGCAAGGCTGACGATGCCGCTGATGTCATCGGCGATCAGGTATTCGCCTAACTTTGTTTTCTCCTTGATCCGTACCCGGCGGAGCGCTTTTGGCGCCCAGAGCTTCGAATGCTTCATGAAGAAACACTCGCCGCGTATCCCCTCGGGGCACCGGACGAGCGTCAGCGGACGGCCGGCCACGTGAGGCACGATCCATTGCGCGATTGAATCGTAGTAACGGGCAACGTCGATCTTGGTCAGTTTCAGATCCGGATAGAGAACTCGATCGGGATGCGAGATCGGAACGCCCGCGACGATGTTGTCGTTCTCGTTTCGGCGGACCTGAGTCCGCCCCGCGCTGGTGTTGCGCCCTTCACGGGTTGATATGCGGTTTGTGCTTTGTCGCACGCGGCGCGGACCCGATGGGTCCGCGACAACGGGCTTCTCGCGCGTGATTTCTTTCGGGTCCTTATCAGCTCGCAGCCCTTGAAACGACGGATGGCGAATCTTGCCGTCGGTGGTCCACTCCGTGAACTCAACTTCGCAGACCAGTTCCGGTTTCACCCAGTGCGCATTGCGTCCCAGCGATCCCGCCGGCAGCGGCGTGAACGGACACGTTTTCTGCTCGACGCGCGCGAGCCGGGCACGCAGCTCGAGCGCGAGCTTGTGCGTGAATCCTGTTCCCACCTTGCCGCAGAACATCAGGCGATCGCCTTCGTAATACCCGATCAGCAGTGCTCCAATCCCCGCACGCATCCCCTCGGGATCCGTGAAACCGCCGATCACGAATTCCTGGCGCTGCACGCATTTCGTTTTCACCCATCCGCCATGCCGTCCCGCGCGGTATGGCTGGTCGCGCCGCTTCGAGACAATTCCTTCCAGTCCCGCGCGGCACGCCTCTGAGAAGAACGCCTGACCGTTTCCCGCGATGTGCTCGGAGAAACGGATGCGGCCGGTACTGCGGCTGCCAACGAGTTTCTTCAGCAGCACCTTCCGTCCTTCCAGCAGACGGCTCTCGAGGTTCTCGCCGTTGAGCCGAAGAAGATCGAAAACGAAGTAGACGAGGGTGCCGCGGCTTCCGCCGCCCGCCGTGTTCTGCAGCGCCTGAAAGCTGGTTCGACCGTCGGGCAGTACGACGGCCACTTCGCCGTCAATCAGCGCGTCGTCGAGGCCGAGTTTGGCGACCGCGTCTGCGACTTCGGGAAAAGCTGCAGTCCAGTCGTTGCCATTGCGGGTGTAGAGCGACACGCGTCCCTGGCGGACGCGTGCGCCGATTCGATAGCCGTCGTACTTAATTTCGTGGAGCCACTCGTCGCCTGATGGGGGTGTGTCGACGAGCGTCGCCAATTGCGGCACGTAATCGGGGCGCGGGGGCATGCGGCACGGGCAGCAGTATGGTACGCGCGATTGCGCGCGCGACGCGCTGAGCACCAGCGAGATCGCCCGGCGCGTAGGTGCGGCCCGACCCAGCGTAACAGAGCGTTACCGCCCCGGCTACCGTGGCCCCAATATGAATTGGGAGCACGAGCGCCGATCGGCACGCGAGACGCCGGTGCAGGTCCGCAACGCTGCCACGCGGCGCCGGCTGCCCGTCGTACTGAATGCTTCTGCGCAGCGATGGCCGTCCGGTTCGAATGACCTGCGCAACGGTGCTCTGCAGGTCGTCACGGCGAATCCGGTAGATCCGCTGAAGCGCGCGGAGAAGCCGGTCGCCGGCTGGGGAGATGTGCACGGACGCGATGCCGACGATGGAGCGGCCGGCGACCATGAACACCATGGCAAAATCGGCCAACGCCGGAACAGTCCGGCGTGCGATCTCGCGGATGCTTCGATGGGCGGCGCGATCGGCGGTCGCGATCTGAGGAGTCGATCCAACCTGCTCGTCCATGGAGCTTACCCTCGGTCCTCTGGTTGTTCATGTATGTACATGCAAGCGGTATGCGCGTAGACTGCTCATATGTCGACCACAACGTCCCAACCGATCAGCACCCCAACAGAGGCATGGATGCGCGGACCAATCCAAGGGATCCCTCCGCTGTTGATGCCGGTCGCTCATGCGTTGATTCAGGCTCGCGATGAACTGGAACGGATGACGTCGCAGATTCCACCCGAGCATGTCTGGCGACGACCAGGTGGCGCGGCATCGATTGGGTTCCACGTCAAGCATCTCGGTGCAGCACTGGATCGCCTGTTCACCTACGCGCGCGGCGAAAGGCTGAGTGACGTACAAAAGGAGGCGTTTCGAGCGGAGGAAGAGCCCGGCGATCCGCCTGCCGCGCTCGCCGATCTGGTGAACGCGGCCACTGCACAAATCGACCGTGCGCTCGATCAGCTTCGTCGCATGTCCGACGATCAACTGCTCGAGTACCGCAGTGTGGGCCGAGCGCAGCTGCCCTCAAATGTTCTCGGCCTGTTGTTTCATGCCGCAGAGCATTCCACGCGACACACCGGGCAATTGATTACGACGGCAAAGATCCTCGCGAACCGCTAATCAGACGTCCCGGCGCGAATCGATGACGATTCAGGACGAGCTCTGTCCCTAGAGCCACATCTGGCCTGGCTTGTGCGTCAGGAAATGGGTTGGTGCCTGGTGCATCAACCCGTTTTTTTCCAGGGGAGGACGACATGAGCAAGGCGAAATTCGGCGCCACGTGCGCAGCCGTTGTGCTGTCGTGCGCGTTCGTGTCGGCGCAGACGACCTCATCAGCATCCGCACAGGTCACCGCAGCTCAGAGCAGTAAGGGACGGGCGCCTGACGAGCCGCTGCCAAACAGCGACGCGGCCAAGAGTCCGCGGGCGGCGACGATCAGTGGATGCGTCGTGCGCGACGCCGCGAACGGTGGACGGCCCACGATTACGTCCCACGGCATTGCGTACCAGTTAACGGGAAAGAGTGACCGGGACTTTCAGCGCTATCTCGGTAAGCGATTGGAAGTGACCGGCACACTCGATTCCGGTTCGACAGGTGCGCGCGCGACGAGCGGCAAGACCGACGAAACGACCGGCGCCCCGAAGGACCAGACCGCGCCGGAGGCGGTGCCGCTGGCCACTCACAGGGGAACGACGGCGGATTTCACGGCGCGGATTCAGGTGAAGACGGTGAAGATGATCGCGCCGAACTGTCTGTAGGAGATTGCAAATCCCAAATCCCAGATCCCAAACTCCAAATCCCAAGCCCCAGGCTCATTGGGATTTGGGGGTTGGGATTTACTCAAGCCGGCTTGCGAGCCAGATTCTCGCCGCTGCGGGCGGCGCGGACTTTCTGCAGTGCGCGGCTTTCGATTTGCCGCACCCGCTCGCGCGTCACCGACAGGCGCCGGCCAATTTCCTCGAGCGTGTACTCGCGATCGGTGCCAAGCCCGTAACGAAGACGCAGCACCTCTTTCTCGCGATCGGAGAGCGGCGCAAGCGCGCGCGTGACCTCGTTGGACAGGTCACCCTCGAGTGTTGCTTCTTCGGGCGATCGAATGGACGTGTCGCGGAGCAGCTCTCCAAGCTCCGTGCTTTCGTCTTCGCCGACCTTCATCTCCAGCGAATACGGCGTCTTCTGCGCGTCGAGCAGCAGCCGCACCTTCGAGACGGGCATCTTCAGACGCTCGGCAAGATCATCGGGCGACGGATCCCGGCCCCGCTCACTGCGCAGTGCTTTGCGCTCCTTCTCGAGCCGGTTGAGCGACTCGATCACGTGAACGGGAAGACGAATCGTACGCCCATGGTCCGCAATCGCGCGCGTAATCGCCTGTCGAATCCACCACGTCGCATACGTGGAGAACTTGAAGCCGCGTCGGAACTGGAACCGGTCGACCGCCTTCATCAACCCGAGGTTCCCTTCCTGAATCAGATCCAGGAACGACAGCCCGCGGTTCATGTACCGCTTCGCGATGGACAC
>Ga0075418_10011021_pt1 | contig 10100 bp, 12 predicted proteins | sample SoiMetdeltSBSDD2_FD_81776 | JGI IMG/M metagenome (GOLD analysis project Ga0075418, IMG submission 81776) | Bulk soil microbial communities from a Populus tree surrounding site in Tennessee, USA - Soil MetaG P. deltoides SBSDD2 | ecosystem: Environmental > Terrestrial > Soil > Tree plantation...
CACGCGGCCGGCCGGCGTCCGCGGCGAGCTGCGCGACTCCGTCAAGGACAGCGCCGAGCACGTGATGATCGTCGACCTCGAGCGCAACGACCTCTCGCGCGTGTGCGAGCCCGGGTCGGTGCGCTGGCCGGACCTGATGGCCGAGCACGAGCTCGCCGGGGTCACGCACATGGTCACGACCGTCGAGGGCCGGCTCCGCGAGGGCGTCGGGCTCGCCGAGCTCCTGGGGGCCGTCTTCCCCGGAGGCTCCGTGACGGGCGCGCCGAAGATCGCCGCCATCGACCACATCGCCGCGCTCGAGCCGGTCGGCCGCGGCGCCTCGATGGGCGCGCTCGGCAGCATCCACTCGAACGGCGACCTCGAGCTCGCGCTCACCATCCGCACCTTCGCCGTCGCTGACGGCCGCGTCCATCTCTGGGTCGGCGGCGGCATCGTCTGGGACTCCGACCCGCGCGCCGAGATCGAGGAGTCCTGGGTCAAGGCGCGGCCGCTCCTCGCCGCGGTCGGCAGCCCGGTTCCCGAGGCCGCCGCCACGTGACCGTCCTTGCACTGGCCGTCGGCGGGCGCGGGCTCGTCGACCCCAACGAGCCTGTCCTACACGCCGACGACGAGGCGTTCCTCCGCGGCCGCGGGGCGTTCGAGACGATCCGCGTCTACGGTGGCCGCCCGTTCCGGCTCGAGGACCACCTCGAGCGCCTCGCCGCCTCGTCGGAGCGGCTCGACCTGCCCGCGGTCGACACGGACGCCTTCCGCGAGCTCGCCGAGCAGGCTATCGGCGCCGCGGGCGAGCGAGACGTGGTGCTCCGCCTCTACCTCACGCCGGGGCGCGAGGGCGAGGGCCGCCCGACCGCGCTCGCGATGGTGTCGACGATCCCCGCCGTGCTCGAGGAGCGCCGCGCAGCCGGGATGCGGATGATCACCGTGCCGCTCGGCCTCGACCCGAACCTCCGCGCGGATGCGCCCTGGCTGCTGGGCGGCGTGAAGTCGACAAGCTACGCCGTCAACATGGCCGCCGAGGCCGAGGCGCGCCGCCGCGGCGCCGACGACGCCGTCTTCCTCGCCGCGGGGCGGATCGTCCTCGAGGGCCCGGTCACCAACGTCTGGTGGCGCCGCGGCCGCCAGCTCTTCACCCCCGCGCTCGACCTCGGCATCCTCGCCGGCGTCACCCGCTCGACGCTGATCGAGGAAGCCGAGGGCCTCGGCTACGCCGTGCGCGAGGGCGCCTACCCCGTTGCCGAGCTCGCCGCGGCGGAGGAGGCGTTCACGTCCTCGTCCGTCCGCGAGGTCATGCCGGTGGTCGAGCTCGACGGCGCGCCGATCGGCGCCGGCACGCCCGGGCCCGCGGCCGGCGAGCTCCAGGCTGCGCTCCGGCGCGCAGCGGGCGCGTGAGCGCACAGCTCTTCACCGCGGCCGAGCGACCCGACCTTTGGGAGCGGGCCTACGAGCAGATCGTCGGTGTGTGGCCGAAATACAACGAGCAGGGCGACGTCCTCGGGCAGCACTGGTCGCGGCTCGACCAGGATTTCGCCGACACGCAGCTCGTCCTCTACGACGAGGAGGCCGACACCGCGCTTGCCCATGGGCACACGATCCCGTGCCGCTGGGACGGGACCGTGGAAGGGCTCCGCGGGATCGACGACGTCATGTCGGGCGCCGTGCGCCTCTTCGACGAGGGCGGCGAGCCGAACACGCTCTCCGCGCTCGCGATCGAGATCCCACCCGCCCACCAGGGAGGCGGGCTCGCGCGGACGATGATCGGCGGCATGCGCGACATCGCCGCCAGACGCGGCTTCGGGAGCCTGATCGCGCCGCTCCGGCCCACCTGGAAGGAGCGCTATCCGCTCACCCCGATCGAGCGCTACGCGGCCTGGACGCGGGAGGACGGGCTGCCGTTCGACCCGTGGATCCGCCTTCACGTCCGCCTCGGCGCCGAGCTCCTTGCGCCGGTGCCGCGCTCGCTGCACATCACGGGGACGGTGGCCGAGTGGGAGGAGTGGGTCGAGCTGCCGCTGCCCGAGAGCGGCACCTACGTGTTCCCGCGCGGGCTCGCGCCGCTCGAGGTCGACCGCGAGGCCGACCTGTGCGAGTACTGGGAGCCGAACGTGTGGGTGCGCCACCGCATAGGCTGAGCCGGTGCGCGTTCTTTCCATCACGCACCAGAGCGACGCGGCGAGCGGCGTCTTCGGCGAAACGGTCCGCGAGCAGGGGCACGAGCTGGACGAGTGGTTGATCTCGAGCGACCCCGACCCGCCGGCTCCGGTCGAGTGCTACGACGCCGTGCTCGTCTTCGGCGGGGCGATGCACGTCGACCAGGTGGAGCGCCACGGTTGGCTCCGCGAGGAGAAGGCGCTTCTCCAGCGCTTCATTGCGAACCGTGTGCCGACCTTCGGCGTCTGCCTGGGTGGCCAGCTCGTCGCCAAGGCCCTCGGCGCGCCGGTGCGCCGCATGCCGAGCCCCGAGATCGGCTGGTTCGACGTCGACCTGACGCCGGAGGCCGCCGACGACCCGGTCTTTGCCGGGCTACCGGAGCGGTTCCCGGCGTTCCAGTGGCACAGCTACCACTTCGAGCTCCCCGAGGGCGGATTCGCGCTCGCGCGCAACGACCGCTGCCTGCAGGGGTTCAGGTCCGGGAGCGCCTGGGGGATCCAGTTCCATCCCGAGGTGACGCCGGAGGACCTCGCCGAATGGCTCCGCACGGCCGACCCGAACGAGGACGGCCCCATCGACGTCGAGGCGCTCCGCGCCGAGAGCGAGCAGCGCATCGCGGCGTGGAACGAGCTCGGGCGCGAGCTGTGCGGGCGGTTCCTGGCGGTCGCCGAGGCTACGCGCCCCGACGCGACCACTCGTGCCACGAGCCCGCGTAGTTGACCGCGTCGACGCCCGCCTGACCCAGAAGCACGGCGGCGATCTCCGACCGCTGGCCAGAGTGGCAGTACGCGACGACGCGCCGGCCCTCCGGGATGCCGTGTGACGCGAGCACTTCCGTGAGCCTGTCCCCGGCCGCGTAGATCTCGTTCAGGTCCAGGTGGACCGCCCCGGGGATGTGGCCCTGGTACGGGTCGCACGGATAGCCGGCCTCGCCCGAGTACTCCTCGTGTGAGCGGACGTCGAGGAGCGCGACCTCGTCCCGCTCGAGGAGGGCCGCCAGCTCGTCGCCGGTCATGGAGCCACCTCCTGGAGGAAGTCGCGAATCGCGCCGGCCACGGCGGCTGGCTGTTCCAACGGCGCCAGGTGCCCCGCTCCGGCAATGCGCGAAAAACGCGCATCGGGGAGAGCTGCGACCATCGCCTCGGCGTCGGCCGGCGGCGTGAGCCTGTCCTCCTCGCCGACCAGAACGAGCACCGGGACGTCGATCGAGGCCAGCGTCGGGCGCGAGTCGACGCGATCGCGAATCGTCTCCTGCGTCGCAACGAGCCCGGTCACGGGCTGCTCGAGCGCGATCGACCGCGCGCGCTCCACGACGGCTGGGTCGACGCCCTCGGCGAAGACCTTCGGGGCCAGGTCGTCCCAGAAGGCCTCGCGGCCGGCCTCGCCGAGCACGCGGATCGAGTCGTCGCGCGCGATGCGCTGCTCGGGGGAGTCGGGCGTCGCCCGCGTGTCCGCGAGCACGAGCGCCGGGATGCGGTCCGGTGCCTGCCGCCAGAGCTCGAACGCGAGATAGCCGCCCATCGAGCAGCCGACGGGAACGAACGGGCCATCGACCAGGCCGAGGACGCGGCGCGCCCAGACCTCGAACCCGAGCTCCGGCTCCTCGCCGGGCAGGTCGGGAGCGACCACCGGGTGATCGGCCCCGTCGAGCGTCGACGCTAGGTCCTCCCACATGCGCGAGTCGAGCGGAAACGCGTGCAGGAGGAGGGCGGTCGGGCGACTCACGGGCCGTGCGATGCTACCGGCCGAATGGTCCAGCCGTTCCCCGCCTACCGTCCGTCCACGGTCGCGGCCGAGGCGATGGTGGCCACGAGTCAACCGCTCGCGACACGCGCCGGCCTGCGCATCCTCGAGCAGGGCGGCAACGCGGTCGATGCAGCGCTCGCCGCGGCCGCGGTTCTCTGCGTGACCGAGCCGATGTCGACGGGTGTCGGCGGCGACCTCTTCGCCCAGGTCTGGGACGGCGCGCAGGTGCATGGGCTCGACGCCGCCGGGCCGGCTCCGCTGAGCGCGGACCCGGATAGCCCGGTCGAGAAGTACGGCCCCCGCTCCGTCACGGTGCCCGGAGCCGTCGGGGGCTGGGCTGCGCTCGCCGAGCGGTTCGGCCGTCTGGGGCTGGACGCCGTGCTCGCCGACGCGATCTCGGCCGCGGAGGACGGCTTCGCCGTCGCGGAGCACACGGCAACGGCGTGGGGACGCTCGCACGCCGCGCTCGCCCTCGGCCCCGTCCCAGAGCTCGGGCAGCGAGTTCGGCTTCCGGAGCTCGGGGCGACCTTGCGCCGAATCGCCCACGACGGACCGGACGCGATCTACCGCGGCAGGATTGCGGAGTCCATCGCGGCATGCACGTGGCTCGACACCGAGGATCTCGCCGCGTATCGGCCCCGCTGGGTCGAGCCGCTCACGATCGACTACCGTGGGACGACGGTCTGCGAGCTGCCGCCTCCCACGCAGGGGGTCGCGGCGCTGGAGGGGCTGGGCCTGCTCGAGCTGAGCGGGGGAAGCCCCGTCGACGTCGTGCAGTGCGTCCGCCTCGCGCTCGAAGACGCGTTCGCGCACGTCCGCGACGGCGCAGACGTGACCGGTCTGCTCGAGCCCGCCTTCCTCGAGCGGCGCGCACGAGAGGGATCCGTCGACCTGGTCGAGCCGCTCGGCGGAACCGTCTACCTGTGCGCGGTCGACGGCGACCGCATGGCCGTATCGCTCATCCAGAGTCTCTACGACAGTTTCGGCTCGGGCATCGTCGCGCCGGGGACCGGCATCGCGCTCCAGAACCGAGGGGCGTGTTTCTCCGTCTCGGGCCATGTCGAGCCGGGACGGCGTCCATACCACACGATCATCCCGGGAATGCTCCTGCGCGACGGGAATTTGGTCGGTCCGTTCGGGGTCATGGGCGGCTTCATCCAGGCGCAGGCGCACGTGCAGCTCGTCCGTTCGCTGGCCGGAGGGGTGGGGCCGCAAGCTGCGCTCGACCAGCCTCGTTTTCGCGTCGACGGCGACACGGTTCTCCTCGAAGGCGAGCTCTGGGACCTCGCGCCGCACATCGAGGCGCTCGGCCTGCGGGTCGCAGCCGAGCGTGACTCGACCGTCTTCGGCGGTGGACAGGCGATCGTCGTCAGGGACGACGTCCTCCTCGGCGGCTCCGACCGCCGCAAGGACGGCTACGCCGCCGGCTTCTAGCGCTCGACCGCGATGGCGTCCGGCTGGCCGGTCGCGCTCGCGTAGCCGAAGCTTCCCTGCGGGATGCCGAAGAGCCGGGCGAGGTCAGCGATGAGCGTCGCTGCGGTCTGCAGCTCCTCCGGCGCCGTCGCCGTGCGAGCGGTCGCCCGGACGGCGTCCGAGTCCGCCCCGGTGAGCCGGGCCATGAGCCTTGGGTTCGCGCCGAGGGCGATGACCTCGCCAGGCGGCAGCGGCCCGTAGTACTCGGGGACCGACAGGTACTCGTCGACGACGCGGCCGCGCTCGAGCGCCACGTAGCGGACGACGCGCCCTTCCTCGACCCCCATGACGATCACGAATGCGCCCATGCGGTCGGAGATCTCGCGAGCGAGCCGGCGCAGCATCTCGGGCTCGCGGTCGGTGAGCTCGTCATAGGCGGACGTCCAGCCGTCGCGCGGGGAGAGCACGATGCTCCCCTGCGAGCCGCCGGGAAGGCGCGGCACGAATTGCCTGACCGCCCGCACGACCGCGTCGACGTCGTCGGTCTGCACGTGGATCGAGCCGAACGACGGCTCCTTGTGGTTGCCGACGTGCGCCTCGAGGGTGGAGATCGGCGCCTCGAGGACCCGCGCGGTCTCGGTGAACCCGGCCCGGATCCAGGCGTCCCCGTCCTCGTGTGTGGTCTCGATCTCGATCCGGTCGGCGCCCGCCTCCTTCGCCTCCTCGATCAGGCGGAGCAGGACCTCCTCGCTGGGTGCACCCTCGACCTGAGCTTCGTACGCCACTATCCCGGGACTCTAAGTCCGAGGAGCAAGTAGTGCGCCGCCAGATTGGCAAAGTGCGAAAAACGCGCACTGGCCGCTCGGGTGTCCTCCTCGCCGTAAAAGTGCAGCACGGCCTTGCGCAGGCCGAGGTCGCCCGCCGGCCACGCGTCGGGCCTCCCCAGGTGGCGGGCAAGGAACCACTCCGCCGTCCACTCGCCGATCCCCGGAAGCGCCACGAGCGCCGCCTTCACCTCGTCGTCCGGAAGCAGCGCGAGCGCGTCGAGGTCGAGATCCGCCTTCGCCAGGCCCACGATGTACCCGGCCTTCCGGCGGGAGAAGCCGACCGCGACGATCTCGTCGGGGCTCGCGAGCGCGAGCCGCTCCCGGGTAGGGAAGGCGTAGGCGACGCCGTGCGCGACGCCGAAGGCCTCGATCAGGCGGTTGCGGATACTGAAGGCCGCCTGGAGCGAGATCTGCTGCGCGCTGATCGAGGTGACGAGCGTCTCGAACGGGTCGGGGACGAGCGGCGGCCGGAAGCCTCGGAGGACCGGGAGGAGCCGAGCAAGGACCGGCTCGGTGGCCGCGAACGCGGCGAAGGCGTCGAGGTCGAAGGGCGCGCCGAGATACCGGCGCACGTCGTCGACCGCCGACGCGTCGCCGGGCTCGATGGCGACGCCTCCGGGCGCCGGCTCGATCCTCACCTCCTGCGCACCGAAGACGCGGTAGAGGGCGCCGTCGCGAGAGAGGTTGGCGAGGTCGGTTCCGAACGCGCGGTACCGCTCGGTCGAGAGCTCGAAGTCGAACGGCTCAGGAAGCGAGACTGCGAGCGACAGAGTGGAAGTCCTCGAAGGGCTCGAATTCGGTGCCGCGCTCGGCAAGGTAGACGGCGAGCCCGCGGGTGGCGAACACCCGGTCGGATGCCTCGGCCGCGCATCGGTCCGAGTAGCCGTCGCCGATGTAGACGATCTCCCCGTCGCCCCCGAACCGCCGCACGATCGAGCGCTTGCACGACTCGCCGCAGACATCGCACGTCTCGTCGTAGCGCCAGTCGACGATCCAGCCGTTCGGGTCGGGGTCGACTCGGTTCGCGTGCAGCTCGACGTCCAGGCCGGCGTGCTCGAGGATCGGCTCGATCAGCTCGTGGAAGCCGCTCGAGACGATGACGAGCCGCCAGCCGCGCTTGCGCGCGAGGTCGACGACCTCCCCGAACCCGGGGCGCAGCTCGACGTTCTCCAGCGACCAGCGGACTACCTCGTCGAGCGGCTTGCGCACGGGCTGGAACTCGCGCGTGATCACCTCGCGGAGGCTCAAGCGGCCCTCGTCCAGCCCGTCATCGACCTCCTGGTAGACCTGGGGATCGCCGAACCGGCTCGCGATCGTGTCGAGGAGGTCGGTCTTGGTGACGGTGCCGTCGAAGTCGACGACGATCGTGCGGTCGCTCAAAAGTGGCTTGTGACCCCCGCGGGATCCTCGTCCGCCTGCGTCCCACCCTGCGGGTCCTCGAGCCAGGAGTAGGCGTAGCCCGGGTCGTCCATCCCGCGCGCGAGCTCGGTCAGTCGCAGCGGATGGAACGTGTCGCACATGACCGCGAGCTCGTGGGTCTCGGTCATCCCGAGCGACTTCTCCGCGAGGCCGGGGTGCGGCCCGTGAGGGATCCCCGACGGATGCAGCGTGACCGAGCCGATCTCGATGCCCTTCCGAGAGGAGAAGTTCCCGTCGACGTAATAGATCATCTCCTCGCTGTTCAGGTTCGAGTGGTGGTACGGGATCGGAACCGCCTCAGGATCGAAGTCCAGCTTCCGGGGACAGAACGAGCAGATGACGAAGTTCCGCCCCTGGAAGGTCTGGTGCGAAGGCGGGGGCATGTGGATGCGGCCGGTGATCGGCTCGAAGTCGTGGATCGAGAACGTCCACGGGTAGACGTAGCCGTCCCAGCCCACGACGTCGAACGGGTGGTAGTCGAGGACGTACGTCTGGTAGCCGTCCTTGATCCGCAGCCTGACGACGTGCTCGCCGCGATCGGAGTGCGTCTGCAGCTCCGTCGGCGCGTGCATGTCGCGGTGGTAGAACGGCGCGTGCTCGAGAAGCTGGCCGTACTCGTTCCGGTAGCGGCGCGGGATCTCGATCAGCCCGGGCGAGACGAAGACGAGATGGCGCTGCTCGCCCTCGGGCGCGAAGCGGTAGGTCGTCCCGCGCGGGATGACGATGTAGTCACCTTCCTTGTACGGGAGGTCGCCGAAGATCGTCTCGAGCGTGCCGGTGCCCTCGTGGACGAAGACGACCTCGTCGCCCTCGCCGTTGCGGTAGAAGAAGTCCATGTCGTCGGTCGGCCGCACGAGCGCGATCTCGACGTCGTCGTTCCACATGAGGAGCTGACGGCCGGACACCGGATCGCCGCCGGCGGGGACGTCGTAGGTGCGGAAGTGCCGGTGCGCATGCCCGTCGGGCACCCATTCCTCGCGCTCGATGGGCTCGAAATCGCCGACCTCCTTGACCCGGCAGGGCGACTGGAGGTGGTAGAGGATCGACTCGTTCCCGGAGAACCCTTCGAGCCCCATGACCTCCTCGGTCAGGAGCGTCCCGTTCTCCCGAAACTGGATGTGGCGCTTGCGGGGAAGGCGTCCGAGCTGCTGATACATGGGCATGCGGGCAGCATAACCACCGTCCTCGAAGCACCGAGCCACCGCGGACACGCCTTTGTCGGACGATCCTCGGGGCGCCCCCCGTAGTCAGCCTATCGCCGAAAAACGCGCGCGTGGCAGCGTTGGTCGTGCCGAGTTCGTCACGTCGGCGGGCCGGCTGCGAGCCGGTTCCTCAGCATGCCGATCCCCTCGATCTCGAGCTCGACCTCGTCGCCCGGCTGAAGCCAGCGGCCGTCGCCGTGCTCGAGGATGCAGCCCGTCCCGACCGTGCCGGAGCCGAGGATGTCGCCGGGAACGAGCCGCGTGTTGCGGGCCGCGTGGGCGACGAGCTCTTCCCACGGCCAGTGCAGGTCGCCCATGTTCCCGCGCGAGCGCTCCTCGCCGTTCACCCGGGCGACCATCTCGAGACCGAGGTCGCCGAGCTCGTCGGGCGTGACGACGACCGGCCCCATGCTCGTGGCGAAGTCCTTGCCCTTGGCGGGGCCGAGGCCGACCGACATCTCCATCTTCTGGAGGTCGCGCGCCGACCAGTCGTTGAGCACGGTGAAGCCGGCGATTGCCCCGTCCGCGCCGATGACGACGGCGGCCTCGAGCTCGTAGTCCCACGCCGAGCTCTCGGCCGGGAACGCGATCTCGTCCTCCGGCCCGTACACCGCCGCCGGGTTGGAGAAGTAGAAGACGGGGATCCGGTACCACTCCGGCGCCATCTCCAGGCCCCGCTGCGCGCGGGCGTTCGCCGCGTGGCGCTCGAACGCGTAGAAGTCCCGGATCGACGGCGGCTCGGGGATCGGGGCGACGAGCCGCACGCCGTCCAGCCGATGCTCGCCGACCTCGTTGCCTCCGGAGGCCAGCCAGGATGCGAGCGAGGGGGCGTCGAACTCGACGACCCGATCCCCCTCGACCCGCCCGGGTGCGCGGCGGCCGCTCGCCTCGAACGTGCAGAGGCGCAGCGATCAGCCCTCGATCGGGATGACGTTGGCCGCCTCGGGGCCCTTGTTCCCCTCGCGAGGCTCGTACTCGACGCGCGCGCCCTCGACGAGGGTCTTGAAGCCCTCGCCGGCGATGTTGGAGAAGTGGACGAACAAGTCCTTCGACCCCTCGTCAGGCGCGATGAAGCCGTAGCCCTTCGCGTCGTTGAACCACTTCACGGTTCCTGTTGCCATTCAACCACCTCCCTTCCCGCATGCACGAACGGGGAGGAAGGCGCAGGGACGCCAAACCTGACCCTCGCTCATTCTCCGCCGCAGTGTAGACAGCCCCTCTAGAGGTTGCCCCGCAGCGCCTGCTCGCGCTCGATCGCCTCGAACAGGGCCTTGAAATTGCCCTCCCCGAAGCCGACGGCGCCGTGCCGCTCGATCACCTCGAAGAAGAGGGTCGGGCGATCCTG
>Ga0075418_10011025_pt1 | contig 10097 bp, 3 predicted proteins | sample SoiMetdeltSBSDD2_FD_81776 | JGI IMG/M metagenome (GOLD analysis project Ga0075418, IMG submission 81776) | Bulk soil microbial communities from a Populus tree surrounding site in Tennessee, USA - Soil MetaG P. deltoides SBSDD2 | ecosystem: Environmental > Terrestrial > Soil > Tree plantation...
ACCGCACCGGCGATTCGGATCCACGGGCTGACCAAGACGTTTCGTGTTGCCCGGACGACACTCGTACGCGCAGTCGACGGCCTGACGCTGGCGATCGCGCCCGGCGAGCGTGTGGCGTTCATCGGCCCCAACGGTGCCGGGAAGTCCACCACTCTCAAAGTCCTCTCGGGGATTCTGCACCCCGACGAAGGTGAGGCGACGGTACTCGGCTACGTGCCGTGGCGCGATCGACGCACGCTCGCGTTCGAGATCGGCACCGTGTTCGGGCAGCGGTCGCAGCTCTGGTATCACCTGCCGCCGCGCGACACGTTTGCGCTGCTGGCGCGTGTCTACGAGGTTGACTCGTCCGTGCATCGGCGTCGGCTCGCATCACTCGTGGAGGCTTTCGATCTCGGCGCGTGCCTGGACACGCCGGTGCGTCAACTCTCGCTCGGCCAACGGATGCGCGCGGAGATCGTCGCGAGCCTGCTGCACGCGCCGCGTGTGCTCTTCCTCGATGAGCCGACGATTGGACTGGACGTCTCGGCGAAAGCTGCCATCCGCGGGCTGCTGCGCGGGCAGTCACAGGACGGGCACGCGACGCTGCTCCTGACGTCGCACGACACCGGCGATATCGAACACGTCTGCGAGCGCGTCGTCATCCTGCACCAGGGCAAGGTTCTCTGGGACGGCTCGATCGACGGCCTCCGCCGACGCTACATGAAGACCAGGCGGCTCACGCTCTGGAGCGAAGCGGAGCAGCTGACGCTGGATCTGCCGGGCGCACGCGTACTCGCCGCGCGTCCGCACGTGACCGAAATCGCGCTGGACCCGGGGACCACGCCGGTCGGCGCGCTCGTCGATGCTGCGTGCCGGCAGGGGTTGCTCCACGACCTGACCATCGAGGATACGCCGCTCGATGAAGTCATCCGCGAGATCTACGGCGAAGCTGCGAGGCACGTGTCATGACGCCGCGTGTCGCAAAGTACGTGGCGTTCGGCCGTGTCGCCGCGGCGCATGCGCTCGAGAATCGGGCCGAACTGGGCGGGCGCATGGCCTTCGTCGCGATCATCCTCGGTGTCTTCTCCTCGCTCTGGCGGGCGGTCGCTGAACACGGGATTCCGATCGCCGCGGATCGCGCCGCCCTCGTGTGGTACCTCGCCGCGACCGAGTGGATCGTGCTTACTGCGCCGACGGCCCACGTCGACATCGAGCGGGAGATCCGTAGCGGCGACATCACGTGTCACTTGACACGGCCGTTTTCGTACCCGTTGGCGCTGGTCGCGCAGGGAATCGGCATGATTCTCGTGCGGGGGCCGTTTGTCGGTCTCGCGGCATTCGTTTGCGGCGTGGTGTTGACGGGAGGGGCGCCGTCGCCCACGCTCCTGGCGCGCTTCGTGCCGTTCGCGTTCATGGCGATGCTGCTCGTCTATGGGTTGCACGTCGTGATCGGGCTACTGGCGTTCTGGCTCACGGATGTAACCCCGGTGTTCTGGATCGCGCAGAAGCTGCTGTTCGTCCTCGGTGGACTGATGCTGCCGCTGACGCTCTATCCAGACTGGATGCAGCGGCTCGCACATCTGACGCCGTTTCCGGCGATGCTCGGGGGACCTGCCGGATTGCTCGTGCCCGCGACGGCGCCAGACACAGTACGGCTGGCGCGGGATCTGGCTGTCTGGATCGTAGTGGTGGCGATCGTGGCGCGAACGCTGTTTGAACGGGCCGTTCGGACGCTGCAGGTCAGTGGAGGGTGACATGGCGACGTGGGCTTTCGCGAGGGCGCTTTTCGCGACGAACCTCCGCGCCGCGCTCGCGCTGCGCGGCGCGTTCGTCATTCAGGCGCTCTTCATGCTGGTAAACAACCTCACATTCTTCGTCGTGTGGTGGGTGTTGTTGCGGCGCGTACCCGACTTGCGCGGATGGCGGCTCGGCGACATCGCGATGTTGTTCGGAATCACGGCGACGAGCTTCGGCCTGGTCATCACCGTGGCCGGCGGGGTGCGGCATCTCGGCCGGGCGATCGAGGAGGGAGAGCTGGACACGCTCTTGACGCAGCCGAAGCCTGCGTTGCTCTACGCGCTCGGGATGCGATCGAACGCCTCCGGCGTGGGCGACATGGTGTCGGGCGTTCTCTTCCTCGCGATGTCGGGGCACCTCACGTTGATGAGTGCGCCGCTCGTGGTCGTCCTGATCCTGGCGTCGGCGGCCACGTTCCTCGGCTGCGGGATCGTCTTCCACAGCCTGCCGTTCTGGTTGGGCCGCACGGAGACGGTGTCACGCCAGCTGTGGGATCTGACGATCACGTTCGCGATGTATCCGGAGCCGTTGTTCGGCGGCGTGCTGCGCCTTCTCCTGTTCACCGCGATTCCGGCCGGATTCGTTTCGTATCTGCCGGCACGGATGCTGCGGGATCCGTCCTCTGTCATGCTGGCCGCGGCTCTCGGGGGAGCGCTCGTGCACGTCGCGGTTGCGGTGTGGGTCTTCAATCGAGGGGTGCGGAGATATACCTCGGGTAGCAGGTTCGTGGCGTTCGGCTGATCGTTCGCGCGCCTTTGCAGCCAGAGATGTCTCGCCGAGGAACATGGCGCCGGTTCGGCCGGATTCTGCGCATTACGTGACAGAGGTGGTCATGACCGGCGTCGTGGATCCCGTGGCTCTGATAGCAGTGCTCGCAGTCCTTGCGCCCGGGACGGTTCTGGCGCAGACAACCGGCCTGTCACCGTCGAATCCAGAGAAGAGCTGGAACCTGGATTTTTCCGGGAGCGTCGGAATCAGCCCAGGCATCGGCATCGCTACCACGGGATTGGGTGTCTCAGGAGCAATCACGTTCGCACGCACGACCGAGCTTGGCGAGTTCGCGCACCGTTGCTGGGGTTTCACGGCGATGGTCACAACGGATCGGGCGCGCTCGACACCTGAGGCCGCAAACTTTCGTGAGGTCGCTGTGTTCGCTGGTCCACGATGGGACCACGGCGATACAGACGGAACGGGCTTCGTGCGTCTCTTCGGTGGGGCCAGACAGTTATCGCAACGAGAGCCCACACCGCAGGGACGGGCGGCGGCTTCGAAGACGACGTTTGCGTTGGGCGCGGGCATGGGAGTCGAGGTGTTAAGGGTGTTGTTGGACGTAAATTGGGTCATGTCGCCCTGGGAGAAACTGTCACCGTACCGGTTGACCGTCTCGGCCGGCTACATGTGGTCGTTTCGACTGGGCCGCGGGCAATGAGGTGACGGTCGATTACGTCAGGGGAAGGATGTGCCGTCTGGCAGGGCGCCGTGCCAGGAATCTGTAGTGCGCACAGAGTGCGACATCGATTACCAACCCGAGTACAAGGCCGAGCGCGTACTCGGCCCCACCAGGACTAGGCGCCCCGCAAACGATCAGGATGTCCATACTTTGCCGGATTCGCGACTCACGATGTTGTTAGACACGCGATCGGCGTTTCAGTTCACCGTTTGAGTAACCGTTGCCGTACTGCCTTTGTAGTTGCTGCTGCCGAGATATGTTGCCGTGACGATGTGACGGCCGCCGGCGAGAGCGGGAAGCACGAACGTCGCCTGCGCCGTCGATCCAGAGACCGTCGTCAGCGTCACAGGTCCGCCCACCACCTCGCCGTTCACCATGAACAGCACCGCCCCGGCCGGCGTGCCGTTGGAGCCGGTGACGTTCGCCGTCAGCGTCACGGCGGCGCCGAGCGTCGACGGGTTCGGCGAGGCTGACACGGCCGTCGATGTTGCGCGATTCTTCCAGCCAGACGATCCGACTGCCTGCACGAACACGCCGGAGATGACGGGTGGTGCGCTCGCGCTCCCCGGGTAGCGGACCGTAATCGCATGCGAACCGGCCGCGAACGCCGTCGTCGTGAACGTCGCCGATCCGGACGCGATCGTCGATGTGCCGAGCAATGCCGCACCGTCGTAGAACTGCACGGTGCCGTTCACCGGCCCGGAGGTCATGCTAAGCGTTGCCGTCAGCGTGACCGATTGTCCGACCGATGAGGGGTTGCGGTTCGACGTAATGTTGATACTCGGCGTTGCGGTCGCGGTGTTGACGGTGTGTGAGGCCGTGCCTGTACCGGTCTCGAACGACGCGTCGCCGTCGTAGCGGGCCTCGATCGAGTGGACGCCGGCGTTGAGTCCAGCGGTGGTGAGCGACGCGCTCCCGCCCGTGAGGGCGCTGCTGCCAAGCAGTTGCGCGCCATCAAAGAACCGCACCGTGCCGCCAGGCGCGCCAGCGGCGGGTGCGGTTGCGCTGACGCTGGCAGTAAACGTCATCGACTGGTCGAGACCCGAAGGTGCCGGGCTGGTCGAAACCGACACGGTGACAGCACCGCGCACGATCGTCAGCGTGCCGGTCGCGAATGTGATCACGTAGTTCGACGAGCTCGGTCCCGACGGCGTCACAGGATAGTTGCCAACCGCCGACTGCGGCGTCGCACTCGTGGCGAACGCCACGACGCCGCTCAACGACGCGAACGTATCGCCGTTTACAAAGCCGATCGCGGATGCCGTAAAGACGGGCAACGGCGCGCCGAACTGTTTCACCGAATCGTTGGCGCGGATCGACAGCGGCGCTTTGGCGACCGCTATCGACCGGGCTATGGTCGCGCCTGCGTAATTCGTCAAGTCGGTCGGCGAGAACGTCGCCGTGAGTGCATGCCCCGTCCCGGCCGCCAGCACCGTGCCCGGTACCGGCGAGTACGTGAACGTGCCCGGCACGTTCGACGACGCATTCAGCTGACCCGCACCAAGCGGCGTGCCGTAAACGATCGCAGAGGGATCGTTCCACGTGAGAACCACCGACGCCTTGTTGATCGTAATTGTCGTGGTGGCCGACGCCGCGTTGTAGTTGGCGTTGCCAGCGAAGCTTGCGACGACCGCATACGAACCCGCGGCGACAGGCGAGGCAGTCGATCCGTTGTATGTGAACGACGCCGTCCCGATCGAGACGCCGTTGGTGTCGGTGACGGTGGCGGTCGCGGGATGCGGCTGCCCGTCATACGTGAACGTTCCTCCTGTCGCGGTCACAGCCGCGGCGGCCTTCGAGACGTCGATCGTCGCGGTCACCCCGGCGCTGCTGTAATTGCTCGAATCGGTCGGCATGAACGTGGCTGTGAGTGTCTGCGATGCGCCCGCATTCAGCACCGTGTCAGCGGCCGGCGAATACGTGAACGCGCCGGGCACGTTCGAGGTCGCGTTGAGCTGTGTCCCTCCGAGTGGCGTGCCGAAGACGATGGCCGCAGGTTGAGGCCAGTTCAGCGAGGGTGCGGCCTTCAACACATCGATCACGGTATTCACGACGCTATCGCTGCTGTAATTCGGATCGGCGGAGATGAACGTCGCGGTCAGCAATTGCGAGAGACCCGCACTCAGGACCGTGCCCGCGGTTGGCGAATACGTGAATGTGCCCGGCACATTCGCAGTCGCGTTAAGCTGTCCGGCGCCGAGCGGCGTGCCATAGACGATGGCTTGTGGCATCGTCCAGTTCACCAGCGGCGTTGCCGGCAGGATCACGATCGCCGTTGTCGCTGAAGCCGGCTCGTAATTGGCGCTCCCGGCGTACGTCGCGACGACGTCGTAGGTTCCGACATTCACTGGCGCCTGTGAGGCGCCGTTATAGGTGAACATCGGTGTTCCAAGTGAAGCGCCGGCGATGCCCGTTACCGAACCTGTGGCGGCTTGCGGCTGGCCGTTGTATGTGAACGTTCCACCGTTCACTGTCACGATCGCGCTGGCTTTCGCCACGTCGATTGTCGTGGTCACCGTGCCGCCGTTGTAGTTGGCAGGATCCGAGGGGATAAACGTCGCGGTGAGTGTTTGCGCCGCGCCTGCGTTCAACACCGTGTTCGCAGCCGGTGAGTAATTGAACGATCCGAAAGCATCGGCCGTCGCGTTGAGCTGGTCGGATCCGAGCGATGTCCCGTAGACAATGACTGCCGGCCGGCTCCAGCTGAGGACAGCCGTCGCCTTCAGGATCGTGACGACGGCAGATCCCGTCGCCGACCCGTAGTTGCCCTCGCCATCGTACGTTGCAACGGCAAGGTAGGTTCCCGCGTTGACCGGGACGTCGGTGGATCCGTTATACGTGAACAGTGCGCCCGGACCGAGATCGACGCCTCCGACCCCTGTGACGGTGACCGACGCACCGTGGGACTGTCCGTCGTAGGTGTACGTTCCGCCGGTGACATTCACGACAGGCGTGGCCCTATTGATCGTGATCGTCGCGGAGCCGGTCGCGGAGTTGTGATTCGCGTCGCCCGCGAATGTGGCGACAACCTCGTACGTGCCCGCGGTCACGGGCGCGGCGGATGCGCCGTTGTACGTGAAGCTCGGCGTGGCAAGCGTCGCACCTCCAGCACCGGTAACCGTACCGGACGCGGCGTGCGGTGTCGCGTCGTAAGTAAACGTTCCACCATTTACCGTTACGGTGGGCGCCGCCTTGCCGATGGCGAACGTCTTCGTGGCGGTCGCCGCCGCATAGATCGCCGTACCGTTAAAGGTCGCAACCACTGTGTAGGTGCCGGCGTTCACCGGGTTGTCCGTCACGCCGTTGTAGGTCACGGAATCGGGCGGAAAGAAGTCAGGGTACAACCCGGAGACCGTCACACCCGCCGGGTGCGGGTGACCGTCGTAAGTCACATCAGCTGCGAGGATCTGAATGTCGACGGTCGACTTCGTGACCGTGAGCGTCGCGGTGGCCGAGGCAGCCTCGTAGTTCGAGTTGCCGGGGAACGTTGCGACGACTGTGTATTCACCCGGCAGCACCGGCGGATCGGGTGACCCGTTGTAGGTCAAGGTCGGCGTTGCGATGACGAGGTTGAAGCGATCCTTCACCTTCCCGACGACCGCGCGCGGTGAACCCGTGTATGCCCAGGTGCCAGCTCCTTCGATCACCACGTTCGGCGTTGCCTTGTTGATCGTGATCGTGTTCGTCGCCGTCGCGGTGTTGTAGTTGCCCGTGTCGGCCGGTGTGAACGTCACCGACAACGTCTGCGCGCCGGCGGGCAGAACTGTCCCCGACGACGGTGAATAGCTGAAGGTGCCCGGCAGGTTCGCGGTGGCATTGAGTTGCGTGCTGTTCACAGGGAAGCTGTACGTGATCGGCGCTGGAGTCGGCCAGGTGATGACCGGCGTGCCTTTGCCGACGAGCACATCGGGTTCGACGTACTGCCTGACGTAATCAACGTCGCCGGCAAACATCGCGTACGTGAAGTCCTGGAAAAGAAAGCGCGGCGCATTTTTGAGCGGCGCATCCCAATGCACTCGGCCGTCGGCATCGGTGATGCGAGTAGCTATCGACGTCGAGTACGGATACGCGCCGACGATCGAATAGAGCTCGACGGTCCGGCCGACGACTGGCAGGCCGTCCTCGTCGACCAGCCGGACGTCGAACGCGTAGGTCGGCGAACCGAACGATGCCGGAATCGGCTGCGTGAACTGGAAGGATGTCCGCTTCGGCACGCACGCGCCGGCGTTTCCGGCGAGGAACAACTCCTCAATCTGATAGTCGTTCAGTCCGTGCTGGAAGAGCTGCACCTCGTCGATGACGCCCTTGAAGTAGTCAGTGTTGTTGTCGGCGCCGCCGATAGTAAGGAGGTAGCTGTTCGGGTTGTAGACGTCGCCGGCGTTCGGCTCGGTGTGTGCGAGTCGCCCGTTCAGGTATGTGCGGACGACCGTCCCGTCGAGCGCGACGACGACGTGGCTCCAGCGCCCGAGTGGCAGCTTCACGCCTGTGTCGCGATAGCTGAGGCCCGGAATGTTGAACTTCCTGAACGCCCATCCGATATTACCTGTCTCGAGTCTGGCGACCGCGAAGAACTCGCGCGCGCGCATGATCGTCCCACGCGTGGTCGCCGATGGGTTCACCCAGGCGGCAAACGCGAGCTTCTTGTCGTTGAACATCGTCGGTGCGTAGTTTGCCTGCAGGTAGCCGTTGGCGCCGGCGAACTGGTAACCCTGACCGACGATCGCATCGACAAAGACGTCAGAGCTCAAGCCGACCCGCGTGGCGTTCGTCGTAAGGCTGGACCGCGCGTTCGAGGTGCTCCCTTCCATCCGCCACCAGCCGCCCATGTCGGGCAGTCCGTATGCGCAGACGCCGGACCCGACGGCGTAATCAACCGAGGCGTAACCGGGGTTGCCCGCGCGATCGGTGATCGACACGCCGTACGCGTGATAGCCGGGCGTGGTCGTATCCACCGTCGTGTCTCCCTGGCACACCGCGACACCCGAGAGTGCGTCGGAGCAGGAGAAGGACGGCTCGACGACCTGCCCGAGATCGTAAAGCGTGGACTGCGGCGACGTGATCGTCGCGGTCGGCGCCGTCGCGTCACGCTTCGCCGTTGCGGAGAGCGACGAAGTGCCGCCCTCGCTCGTCGCGGTGCAGGTGTAGGTGGTGCCCGGAGTATCGACACCAATGATCGCGGTGTCGCACCCGGACGTGGTCGTCACTGGGCTGTCGTTATCCATCCAGGCCCAGTACAGCGTCACGTTGCGATTGAACCAGCCGTTCTCGTTGGGGGCTTCGCTGAAGCCGTACCACAACTGAGGCGGCGTCGTATCCGTGTAGCGGAAAGCGGCGTCGAGCCAGGCGTTTCGGTAGTCCGAAGGGCCGCCGCCACCCAGAATTCCGACCCACACGGTGGCAGGTGCGTGCGCCGGCGCCGTCGCGATCAAAGTCGTCGAGTCGACGAACTCGATCGCGTCCGCGTCGAGTCCGTCGAAAAATACCCGCATGCCCGGCTCGAATCCCGTGCCGGTAAAAGTCACCTGCGTGCCGCCGCTATCGGGACCGACGCTCGGGGAGATGCTCGTCAGTGAGAGTCCCGAGAGTTGCGTGAAGCGGGCGGTCTTTTCGAAGATCTTGAGCGTGAAGCTCCTGGGCGTTGGATCGGGGTTCGCCTGGTTCGCCCGGAGCTTCACCACGCCGCTGCCGAATCCCATCGGCGGCGTCTCGAAGTCGACCCATGGCTGCCAAGCGTTCCAGTCGACCCACCACTGCGTGTGCTGCTGCGTCACGACGTTGTACTCTGCCGCGCCGCCAGGGCCGCCGCCAACGCTCTGTTCCTCAGGAGTGATCTCGAAATGGACCGCGACATAGACGCGATCGGCATCCGTGTAGACGTTCGGGGTCAGATTAAAAGCTTGCGACACGAACGCGACGAGCGAGCCGTCTGACGAGATCTCTGGCTGCACAGCCGGGTGGTCGGGATTGCTCCCGTCCGGCTTGATGCTGACGCGCGTGACCGTGTTCATGAAACGGTCGACCACATAACTTTGCGTCGAGTTCGGTGGCGGCGGCATTTCGACGTTCATCGCTGCAGACTGCACCGACACGTACCGGCCATCGGCGCTCAGTGTCGGCCACTCGGTCGGGCCGCTCCCGGGCACACGAATACTGGCCGACGGCAGCCAGCCGACGTCGACGCGCTCCACGAACAACGACGCCGCGTCGACGATGAAGACGTCCCGGCTGTTGTTGGTGTCGTCGAACGGCGCGGGCGCCAACATCGGATCCGCTGAGGTGAACGCGACGTATTGGCCGTCGGGCGTCATCGAGATCGCCGGTGAATCGATGGGATAGAGAGACTGGCCCGCGCCCGCGTTGAGGCGCCGGGTATCGCGCCCGAAACGGTCGCGCCGGAAGACGTCCCACTTGCCGTTGGTGTCGCCGGGAACGAGATTGCTGGCTGCGGATCGAAACGCCACGTATCGCCCGTTATCGCTGACTTCGGCGGTGGCACTCGGCCCGTTTCCGGGCACGTTTGCCTGGTTGCCTTTCGGCACACTAACCATCTGAAAAGCATTCGGGGCGATGGGGCCTGGCTCGTCGAAGATGCCGTTGTGATCCGGATCGCGATCGCGGATCACGATCTGTGGCACGCCCGCGGGAACGCCTGCGACGAGGTTGGTTGCCGCCGTCCTGAAGACGACGAAGCGGCCGTCGCTGCTCAATACTGGTTCGTCACTGTCGGCGTTCCCGAACTCGCCCAGGCTGGGTTCGACGGAGAGAGGCGATATGCCCCACGTCAGGACGTCCATCGACCAGACGTCGCAAATCGGCAACTGGTCCGGACGCATCCATGGTTCGCAGATTGTGAATGCGACGTATCTCCCGT
>Ga0075418_10011026_pt1 | contig 10096 bp, 9 predicted proteins | sample SoiMetdeltSBSDD2_FD_81776 | JGI IMG/M metagenome (GOLD analysis project Ga0075418, IMG submission 81776) | Bulk soil microbial communities from a Populus tree surrounding site in Tennessee, USA - Soil MetaG P. deltoides SBSDD2 | ecosystem: Environmental > Terrestrial > Soil > Tree plantation...
CGCGCCCGCCGCGCCGCTGCGCCTGATACACCTCGGCCGGCTGCGACTTCGCATAGCCCGCGTGCGACAACGTCACCACGACGGTTTCCTCGGGAATCAAGTCCTCGACCGTGAGGTCGTCGTAGTTCTCGACGATCTCTGTTCGCCGCTTGTCGGCGTACGCCGCGCGCACTTCCGTCAGCTCGGTGCGAATGACTTCCTGCAGCTTGTCCGGGTTGGCCAGGATTTCTAGAAATGCCTGAATATTGTCTATCAACTCGCTGTATTCACTAGAAATCTTGTCTTGCTCGAGCCCCGTCAAACGATGCAAGCGCAAGTCGAGAATCGCTTGCGCCTGCGCCGTCGAAAGCCGGTACTGCCCGTTCTCGAGACCCGATTCTTCAGTGAGATCCTCGGGGCGCGTCGCGGCAGCGCCGGCACGTTCGAGCATTCCCATGACGGCACCCGGCTGCCAGCGCCGGACACAGAGCGCGGCGCGCGCGTCGGCCGGCGACGGCGACTTCTTGATCAGCTCGATGATCTCGTCGATGTTCGCGAGCGCGACCATCAAGCCTTCCAAAATGTGCGCGCGCTCGCGCGCCTTGCGCAGATCGAACAGCGTCCGCCGCGTCACGACCTCGCGCCGATGGCGCAGGAACGCTTCGATCAGCTCCTTCAGCGACAACAGCTTCGGCTGGCCGTCGACGAGGCCGACCATGTTGATGCCGAACACGCTTTGCAGCGGCGTGTGCTTGTAGAGATTGTTCAGGACGACGTCGGGGAGCTCGCCGCGCTTCAGCTCGATGAACACGCGCATGCCGTCCTTGTCGGACTCGTCACGCAGCTCGCTGATGCCCTCGAGCTTCTTCTCGCGTACGAGCTCGGCAATGCGCTCGATGAGGCGTGCCTTGTTGACCTGGTACGGCAGCTCGGTGATGACGATCGCTTCGCGATCGCTGCCCTCCCTAAGCGGCTCGATGTGCGTGCGGCCGCGCACGTAGATGCGCCCGCGTCCCGACGCATACGCGCTGACGACGCCCTGGATGCCGTAGATCAGCCCCGCCGTCGGAAAATCCGGCCCGGGGACGAGCTTGATGAGATCGGCGAGCTCGAGCTTCGGATCGGCGAGCAAGGCGAGGCAGGCGTCGATGACTTCGCCCAGGTTGTGCGGCGGGATGTTCGTCGCCATGCCGACGGCGATACCCGACGAGCCATTGACGAGCAGATTCGGAATCCGCGTCGGCAAAACCGACGGCTCGCGCTCCGACTCGTCGTAGTTCGGGACGAAGTCGACCGTCTCCTTGTCGATGTCGGCCAGAAGCTCCTGCGTGATCTTGGCCATGCGCACTTCGGTGTAACGCATGGCGGCCGGCGCATCGCCGTCGACCGAGCCGAAATTCCCCTGCCCGTCGACGAGCAGGTAGCGCATCGAGAACGGCTGCGCGAGGCGCACGATCGTGTCGTAGACGGCCACGTCACCGTGCGGGTGATACTTACCGATGACGTCGCCGACGACGCGCGCCGACTTCTTGTACGCCCGGTTCCAATCGTTGCCGAGCTCGCGCATCGCGTGCAGCACGCGCCGGTGCACGGGCTTCAAGCCGTCGCGCACGTCGGGTAGCGCGCGCCCGACGATGACGCTCATCGCGTAGTCGAGATACGACTGACGCATCTCGTCTTCGAGATTGACTGGGATGACTTCCTTACCTACGGCCATCAGCTGCGCTCAATAAAATACGGCCCCGCCCTCCACCCGCCCGCGACGGCGCGGAGGGACGGAACATCGACGAGGTGTAAGGTTTTCCGGGCAACGCACGCGACCGGTTCAGCGGCTCTCGCGCAACCCCAACGACACTTCCAAGTGCCCAAAAAACAAGGCGGAAGTCTAGCACAGGGACGCAGCCGCCCGTAGCGTCGGCACGGTCGCGGGAAGCTATACTTGCTCGCCTTTTTTGCGAGCACCTGCCACCCGCCGATGCAAACGATCGACGCCTTGATTTGTCCACGCTGGACCCTGCGCGTCGAGCCCGAGGTCATCGCCGAGGAAGGTCTCGCGCTCGCGATCGACGGCGGCCGCATCGTCGAGGTGCTGCCGGTCGGCGAAGCCGATCGGCGCTACCGACCGCGCGTGCGGCACGAGCGCCCGAAGCACGCCCTGCTTCCCGGTCTCGTCAACGCCCATACCCATTCCCCGATGTCGCTCTTTCGCGGCTTCGCCGACGACCTGCCGCTCGAGGTCTGGTTACGCGAGCACATCTGGCCCGCGGAGGCACGCTGGGTCGGGCCGCAGCTCGTCGCCGACGGCACACGCCTCGCGGTCGCCGAGATGATGGCGGGAGGCGTCACGTGCTTCTCCGACATGTACTTCTACTCCGACGTCACGGGCGCCGTGGCGGCGGAGCTCGGCATGCGCGCCGTGCTCGGGATGATCGTGCTCGATTTCCCGACTGGGTACGCCAAAGACGCCGACGAGTATCTGCGGAAAGGCCTCGAGGTTCACGATCGCTTCAAAGCCGAGCCGTTGGTTACGACGGCTTTCGCTCCTCACGCGCCGTACAGCGTGGGCGACGCGACGCTCACGCACGTGCGCCGACTCGCCGACGAGCTCGACGTGCCCGTGCACATACACGTGCATGAAACGGCCACCGAGGTGGCCGAGGCCGTCGCTGCGACGGGCCAGCGGCCGCTCGCGCGACTCGCGGCATTGGGACTCGTGACTCCGAGCCTAATCGGCGTGCACGCGACGGCGCTGACGACCGAGGAGATCGCGCTGCTCGCGACGGCCGGGGCCAACGTCGTGCACTGCCCTCGCTCGAACTTGAAGCTCGCGAGCGGGCTGTGCCCCGTGGCCGAGCTGCTCCGAGCCGGAGTCAACGTCGCGCTCGGAACCGACGGCGCGGCGAGCAACAACCGGCTCGATCTGTGGGCCGAGCTCGAGATGGCGGCGCTGCTCGCGAAACAGGTCGCCGGCAACGCCGCGGCAGTCCCCGCCGCGCAGGCGCTGCGCATGGCCACGATCAATGGCGCCCGCGCGCTCGGCCTCGGCAACGAGATCGGCTCACTCGTCGCCGGCAAAGCCGCCGACGTGATCTGCGTGGACTTGTCGGGAGTCGAGCATCATCCTTTGCTCGATCCCGTGTCGCAGCTGGTTTACGCTGCTTCCCGGCACGACGTCACCGACGTCTGGATCGCCGGCGAGCAGCTCGTCGCGGACCGGGCGCTGCTGCGGCTCGACGTTGCGGACGTCTGCGCCGCGGCCGAGCACTGGGCGCGGCAGCTGCGCACGTAAGGACGCACGATGGCGAATGTTGATTCGAGCGAGCTCGCGAAATTCGCGTCCCGCGCCGCCGAATGGTGGGATCCGCGGGGCGCATTCCGCACGCTGCACGACATCAACGGGCTGCGCCTCGACTACATCGCGGATCGCGTTCCGCTCGCCGGCGCACGAGTTCTCGACGTCGGCTGCGGCGGCGGTCTGGTCGCGGAAGGGCTCGCGGCACGCGGAGCACGCGTCGTCGCCATCGACCTCGCGCCGGAGAACATCGAAGCCGCGCGGCAACACGCCGCGGCCGGCAACCTGACGGTCGATTATCGCTGCGTCGCCGTCGAGCAGATCGCGGCTGAATCCGCCGGCGAGTTCGATGTGGTGACCTGCCTCGAGATGCTCGAGCACGTACCGGAACCGAGCTCGATCGTGGCCGCGTGCGCCGCCGCGCTACGGCCCGGCGGAACCGCGTTCTTCTCGACGATCAACCGCAACCTGAAGAGCTTCGCGTTCGCGATCGTCGGCGCCGAGTACGTCCTCGGCTTGCTGCCGCGCGGCACGCATGAGTACGCGAAGTTGATTCGCCCCGCCGAGCTCGCGGCCTGGTGCCGCAAGTCGGGGCTCGAGATCACGGAGCTCACGGGGCTCCACCACAATCCCGCCACCGGCACGTACTGGCTCGACGGCAACGTCGACGTGAACTACTTCGCTCGCGCGGAGCGCCCGACCAGATGACGGCGGATGTTTGGACTTTCGTCGCGCTGGCCGCCATCGGCGGGCTCGCGACGGGATTGTTGATTGGGCTCTGGCGCACGATGGCGCTGACGCGCGAGGTAGCTCTCAAGGACGCGGAGCTGCGTAGCCGCGCCGCAGCCGATGTCGAGCGCGAGCGTGCGGTCACGCTGGCGGCCGAGCGGCTCGGCGCCGCTTTCAATCAGCTCGCGGACCGCCAGCTGCACAGCCACTCGGAAACGTTCCTCAAGCTCGCGCACGAGGCGTTGAATGTCCACACCGAGCGGGCGAAGGGTGATCTGCACGCGCGTGAGCAAGCAATCGACAATCTCGTCTCGCCGATTCGCGAAGCGCTTGCCCGGCAAGAACGTCAGCTCCAAGAGCTCGACAAGTCGAGGAGCGAGACGCACGGCAGCATCAGCAAGCAACTCGAAGCGCTCGCCGCAAGCCAGCTCGCGTTGAGCGCCGAGACGCGCAATCTCGTCAGCGCGCTGCGTCGCCCGGAAGTGCGCGGCCAATGGGGAGAGATCACATTGCGCCGCCTCGTCGAGCTCGCGGGCATGGTCGAGCACTGCGACTTCGTGAGCCAGAGCCACCAGCCGACAGAAAACGGCGCCGTCCGCCCGGACATGGTCGTTCACTTGCCGGAGGCGCGCGACCTCGTCGTCGACGTGAAGACGCCGCTCGACGCGTATCTCGAGGCGACGGAAGCTGCGACTGACGCCGAGCGGCGCGCCGCGCTCGAGCGCCACGCGACGATCGTTGCCGGCCGCATCCGCGAGCTCGCCGGCAAGGCCTATTGGAGCCAGTTCGAGCGCAGCCCCGAGTTCGTGATCCTGTTCATTCCGGGCGATCAGTTCTTGAGCGCGGCGCTCGCAGAGCGCCCCACTCTGCTCGACGACGCCTTGCGGCAGAACATCATTTTGGCGACGCCGACGAGCCTCGTCGCACTGCTCAAAGCCGTCGCTTACGGTTGGCAACAGACGGCGCTCGCGCAGAACGCCGCAGAGATCCGCAGCTCGGCCATGCAGCTCTACGAGCGCCTCACGACGTTCGCTAGCCACCTTGGCAACGTCGGCAAATCGCTCGGCGACAGCGTGCGCGCCTTCAACGCGAGCGTTGGCTCGCTCGAGCGCATGGTATTGCCGAGCGCGCGGCGCTTCACCGATCTCGGCGTGCAGCCGCGGCAACGCCTCGTGCCGCCGAAGTCGATCGAAGAGCTCACCCGCGAGGTCACCACCGCTGACGCTTCGGCACCAACGAGCGCGGGCGAAGGACCGCATTGAGTCATGACCAACGCAACTGCAAACGACGATTGGCACCGATACCGTCCGGCCCCGGCCGATTTCGACGGACGCGTGATCATGGTGACGGGTGCCACGTCGGGAATCGGGCGCGCCGTCGCGACCGAGCTCGTGCGCAACGCCGCGACGGTCATCCTGCACGGGCGCAACGAAAAAGCGCTCGAGGCGCTCTATCAGGAGCTGAAGCCCCTTGGACCCGAGCCCTCGGTCGCGCAAATCGACCTCGAGCGCGCACAAGGACCGCAGTATCAGCAGCTCACCGACGAGATCGAGTCGCGCTATGGCCGGCTCGACGGTCTGCTGCACAACGCCGCGATCCTTGGCGACAAGAGCCCGATCGAGCACTACGACATCGGCCTGTGGCAACGCGTCCTGCTCGTCGACCTCACGGCGCCGTTCATCCTGACGCGGTGCCTGCTGCCGCTGTTGCACAAGTCGCCCGATGCCTCGCTGGTCTTCGCCTCGAGCAGCGTGGGCAAGCGCGGCCGAGCGTACTGGGGCGCCTACTCGGTGGCGAAAGGCGGCCTCGAGAACATGGCCGAGGTACTGGCGGACGAGCTCGAGAACACGGGCATACGCGTCAACGTCATCAACCCGGGCGGAACGCGGACCAAGATGCGCAAGCGCGCGTACCCGGCCGAGAACGCGGCGTCGCTGCCGACACCTGAGAGCGTCGCGCCGCCCTATCTGTATCTACTCGGCGCCGCGAGCCGCGCGATCCGCGGCCAGCGCTTCGACCTTCGCGACGGCAGCGCGGCGACGCGCTAGCCCGCGCGCTGCGCCGCGAGTGCGCGCGCCGCGCTGACGGTGACCGATTTGCTCTGTTCGGCGTCGGCCGGGCCATAGATCTTCACGAGGTCGGCGACGCGCAAATAGCTCGGATGATGAATCTCGACGATCGTGGCGTAATCGATCGTGCGCCCGTCTTTGCTGACAGCCAATGAATAGACATCCTCCGCGAGCTGCGTGTTGACGGCGATGCGCATCAACGTTGCGAGCTTGGCGGTCGCGGGGAGCTCGGTGTAGCTCAAGTGCCGCTTCTGGATCTTCCAGCCTTTGGCCGCGAACACGTCGCCCAACGAGCCGCCCGCGACGATCGCCGCGTGCTCGGCCTTGATCGCCGGGTCGATGGTCGGGGCGTACTGCACGACGGCAAACGTCCGGCAGGTCCTATCGCCCGCCCTTGGGAAGCTGTACAGGTTGGACACGCGGACGTGCTCGTCTTGCTGGAGCACCTCGATGCCGTAGGTGCCGAAGTTGGCCGCAATCCGCTCGCTGTTCAGGAGCTCCTTGGCCGGCTGCCCCAGCAACGGGGTCTGAACGAGCAGCGCAATGGCGACAATATATAGATGTGTCCCCCACCAAGAGCGGTGGGACCTTGAACGGGCGCGGTAGGAGGGTTGCATCGGTGGTGGACCCCGGATGGTAGGCGCGTGACTGGAGAAACCTTAATTCGGCCGTGTCAATCAAAAAACGCTGCGGTATATACTACCCGGCGAAAGCGACCGTTCATCGAGCCTGAGGGCTTACCGCCCAGAATCCTCCTTAAACGGTATAGCGCAAACAAAACTGGGGAGGTCTCGTGGGCAGGAAACTTTACGTCGGCAATTTGCCGTTCTCGGCGACCGAAGAAGACATCACTGCAAAGTTCTCCGCGTGCGGCACGGTCGAATCAGCAAAGCTCATCACCGATCGCGACACAGGTCGAAGCAAAGGCTTCGGCTTCGTCGAGATGAGCAGCGACTCGGAAGCACAAGCCGCGATCGATAAGCTCAACGGTCAGGACTACGGCGGTCGGCCGATGACGGTCAACGAGGCACGTCCGCAGCAGAAGAAGGGCCCGCGTCCCGGCGGTGGTTACGGCGGCGGTGGCGGCGGCTACGGTGGTGGCGGCGGACGCGGTGGTGGCGGCGGCTACGGTGGTGGCGGCGGCGGCTACGGTGGTGGCGGCGGCTACGGCGGCGGTGGCAACCGACGCTGATCGTCGAACGACGTAAGAATCAAAAGACGCGGGCACCTCTTCGGTGCCCGCGTTTTTTTATGGCTGCACGTTTCGCTGCGCACCGGTGAGCAGCGCAAGACCCGTTAGGATCAGCAGCATGCCGGCGCCTTCGGCGAGAGTCGGCCGCTCCCCGAGCTGAATCCACGCAGCAATGACGCCGACGATCGGCACTGCGAGCGCATTGAGCCCGCTGATCGTCGCCGGCAGCCGCTGCAAGATGTACAGCCAGAGCAATGGCGCGATCGCCATTCCGCCGATGGCGTTGTACGCCAGCGCGCCTACGAAATATCCGCTCCAGACGATCGGCCGCTCATCGGTCAACCACGCAATCACGACGAGCGGCACTACGCCGTAAACCATCTGCCACGCCGTCACGGACAGGAGGTCGTTGCGGCTCTCGACGGGTATCTTCTTGAAGACGACGACGCTGATCGCCCAGGAAATGCCGGCGCCGAGCGCAAGCAGACTGCTCGTCGCGTCGCCGGCGCCCTCCCAAAGCTCGAGAACGAGTATCAGGCCGATAAGGATCAATCCCGCGGCAGGCCATTGCCAGCCGCGCAGCCGGTCGGGCAGGAACGGCCAGCCGAAGACGATGACCCAAAACGGCATCGTGTAGCCGAGCACGGCGCTCTTGCCGGCGGCCCCGAGATTGAGCGCCCAGGAGATCAACCCGACGAACCCAGCCGTCTGAAACAGACCGAGGAAGATCGTCTTCACGACGTGCTTGGGTTTCATCGGCGCGCCGACGGCCCACAGCACCACGAACAAGACCAGGGTGCCGAGGGCGCCGCGCAGCGCCGCGAAGTCCATCGGGCCGACGTACTGCATCGCCAGTTTCATGACGACCCAGTTGTAGCCCCAGAGCAATGCGAGGAGGCCGAGCGCAATGACGGGGCCGGCGCTCGTCGACCGCGCCGGATCTAGAGGAGCAGAGGTATTCATCGAGCGCCTACTGTACCTGCATGGACTATCGATATTCGATGTCGCACGTTGCCAGCCGGTCGCTGGGCCACTTATCGTGGCCGCTCGCACTCGGAGAACGGGAATGGCCACGAAGACGGCGACGCTGTCGCGCCGGACGACTTTGCTCGCGGGCGTCGGTTTGGCGCTCGGCGCTGCAACCCGCCGTGGCTTCGCCCAACCCGCCGCCGAGGACAAGCGCATTCCCGAGAACGAAGCCTACTGGGCGGGCATGGGCGTGTCGCTCGCGGGCAAGACCGTGCTCGTCACCGGCTCGACGGACGGCCTCGGCAAGGAAGTGGCGCGGCAGCTCGGCGCGCTCGGTGCCTTCGTCATCGTGCACGGCCGCAATCAAGAGCGCGGCCAGGAAGTTGTCCGGTCGATCAAGGCCGCCGGCGTTGGCGATGCGGCGTTCCATCGCGCCGATCTCGCATCGCTCTCCGGAGTCGCCGCGTTGGCGGAAAAGATCATGGAGACGTACGACCGGCTCGACGTCCTCGTCAACAACGCGGCCGCCGTCAGCAGCGACCAGCGGCAGACGAGCGCCGACGGCTACGAGCTCGCATTCGCCGTGAACTATCTCGCGCACTTCATGCTGACGTATCGCCTGCTGCCGCTGCTCGAGGCGAGTGCGCCCGCCCGCATCGTCAACGTGTCCTCGATGGGTCAGACACCGATCGATTTCGCCGACGTCATGATGGAGCACGGCTACAACCCCGGCGACGCTTATCGCCGCAGCAAGCTCGCGCAGATCATGTTCACGATCGATCTCGCGGCCGAGCTCGACGCCAACCACGTGACCGTCAACAGCCTGCATCCGGCGCGCTCGATGAACACGGCGCGGGTCCTGAACGGTGGTTTCCAACCGCTTTCCTCGGTCGAGGAAGGCGCCGAAGCGACGATGCAGCTCGCCGTGTCACCGGCTCTCGTCGGGCGCAGCGGCCTCTACTTCAACGGGCTGAACGAAGCCAAGGCGAACTCACAGGCCTACGACACGGCCGCGCGTGCGCAACTGCGCACGCTGAGCTTCGAGCTGACGGGGCTCGCGCACAAGAGCTAAGAGAGCGCGGCCGCTATGCGAGGCGAAGCCGCGCTAATGACGCGACAGCGCCTCCGCCGCTCGTGTTTGGAGTGATGATCAGCTCGAGCACAGTGACGGCGGGAAGCTCCACGTGATGGTCCTCCGTCTCGCAGGTCGCGCCGCGGGGACTGAAGTTCCATCGTTGCCGGACGACGTCGTGGAACGACCGCCCGCCATCCGGAGACCAGCGCACTACATACTCCTGTGTGCGCTCCACGTCGGGCTCGTTGATGCGCAGCCAAATGCGCTTCAACGATTGCGGCCGGTCGAAGAGCAAGCGAATCGTCTGCTCTCCGGGGGTGTCGGCACGCCACCCCAACGCGTGTCCGGGAAGCAGTGCGGCGTCGATCGGGTGCTCCGAGCTCTCCGAGGTCACCTCCACCTCAGCGAGTTCCTCCAAAGATAACCAATCGACGCGACGACGCTCGGCTCCCTGAGGAGCTGCTGCAGTGATTCGTTTACGCATTTGTCGCCTCCTGAGACTTCGAGCTGATGTCGTCGTCACAACTCAAGCGCTGGCGCGCTTGTTCGCTGGTATCTGCCGTTCCGTGTCCCCCCCTCTTCGAAGGCGTGCCGTTCGCTTGACTGTCGCGAGTCCCACGCGCTCAAGGATGCGGATATAGAGCCAGCTGATGTCCAGCTCCCACCATTTGCTAGAGAACCTAGCGGAGTAGGCATGCGCGTGATGGTTGTTGTGGAGCTCCTCTCCCCCGATAAGCAGGCCGAGCGGCAGGATATTGCGGGATGCGTCGCGAGTCTCGAAGTTGCGGTAA
>Ga0075418_10011027_pt1 | contig 10095 bp, 9 predicted proteins | sample SoiMetdeltSBSDD2_FD_81776 | JGI IMG/M metagenome (GOLD analysis project Ga0075418, IMG submission 81776) | Bulk soil microbial communities from a Populus tree surrounding site in Tennessee, USA - Soil MetaG P. deltoides SBSDD2 | ecosystem: Environmental > Terrestrial > Soil > Tree plantation...
ACCCACATGGACGCCGGCGAGCGCATCCGGCTGCGCACCGAGCTGGCCCAGCTCCAGCACGGCCTCGGCGTCACGGCCATCTACGTCACCCACGACCAGTCCCAGGCCATGGCCATCGGCGACCGGGTGGCGGTCATGCGGGCGGGCCGGATCGAGCAGGTCGACGAGCCGAGGACCCTGTACCTGCGACCGGCCAACACCTTCGTGGCCAGCTTCATGGGCGAGCCGGCCATGAACCTCCTGTCCGGGTTCATCGAGCAGGACGCCGGCCGGACCTGGGTGGTCCTGGGCGGCCAGCGCCTGCCCTTCCCCGGCACCCCCTCGGGGCTGCTGCGGGACCGGAGCGGGCCGGTCACCGTGGGCATCCGGCCCGAGCACGTGACCGACGCCGGCTCCGAGCCCGGGCTGCCGGTGCTGTTCTCGACCGCGGCCCGGATCGAGCGCCTCGGCCACCAGCTGCTGGTCAGCTGCCCGCTCGCCACCACCTCGGTCACCGTGGTCGACACCCCGGGGGTCGAGCAGGAGCCCGGCGGCCAGGCCCACCTGGTCGCCCGCTTCCCCCACGGCCACCCGGTCCAGCGCGGCGACCGGGTCGAGCTGGCCGTCGACGTCAGCGGGCTGTCGCTGTTCGACCCCCACACCGGCCAGGCCCTCTGGAACCCGGCCGCCTAGCGCTCGGGCCGCACCCGCTCTGGGGACGGGGCGATCCCGAGGCCGTCCGCGAGGCTGCGGTAGCCTGGCTCGTCACATGACCAGATTCGTCGTGGACTGCGGCGCCGTCCTCCACCTGGCGAGTGAGGGGATCGAGATCCCAGCCGGGCACGAGCTGCTCGCGCCGACGCTCCTGCGCTCCCAGACACTGTCGGCCCTGCACGAGGCCGTGCACCGGGGCGAGATCCCGCCCGATGTCGCCCTGGACCGGCTCAAGCGCGTCTGGGCCCTGCCCATCCGCCTCCTCGGCGACGCCGTGCTCCGGCGTCGGGCCTGGGACCTCGCCGAGCGGCTGGGGTGGGCCGAGACCTACGCCGCCGAGTACCTCGCCCTCACCCAGCTGCAGGCGGACGCGTTCGTCACCCTGGACGCGGAACTGGCGCGCCGGCTGGAAGGGATCGTCCCCACCGCCACCATCGAGGCGCTGGGGCCGGAGTCCTAGGCGCCGACCCGGCCGCCGCCGACGATCGCCTGGAGCCGGGTCGAGCGTGCTCGGGCCCGGTCAGGGGTTCACGGTACGATCCCGGGCATGCGCCTCGTGATCGCCCGCTGCAGCGTGGACTACACGGGCCGGCTCAGCGCCCACCTTCCCCTGGCCACGCGGCTGCTGCTGGTCAAGGCGGACGGCTCGGTGCTGGTCCACTCCGACGGCGGGGCCTACAAGCCGCTCAACTGGATGTCGGCCCCCTGCGTGCTGGTCCAGGAGCCGGATGCCTGGCGGGTCAGCAACCGCACCGGCGAGTCGATGACCATCCACATCGAGGAGATCCTGCACGACTCCTCCCACGACCTGGGCACCGACCCCGGGCTGGTCAAGGACGGGGTCGAGCGCCACCTCCAGGAGCTGCTGGCCGACCGCTGCACCGTGCTCGGCGACGGCTGGTCGCTGGTCCGGCGCGAATACCCCACCGACATCGGCCCGGTCGACCTGCTGTGCCGCGACGACCAGGGCGACTATGTGGCCGTCGAGATCAAGCGCCGCGGCGAGATCGACGGCCTGGAGCAGCTCGGCCGCTACCTGGAGCGCCTGCGCCCGGCCCTGGGGGCGGTCCGCGGCGTCCTGGCCGCCCAGGCCTTCACCCAGCAGGCCAGGACCCTGGCCGCGGCCCGCGGCATCAACTGCGTCGCCCTCGACTACGACGCCCTGCGGGGCATGGAGCCGAACACCCCGACGCTGTTCTGAAGCCGGGGCCGCCTACTCGCTACGGGCGAACCGCGCCACCGCCAGGCCCAGCAGGACCAGGCAGGTGGTGGCCACGATCGCCACCTGGAGCGGTACCGGGACCTGCCAGCCGCCCCAGGTGATGCCGGGATCGAAGGTGGCCTGGGCGGCCGCGCTCAGGTCCAGGTGGTCGAACACCACCGACCGGATCGGCTCGACGGCATAGGTCATCGGGTTGAGGGTGGTGGCCACGTGCAGCCAGCCGGGCAGGTTGGACAGGGGGAACAGCGACCCGGACAGGAACATCAGCGGGGTGATGGTCAGCTGGACCAGGGGCATGGCCGACTGGACCTGCTTGACCCTGGCCGACAGGAACAGCCCCAGGGCACAGATCATGAAGGCCATCAGGAACAGCAGCCCGACCAGTTCGACCATCATCACCAGGTTGTAGGGAACCCCGACCACGGGGGCCAGGGCGAGGATGATCAGGCTCTGGAGGGTGGCCACGGTGGCCCCGCCCAGGCACTTGCCGGTGAGGATGGCGGTGGTGCTGACAGGGGCGACCAGCATCTCCCGGAGGAAGCCGAACTCCCGGTCCCAGACCATCGAGATGCCCGAGAACGCCGCCGTGAACAGCACCGAGGTGGCCAGCACGCCCGGGAACAGGAAGGTGCGGAAGTCGACGTCGCCATTGGAGGCGATCAGCGACGACAGCCCGGTACCGAGCACGAACAGGAACAGCACCGGCTGGACGAGCGAGGAGACGATCCGGGAGCGGTCGCGGCCGAAGCGGATCATCTCGCGCTGCCAGACCACGGCGGCCCCGCGGACCTGGTGGCGGAGGCCGGCGGCGGGCACGCGCACGGCCGCCACCGGGGTCGGGTTGACGACGGTCATCCCGGTCACCTCCCACGGGCCGCGAAGGCCATCGGGCTCATCGGGCGGGCAGCCTCGGCGTCGCGGATGGTCCGGCCGGTGTAGGCCAGGAAGACGTCGTCGAGGCTGGGCCGGGTGACGGTGACCGAGCGGATGGGCACGTCCAGGCCGGCGAACAGCTGGGGGACGAAGGCCGCGCCCTCGGCCACGGCGAAGGTGACCGCACCCTCGTGGACGGCCGCCTCGATCTCGAAGCGGGCGGCCAGCTCTTCGATGGCCCGGGCGTCGTCGTCGGTGGTGATCTGGACCCGGTCCTTGCCGATGCCGGACTTGAGGGCGCCCGGGGTGTCGAGGGCGACGATGCGGCCCTGGTCGACGATGGCGATGCGGTCGCAGTGCTCGGCCTCGTCCATGTAGTGGGTGGTGACGAACACGGTGATCTCCTGGCGGCGGTGCAGCTCCTTCAGGTAGTCCCAGATGGAGGCGCGGGTCTGGGGATCGAGGCCGATGGTGGGCTCGTCCAGGAACAGCACCCGCGGCGAGTGCAGCAGGCCCCTGGCGATCTCCAGGCGTCGCCGCATGCCGCCCGAGAAGGTCTGGACCAGGTCGCCGCGGCGCTCCCAGAGGTCGACCATGGTCAGGACCTCCTGGCGGCGCTGGGCGGCGGTGGCCCGGTCGACCCCGTACAGCTCGCCGTGGAAGCGCAGGTTCTGCTCGGCCGTGAGGTAGCCGTCGAGGGTCGGCTCCTGAAAGACCAGGCCGATGTGGCGGCGCACCTGGTCGCGTTCGCGGGCCACGTCGAAGCCGGCCACCCGGGCCGTGCCTTCGGTGGCGTCGGCCAGCGTGCACAGGATCTTGATGGTGGTCGACTTCCCGGCGCCGTTGGGCCCGAGGAAGCCGAAGGTCTCCCCCGGCCGCACATCCAGGTCGATGCCGGCCACGGCCTCGACCTGCTTGAAGCGCTTGACCAGTCCCCGGATGGTAATGGCCGCCGCCGAGTTCTCCATTGGCACCTCGCTTCTCTAACGTTGTTCGGGATGCTACTCTAACACCGTTAGAGCGGCAAGCGGGAGGAGGCGGCGGTGGCCCTGACCCAGGAGCAGGTCGTGCGCGGGGCCGTCGACCTGCTGGCCGAGGCGGGGCTGGAGGCCCTGACCCTGCGGCGGCTGGCCACCGAGCTCGGGGTCTCGGCCCCGACCCTCTACTGGCATGTCCGCAACAAGCGCCAGCTGCTCGACCTGATGGCCGAGGCGCTGGTCGCGCGGGCCGGCCGGAGCACCTCGCCGGCCCACGGCCAGCCCTGGTGGGACTGGCTGGCCGAGCAGGCGCGGCTCCAGTGGCGGGTGCTGACCTCCCACCGCGACGCCGCCCTGGTGGTCGCCGGCAACCGCCCCACCGAGGCCGCCCTGCCCGACGTCGAGGAGATCGTGGCCAGCCTGGTCGTGGTCGGCTTCCCGCCCGCCGAGGCCCTGCGCACGATCCTGTCGATCGGCAACTACGTGATCGGCTGCGCCGTCGAGTTCCAGGCGGAGGCGGCCCGGGAGCCGGACCCCGAGCCCGACGCCCGGTTCCTGCGGGAGCTCCACGGCTCCGGGGACCTGCCCATCCTCCAGGCCGCCATGCCCGGCGTGGCCGGCTCGGACCCCGGGGTGGGCTTCGAGCACGGGCTGGGCCTGCTGATCGCCGGCATCCGGGCCCGGCACGCCGAGCTGCTCGACGCCACGGCCGCCGTCGGAGCCCCCGCCGAGCCGGGTTGACAGCCGCCATGACCGGGACGATCCTGGCCGGGCGCTGGTCGCCAAAGAGGGAATCCGGTGCGACTCCGGAGCTGCCCCGCAGCGGTATGTGGGAACGACAGCCGTCACCGAGGTGCCACCCGCTCCTCGGTCCAGCACTGAGCCAGACAGTCTTGGGAAGCGACGGCCAGTAGGACCCGGCGCGGTCGTGATGCGCCGCCCGCCCACGAGCCCGAAGACCTGCCAGCGCCCGCGCGGGAGCGCGGCCCAGTCCAGGCCTCGAGGGAGGGCTCATGACGACCAGTTCCACCGTTCACGGGTTCCCGCGGATCGGCGACCGCCGGGAGCTGAAGACCACCACCGAGGGCTACTGGGCCGGCAGGGTGGCGGCCGAGGAGCTGGAGGCGACGGCCAGGGGCCTGCGCCGCCAGACCTGGGAGTTCCTGCGCGACGCCGGGATCGGGCAGGTCCCCTCGAACCACTTCTCGCTCTACGACCAGGTGCTCGACACCTGCGTCCTGGTCGGCGCCGTCCCCGCCCGCTACGGGGGGACGGTCGACCTCGACACCTACTTCGCCATGGCCAGGGGGCGGGCCGACGCCACCGCCATGGAGATGACCAAGTGGTTCGACACCAACTACCACTATCTGGTCCCCGAGCTGGGGCCCGAGGTCGACTTCCGCCTGGCGGCCGCGCCCAAGCCCCTGGTCGAGCTGGCCGAGGCGCGTCGGCTGGGCATCCCCACCCGCCCGGTGCTGCTCGGCCCGGTCACCTTCCTGCTGCTGGGCAAGCCGGCCGACGGCGCGCCCTCGGGGTTCGACCGCCTCGCCCTGCTCGACCCGCTGCTGGAGGTGTACGCCGCGCTGCTGGACGAGCTGGAGGGGGCCGGGGCCGAGTGGGTGCAGCTGGACGAGCCGGCCTTCGTCCAGGACCGGTCGCCGGCCGAGCTGGACGCCCTGGGCCGCGCCTACGACCGCCTCGGCGGCGCCTCGGCCCGGCCCAGGCTGCTGGTCTCCAGCTACTTCGACCACCTGGGCGACGCCCTCGGGGTGCTCGCCGGCACCCCGGTCGACGGCATCGGGGTGGACCTGACCCGGGACGGGGCGCGCAACCTCGAGCTGCTGGCCTCGGCCGGCGGCGTCGGCGACCGGACCCTGGTCGCCGGGGTGGTCGACGGCCGCAACGTCTGGGTGAACGACCTGGAGCGGTCCCTGGCCACCCTGGCCACCCTGCTGGGCCTGGCCGGCGAGGTGGTCGTCTCCACCTCCTGCTCGCTCCAGCACGTCCCCATCGACCTGGAGGCCGAGCAGGGCCTCGACCCCGAGGTCCGGCCCTGGCTGGCCTTCGCCCGCCAGAAGGTCGCCGAGGTGGTCACCCTGGCCCGCGGCCTGGCCGAGGGCACCGAGGCCATCGCCGAGGAGCTGGAGGCCAACCGCCGCGTCCTGGCCGCGCGGCGGCGGTCGGGCCGGACCCACGACCCGGCCGTGCGCCGGCGGCTGGACGCGGTCGGCGAGCCCGACCTGCACCGGGCCAGCCCGTACGAGGTCCGCGAGAAGGCCCAGCGGGCCCGGCTCGGCCTGCCGCCGCTGCCCACCACCACCATCGGCTCCTTTCCCCAGACCGGCGAGGTCCGCAAGGCCCGGGCGGCCCGCCGCCGGGGCGAGCTGGACGAGGCCGGCTACAGCCGGCGCATGCGCGCCGAGATCGCCGAGGTCGTCCGGATCCAGGACGAGCTGGGGCTGGACGTGCTCGTCCACGGGGAGCCCGAGCGCAACGACATGGTCCAGTACTTCGGCGAGCAGCTGGCCGGGGTGGCCGTCACCGAGCTCGGCTGGGTCCAGTCCTACGGCACCCGCTATGTCCGCCCGCCGATCATCTTCGGCGACGTGTCCCGCCCGGCCCCGATGACCGTGGAGTGGCTCACCTACGCCCAGTCGCTCACCCGGCGGCCGGTGAAGGGCATGCTGACCGGGCCCGTGACCATGCTGAAGTGGTCGTTCGAGCGCGACGACCAGCCGCGGTCGGCGACCGCGCGCCAGCTCGCCCTGGCCATCCGCGACGAGCTGGCCGCCCTGGAGGCGGCCGGGATCGGCGTCATCCAGGTGGACGAGCCGGCCCTGCGCGAGGCGCTGCCCCTGCGCCGCGACCGCCGCGACGCCTACCTGGCCTGGGCGGTGGAGGCGTTCCGCCTGGCCACCGGCGGGGTCCGGGACGAGACCCAGGTCCACACCCACATGTGCTACTCGGAGTTCGGCGAGATCCTGCCCGCCATCGACGGGCTGGACGCCGACGTGACCTCGATCGAGGCCGCCCGGTCGCGTATGGAGCTGGTCCGCGACCTGGAGCAGGCCGGGTACGGGCGCGAGATCGGCCTCGGGGTCTACGACATCCACTCGCCGCGGGTGCCGCCGCCCGACGAGATGGCCACCCTGCTGGAGGAGGCCCTGGAGGCGGTGGGCCCGACCCGGCTGTGGGTCAACCCCGACTGCGGCCTCAAGACCCGCGACTACCCGGAGGTGCTGGCCTCCCTGCGCAACATGGTCGCGGCGGCCCGGACGGTCCGCGAGACAACGGCTCGGAGTCGGCCTGCGGCCGACGAGCGGTAGATTCCGACCGGCAGAGTCGCCGGTCGGCCTAGTCGGCGTAGTCCTTCTGCTTCATCACGACGTCGATGACCAGGCAGGTGGCCACGGCGAGGCTGCGCAGGGGGTCGACCGCGTACGGGCTGACCTCGACGACGTAGGTGTCGGCGTCGGTGAACAGCTCGCGCAGGCCGGCCCAGCGCTTGGTCACGCGGGCGATCGCCTGGCCGGCGCCGTCGTAGACGCCGAAGTCCTTGGCCCGCCAGTTGTGGGCCCGGACCTCGCCGAGCTGGGCGCCGCGCGGGTCCAGCAGGGCGAAGCGCGCCTTGCCGAGTCGGACCTGCTTGGTGATCTGGCCCACGGGCTGGCCGTCGGGCCGTAGGACCTGGCAGCGCCAGGTGAACCACGGCTTGTGCACGACCAGCTCGGTCACGGCCCCGGGGCCGAGGAGGTGCAGGGTGATCGGCAGGGTGACGTCCCAGCTGGTGAACAGCCGGGCCAGGAAGGCCAGCGGCGACTGGGTGGCCTGGACGACGGCGCCGATCTGGCGGCCGTGCTGGTCGAGCACCGCGTAGTCGTTGCGCAGCTCGATCAGCTTCAGCTTCTGCTTGACGACGAGCACGTGCTGGCCGAGCAGCGACCACGCCGGCGGCGCCATCCCGTACTGGCTCAACAACCCTCCTTGGACGCGACTCCCTGCCGCCTCCACCCTAGGGCTTTGTCGCCTTGAGCGAGAACAGCAGCGGCAGCCTCGTGTCGTCGGGCGCCGGCAGCCGCCACACCCCGGACCCGGCCTCGGCCTCGACCATGAAGGGGAACATCTTCCACGGCACCCAGGGATGCTCGTGCAGGTACTCGATGCGAAGCCCGGCCGCGGCCAGCGAGGTGATGATCTCGCCCATGCTGTGCTGCCAGGCGTATTCGACCGGCTCGCTCACGGGAGCGTCCGGGTCGGCGTAGGAGCCGTGGTTGGGGAACGCCAGCGGCTCCGGGGACGGCCAGTAGTGGTAGCGGAGGCGGAGCTCGGTGGCCGTGTCGTCGTCGTCGAAGACCCAGGCGAACGGGTGGGCCTCGGCGATGTAGAGGAAGCCGCCCGGGCGCACGAAGTGGGCGGCCACCTCGGCCCAGCGGGGGACGTCGGGCAGCCAGTTGAGCGCCCCGAGGGAGGTGAACACCACGTCGAAGTCGCGGCCCTCTAGATTCGAGGGCAGCTCGAGCACGTCGGAGACCACGAAGGTGGCGTCCAGCCCGGTCTCGGCCGACAGGCGCCTGGCCGCCTCGACGCCGCGCTCGGAGATGTCGACCCCGGTGGCCCGGGCACCCCGCCGGACCCAGGCGAGCGTGTCCAGCCCGAAGTGGCACTGCAGGTGGAGCAGGTCCTTGCCGGCGACGTCGCCGACCTCCTCGACCAGCAGCGGGTACAGGTCGGGGCGGGCACCCGACTTCCAGCCCTCGACGTCGTAGAACGCCGAGCGGACGTGGATCGGCGTCCACTCGTCCCAGAGGGCGCGGTTGGCGGCGACGTGCGGGTCCATGGTGGGAGCCTGCCATGCGGCCGCCACCGGCGCACGGCGATGCCGGGTCGGCCCGAGGGCGTGCGCAGGGCCGGGCGGCGTGCGGTCGCCGGGTCGGGCCCGGTAGGTCGGGGCCCGGTGGGTCGGGGCCGATAGTCGGGAGTCCGGAGCCGGATGGAGCGCAACGCTCGCCGGCTGAAGGGCAAATCCCCCGCTCGCCCTGTCCCACCGGGCGACCGCGCTCAGAGTACCGCGCCGGCCCGTCTTTGACGGAACACTTACGTCGATTCCGGGATCGTGGCAGCCTAGGGGAGGAACAGCGCGAGCCTGGAGTTGTCGATGACGTTTGCCACGCCCCTGGCACTCCTGGCGTTGCCGTTGGTTCCCCTCACCGTCCTCGCCGTGTGGCTGGCCAGGCGACGGCAGATCCGCTACGCGATCCGCTACCCGGCCCTGGATGTCCTGGCCGGGGTCGTCGAGCGGGAGCGGCGGGGCCGCTGGATCCCGGCCGCCCTGCTGCTGCTCGCCCTCACCGCCCTGCTGCTGGGCGCGGCCAGGCCGATGGCGCGGGTCCCCGTCCCCCGCGACGAGGCCACCGTAATGCTGGTCATCGACGTGTCCGGGTCGATGAACGCCGACGACGTCGAGCCGACCCGGATGGAGGCGGCCCAGCGGGCGGCCAGCCGCTTCCTCGACCGCCTCCCCGAGCGCTTCCAGGTGGGGCTGGTCGTCTTCTCCAGCGAGGCCGAGACCCTGGTGCCTCCGACCACCGACCGCGAGGCGGTGCGCGCCGCGCTGGGCACACTGAACGCCAACGGCGGGACGGCCATGGGCGACGGGCTGGGCCGGGCCCTCGACGTGATCGAGGCGGCCCGCCAGCAGGCGACCGGCAACACCGCACCGCCGACCACCGCCGACCCCAGCGGGCCGGGGGCCAGTCCGGGGCCGAGCACCACCACCCCGGGGACCGTGCCGCGGGCCGTGCCGCCGGCGGTGACGTTGCTGCTGTCGGACGGCGCCAACTCGGCCGGGGGCGACCCGTTCGTGCAGGCCGAGCGGGCCCGCCAGCTCGGCGTCCCGGTCTACACCATCGCCCTGGGGACGGCCGGCGGGGTGCTGCGCCAGCCCAACGCCTTCGGCGGCACCCGCATCCAGCCGGTCCCGCCCGACCCGGACACCCTGGCCCGGATCGCCGAGGCCAGCAACGGCCGCTTCTTCGAGGCGCCGAGCAGCCAGAACCTGAGCGCGGTCTACGACAGCCTCGGCTCCCGCATCGGCTTCCGCCTCGAGGAGCGCGAGGTGACGGTCGCGTTCACCGCCGCCGGCCTGCTCCTGCTGGCCGCCGGCGGGGCGCTGCGGGCCCGCCGCGGCGCCCGGCTCCCCTGATCCTGCTCATTCATGCAAGGAGACCAGATGACCGACGACGACCAGCGCCGCCTCGGCGTGGCCGACCCCGACAACCCCTCCGCTGCCCTCGAGGCGGCGTTGTTTGAGATCAAGCGGGTGATCGTGGG
>Ga0075418_10011028_pt1 | contig 10095 bp, 6 predicted proteins | sample SoiMetdeltSBSDD2_FD_81776 | JGI IMG/M metagenome (GOLD analysis project Ga0075418, IMG submission 81776) | Bulk soil microbial communities from a Populus tree surrounding site in Tennessee, USA - Soil MetaG P. deltoides SBSDD2 | ecosystem: Environmental > Terrestrial > Soil > Tree plantation...
CCCGGCTTCCGCAGAATCGCGCCCGAGAAATCCTCCACGTGCCCAAGCTCGGCCTCGCGTAGTTCCTTACATTCGATCCGTTTAGTTCGAGGCCGACACGTGTCGGCAGAAGGAAGCTCGCATGCGCAGGGGTACGAGGACCGTCGCGGTGTGTGCGGTCGTTTGTCTGTACGCGAACCCGGTCGCCGCTCAAGGGCGGACGATGACGCTGGCCGAAGTGTTGACGCGCGCGCGCGAGCAGGCACCGGAGATCGTGAGTGCCCGGCTCGCGGTGGAGGAAGCCCGCGGCCGTCTCCTCGGAGCGTCAATCCGGCTTCAGTCCAATCCACAAATCGACGCGGCTGTTGGCAACCGAAGCGGGCCGGACATGCGTTTCACCGACTTCGAGCTGGGACTGGGTCAGTCGTTCGAGCCGGGTGCACGTCGGTCTGCGCGCATGGCAAGCGCAAATGCCGCCATTGTCCTAGGCGCCGCGAATGTGGACGAAGTGACACGCACGGTGCTTCGGTCCGCGGCTGCCGCGTACTACCGAGCGCTCCACGCAAACGATCGCATCAGGCTGCTCAACGCCGCATTCCAACTGGCGTCGAGCGTTTACACGACTGCCGATCGGCGATTCAAGGCTGGCGACATCGCCGTACTCGACGTGAACATCGCGAAAGTCTCACTCGCCCGTGTTCGCGCTGAACGTGAGGAAGCCGAGGCGTCGAAAGCGCTGGCGCTCGGAGAGCTTCGACAACTCCTGCGGCTGGAGGTCGACGTCAACGTCGACGGCACGCTGACCCGTCCAGCCGACGCTGACCTGACGATGGCACTGCAAAACGCTTCGCAACGGCCCACCCTTCGAACACTCGAGGCTGGCATTCAAGAAGCCGAGGCGGAAGTGCTCCTCGGGCAGAGTTTCTCCAAGCCTGAGTACGGCCTCGGTGTTCGGTACTCGCGGGAAGAACGCGACCACATCGTGCTGGGCGGCATGACTATCACGCTGCCCATGTTCTCGAAGGGGCAAGAGCAGCGCGCAGTTGGATCGGCACGAGCCGCCCGACTTCGGGCCGAGCTCGATGCAGCCAGGACACGTGTGCAAGTGGAGGTGCGTACGGCCTTCGATGCATTCAACCGGAGGGTCGCGGCGCTTCGCGTGCTCGAGGAGGACGCCATTCCGGGGTTGGACGAGAACGAGCAGCTGACGACCCGGAGCTTCGAGGTGGGGCAACTCGGCCTCCCGGAGCTCCTGCTGATCCGCCGCGAGATTCTGGACACACGCTTTCAATACCTTGACGCTCTCTTGGAGGCCGCGCTGGCCAGGGTCGACCTGGATGCGAGCGCCGCAACACTGCGATGACTTTCAGAACACTTGCGATGTGCGTCGGGTGCCTCGTGGTTGCGGCATGCGGCCGCGGATCGGAAGACACCGCGAAGCCGACTGCCGCCGCCCCGGCTGCTGCCGGAGCGCCTCACAAGGAGGCTCCCAACACCGTCGAGGTCGACGAAGGGATGCTTCGGGATCTTCGCATTACGACTCGTGCCGTCGAATCGAGGACAGGCAGCGACCTCGTCGTGTTGCTCGGAGAACTGGCCGTCGACGAGCGCGCGTATGCCGAAGTGGGTCCTCCCGTCGCAGCGCGCGTCACGCGTCTCTTCGTGAACACCGGCGACACCGTGCGTGCCGCGCAGACGCTCGTCGAGCTGACCAGTCCCGACCTTGGCCGCGAGCGAGCCGCGTATCTGTCGGCAAACGTGCGCTTGAAACTCGCAGAGGCGGTGCTCGAACGGAAGCGTGGGCTGGCGACGGAGAAGATTGTTCCGCTGCGAGAAGTGCAGGAGGCGGAATCTGCCGTGGGTGAAGCCCGCGCGGTCGTCCGCGCCTCGCGGGCGGCGATTGCCGCCTTCGGCGTCGATCCACCGACCGACGATGGTGATGGCGCCACGGCATCGACGTTTGTTCTGCGATCGCCCGTTGCCGGCGCGGTAATTGAGCGGACAGCCGTCCTCGGACAGCTGTTGGACCCTGCAACACCGGCGTTTCGGATCGGCAACTTGGCGACGCTCTGGCTCACCGTTCACGCATTCGAGCGTGACGCCGTTCGCATTCGTCAGGGCGTCAGCGCCAGGCTCTCGTTCCCGGCGCTGCCAGGACAGGACTTCGCGGGCATCGTCACGACGGTCGGACGGCACGTCGAGCGCGCGTCCCGCACCGTTCCCGTCCGCATCGATGTCAAGAACCGCGGCAACCTGCTTCGACCGGGCATGTCAGCGACGGCCACACTGCCCGTCGGCGACACAGGCGCGATCTTGACGGTACCGGTCGCATCCGTGCAGCGCGTGCGCAACGAATGGTGCGTCTTCTTGCCGAAGGACGCGAACCATTTCGAGATCCGACGTATTGGCCGCGGTCGTGATTTGGGCGGCGAAGTGGAGGTGCTGTCAGGACTGCGCGCCGGCGAGACGATTGTCGTCGATGGCGCCTTTCTGCTGAAAGCGCAGGCGGAAAAGGGTGAAGCCGAGCACGATGCTCACTGAGGACCGCCATGATTAGCCGTCTGATTCGGGACTCATTCCATGCGCCGCTGTTGACGGCGCTCTTGGTCGCGGCTGGGACGACCATTGGCGCGTTCTGGATGCAGGACCTGCGACGCGACGTATTCCCCGACCTGTCAGCGCCCGTGTTCAACGTCATCACGCAAAACCCGGCGATGGGCGCCGAGGAGCTCGAAACGGCCATTGCCATTCCGCTCGAAGTGGCGCTCGCCGGCCTGCCTGACGTTCGTCGCGTGCGATCGAATTCGCAGCTCGGCGTGGCACAGGTCACAATCGAGTTCGATCCGAGCGCCGATTACTACCGCTCGCGGCAGTTTGTCGCGGAGCGCGTCGCCCAGGTTGCCGGTCAACTCCCGACAGGCACCGATCCGCCGTTGATCTCGAGTCTGACCGGTCGCCTCAACGAAATCTTCGAGTTCACACTCGAGGCCGAGCCGGGCGCCGCGGACTTGATGACGCTGCGCGATCTTGCGGAGTTCGACGTCAACAATCGGTTGCTGGCGGTACCCGGTGTCGCCGCCGTCGAACGGCTCGGTGGCTACTTGCGGCAATTCCAAGTGCAGTTGGATCCAGAGCGGATGGCGGCGCGTCTGGTGAGCCTCGACGAGGTGATGCATGCGGTCGAGGAATCGAACCTGAACGCTTCCGGGGGGATCGTGGCGCAGGGTTCGATCGAGTGGACGGTGCGCGCGCTCGGTCGTGCGCAGGGCGTCGAGGACCTGCGGCGGACGGTTGTGACGACCAAGGGCGACGTGCCGGTCCTGCTCGGTGACATCGCCGACATCCGGGAGGCGGCGGCGGTCAGACGCGGCGTCGCACACCGGCTGAATGGCGAGGTGGTCAGCGCCCGCATCATCAAGCAGTTCGGCGCCGACACCGTGACGGTGGCGGCGGGTATTCGTCGCGCCATCGACGACATCCGACGGACGCTGCCGAAGGGCGTGCAGCTCCGCATCGTCTACGACCAGTCGGCGCTCGTCTCCTCAGCGCTGGGCGGCGTCGGTCGCGCCGTCATGCTCGGTGGCCTGTTCGTCGTGCTCGTCATCGTCGTGCTGTTGGGGAATGTTCGCGCCGCGTTGATCGTCACGCTCACGATTCCACTCTCGATTGCGCTCGCGGGCCTTTTGCTGAAGCCGCTCGGCGTCGGCCTCAACACGATGACGCTCGGGGGTCTGGCGATCGCCGTCGGGCTGCTCGTCGATGCCGCCATCATCATGGTCGAGAACATCCTGCACCGCTTGAGCGGGGCGGTCGATCGACGGGAACGGCGCGAGCGGGCGCTCCACGCGGCGGTCGAAGTAGCGCGTCCGATTGCCTTTGCGACACTGATTGTGATCGTCGTGTTTCTGCCGTTGTTCGGCATGACGGGCATCGAAGGACGCATGTATCAGCCGCTTGCTGCCGCGGTCATCGCGGCAATGGTGGCGGCGCTGATCCTGGCCCTCACGCTGGTGCCCGTCGTTGCTGCGATGGTGGTGAAGCCGTCGCACGGTGGTACCAACGAGGACGTCGCGCTGCTTCGCAAGGTGAAGCAGTGGTATGCGCCAGCCCTCGACCGGTGCCTGCGCGCCCCCCTTCTCGTGGCTGCGGCGACGCTGCTGATTGCGATTCCCACCATCCTTCTCGGATTGCGTATCGGCAGCGACTTCATGCCCCAGCTCGACGAGGGGGCATTTCTGCTCCAAACCGTCCTGCCAGCCGAAGCTGCGCTCGACGAGGTGGATCGGCTGAATCACCGGGTTGAAGACGCGCTTCGCGGCGTGCCCGAAGTCGAAGATGTCGTCCGCCGGACAGGGCGTGCCGAACGCACTGAGGATCCGATGCCGCACACGGTGTCGGATGTTCTCGTGGTGCTGAAAACGGATCGCTCGCGCGATCTCGAGACCATCGAAACAGACATGCGCGAGCGCCTCGAGGGCATGCCTGGCATCGCCGTGCTCTTCACGACACCGCTCGGGATGCGCATTGATGAAGGACTTGGCGGCACGCCAGCTGACCTCTCCGTGAGAATCTTTGGCCCCGATCTCGATGAGCTCTCTCGGCTCGCAGAGCAGGCAGAGCAATTGATTCGCGGCATCGACGGCATCGCCGATCTTCGGGGCGAACAGCTGACCGGGCTGCCACAACTCCAGATCGCCGTCGATCGCGAGGCCACGTCGCGGGTCGGGCTCGCCCCGGGGGATGTGATTCGGGCAGTCAGGGTCGGACTGGTCGGCGAAGAGCAGTCACAGATCTGGTTGGGTCAACGTCGGTTCGATCTGGTCGTGCGTCTCCGTGACGATCGCCGCGACAGCCTGGATGCCATCAGAACGCTCCTCATCGACGCGCACGACGGGCGAAAGATCCCGCTTGGACAACTCGCGGAGGTGACCCAAACATTTGGGCCTGCTGCGATCCGTCGCGAAGCGGGCACTCGACGGATTGCCGTGGAGGCGTCAGTGAGTGGACGCGACCTGGGCAGCACGGCGGCGGAGGTGAGGCAGGTCCTGGCCGATCGGCTGAAACTGCCGGCCGGGTACTTCTTCGACTTGGGCGGACGAGTCGAGAGTCAGGCTCGCGCCTCGCGCGCACTCACGCTCGCCATTGCCGCAGCATTGTTCGGCGTCTTCATCTTGCTGCTCATCGCGCTTGGATCGGCTGTCGAGGCAGCGATGATTCTTGGAACGGTCCCAATCGCGTTCGTCGGAGGCATTCTTGCGCTATTGATTGCGCGTGAGACCTGGAACGTCTCCTCGCTCGTTGGCCTGATCGGGCTCTTCGGCATTGCCGTACAGAACAGTCTTGTGCTCGTCACCCAGACGCGCGGATTACTCGCGGAGGGGCGTTCCCTGCCTGAGGCCGTGCGCGAGGCAAGCATCGGGCGGGTACGGCCGAAGCTGATGACGGCTGGCACGGCCACGCTCGGACTGCTTCCGATGCTCGTGTTGCAACTACACGGCACAGAAATCGAACGTCCGCTGGCCATCGTCATGATCGGCGGTCTGGTGACCTCGACACTGTTCACGCTGCTCGTGCTGCCGACGTTCTATCTGCAGGTGCATGGGTGGCTGGAACGGCGGGCACGTCTGCACGACTAACAGGGCTAACCACACTTATTTCCTAGAGTCCGCTTCGCGTCTCCGAAGTCGGTGGCTTGCGCGTCACAGCGACGACCACGCCGCCTCGCACTGGCACGGGTGTCAGCGAAAACTTCGAGCGTCCGTGACGTCCGACAACCGTCCACCCCGTTGAGACGCCAACCGCAGCGCCGAACACGACGTCACTCAGGAAATGACGATTGTCGTGGAGCCTTGACGTCGCGACGTAGCTGGCGATGAGGAACATCGGCCACGATCCGCGATAGCCGAAGTGGCGCTCGATGACCGATGCCGTGGCAAATGTCGCGGATGCGTGGCCGGACGGAAACGCGCAGCAGTCGCCAGTGGGTCGATCTCTCTGAACCGCGTACTTGATGCCTTGCGTCAACGCCTGCGACACGATGATGGCCCGCAGCATATCGAAGCCGATGTGGGAGACCCTGTTGGTTCTCGGAGCGTCATCGGTATGTGGAAGCACGTAGCGTCCGATCACGTACAACCCCACCGCGACTCCGGCCTGTGTGTAGACGGCGCCGATGTATTTGCCCGGCGCAAAGAACTTTCCGACGGCGTCCGAGCCCACGAGCTTCTCATTCACCTCGTCGTCAATCGGATGGACCAGCGCAGCGGCCGCGCCGCCTATTCCGAGAATCACCCATGTGGACCGGCGTCGCGGATACGCGTTGAAATCACTTGCCGTTTCGAACAGTAACGCTGTGAAACCCGTGTGGGTCGGCTCGGGAGGTTTCTGCGTCTGACTGGGGTCCACAGTCAGCCGCTCAAACGATGTCGACTTGATCGCGAAGGTGGAATCCCCGTCAGTGACGAAGAGATTCCTGAAGGGATCTTTCGATGCCGAGCGGTCCGCGTTCACGAGTTGTGCGGGTTCCGTCTCCTCCGCACAAACGTTCGCCGGAGTTCCAATGGCAAGGATCGCGAGCGCAAACAGAACGCGAATGACTTCGATGAGCGGGATCCGGCGGAGGGACGAGAGCGACGCCATCATCCTCCGATGATGCCGTCGCCAAAATGAAAACGCCAGCACTGCTCGAACGATTGTCATGGATGAGTCGGTTGCTCTGACTGTGCTGGCACGGAGTGTGTTTTGATGGCTGGGCCGATTTCCGCGCGTGGCGAGTTCCCGAGGCAAACGCCTCAAACGCAAATCCCAGTCACGGTATTTCGCGACTGGCGCGACAGGCGGCGGTGAACGCCTCTCTTGTCGCGTCGCACGGTGAGAGCGGTGGAGTGAGTGACGGCAATGGGTCCGGGCGCTGTGCGCCCGACAGAGACGAGAGGACACCGTATGCCCAAGAGCGACAAACCCAACATCCTGGTGATTTGGGGCGATGACATCGGCATCACGAACTTGAATTGCTATAGCGATGGCCTGATGGGTTACCGAACACCCAACATCGACCGTCTCGCCAAGGAAGGGATGCGCTTCACCGACGCTTACGGTGAGCAGAGTTGTACAGCCGGACGTTCGTCGTTCATCACGGGACAGAGCGTGTACCGCACGGGTCTCTCCAAGGTCGGTATTCCCGGCTCACCAATTGGCCTGCAAGCCGAGGATCCGACGATCGCCGAGCTGCTCAAGCCGCTCGGGTATGCCACCGGCCAGTTCGGCAAGAATCACTTGGGCGATCTCAACAAGTACCTGCCGACCGCTCACGGCTTCGACGAGTTCTTCGGAAACCTCTATCACCTCAACGCCGAAGAGGACCCGGAAGGTCCCAACTACCCGAACGACAAAGACTTCCCGGAGTTCAAGAAGAAGTACGGACCGAGGGGCGTGATCCACTCGTGGGCGACCAACAAGGACGACTCGACCGACATGCCGCGCTGGGGCAAAGTCGGCAAGCAGAAGATCGAAGACACCGGTCCACTCACGAGCAAGCGCATGGAAACGATCGACGACGAGACGACGGCCGCGTGCAAGGATTTCATCAAGCGACAGCACGCCGCCGGCAAGCCCTTCTTCGTCTGGATGAACACCACGCACATGCACGCGAACACGCACACCAAACCATCGAGCCTGGGTCAGGCGGGGCGGTGGCAGTCTCCGTACCACGACACGATGATCGATCACGACAAGAACGTTGGCGAGCTGCTGGACCTCGTCGACGAGCTGGGCATCGCCGGCAACACGCTGGTAATGTACAGCACCGACAACGGCCCGCACATGAACACTTGGCCGGACGGCGCGATGACGCCTTTTCGCAACGAGAAGAACTCGAACTGGGAGGGAGCGTTCCGCATTCCGCTGCTGGTGCGATGGCCGGGCAAGATCCCCGCGGGCCTCGTCGTCAACGACATCGTCCAGCATCACGATTGGTTGCCGACGTTCCTCGCGGCTGCCGGCGAGCCCGACATCGTCGAGAAGCTGAAGAAAGGGCTCAAGGCCGGCGACAAAAAATTCAAGGTGCACATCGACGGCTACAACCTGCTGCCGTTCTTGACGACGCAAGGCGTGCGGAGTCCGCGCAAAGGGTTCATCTACTTCAGTGATGACGGCGACCTGGTGGCTCTGCGCTTCGACAACTGGAAAGTCGTGTTCATGGAGCAGCGAGTGCCGGGGACGCTTCAAGTCTGGTTGGAGCCGTTCGTGCCGCTGCGAGTGCCGAAGCTGTACAACCTGCGGACCGATCCGTTCGAGCGGGCCGACATAACGTCGAACACATATTTCAAGTGGATGTTCGACAACGGCATCCTGGCGCTGACTGGGGCGCAGGTCGTGGGGCAGTTCCTGAAAACGTTCAAGGATTTCCCGCCTCGTCAGAAGGCAGCCACATTCACCATCGATCAGGCCATGGAGAAAATGGAGAGTGTCGCAACCGGCGCACTGCACTGAGGCGCGCACCACGACAGCAAGGAGACATCGCGATGCGTATCGGCGTAGCAGCGATCACGCTCGGCATGGCGCTCGTGCCGGCCTTCACGCCCGACGTCGTCTATGGTCAGACTTCCGCGCCCGAGGCTGCCAGTCGTGCTACCGCCGCGCCGACACCCACAACTCCGGGTCAGAAGCCAGCAGCGCCTCAGCCAGCAGCGACGGGCCTCGTTCATCAGGAGGAATTGACCGGAAGTTGGGGTGGCGTGCGAACGAGGTGGAAGGACAAAGGCGTCGTCCTCGACAGCTCGCTCACGCAGTTCTATCAGGGTGTCGCGAGCGGTGGCAGCGAGACCGGCAGCGAGTACAACGGCACCGCGCAGGCGAAGCTCGAGTTCGACTTCGGAAAGCTCGCCGGTTGGCACTTCTGGTCGGCCGAGGTCAAGGCCGAGATGCGATTCGGCGGACCGTTGCTGACCGGAACAGGGTCCATCAACCCGGTGAACACCGCCGCGATCATTCCTGGTGGCGATGGCACGGTGTTCTCGGTGACGGCGGCGAATTTCACTCGGCTCTTTCCTATCAACCTGAAGGAAGGCAAGCTCGTTGCCCTCTCGTTCGGCCGTTACAACCTGCTCGATCTGCTCGACGAGGACTTCTTTGCAGGCAACGGCACCAACCGGTTCATGAACATCGCGCAAATCGGTCCCTTGACTGTGTTGCGCCAGGTACCGCTCGTCGCTAACGCGATCAACGTGGCCTACATCCGCGGAGGCGAGCCATTCCTGACGTTCTCAGTCATGGATCCCAACGATCACTCGCTCGACCCGGGTCTCTCGAACCTGTTCGCAGATGGTGTGACGTTCTCACCTGGGGTTCAGCTTCCGGTGAAGTACTTTGGGAAGTCCGCCAAGCACACGTTCGGCGGCGCGATCACGACCAAGGAGTACACGCCCTTCGACGCCATCCGCCAAATCATCATTCCGGGTCCACCGCTCAATCCGATCGAGCCTCAGGGCGGGTCATGGTCGGTGAACTACGTGTTCCGGCAGTACATCGTGGAGCGTGGCGCACGGGATGGCTGGGGCCTGTTCAGTCAGATCTCGTTCGCGGACAGCGCGACAAGTCCGATCACCACCTTCTTCGATGTCGGTCTTGGCGGGAACGGTCTCTTTGAGGGCAGACGACGAGACGAGTTCGGCGTTGCATACGCGTATACCGACCTGAGCGAGGATCTCAAGGACAACCTCGACTTGTTGCCGTTGGGCAACGAACGTCTCCGCGCCGAGCACCAGCTCGAGACCTTCTACAACGTGTATCTGACGCCGTGGCTTCAGCTGACCGGCAACCTTCAGATCATCCGGCCGATCAGTCCTGACGCTGACACTGCCGTCGTGCCGGCCGTCCGGTTGAAAGTGGTGTTCTGATATGGAAAGACCGTTAGTCAACCCTTGAAATTACGGCCTGTGGGAATGTGGGCGCGCGCGTTCTGTGCGCGCGTCCAAGGCCGCGAAGCGGCCGTCATTTCCACAGGCTCTTCTGTGTCTGATCCGGTCATCTGATCGGCCGAGCGGCAACGACGATGAATCACTCTGATATTCGCGGGTTGGCTACCGCATGACCGTGGTTCGTCGGGAGCTGCCTCGC
>Ga0075418_10011030_pt1 | contig 10095 bp, 8 predicted proteins | sample SoiMetdeltSBSDD2_FD_81776 | JGI IMG/M metagenome (GOLD analysis project Ga0075418, IMG submission 81776) | Bulk soil microbial communities from a Populus tree surrounding site in Tennessee, USA - Soil MetaG P. deltoides SBSDD2 | ecosystem: Environmental > Terrestrial > Soil > Tree plantation...
CGACTTCGCACGCAGCTACGATGCGACCGTGAAGGGGATGTCGAGCCACTTCGTCTGGCTGAACCGCTCGAAAGAGTCGCTGACACTCGACTTGAAATGCGCCGAAGCGATCGCCGTGCTGCGGAAACTGCTCGCCCGCGGGGACGTCTTCATCCACAACCTGGCGCCCGGTGCGATGGCTCGTCTCGGCTTCGCAGCCGTGGACGTTCGGCGTGAGCACCCGCAGCTCGTCGTGTGCGAAGTATCGGGTTACGGGTCGGACGGTCCGTATCGGGAGAAGAAGGCGTACGACCTGCTCGTCCAGAGCGAGGCGGGCGTGCTGTCGGTGACCGGGACCGACGACGAGCCGGCAAAGGTCGGCATCTCGGTCGCGGATATCTCCGCCGGCATGTATGCGTTTTCCGGCGTTCTGGCCGCGCTGCTTCGGCGCGGGAAAACAGGAAAAGGATCGGCACTCGAGATCTCGCTCTTCGACTCGCTGGCGGAATGGATGTCGTATCCCGTGTATTACGCGTACGGCGGCACGCCGCCGCCGCGCAGCGGCGCGCGCCATGCCGTGATCGCGCCGTACGGGCCGTATACGGCCGGTGATGGAAACGTCGTCTATCTGGGGCTGCAGAACGAGCGCGAGTGGGCACGCTTTTGCGCAGAGGTGATCGGCCGCCCGGAAATGGCGACAGATGCACGCTTCGCGTCCAATCCACGCCGCGTCGAGCATCGCGACGAGCTCGATGCGGCGATTACCGACGCGTTCAGTGGTCTGACCGCGAATCAGGTGATCGCGCGGCTGGAAGCGGCGCAGATTGCCAACGCCCGCATGAACACCGTCCAGGAGCTGATCGCGCATCCGCAGCTCGCGAGCCGCAGCCGCTGGCGCGAGGTCGACTCGCCGGCGGGTCCCGTGCGCATGTTGAAGCCGCCGTTCAATTTCGATGGCATGGAGGTTCCGATGGGCGCCATTCCGTCCGTTGGGGAGCACACCGATGCGATCCTCGGTGAGCTCGGCATCGCGTCCGAGACCGTCGCGGATTGGCGCGCTCGCGGTATCGTTTAAGCGGCGGGACCTTTCAGGTGTAGAGCGGTGCGGACCTTTTAGTTGTAGAGCGGCGCGGACCTTTGAGGTCCGCGAGGAGATACATGGCTATCAAAGAAGGTTGGACAGGGCGGGTTTACGAAGACTTCGAGGTCGGTGACATCTATCAGCATCCGCTCGGACGAACCGTGTTGCCCGTCGATAACAGCTGGTTCACGCTGCTGACACAGAACACCAATCCCATCCACTTCGATCGTGCCTACTCCGCGCAGACCGAGTTCGGCCAGCCGCTGGTCGATTCCACCTTCACGCTCGCGCTGGTTACCGGTCAGTCCGTCATCGATTTGTCGATCAATGTCATGGCAAACCTCGGATGGGATGAAGTGCGCCTGCCGAATCCGTTGTTCGAAGGCGAAACGGTCTACTCGCGGAGCGAAGTGCTCGACAAGCGCGAATCGAAATCCCGTCCGAACGTCGGGATCGTGAAGGTGAAGACAACCGGCTTCACCGAAAACGGCAAGGTCGTAATCGAGTTTCTCCGCACGTTCATGGTCTACAAACGTGGATATGTACCGGTTCGGGCAAAGATGCCCGAACCGAAAGTGGAAAAGACGGGTGGCCGATCGTAGTGGCCGATCGTAGAGGCGGACCTTCAGGTCCGCCTTCCGCCGTCCGCGAGATTGACGTCTCCGTGCTGCGCGACACCGTGGCGCGGCTGATCGTCGAGGCCAACTACAACATTCCCACCGACATCCTGCAGGCGCTGCGTGACGCGGTCGATCGCGAAGAGTCGCCGCTCGGTCGGCGAACGCTGGAGCAGCTTGTTCGCAATTACGAGGTGGCTGCCGTTGAGCGACGTCCTGTCTGTCAGGACAGCGGTGTTGCCGTGGTGATGCTCGAAGTCGGGCAGGATGTGCACTGGACCGGCGGCAGCATGCAGCAGGCCATCTACGACGGCGTCCGCGAAGGGACGCGAGCGGGTTATCTGCGCTGGTCGGTGACGGGTGACCCCACGCGCATGCTGAAGCTCTCGGGCGAGGAAACGCCAGCCGTCATTCACATCGACCTCGTGCCGGGGTCCGACGTGAGGGTTCTGTTTGCGTCAAAGGGCTTCGGCGCCGAGAACATGAGCGCGCTGAAGATGTTTGTGCCTGCCGACGGCGTCCCCGCGATCGTGCAGTTCGTGCTCGACACCGTCGATCGTGCGGGTGCGAACGCGTGTCCGCCGATCATCGTCGGCGTGGGGATCGGTGGAACGTTCGAGAGCGCCGCACTGCTGGCGAAGAAGGCGGTGCTTCGCCGGCTCGACGCTCGGAATGCACGTGCTGACGTCCGGGAGCTTGAAGCCGAGCTGCTCGAACGCGTCAACGAACTCGGCATTGGCCCCCAGGGTTTCGGCGGACGCATCACGGCGCTTGGTGTGAATATCGAGGTTTACCCCACGCACATCGCGGGCTTGCCCGTGGCGGTGAATCTCGGCTGCCATTCAACACGCCGCGTATCGACCACGTTGTAGGCCAGATCTTTTCGGGTTGTAGGCCGGGTCCTTTGGACCCGGCAGATAGACACACGCAACGATGTCTCACGTTACCGAACTGAAATGTCAGAACGGCATCGCTGACGCCGATCTCGATCGACTTCGTGCCGGCGATGCGGTTGAGCTGACGGGACGGGTGATCTCATTGCGCGACGCGAGCGCCGCGCGCCTGGCAGTCGCAGTTGAAGAGGGGCAACCGCTTCCCATCTCGCTCGAAAACCAGATTCTCTATGCAGTAGGTCCATCGCCCCCGAAACCAGGCCAAATAATTGGATCCGCCGGACCGACCACCACGTCACGGATGGCCCGCTTTCTGCCCTCGCTTTTCAAAGCCGGCGCGCGCGCGATCATCGGGAAGGGCGAGTTACACGGCGAGGAAGTGGCACCGTTCCTATCACACGGCGGCGTGTATTTCGGTGCGATCGGCGGCCTTGGTGCGCTTCTGGCGAAGCAAATTTCGTCGTCGGGCATCGTCGCGTACGACGATCTGGGCCCGGAGGCGCTGTACGCTTTACAAATCTTTACATTCCCCGTCGTGGTCATCATCGACCGCCACGGCGGCAATTTTCACGAAATTGCCCGGGACCGATGGCGCAAGGCCTGATGACACAGGTCCGGCATCAGGTCTCCATTGTGGGAGAGGTCACGTCGGCGCCGCGAGTGATTCACGTCAGCACACCACCCGAGTAAGGTCCTCCCGGTAAACAAAGGAGCCGAGCAAGCCGTAAGTCGCATTAAATGGCCGAAGAACAGTTCGCAACTGACACCGTGGATGTGCATGCTATAGTCAACCGACCCTCGCGCCCGGCGAGCGCGCCCGCGCTGGACATCGAGCATCAACGCGACGTCCTCGCGCGACTGAAGCGCATCGAGGGACAGCTCCGCGGCATTCGGAAGATGATCGAGGAGCCTCGTCTCTGCATCGCCATTCTGCAGCAACTTGCGGCGGCAGAAGCGGCGATCGGGCGCGTCAGCCATGTCATCCTCAAGTTTCACGTCGAAAAGTGTGTGCCGCACAGCATCGCCCAAGGTGCCGACGAACACACTGAGAGCCTCGCCGAGCTGGTCGACATCGTCGACCGTTTTTCTCGTTAATCCGCCTTCGCGCTCCCCGCTTCGGCGGACAAGCCGCGGATCCGCGCCGCTCAAGCCACGATCCGAGCTTTCGAGCCGCGCCGTCGAGCTATGCTCGGGCGGCGCGGACCGTTGGAATTCCCAAACTTACCGATTGACAAACGTACAAAGCAGGATGACGAACGCTCCGATGTGGGGAATTCGTAGTTTTGTACGTTTGTCAATACAGAGAAGTACGTAGTGCACCGCTGGCGCGTACATAAGTTCGGCGGCTCGAGTGTCGCCGATGCCGCGTGCATGCAGCGCGTCGCCGACATCGTCGAGCGCGAAAAGGGTCCGCGCATCGGTGTCGTCCTGTCGGCATGTCGGGGAGTGACCGATGCGCTGCTGGCGCTCATCACTCAGGCCGAACGCCAGCAACCGGTGGACGATGCGGTGCTGGCGTTGCGCGACCGGCACGCCGACATGGCGCGGACGCTGATCCCCGGCACATCAGCCGACGCCTACACCGAAGTCCTTGACCGCGACTGCCAGGACATCACGGGCATTCTCCACGCCGTGCACCTCACACGGTCCGCCTCGTCGGCCGTTCGCGATTTGGTCGCCGGGTTTGGCGAGATTTGGTCCACGCGTCTGTTTGCCCGCTATCTGGCCGCGCGCGGCCGCAGACCCGGCCGGGTGATGTGGGTCGACGCGCGCGACGTCGTGCGGGTGGACTGGAGCGCGCTCGGTCCCAGCGTGCGGTGGGATGAGTCGCGCGCCAACTCCCTGCAGGTCATCCCGCGCGACGTGGACGCGACGCTCATCATCACGGGTTTCATCGCGCGAACTGCAGACGGCCTGCAAACAACGCTGGGGAGAAATGGAAGCGACTTCTCGGCATCGATCTTCGGCGACCTGCTCGACGCGGAAGAGATCGTCATCTGGACCGACGTCGATGGTGTGTTGAGTGCCGATCCGCGCCGTGTGCCCGACGCGAGGGTCATCGACTCGCTGTCCTATCACGAAGCGATGGAACTCGCCTACTTCGGCGCCAAGGTGATTCATCCGCAGACGATGGCGCCGGCGGTGGAGAAACGGATCCCGATCTGGATCAAGAACACGTTCGCGCCCGACAAAGACGGGTCGCTCATCTGCGAATCGCCGAACTCCTTACATCCCGTCAAGGGGATCACGAGCATCGACGGCATCGCGCTCGTCAACGTTGAAGGCGCCGGCATGATCGGCGTCCCCGGCACTGCACAGCGGTTGTTCGGCGCACTGCGTGAGGACGGCATCTCGGTCATCCTGATTTCACAGGGAAGCTCCGAGCATTCAATCTGCTTCGCGATTCCGCATTCAGAGGCTGAACGGACGGCGCGCACCGTGCGGCACGCGTTTCACGCGGAGCTGAACGGCGGTCAGATTCAGAACGTCGACGTGATTCGCGGCTGCAGCATCCTGTCGGTGGTCGGCGACGGGATGGCGGGCACGCCGGGGATTGCGGCGCAGGTGTTCGGTTCGCTTGGCGCCTCGGGGGTCAACGTCCGCGCAATCGCGCAGGGCTCGTCCGAACGCAATATCTCCGTTGTGATCGACGAGCGTCAGACGACTCGGGCACTGCGGTCGGTGCACGCCGGGTTCTATCTCTCACCGCACACGATCTCGGTCGGCATTATCGGGCCTGGAGCCGTCGGCAGCGTGCTGCTCGATCAACTGGCGTCGCAATCGGCACGGCTGACGCGCGACTTCCACATCGATCTGCGTCTCCGCGGCGTCATGACGACGCGCGCGATGGCGCTCTGCGATTCAGCCATCCCGTTTGACGGCTGGCGCGATGCCCTCAAGGACGGCAAGTCTCCAGACATGCTTCGCTTCGAAGACCATGTGAACGCGGAGCACTTGCCGCACGCGGTCATCCTCGACTGCAGCGCGAGCGACGAAGTCGCCGAGCAGTACCCGCGATGGCTCGGCGCGGGCATTCACGTCGTGACACCGAACAAGCGTGCGAACAGCGGACCGCTCGAGCTCTACGACGATCTCCACGAGGCGCGACGTGCCGCAGGTTCGCACTACTTGTACGAAGCGACGGTCGGCGCCGGGCTGCCGATCATCCAGACGCTTCGTGACCTGCGCGAGACGGGCGACGAGATTCGGCGGATCGAGGGGATTCTCTCCGGTACGCTCGCATATCTGTTCAACGTGTGGGACGGCAAGCAGTCGTTCTCCGAGGTCGTGCGCGTGGCCAAGGCGAACGGCTATACCGAGCCGGATCCGCGCGACGACTTGTCCGGAACCGACGTCGCACGAAAACTCGTCATTCTCGGACGCGAGATGGGGTTGCGGCTTGAACTCTCCGGAGTAGAGCTTGAAGGGCTGATTCCACCATCGCTGAGCGCCTGCAACGTCGACGAGTTCATGAGCCGGCTGACCGAGCTGGATGCGCCGATGTTGAAACGGCTCGAGGCCGCCCATGCGAAAGGCAAGGTGTTGCGATACGTTGCCGCCCTCGACGCCGCCTCGTCGCGTGCGACCGTTGGACTCGTCGAGCTCGATCGGACGCATCCATTCGCCAACATCAACCTGACCGATAACATCGTGCGGTTCATCACGAGCCGATACGACAGAAATCCGCTGGTCGTCCAGGGGCCTGGGGCCGGACCCGCCGTGACGGCCGGTGGCGTGTTCGCAGATCTGCTCAGGGTGTGTGCGTACCTCGGGGCCAAGTTGTAGAATCGGGCGGCAGTGGGATTCTGGATGCAGCCAAAAAGGACCTTTCTGCGCCGCGCGTTGTTCCAGATTCATCTCTGGACCGGCGTCGCCGTCGGCATCTACATGGTCTTCATCAGCATCACCGGCAGCGCGGTGGTGTTTCGGCGCGACCTGAACACAAGCCTCCTCGGCAACATTCCCGCGAAAGAAGTGGCGGCGGATGCGCAACGGCTATCCGAAGCCGACTTGCGGGAGGCGGTGCTGCGACAGTATCCCGGCTACACGATCACGCGCGTTGCTGCATCCCGTCGTCGTCTCGCGCCGAGCGAGGTGACGATGTCGAAGGACGGCGAAGTCCTGCAGGAGCGATTCAATCCGTACACCGGCGCCGACATGGGCAACGCGCATCCGCGCGCGGTCGCCGTGATGGAGTGGTTTACCGATCTCCACGACAACCTGCTCGCGGGTGAGACCGGAAGGAAAATCAACGCCATCGGCGGTGCCTTGCTGTGTGTACTCTGCATCACAGGTATCGTCATCTGGTGGCGGGCCTGTGGTCCCTGGCACAAGGGCTTCTACTTCAATCCGGCGAGCAGCTGGAAACGGATGAATTTCGACATCCACGCAGCGCTCGGCTTCTGGGGCCTGCTGATTCTCTTCCTCTGGGGTCTGACGGGGATTTATTTCGGGTTCGCTGACGTCTTCGTCGCCGTCGTGGATTACTTCGAGCCTGCCACCGAGTTTCCCGGTCAACGTCGTGGCGACCTGTTTATCGCGTGGCTCGTGCGCATGCATTTCGGGCGCTACGGCGGCATGGGCGTGCGTATTACCTACGTCATCATCGGTCTTCTTCCGGCGGTGATGTTCGTGACCGGCGCGATCATGTGGTGGAACCGCGTGCTGCGCCGCTGGCTGGCTGAGACAAAAACCGCTCGCGCGCGTACGCGTGCGGTCCTTCCCGTTACGACAGCCGTCGAATGATTTGCGATTAGTGATCAGCGATTTGTGATGTCAAATCCTGATTGATCGCCCACAATCGCAAATCACAAATCACAAATCAGCAGTTACCCATGGCAACCCCTCGAACTGACCTCTTACCCCAGGCCGACGACGTTGCGGAGCGGGCGCTCAGGCGAATCAGCCTGCGCATCATGCCGTACGTCTTTCTCCTCTACATCGTGGCGTTCCTCGATCGCGTGAACGTCGGGTACGCCGCGCTCCAGATGGCGGGCGACCTCGGATTCAGCGCAGAGGTCTTCGGCTTCGGCGCGGGCATCTTCTTCTTCGGCTACGTGCTTCTCGAAATTCCTGGCTCCGTCATCGTCGAGCGATGGAGCGCGCGCAAGTGGATCGCACGCATCATGATTTCATGGGGCATCCTCGCCGTCATGATGGCGTTCGTGAAGACCGCCATGCAGTTCTACACGGTGAGGTTTCTGCTCGGCGCGGCCGAGGCCGGATTCTTTCCAGGCCTCATCGTCTACCTCTCGCACTGGTTCCGCTACGAGGATCGTGCGAAGGCGGTTGCGTGGTTCATGGCCGCCATCCCCGTCTCGAATCTGCTTGGTTCTCCGATTTCGGGGTTGCTCCTTGGCGTGCGCTGGCTGGATCAGCCGGGCTGGCGATGGCTGTTCATCGTCGAAGGGCTCCCGGCCGTGGTCCTCGGATTCGTCACGCTCTTCTACCTGACCGACTGGCCGCGTGAAGCGAAGTGGCTGCCGGAAGACGAGAAGCGATGGATCATCCACGAGCTCGAGGAGGAGAAGCGCCAACGAAAGGCCGTGCATCAGATTTCGATGTGGCGCGCGCTGGGCCATCGCGACGTGCTGCTGCTGGTCGGGACGTACTTCTTTGCGACCGTCGGCTTCTATGGCCTGAATATCTGGCTGCCGACGATTCTCAAAGGCGCGTCCGGTTGGAGCGACCTGAAGGTGACGATGGTTGCGATGATTCCACACCTTGCGGGGCTAGCCGGGATGCTCGCGGTCGGCTGGTCATCGGATCGCACGGGCGAGCGGCGCTGGCACGCAGCGGGTGCGATCATGCTTGGTGCCGTCGGCTATCTGCTGGTGATTGCCGCCGGTGGCAATCCGCTGCTCGTCGTCGCCGCGTTCTGTATCGTTGCCGCGGGCGCCGACGGATATTTCCCCGGCTTCTGGCCGCTACCGACAGCGTTCCTGACCGAATCGGCCGCAGCCGCGTCGATCGGTCTCATCAATTCCGTTGGGAATCTGGGCGGGTTCGTCGGACCGTACATCCTCGGTTATGTCCGAACGACGACGAACTCATTCAATATCGGTCTCGCGCTGCTCGCCCTGTCGATGTTGATTGGCGCGGGGTGCGTGCTGTCAGTCAGGCACGCGGCGGGTGCAGGTCGGCGGAAGTAGAGAATAAACAGCCAGACGAGCACCAACGTGAGGGTCGCGCTCTGCAGCGCGATCATCAGCGTGAAGAGGTTTTCTGATCTGCGCTCGCGTTGAGCGGAGCGGTGTTCAGGGAAAGTAGCCATTCAGCAACGCGGCGATCGCTGCAATCAAGGTTGTAAACTGAACTCCAATCAACCAAGTAAACTTCGTGTCCATCTGATCGAACCGACGATTCATTTCGGTTCGAAGGTCCCGGATGTCAGCACGGACCTCACCGAGTGAGGCGGCATGTTCCTCACCACGCCCTTCCAGGTAGGCGACGCGTTCTTCCAGGCTCCCCATTCGTGGGCCTCCCGCACGGGCCACCACGGCCCGATTCTACATCGTCGTCGTGAGCACGATGCATGCCCGGCCGTAAACCATTGATGCGCGATGCGAGGATGAACTTCTTGCTGCGTGCCTTCGCCGCGGGTATGGCAGAATCTGCGCGGCGCTTCACGTGGCGTCGGTTGTGCTGACCGTTACAGATCGCTTTCAGGAGGCGCAGATGCGGGACACCCTCAAGCACCACGCCTTGCAGGTATGTGTTGCGGTGGGCCTCGCCACCGTTCCCTTGATCGCCACGGCGTTCATGCAAAACGGGGGTGGTCATCCCGCGCGAGTTGCCGTCTATGCAAGTGTCGGTGAAGAGCTCATCACCTTCAGCGCCGACATCGAGCGGGCGACACTCACGAGACAGTCCTCGATCATGCTTCCCGGCTTTGTCCAGGAAGCGTGGGTCTCGCCATCGGGTCCGTTTCTGTACGTCGCATGGAGCAATGGCGGCGCCAGTTACGCCGGTTCCGGCGTCGAGCCCGTCGGCGATAAGCATGGAATCACCGTGTTTCGCGTCGACTCGACAGGCGCGTTGCACGCCCACGGCGCACCGGCGGCGATACGGTCACGTCCGATCTACATCACCGGCGATCGGTCCGCGCGCCACTTGCTGGTGGCCTACAACGACCCAAGCGGCATTTCGGTTCACGCCCTTAGCGCCGACGGAACGGTCGGTGCGGAGATGCCGCAATCGGGTTCGCTCGATGTTGGCATCTACGCGCACAACGTCCGGGTCCTGCCATCCAACGACGCGGTCGTGCTGGTCACACGAGGCAATGAACCGACGAGCAACACGCGAGAGGATCCAGGCGCGCTCAAGGTGTTTCGATTCGATAATGGCAAGCTGACCAATGTTGCCTCCATTGCACCGTCGAACGGAATCGGATTTCGATCGCGCCATGTCGACTTTCATCCGACGCGTCCGTGGGCGTTCCTGACGCTCGAAGCACAGAACCGGCTCGAGGTGTTCGGCATCACGAAGGGCATGCTCACCTCGGAACCGCTGTTCAACAAAGCGA